>Ga0102593_1002928_pt1 | contig 11972 bp, 1 predicted proteins | sample AraplaCol_mMS_r2_2_FD_76862 | JGI IMG/M metagenome (GOLD analysis project Ga0102593, IMG submission 76862) | Arabidopsis root microbial communities from North Carolina, USA - plate scrape MF_Col_mMS_r2 (SPADES assembly) (version 2) | ecosystem: Host-associated > Plants > Roots > Endosphere...
AATCATCTTCTCTATTTTATTTCAATCCGAACAATTCAAAAATTTCCTATTTGGGACTACTCCCCTCTGCTACTAAGACTATTAGTCATCCCTACTACTAGTCTTCACATAAATAATTAAAATAGATAAAAAAATTATAATAAAAAAAATACAAATAGATAAAAATATACAATTCTATTGTATTTTTTTTATTTATATTATTATTATATTTTTCTTCAATCAGAAATATAAACTATCAATAATATTATATAATAATTCTGTATTTGATTCTAAATAACTGTATTCGATATCAGATAAAAAAAACCAAAAAATATAGATAATTTTATCAGAAAATTAAAATAAAAAACAGTAAAATATAAATATTTTTAAAAATTTTAAACAAAAAATAATTTTATTCAATACTATCAATACAAAAATAGAAACAACAAAAGAATAAATTAAATCAGTAAATATTAAAATATAGTTCAAAATCAAAAATAAATATAAATAGAAAAAAACTAAAACAATTATTTTAAAAAAAATTCTTTTTCTATTTCAATATTTTTATTCAATTTCAACTAATTATTTTTTCCAGAAATTTTTTGAATCGAATTTTTTTAATTTTTAAATAAACAATTATATCTAAAATATATATTAAAATAAAATAATTAATTAATTAATCTGTATTAAATTAGATTCTGGAATCTATTAAAAAATTTGGAAAATCCAAATAAAAAAATTCCAGTTAATTATCAATTTTTTTTTAATTTCTATATTATCGATTAATATCAAATTAAAATATATATAAAAAATTGAATAAAAAATAATCTAAATTAATTTTTTTAAACTGAATTAGTAAATAATCCAAAAGATTTATTCAAAAACTATAATAAATTAATCTAATATTAAATATAAAATTGAAACAAAAATTATTAAAAAATATATTTCTGTTTATTATTATTGTAATACAATTATTTAAAAAGCTATAATTATTTCTACAGAATATATAAATATATTCAGAAAAATTTACAATTTTAATATATTATATTAAAACTATATATAATTATTGAAATTTGCTAGAATTTTTTGGATTTAAATATCAATTAATTATCTAAAAAAAATCTATAATTAATAGATTATAATTTAATTTAATTATAAAAAAATAAAAATTACAGAATTATATAAAATATTTAAATTTTATTTATAATTAGATATTAATATAAAAAAACAGAAAAAAAATTATAGAAATTTATATTCAGTTATTTAATTATTAATTAAAAATAGTATTATTGTATAATAAATAGAAATTATTAATTATAGAAATTTATTATTGATTATAGAATCAGAATCTTATTAAATTATAATTATTTTAAAATAAAAAAAACCGATTAAAAATTATTAGTATTAAATTATTATATTAGATTAAATATAAATTTATTTATTTAAAAAAAATAATAAATATCAAAAAAATAGAAAATTTCTATCTGAAACAATATAAATTCTAATAAAAAATAATAAAATTTGAGTAAAAAAAATATACAATTATAGTTAAATTTATCCAATTTAAAAAATTCAGTAAATAACAATTAAATAGAAATTTTCGATTAAAATATCGGAAAAAAATAATTAAAAAAACAAATCTATAGAAAACAGAAAAAATCTATATATAATACTAAATTCCGAAAACAAATAAATCCAATCTGAAATAAAAAAAATTTTCCAGATAATACAATACAGAAATTTTCAGTAAATTATACAGCCAGTAATAAATAGAATTTATCAGATAATATAAACTGATTATTCTAGACTATTTCGATTTGTTTATTTTTTTAAAAAAAATTTTGAAACTATTTCGACCAGCAAAAACCGATCGGAGATATTATATTATATCTGCTATTATTATTTATTATTGATTTTTGTTTATATATTTAGAAAATTGTTTACAATTGTAGTAATTTGTATCTAATTACTATTCTATTATTCTGCAGATACTACAATTATAGTATAAAATATAGAGATATATTTCGAATCAGATAGAAAAGAATAAAATTCTAGAACTATTATTTTGGTAGATTATAGCTATTGTACAGATATTTTTAGTACCAGAATATCTGTATATAACCGAACAGATATATATTTATCTATCTGTATATAATACTGCTAGTCTAGTACAATATCTAAATATACAATTTTATTTTTCAGATTTTACAATTCTGAATATCTATATAATAATACAATAGAATTCTAACAGTTTTTATAAAATTATATTTAATATTTATTCAGTTAATATATTTTTTATTTTCTACAATACAATAAAATTATTGATAATAATAATAATTTTTTTTCAAATATTCCGAAAATTGTTTTTGATTGAATTCTGAATATTCTGTGATTGTAAAGACTAGTAGTAGAATTGACTAATAGTTTTAGTAGCAGAGAAAAATAGTTCCAAATAGAAAATTTTCGATTGTTCAGATTGAAATAAAATAGAGAAAATAATTTCTTTTATCTAGACCGGAGAATAACGGTTCTATTTATATGGTAATTTGATAATAGTAAATAGAATCAGTTATCTGATCAATTCTGAAAAAATTACTATATAGTCAATTCTATTAGATTCTATATAGCAATTAGTAATATTATTACTATCGGTAATTGTATTGATTACTATAACCGATATTACTATAGTATAATATACTATAGTATAGTATAGTATAGTGTAGTATAATATTCAGAATAATAATATCTACAGACAGTTTTCAATAAACAAAATATATACAACAGAATCTATTTTTTTGATTTCAGATCAATAATCTAAATATAGAATCTGAAAATATTCCAAAAATACAACTATTATTTTGTAAAACTATTTAATATAATTATAGTAATAAATCAGAAATAAAAAAAAATTAAAAAAATCTAAATTTATTCTAGTAATTAATTATATTTATAAATATTTTTGTAAATAGTAATAAATAACAATCAGTATATCAAACAATTTTTTGTATATTTATTATATTTAGAATAATTTCGATTTATACCGTAATTACAATAAAAGACAAATAATATTTGAATTTTTTTTTTCGAAAAATTGCTAATATACAAAATCAAATAAATATTGCAGATTTTGACAATATTTATAAACTATCAATCTGAAAAAAAGTAGAATCAAAAATATTTTGATATAAAAATTTATCCAAAATAAAAACAAAAATCGACAAATCTATATAATTGCAATCTCAGAACTACTATCTTGGTAGATTACAGCTACTGTACAGATATTCTGAATACCAGAATATCTATATATAACCGAACAGATATATATTTATCTATATATATATAATACTGCTAGTCGAATACAATATCATAATATACAATTCTATTTTTTAGATTTTATATAATAGTATATTCTACTGAAATCAATTTTCTACGGTTGATCCGAGAAGAATTTTATTACCGTAATTATAAACAAAAAGATCTGTTCTGTTTTTTACCAGAATATCGAGATTCTGATTGAAAAAATCTATAAATAGATATTGCTGTTATTTTTTTCGTCAATATCTATATTGTATCAGAAACGATATTATCGGAATATAACAGATACAATTGCAAAATCGGATCGATTTAATATTCCGAATTTTAAATAAATTGTACAATTGTATTAGTTTATATCAATAGTATAACAATCGATAACAATATTAATAGATATAATTAATCAAAATATTTGGAATAATATACTGTAAATATATTTTTCTGATTAAAAATAGAGAAAAATTGGAATTCTCTATTACCGATATCAGAAAATAAAATAGATAATATCGGTCTGGAAATAAAAAAAAATATAACTGATCGGATCCAAATATTTCCAGTCAATATTGTATTTCTAATCTAAAAAATTATTTATATTAGATACTATTAATTATTTACAATATTCTAACAAAATATTCAAATATTCTGTTTTTTTCAGTTCCGATATTAAATAGATTCTATTTTTTTTTCGATATAATTCAAAATTATCAAATATCTTTCGATAATTTTAGAAATTGTATAATTGAATATATTTAGATAATAAAATAATCTGTATAGTTTATCGAAAACATAAATCTGATTATTATAAAAATAATTATATCAAAATAGAAATCTCCGATTTTGTATTTATTAAATTGATCAATACAGAATAAAATCGAAAAATTTTTATTAAAAAAAATTAAATCTATTTATAATTATAACAGTATAATTTTTTATAATACTGTATATCAGTTTCTATATAATTATAAATAATTTTTTATCGAAATCGAATATTTTGTAATAACTATATTGAAAAACAAAAATAAAATTATATATATCTGTAAAATATTTATCAAATATATCAATAATATATAGATTATATATAAAAAAAAGTAAAATCTAGTTTATAAAAATTTAATAAAAATTTAATAAAAATAGAAAATAGAAAAAATTTATCCGAATATTATACAAAAATAATCAATTATTTACAGAATATATTATCAATAAATAAAATACTATTATACAAAAATACTATAATTATAGAAAATATTTTTATTTAATTTTTTTTTATAAATATAAAAATAAATTTATAATAAAAATAAAAAAAAATATAAATAATTAACTATATTAAATAAAATTATTAAACAGTTTATTATCTATAAATACAATATAATAATTACTAATTATATTAATTATAAATCGATTACAAATAGTAGTAATCCTATAGATTTAAATATTATATTTATATTTTTAGAAAATTTTTAATAAAAATAATTTTGTATAAATATTGTATATTTTTGCTGTAAACAGTATAGATATATATATTGTAAATATCGAATATAAAAAATATAGTTTAATTAATTAAATACAATCAGAAAAAAATCGGAAAATTAGAAAAATTTAATAATATTGAAATATTTACTAATTGTCTAAAAAGAATTTCTGTTATTCTGGAATTCTTGAATTTTCTAAATCTGTATATTTCTGGATTTTAAATCCAGATTTTACTGTTAATTATAGAAAATTTGTTATTGTTCTACTGTATTACAATTGGACTGTTAAAAAATACTATAACTGTTTATATATTGTTAAACAGTAGAATTTTATATATTTTATTTTTTTGAAAATATTGAAACAGATACTATATAATATATCTGAATATTTTGGAACAGTTTTCCAAATTTATATATCAGATAGTTAAATTCTGTATACTACAACTATAATATATATATCTATAGTTTTAGAAATATAGTAAAATTATCTGAAAATATAGATTCTAGATTTTCCGGATTATTAGTTTGTATTAAAATTTTTTTTTTCAAATATCGGAATCTGTAGATTGATTAAATAATTTCTAAAATAAAATTATAAAATTATTATCGATTTTATATAATTGATACTATTTTTAACTATAATTCTATTTTTTTAGATAATTTTATTTTCAATTTTATAAATATCAAATAAACTATAAAAATCTTATCGAAAAAAATTGTATAAATCTATATTTTTTATTGTACAAATAATTGAAAAAAAATCAATTATAAATAATAAATTGTTTCAATATACAGATTCAAGTATTCAGAAAATTATATATTTTTATCTGAATATATTTCGAAAATTATTATTATCTAATTTTTTTCGGATTAATCTATTTTTTATAAAATCAATACAGAAAATACTATTTCAGTTAATATTAATATATATTTTTTATCAAATAAAAAATTCTGTAAACAGAAATATTAGATTGAAAATTTTATCTGTAAAAATCTAATTCAATTATTTTTATTTATAAATCTAATAAATAAAAAAATATATTCTGTTTCTGCCAAAATCGATATTGTAAAATTATAGTCAAAATTGATTAATATATATAAAATTGATTAATTTGTAGATTTTATAATTTATTATCAATATTTTATTTATAATTTTATATATATTTATATACTATTATATAATTTATTCAAAAAATCTAATAGAATATTATAGTATCAAAAATTTTATTTAATTAATTAAATAATTGTATATAAAAATATTTTCTATATTTTTAAAAAAAATTATCGAAATTCTGGTTTTTGTTCAGATAGATTGTTCTAAATTATTTACTATCAAAACAGATATATCTAAATAAACTATCAAAATAGTATTATTATAAAAAAAATAGATAACTATATTTAATTGTATTCAACAGAAAAAAATTTCAAAATATTCAATTAAATTATTCTATATATAAAAAAAAATTCTGATTATTAAAAAATATTATATAAATAGAATCAGTATATTGAAAACAGTATTCAAATTATTATTGTAATCAATTATAAAAAACTAAAATATTTATAAACAACAAAAATATAATCTAATTATTTAATACTGTAAAAAATCGAATATAGTAATTTCTAATATATTAAACTATAAATCTAATTTTATCAAAAATAGTTCTACAAATATATCAAAATTTTAACCGGTATAGAATATTATTTTTACTACTATATAGATAATTTCTGATTTTTTATAAACTGTAATAAAAATCTCTGAAAAAAATTGATTGATGACTAATAAATTTTTTTTTTGAAAAAAAATACTAATTGATAAATTTATTATTTGAATAGTATTTCAATTTACTTATAAATTTGAATTTTTAGACAAAATCGAATACTAAAACAGAAAATTATTAATTAATTTTTATTTATAATAATAGAATTTTTATTCTGTTTTTAAAAACTATTTTCTATAGAGATTTTTTATATTATTTATACAGAAAATATAAATATCTAGATTTTCCAGATTTATTGAATATTATTTAATTATATATATAGTAATTATAGTTGAAATAAAATATAGAATAAATAATATAATTGTATTCGGTTTATCAGATATTACAGAATTTCCGGAAATTATTCGAAAAAAAATAGTACAATATATAGTTATTATAGATATACAATTTTTTCAGTAATAGAATATAAATTTTATTAAATAATTATTAATTATACTGAATAGTAATAGATAGATTTTATAATTATTAATTATATTATTAATTAATCTATTATTAAAATTGTAGAAAAAATAGATAAAAAAATTATTGATTGTTTTCTATATAAATATTTATTTATAAATTATAATATATTAATTAAATTAATTTCAGATTGAAATATTAGTTTTATATTAAAAATTGTTAATTACTATTTCAAATATTTAAATAAAAATATTGTACAACAATATTTTTGTATTTATAAATCAATAGAAAAATCAAAAATTTTAATAGTTTGATTGAGAATATTTTTACAAAATTATTAATAAATAAATTTATTAAATTATAAAATTTATATTTAAATACAGTAATATTTACTATATAAATCCGATAATATATAAATATAAAATATATTTTTGTATATTAGATAATAATAATTTGATAGTATTTAATCTGATTATAGATCAGACTAAAAAATTGGAGATTCTATTGAATATATAAATCAAAATAAATAAATTGTTGTTTAACTATATAATCTGAATAAATTATATATATAACAGTTTAATTATAAAAATCAGTTTCTAGAAAAATATCTGGATATTAATACAGAACAAAAATAGAAAAAATTTAAATATAAATAGTTTAGACTATATCGGATTCTGGAATTCTATCTATTTAGAATATATATTTTAGAAAAATCAAATAACTATATATTGTAAAATTTTATCAATAGACCTAAAATTTTAAAAATAATAGTAAAAAATCTGGAATAGTTATAAATATTTTCTATAATATAAAATATATTGAAATAATAGAAGATTAGTTTAAAATATTCTGAAAAAATTAGAAAAATTTTTGATACAGATAATTTACTATTTCAATATTCGGATTTATTTATATTTATTCGGACAGAATAAAATAAATTTAAATATAATAATATATATTATAAATAAATAAAAAAAATAATTGCAAAATATATTATTAAAAAAAACCGAATAAAAATAGACTAAAATAAATTATTATCTAAAATTTCTGAAAATAATACTAAATATAAATTCGAATATAAATATATATTGAATAAAAAATATTTTTTCGGAAAATATTTAAAATAGTTAGAATATTAATATTTATAAATATATATTATTTGAAAAATCAATTATTATTATAATTTTTTCAGTTACAAAATAAAAAATTATAATTGAAAAAATTATATACTATAATAGATTGATTATAAAAAAAATATTATTGAAATAAAAAAATATAAAAATTCAATAATAAAAAAAATATTTCTGAAAATACCGAAAATTCCGGAAAAAGAAAATTCCAATTTTATACAAAAAAATTAACAGATTATTAGAAATCGATTTTTTTATAAATAAATCAAATTAATTATATTGTTTTAGAAATTAATATATTTAATTATTTTTGAATTTTAATTACTAAATTATTTTGTAAATATAATTTCGAATATTACAGTAGAATTTCTAAAAATTGTTTCTATAATTGAAAAAACAGATACTAAAATAATTATCTATAAAAAATAATTATAAATACAGATTCAAAAAAAATCTATTTCTAAAAATTAAAATTGACTAAAATAAAATAAACAAAAACAACAGTTATCGAATAGTAATAAATAATAATAGAAAATAATTTCTATTAAAATATTTTTTCCGAAATATTAGTACAATCAGAATTATATAAAATAGAATATTCGGAATTTATTTAACAAAAAATATCCAAAATAAAAACAAAATAATTATTATTTTTGAAATCTATAAACAGTTAATATCAAAATTAATAAAAATTTAGATAAAATTTATAAAATAAATAATTACAACTATTGTTCTAAAAATTACAATTGATATATAATTTTTTGAAAATAAATCCAGACAATAATACTATAAAATAATAGAAACAGAAAATCTTTTAGTAGAAATTATATTTATAATAAATATAATCAGACAGAATTACAATATTAGTATATTGAATATAAATTGAATAGAATTAAATAGAATCAGAACAAAATTTCGGATCGATATATCAGTTAATATTACAAAAAACTGACTGAATATATATATTCTGATTTATTTTAGTATCTGTTAAAAATAGAATAAAATTATTATTGATATTCAGATCAGTTAAAATTGAATTATAAGAATTAACTGAATATATTAGAACAGAACAGAAAAAAATTTATATTGTTTTTTTTACTGTTATTTTCTACAGATTCGGATATTGTTTTATATATAGAAATATATAGAATCGAAAAGATTTTACAAAAAATATTTTTGAATATAGATAAAAACAACAGACTAAATAGATAATATTTTTTAGTAGAAAAAATAACTGTAAACTGAATAGAAATATAGAAATATTTGAAAAAATATATATTGTTATTACCGTTTTCGATTATATAAAAATAGTTAATTAATATAAAATTATAGATAGATATTAATAGATTTATAACTAAAAATATATTTATATAGATAACTGTATTGAACAGAAACAGAAATTTTGGATTTAAATTCTAATACAGAAAATCAATCAACTATTTTGGAAAAAAATAGAAAAAAGTTTATCTATAATTAATATATTTGAATAAACTGAAACTGATAAAACAGAAAATAGATAATAATAATATAGAAAATAAAACCAATAGAAAAAATAGTATATAAATAGTTAAAATAGATAAAAATAAAAAAATTATAACAAAAAAATATAAATAGATAAAAATATACAGTTGTATTTTTTTATCTATACTATTACTGTATTTTTTTCTAACTGAAAATATAAAACTATCAATAAATATTATATAATAATTCTGTATCCGATTATAAATAACTATATCTAATATCAGACAAAAAAAGCAAAAAAATTCAGACAATTTTATCAGAAAATCAAAATAGAAAATAATAAATATAAATATTTTTGAAATTTTTTTTGGTTAAAAAATTTCAATCGATATTATTGATATAAATTACAAAAACAATCGAAAAAATAAATTAAATCAATAAATATCAGAATACAATTCAAAATAAAAATAAATTTAAACAGAAAAAATCAAAACAATTATTTAAAAACTTTTTTTTCTATTTCAATATTTTTATCCGATTTAAATTAACTATTTTTTTCCAAAAAATTTTTTAACTGAATCTATTCAATTTTTAAATAAATAATTATATCTGAAATATATACTAAAATAGAATAAATAATTAATCAATCTATATTAGATCAGATTCTGGAATCTGTCAAAAAAAATCAGAAAATCCAAATAAAAAAATTTTAATCGATTATCAATTTCTTTTTTGGATTTCTGTATTATCAATTAATATTAAATTAAAATATATATAGAAAAACTGAACAAAAAATAATCTGAATTGATTTTTTTGAACTAAATTAGTAGAAAATCGGAAAAATTTATTTAAAAACTACAATAAATCGATCTGATATTAAATATACAGTTGAAATAAAAATTTTCAAAAAATATATTTCTATTTATTACTATTGTAATATAATTATCGAAAAAACTGTAACTATTATTACAAAATATACAAATATATCCGGAAAAAACTATTATTTCAATATATTATATAAAAACTGTATATAGTTATTGAAATTTTCTGTAATCTTTTGGATTCAAATATTAATTAATTATCCGAAAAATCTATAATTAGTAGATTATAATTCAATTCAATCGAAAAAATAGAAATTACAGAATTGTATAAAATATTTAAATTTATATCTGTAGTCAGATATTAGTATAAAAAACAAAAAAAATTACAGAAATTTATATTCAGTTATTTAATAACTAATTAAAAATAATACTATTATATAGTAAACAGAAATTATCAATCTATAGAAATTTATTACTAACTATAAAATTGAAATCTGATTAAATTATAATTATTTCAAAATAGAAAAACTAATCGAAAACTGTTAGTACTAAAATAATATATCGGATTGAATATAAATTTATCTATTTTGAAAAAAATAACAAATATCAAAAAAATAGAAAATTTCTATCTGAAACAATACAAATTCTGACAAAAAATAGTAAAATTTAGTTGAAAAAAATTATCAAACTAATTAATATCTACAAAAATATATAGATATAGTCAAATTTATCTGATTTGAAAAATCCAGCAAATAATAATAAAATAAAATTTTCAATCAAAATACCAGAAAAAAATAGTAAAAAAAATCTGTAAAAAACAGAAAAAATCTATATATAATTCTGAATCTGAAAACAAACAGATCCAATCTGGAACAAAAAAAATTTCCGGATAATACAATACAGAAATCTTCAGTAAATAGCGCAATTAACAGTAAATAAAATTTATCAGACAATATAAACTGATTGTTCTGGATTTTTCCGGTTTTTTTTTTAGAAAATAATAAAACTATCTTGATCGGCGAAAACCGGCTGGAATTACTGTCTTATATCTATTATATTTGTTTAAATATCGATTTCTATTTGTATATTAAATAATTGTTTACAATTATAGTAATTTATATCTAACAGTTATATTGTAGATATACGGTTACAATATAAAATATATAGATATATTTCAATCAAGATAGAGAAGAATACGATTTCAGAACTACTATCTTGGTAGATTATAATTACTGTACAGATATTCTGAATACAGAGTATCCGTATATAACCGAACAGATATATACTTATCTATATATATATAATACTGCTAGCCGAATACAATATCAAAATATATAATTTTATTTCTCAGATCTTATAATATAATAAAATTAGTAATACAGAACAGAGTGATATAGAAATTTTCTACTGGAATAGAAATCTTTTTTTCAGAATCTGTTTAAAACTGTATTGGATTATAATAAAAAATAAAAATATTTAAAAATATTTAAATAAAAATATTAAAATAAAAATATTAAAATAAAAATATTAAAATAAAAATATTAAAATAAAAATATTAAAATAAAAATATTAAAATAAAAATATTAAAATAAAAATATTAAAATAAAAGTATAAGAAAATATA
>Ga0102593_1002932_pt1 | contig 11965 bp, 4 predicted proteins | sample AraplaCol_mMS_r2_2_FD_76862 | JGI IMG/M metagenome (GOLD analysis project Ga0102593, IMG submission 76862) | Arabidopsis root microbial communities from North Carolina, USA - plate scrape MF_Col_mMS_r2 (SPADES assembly) (version 2) | ecosystem: Host-associated > Plants > Roots > Endosphere...
CGCCGGCGCGAGCAGTGCGCAGTCGTCGCCCACGCCGAGCGGTGAGCGCTTGGCGGGGCGCTTGAAATAGCGTGCGATCAGGTCGAATTCACCCATGGGGCGAGCATAAGCGCTACTACGTCCCTGGATGAGCTTCGTGCTTCGCACGGCAGGTCTTCGCATCCGACAGCGTGCCTCAGATTGGCCGGAGGTTGAATGGAGAGTGCAGCGCGGCTCAGCGCGGCTCAGCGCGTCTTGGCTGCAGCCTGACGGACAACTGAAGCCGGGACGCCATATGGGGCGCTTTCATTCGATCGGCCTTCGGACCCTGCGGACCGCTTCGATGTCTTCCTTGCTGAAGAACGCCGCACCTGCTCTTCGACGGGATGCAACCGCGCCCGGCCCTCCATTTGTTCCAGCTGCTTTTTCCGCTCGGAGCTGGTCGCGGCGCGCCCGAGCCAGTGCCAAAGCCGCGGCTTCGCTGCGGAACGCCCCAAACTTGAACTGGTGGCGGTGCTCGATGCCGTTGCGTGTCAACTGCACCCACCATCCGTCGGGGGAGCGCACGAGGCAGCGAAGCGACGGCGGGTTTGCGGTTCCTCTGGGCATTGGGGTCTGAGATGGCGGTGGAAAGCCAGGCAGATGGCTCAGTGCTGGCGCGCAGCGCGGCTGTGATGAACGTACAGGTAGATCAAGCCGACAGGTGCGATGAAGAGGGCGAAGGTCCAGCACAACAGCATCGTGAGTGCCTTGACGAAGAGCATGAGAATGGCGTTCACATAGAACGTGTTCTCGCCCAACACGAAACCGACCACGCCCTCGTAGACAAAGCGCGAATAGGGGTAAGGCAGCGTGTTGACGACCAGGAAGATCACCATGCCGATCGTCATCGCATGAGGGGAGCGGCTAGCCACGAAAAAGAAGAACGCGGCAAAGCACAGGCTGAATACGAGCTGACGGAGATAGTAGGCACGGGACAGTCCGCCGAAGGTTTTGACAAGCATTGGGGGCATGGTGATTTGTTCAGAGAGTTTTTGGAAATGGCGCTGACAAGCTTGGGAAGCCGATCAGAAACGTGCATTGGAGGACCGGACCCATGGAGTTCAAAGCTTCATCTTTTCGGCCAGCTGCTCGATGCAGGGGTCGACATACGCGGCCAGCCTCGTTCATGCGATTCCTTGGCCAATCGCAAGAGCCGGATCAACTATGCCGAATTCATTGGCCATTTCGATCGACTTCGCCATCCCGAATCGAGGCGCGCGCTGCGGCGTCGATCATTCCCCCGAGCGCGGCAGCGGTGGCGTCTTTCCAATCGGGTGGCATGCGCCCGGCGAAGCTGGGCGACTGTGGCACGGCCAGTGCCAATCGGGCGCCCTTCAATGACGCAGTGCTGGCGATGGGTGCAGGCGGCGCATTTGGATTGCTGCCACCGCAACCGGCAAGCGCCGACGCAGCAAGAAGGCAACAGGCGATCTGCAATTTTTGTTCGAGCATGGTTTTGAGCATCAGAAGCTCGCGTTCAGATTGAATCCAAAGGTGGTCTTCGCCGTGCGATACCCCTCCGGCTTGCTGATCGGCGCCCCCATGAAGAAGTCATAGCTGAGCTTGGTCCACTGCCCCCGCACGCCAATCACCGCCCCTGCCAGATTGCGTCCCAGCAAGTCCGCCGTGGAGCGCCCGCCCACATGCCCGTAGTCGGCCCCGACATACAGCTCCGCCCCGCTCTGCCCCAGGGCCCAGCCGATGTCGTTGCGGATCAGCCAGCCGCGTTCGCCCAACAGGCTGGTCTCGCCATCGAAGCCGCGCACCGTGTAGCGCCCGCCGATGGCGAAGCGGTCCTGCGGGGTGAGCGGCGTGCGGTTCCACTGCGCGCGCACCAGGCCCGAGTAGCGCAGCTTCTCTTGGCCCAGCTTGAACGGCGCGTTCAGGCTGACCTCGGCCGTGTACAGCCGCAGGCGCGAGGTGCCTTCGCCGAACTGTTCCTCCGGCGCCGCGATGGCCCCGAAGCCGCCGGTGCCGTGCTTGTAGGCCAGCGTGCCTTCCAAGGTTGCATCGCCGATGAATTCCTTGTGGTTCAGCCCGAGCTCCCAGCCGCCCACCACCCGGTGCTGCACCTCGACCTCGGTGTCGTCCACGAAGTTGCGCGATTCCCTGCGGAAGCCCTTCAGCGCCAGCGTGGTCTTGCGGCGCTGGTCGCGGTACAGCAGGCGCGAGAGCTTGACCTCGGCGTTGTTGGTCTTGCCCGCGTAGACATAGTCCTGGTTCAGCCCGGCCACGCTTTGGTGGTACTGGCTGTTGGAGGCGGTGAAGCCCAGCATCCAGTAGCCGTACGGCAGCGAGTAATGCACCGTCTGGCCTTCGGTGCCCTTGGCCGGGTCGCTGAAGACATGGCCGTTGAGGTTGTGGTTGGCGCTGACGTAGAACAGGTCGTTCAGCCCGAAGGGGTTGTCGATGGACACCGTGGCGCCGGCCTGGTAGCGGCCGGTGGCCTCGGTGCCGCTGTCGTCCAGGCTCAGGGTGACGCGCCACTTCTTGGATTGAACGTACTTGACCACCAGGTCGCTGTCGCCCGGCCGGGCATTCGCGGCCGTCGAGGGTTCGATCTGGATGTCGGCCTCGGCCGTGGGGGCGCGCTTGAGGTTCTCCAGGCCCTGCTCGATGTCGCGCAGGTTCAAGAGGTCGCCCGCTCGCGCGGGAATGGCGGAGCCCAGCAAGGCGCCGCTGCCCAGCAGCGTGGCCGAGGAATCGGGCGTGGTCCGGATGGCGGCGATGCGCCCGGGCACCAGCGACAGGGTCAAGGTGCCGCTGGACAGGTCCTGCGGCGCGGCCAGCACGCGGGTGGTGACGAAGCCGCGCGCGATGACGGCCTGCTGGGCGCGGGCCAGGATCACGTTGACGCCGGCGGTGCCCAGGCACCGGCCAAGGGGTGAATCGTTGCCCTCGGGACCCGACAGATCAGCAACAGCCCACTGGAAGGCCTCGGCCTGCTCGCCGACCAAGAGCACGCGGTCGATCCGAAAGCACGGGGCTTCGGAGGCCGGGATGCGCTGGGTGGGCGCGGGCGGTGCCGCCTGCAGGCGCTGGTCGACGGTGCGCTCGTTCTGCTCGCGCAGGGCGCGTTCGCGTTCCTGCTGGCGTTGCTGTTCGACGAAGGGTTGGGGTGTGGTGGGGGATTGCTGCGCAATCGCCAAAAACGAGGAGGTGGCAAGAGCCAGGCCCACGGCCACGGCCATGCGCGTGCGCCGAGGCACGCCGGTGAAGTGGCAGCTCATGTCAGCGCCTGAACTCGACCGTGCGGACGGCGGACGGTTTGCCCGAGAAGCCGCTCACGGCACCATCGGCGCCAAAGAGGATGTCCACCGGCTCGTCTTCCTGCGTCGTCCAGTAGCGCCAGCTGCTGGCGTTCAGGTCCTTGGTGTCGTTGCGCGAGGGATAGCTCAGCGCCATCAGCACCTGGGGGCGTGTCATGCCGACCGCGACCTTGGCCGAGTAGACGGCCTTCTGCCGAAATGAAGCGGGGCTGCACTCGATTGCATTAGACAAGAATCTCTCCGCCGTTGAATTTGATTGTCAGCCTTGGATTTTTAATCTTTAGATTTTTCGCAAAATCAATTTGCACAGAATCCCTGCTGACAACGTGCACTTCTTTTAATTCAGAGAGCACACTCAAATCTATGTGCGCTGCCTTTGTTTCTAGGAGTTTTAAGCTTTCGACATGTCGAAAACACTCAGAATGCATAAACGTCGCCAAATTTTTATCATTCATGTCGCCGCCGGACAATGTAACGTGATTGGCATATTTTTGCTCAAGAAGGCCAGCGCGGTCTTTAAAAGGAAAATGCGCAGCCGCTTTAGCTATCTCATCGAGTGCGTCAAAGAAACCTCGGTTGCTATTGATATAGTGGAGGACGCCGTCCTCGCCATAAGAAAGGTGACCTGTAAATGATGAGCTGGTGGATATGTCAACACTCTTTCGCTCGCCATTTTCGTACCACTCATAGATTTCTCCGAAACTTTTGCTACTCAAGCTAAGCTGGAGCAGCAAGCCATTCGCATTCCAATATGCATCGGAATTAACGATGCCATCTTGAATATAAGCCTCATGAATGCAAAATTCATCGGAAAACTCATAGCCAATCCCCGTGAGCAATCGATCCTCATGGAGAATTAAATCGTAATCCGAGAGTGCGCCTGTTAAATTTAATTGAGGGAGCTCGGTTTTGGTTAACTGTGAAATTGGGCGGTATGAATCGCCGATGATGCCAGCATTCAATTGGTACCCTTGAACATGATTTTCTTCATCAATAAAGAAGCCAATGCCCGTAAATAAATCACCTTGGTACCAATATTCTCCATTCACCTCTTGCATTGCGTTAAATAAAATGCGTAGCATAATTACCTTCGACCTGTAACTACGTTGAGTTCTTGTGGCAAAATTCCTGAGCAATGTGTGCATGCCACAAATGCTCCTCCTTGCTGTCCCGCCGCACTACTGGCCCCAAGCTTGGTTGTCGCGACGGTAATTTCTCCAAGTCGCGAAGCGGCACTTGGGCCCGTCATATTGTAAAGGGAATTCGCTGCTTGCACCTCAGCATGTAAACCAGGCACCCCACCTGCAGCGGGAAAACGAGAGGCGCTAGCGATATATTTTTCGATTTGCTGAATCGTCAAGGAGTTAATGGTTTGCCCGGCATTACTGTACGCATTCACAACTCCTTCCATAAAAGCACTCTTATCGACGATAGTAAAAGTTCCGTCTTTTGCGGTTTGGATGCCAGGAAAATTTGACACCTTGGCGGGAATATTCTGAAATCCTCCAGTTTCAATTCCAAGCGCGGCGTCTCCTGCCACGGCGTAGGCTTGGCCGCTCGTTTGACGGTTGCCAATGAGTATTGCTGATTCTTTTGTAACTTTGTCAAGAATGCTGCTAGCAGAACCTGTTGCTCCAGCAGAGGCATTGACTGCTTGCTGAACAACGGACGGAGTTACTTCAGAGCCGCCACTCTTGATCGCAGAGTAAATTGCCCTTGCTTCATTGAAATACGCCCCGAGAATGCCTCCAACAACATATCCTCCAACTTGAGGTGCTGCGAACTCCGTAAAACTATCCCAAAGGCTTTGTGAGGCATAGCGCGCATCGTTTGCGAGCGCAAGATTTTGATCCCGCTCAGCGCTTACACCTGCATTTCCAGCGGGACTCAGGCGCGGATCCTGCATGGCTCCTACTCCACCAGCGTAAGTGCTTAGAGCCGAATTCAAAGCGCGACGAGCAGTGTCACAGTCCGGTCCAGATATTTTGCATGCGGCCTTGAACATGAGGTCTCTAGCAATATCGAGCACCTCGATGTCTGCCAATTCTTTAGTTTCAGCAGCTGTTAAAGAAATTCCATTGCGCTGCTTGTCTTTTAGTGCTTCTCTGCGCGTTGCTTCATTATGATTTAGGAAGTTGTTGGCAGCCGCATTGCCGCCCGCCGCGCTGGCGAGATTGATTTGCGCGGCATCTGCCCCCGTGATTGCGGCTGCCATCGCGCTGATCATGGCCGCGAACTGCACCGTGTCAGCCTGCCTTCCATAGGCCTCGGCAGCCATCTCCCCAACGGCCGCTCCCAGTGCACCCGCACCGCATCCGCCCGCATCACCTGTCCTTGCCGCGCCTACCATGCACCCCGCAATCGCATGCGCGACCTTGTTGGTGAACTCGTCCAGCTTCCCAGCGTCTTTCAAGTTCCCGATGGCATTCGCTGCCTGTGCGGCAACGGTGTCGAGGATGCTAGTTTTGAGCGCGTCTTTCAGGTTGTCTTCAAAGCTCCCGCCATTGATCGCCGTCCCGATCACCGCCTTGGCCGCGCCTGCCGTCAGGTTCTGCCCAAGCTGGGTAAAGAATCCTTGGCTGCCGCCCCCCGCCGTAGGCAAGCCCGTCGGATTCAGGTCAAGCCCGCCCAGCACGCCGCCTGTGACGATGGCCGTCAGCAAGCTGTGCACGTTCGCGCTGCTGCCCAGGTCGTGCAGCGCCCCACCGATGTCGCCTTGGTTGTTGATCAGGGCCACGGCCGCCTGGCCTGCAAGCGCCGTCACGCCGGCCGTGACCGCTCCGCTGATGACGGTCGCTGTGGTTCCGGTCGCCCCCACGCCTGATGCAACCGAGCCTCCGATCCCCGAAGCCGCCCCCGCCGTGAAATACGCCACCACGACGGTCACCACCACCGCCGCCTCGGGCGTGAGCCCCTGCTGGCGGTAGTTCCAGTTCTTGTGCGCTTCCTCGACCTTGGTCCAATCGACCTTGTCCCTGAGCTTGGGGTCGTTCTGCAACTGGTTGACCCAGTCCATGCCCGGCTGCTTGCCCAGCGCCTCGATGCTGTCCTTGGCGCCCAGGCCCACCTGGATGCGGTTGGCGTCGATCGCCAGCTGGCCCACATTGAGCTGGTTGTAGTTCAGCTTCTGGTCGGTGGTGCCCTTGTCGGTGGTCTTCTGCCAGGCCACGTCACCGCCCTGGCTGGTGTTGCGCAGGCTCGCCTCGGTGGTCTGCGGCAGCAGGTTGACCTGGTCGCCCGACAGCGTCAGCGTGCCGGGCGTGTTGACCGTGGTGCCTGCCAGGTTCAGGGTGCCGCCCGCACTGCCTGGCGCACCGACCGCCGCGATCGCGACATTGGCGCCACTGAGCGTGGTGCGCGTGAGCGACGTGGTGGAACTCTCCATCTGGTCCGTCAGCTTGGCGTTGATGCCCTTGCCGAAGGAATGAAAGCCAACGGCATTGAAGCTGCCGCCCCGGCTGGATTCGCTGGCGTTGACCTCTCGCCGGTTCTCCGCCGCGGCGATGTTGACGTCGCTGCCCTCGATCCGGATGTCCTTGGCCGCGTCCACCTGCACGCCGCGCAGGTTGACCACGCCGCCCTGGATCAGGACGCCCCCCTGGGCGCTGCTGATGGTGGTGGGGGCGGCAACGTCGGTGTTGATCTCCAGGGTGCTGCCGTTCGCCCTGGGGCCGACGATGGCACCCAGCGTGGGATTGAAGTTCAGCCCGGAGGTCTTCTTGTTGAACTCCGAGCTGACGCTGTAGGTGTTGCGTGCTTCGTAGATGTTCACGCTGTTGCCGCCATGCAGCGCCACGCCATCGCGCCCGGCGATGTTCGCGCCTTCGATGTTCAGGTTGTTGCCCGCGTCCATGGCCACCACGCCGCCGGTGAAGCTGCTGCCGATGCTGGTGCTGGAGCGGACCTCGCCTTTGGTGGTGGTGGTGGTCGACTTGAGCAAGCCCTTGTGGGTCGATTGGGCCGCCACCGTCGTGGCCCGGGCATCGACGCCCGAGGTGATGTTGATGTCGCCCGCGGCGGCAAGGCTGAGCAAGCCGCTGCCCGCATCCACGGTGGCTGCCCGCGCATTGATGTCGCCGCCCTTGGCGTTGAGCAGCACGGTGCCATTGCCCACGATGGTGCTGCCGGTTTCCCGGCTGGCGGCATCGGCGTAGTAGGTGCCGGCGCTGAAGATCGACAGCTCGCTGCGCGACTCGGTGACGGTGCCCAGGTTGATGTTCCTGCCGGCCGTCACCGAGGTGAAGCCGTCCTTGCCCTTGTTCGACAGGATGCCGCCGATCAGGTTCACGTCATTGCCCGCGCTCGCCACCAGTGTTCCGCCGGGGTTGGTGACGTAGACGCCCGCCACCCGGTCGATGTGGGTGTTGCTGGCCAGCAGGCCCGTTTGGGTGCTGGTGGTCGTCTTGATGTTGATGTCGCGGCCGGCCTTCAGCGACACCGAGTTGGCACCGGTGATCTGGCCGCCGATGTTGTTGATGTCGTTCGCTGCATCCAGGCTGACGCTGCCGCCCGCGATCCGGCCGCCCAGGTTGTTGGTGTTGTCGGCCTTGATGTCGACCAGCGTGCGCCCGGCGATGGTGCCGCTGTTGGTCAGGTCGCCCTCGCCCTTGATGATCATCCGATCGGCTGACAGCAACGCCCCGCCGCCCGTGATGTCGCCGGGCTGCACGCGCACATAGACCTGCGGCACCAGCACGCGCTGGGTGCTGCCGTCCGGCAGGGTCACGGTCTGCTCGACCAGCCAGACGATGTCGCTGGTGAGTTGCGCCATCTGCGCCGGCGTCAGCGCGATGCCCAGCCGCAATCCGTACTGCTGCGCAAAGGTGGTGCCTGCGTTCATCAGGGCGGTGTACTGCTCCTCGTCGTTGTAATAACCGTCCAGGTAGCGGTAGCCCGTGAGCTGGGCCACCTGCTCGCGGATGAGCTTCTGTTCATAGAACCCGTCGCCCAGGCGCTTGAGCGTGTTGCTGGGGTCGAGCCCGAGGTTGTTCAGCAGGTAGTCGCTGCCGAGCCAATTGCGATAGTTCGCGAAGCGCGGGTCGGTCTCGATCAAGTAGCCGCCCGGTCCGGCGTGCACGCTGAACAGGCTGGCCGTGGGCAGGCCCAGGTTCGGCGTGCTGGTGCGCACGACCAGCGCGATCGGGCTGCTGCCCCCCGTGCGGGATGCGCCTGCCGCGCTGCCGGCGCTGCCGGCCGTGCTGCCGCTGGTCTTCACATAGCCGCCGACCGCCGATGGAACCTCCAGCACGGTTGCAGTGCGCGTGCCGCCACTGACACCACCGGCGGAGCCGGCGCTGTCGGCCACATGGACGGCGCTTGCAGCGGCCGGGGCGCTGCCGGAGGTGGCCAGGAGGTTCTGCTCGAACTTGAAGCCGCCCAGCGTGATGGGAGCGATGGTGTCCGGCGCAATGTACGGCACGGAGAAGTCGTGGCGCCCGCTGGTGTCCGTCCCCGAGATGGAGACGGTCCATCCGCCGACGTGCGTCACCTGCTGGCCGGGCGTCGCATGGTTGTCGACGGGCTGCGTGGAAGAGAAGCTCCCGCCGGCGATCACCTGGCTGTCGTGGTTGTGCAGCACGCCATCGATGGACATGTCCGCGCCGGAGACGATGCGCGCGGGCGCGCTGCTCGCAACATAGTCCGTGGTGGTCGTGGTGATGCGGTACTTCTCGGTCCAGCCGCGGCCCATGGGGGTTTGCGTGCCGTTGTCATTGAGGTACGAGATGTAGCGGAAGTCCGGATCCAACACGAAGCGCGAACTGGGCGCCTCGAACCCTCCGCTGGTGACGATGGTCGCCACCAGCGGGCTGGTCGTCTGCGTTTGGCCGAGGGTCAAGTGCGTGTCGAAGTTGTTGACTGTGTCCGCTGCAATCGACAGGCTGCCGAGCGATTCGATGGATGCGCTCAGGTTGTTCACCGCGCTGGCCCGGCCGACGGCGTAGCGGTTGGCATCCAGGCCGCCACCGATGAACATGTCGCCGGCACTGAAGACCAGCGCCTGCTCGCGGTTGTTGATGGTGGTCGCGCCGATGTCCAGCGTGTCGCGCGCGGCAATGGTGCCGGCTTTGGTGACGCCGTTGAGGGTCTCGGCGTCGTTGTTGAGCGTGCCGGCGCCAATGGAGATCGCATCGCCATAGATGCGGCCGGTGCCGATGTTGTTCAGCGTGCCCACGATGATCTGGGTGGCGCCATGGCTGTCGATCAGTCCGCGGTTGTTCAAGGTGCCGGCGGCATTGACGACGGTGTCCGTCCCCGACATCTCGCCGCTGGCCGTGTTGTCCACGTCGTTGCCGCCGACGGTCAGCGTCTGGCCGGCCAGCAGCTTGCCGTTGTTCGTGAAGTGGCCGGTCGTCGTGTAGCTCAGGTTGCCATTGGCGGTCACCTCGGCGTTGTTGACGATGTCCTGCGTGAGCGCGACGGAGAGATCCTTGGCGGAGACGAGTTGCCCGTCGCCGCTGAAGCGGGCGGCATCGACCTGGATGCTGTTGTTCGCCACCAGCGTGCCGCCGGTGTTGATGAGGTTCAGCGTCTTGGCGGCCGGGTTGGCACGGTTCGGATCGAGGATGCCCAACGTGTCGCCGGCCGAGATCAGTCCATTCGTGTTGTCGACCGTGCCGCCGCTGGTGAGGGTGGCGTTGACATCGGCGCGGATGGCGCCCGCGGTGTTGACCAGGTTGCCGGTGTCGATGACGACGTTCTGGCCCTCAATGCCCTGGTCGGTCCCCAGCGTGTTCGTGTTGACGACGGTGCCGGCGTTCAGCGTGGTGGTGCCGACAGAGCGCAGCAGGCTGGATGTGTTGTCGATGGTGCCGCTGCCGGCATCGATCGTCAGATCGCCTGTCGCAAGGGTCTGGCCGCCTCGGTTGTCGTAGGCGGCGCCGCGGGTGTCGATCGCGACGTTGGACTGGCCCAGCACGCGGCCACCATTGGCATTGGTGAACTGGGCGGTGGACGCGCCGAGGTCTCCCGCCGCGCCGATAAAACCGGCGGTGTTGTCGACCGCCCCTGTGGTCAGCGCGAGCGTGCCGCCACTGGTGATGCCGCCCTGGCCATTGATGTACCCGGCGGCGTTCGTGTTGGTGAGCGTCTGACCGTTCGTGTCGATGCTCATGACACCGCCGCTTTGCACCAGGCCGGTGTCGTTCTGGAGCGCGCCTGACTTCACATCGAGCGTGGTTGTGGCTGCCAAGGTGCCTTGGGCGCTGTTGTCCAGCGTATTGCCGCGCGTGTTTACCGACAGGCTGTTGCCGAAGACCTTGCCGCCGCGATTGCTCAGCCCGCCGTTGACCAGGGTGGTGGTGCCGCCGGCTTGCAAGGTGCCGCCGTTGTTGACCGTCGCGCCGGTGGTCGTGACGCCCAGGTTTCCCGTGACGGCGGCTGCGGTTCCGCCGCTGTTGTCCAGCGTGCCGGCCACGAGCGTGGTGTTGCCGTTGGCGGCCAGCGTGCCGCCCACGTTGGTGGCAGCGCCGCCAATGGTGCCGGTCAGATCACCGACTGCGGTCACGCTCCCGACGTTGTTGTTCAGGCTGCCGGCCACAATGGTGGTATTGCCGCCCGCGCCGATCACGCCCTGCTTGCTGTTGTCGAGCAGGCCGCCCACGCTCAGGCCGAGGCTGGAGGTTCCGGCGGCACGGATCGAGCCGCCCTGGTTCACCAGGCTGCCGGCCGCGATGGTCGTGGCGCCGTTGCTGGCGATGGTTCCCCCGCTGTTGGTCAAGGCGCCGCCGACGTTGAGCGTAGTGGCGCCGGTGCCGGCCTGGACGATGCTGCCGCCGCCCTGGTTGCTCAGCGAGCCGGCCGACAGGTCGATCTGTTGCGCGTAGGTGGTTCCGCCGTCCTGGTTGAAAGCCCCCGACATGACCACCGACAGCGCGCCATTGGCGGTGATCTGGCCGCTGCTGCCGCTGTAGCTGCCGCCTGCGATGCTCAGGGTGCCGGTGCCGGCATGTTCGATCTTGCCGGCCGCGTTGGTGATGCTCGCGCCTTGCAGCGTGAGGTCCTGCCCGTTGCTCGCGATGCGCCCACCATCGTTGTTGAGGGTGCCACTGGTCGCGATGGTGGTGGCGCCGGTGCCGGTCTGCACGATCTCGCCGCCGTTGGTGTTGGCGAGGTTGGAGACGCCGATCTGCAGTTGGCCGGCGTTGAGCTGGCCGGCGTCGTTCACGAGCGTCTGGTTGGGCTGTGCGTTGGCCGTGACGGCAAGCGTGCCGGGGGTGACGATGGTGGCGCCGCTGGTGGTCACGTTGCCTTGCGTGGCGGTGATGGCGATGTTGGCCGCGCTGGTCTTGCTGGCCGACAGATCGACGCCCGCACCCTGCAGCGTGGCGCTGCCGGCGGCGAGATTGGTGCCGTGAGCCACCATGGCACCGCTCGTGGTGACGACCAGGTCACCTGCCGCGCCGAGCGTGCCGTCGCTCTGGATGCCCGCGCCGAGCACGCCGGTGCTGCTGCCTTGCAGGCTGCTAGCGGTGATCGTCGTGTTCCGCCCGGCCGTGATGCTGCCGTCGTTAACCACGGTGCCGCCGACCGCCACGGTCGCATCGGTCGCGCCGCGCAGGCTGCCGCCATTGACCAGCGAACCGGCGTGGACATTCAGGTCGGTGGCCGCACCGATAGTGGCGCCGCTGCCGTTCAGGAGCTGGTTCGACACTGCGAGCTGCACACCGGCCTGCGCC
>Ga0102593_1002934_pt1 | contig 11959 bp, 10 predicted proteins | sample AraplaCol_mMS_r2_2_FD_76862 | JGI IMG/M metagenome (GOLD analysis project Ga0102593, IMG submission 76862) | Arabidopsis root microbial communities from North Carolina, USA - plate scrape MF_Col_mMS_r2 (SPADES assembly) (version 2) | ecosystem: Host-associated > Plants > Roots > Endosphere...
CACCGCGGCCACGAAGCGATCGCGGTACAGCGTCTGCAGCCGCACCTCGGGGCCGGTCTCGCCGAGCACGCCGATGTCCAGATCGATGATCCCCTCGCGCAGCGGCCCGACGTCCTTGTCGACCTTGGGCGCGAAGCGCAGGCAGACGCCCTGGGCGTCGCGCGCGACCCGCTTCACCAGCGCGGGACCGAAGGCCTCGATGAAGCCTTCGTTGGCGCGCAGCGTGAAGGTCCGCTGCAGCGTCTTCAAGTCCCATCCCGCGCCGGCCGGTTGAAGCACGGCCCGCGCGCCCTGCGCGAGCTCGCGCACCTGATCGCGCAGCGCCAGCGCGTGCGGTGTGGGCACCATCGTGCGGCCCGCGCGCACGAGCAGCGGATCGCCCGTCGCCTCGCGCAGGCGGGCCAGGGTGCGGCTCATGGCGGAGTCGCTGAGATGCAGCCGCTCCGCGGCGCGGGTCACGCTGCCCTCGGCGAGCAGCGCATCCAGGGCGGTCAGCAGATTGAGATCGATGTCGTCGGCCATCGGGCGACGCTAGCACGGCGCCCGGTGCGGATGGCGTGCCGTGCAAGGTGTCCCTGCGCGCCACGCTCTGGCGGCGACCCGGACCGGCTCCTATGCTGGCCGCATCGCTTCCCAGAGCTCCAGCTTCCTGGCGCTCCATTCCGATGTCCTCGCTCAATCCTCCTTCCTCGAATCCGTGCGCCGACCCGTGCTCGTCATCGTCATCGCGGCACGAATCCGCCGCGACCGCCACCGACAGCGACGGCGTCCCGATGCCGCGCCGCCTGGCGGCTGTCGCCGCGATCCTCGGCGCGCTCGTGCTGGTGGTGCTCGATGGCGCGATCGCCAACGTCGCGCTGCCCCACATCGCGCAGCGCCTGAACGCCACGCCGTCCGACGCGGTCTGGGTCGTGACCGCCTACCAGCTGGTGGTCGTGATGTTCCTGCTGCCGGCCTCGGCGCTCGGCGAGCGCATCGGCTACCGGCGCGTCTTCGTGAGCGGCGTCGCGCTCTTCACCGCGGCGTCCGCGCTGTGCGCGATGGCGCCGTCGCTGCCCTGGTTGATCGCGGGCCGATGCCTGCAGGGACTGGGCAGCGCCGCGGTGATGCCGCTGGGCCTGGCGCTGCTGCGCTTCACCTATCCGAAGCGGCTGCTCGGTCAGGCGATCGCGTACAACGCGCTCACCGTCGCGGGCGCCTCGGCGGCGGGGCCGGCGGTGGGCGCGGCCATCCTCTCCGTGGCGAGCTGGCCGTGGCTCTTCGCGGTGAACCTGCCCGTGGGCGCGCTCGTGCTGCTGGCCGCGCGCGGCCTGCCGGCCACGCCGGGCACGAGGCAGCCGCTCGACCTCTGGAGCATCGCGCTCAACGCGGGCATGTTCGCGGCCTTCGTGCTCGGCGGCGATCGCGTGCTCGAGCATCCGGTGGAGGGCGGCGCGCTGCTGATCGCGGCGGTGATCTGCCTGACGCTGCTCGTGCGGCGCGAGCTGCCTCGCGCGGCGCCGCTGATCCCGCTGGACCTGCTGCGGGTCACGCCGTTCCGGATGTCGATCATCGCGTCGGTGTGCTGCTTCACAGGGCAGATGGCGAGCTACGTCGCGCTGCCGTTCTACATGCACCACGTGCTCGGGCTGAGCGTGCTGGACACCGGCCTCCTGATGACGCCGTGGCCGCTGGCCGTGATGGCCGCGGCGCCGCTGGCCGGCAAGCTGGCGGACCGGGTCTCGACGGCCCGGCTGTGCGCGGCCGGCGCCGGCTGCCTGGCGCTGGGGCTGGCGCTTTGCGCGGCCTGGCCGATGCAGGCCGATTCCAAGCTGCCGCTCGTGGCGTTCACGGTGCTCGCGGGGCTGGGTTTCGGCTTCTTCCAGACGCCCAACAACCGCAACATGCTGCTGTCGGCGCCGAAGGCGCGCAGCGGCGCGGCCGGCGGCGCGCAGGGCGTGGCGCGGCTCACCGGTCAGACGATCGGCAGCCTGCTGATGGGACTGCTCTTCGCGTGGCTGCCGGCGGCCAAGGCCTCGCACGCGGGACTGGGCATGGCGGCGGGCTTCGCGCTGATCGCCGGGCTGGTCAGCCTGGGCCGCGGCGAAACCCGCGCCCACCCGTGATCACCGCGCCTTGACGATCCCTCGATAGAGCAGGGCCGTGGCGGCGAGCCCGCATGCCGCGGCGCCGCTCATCCACAGGCCCGGGGCGGCCTTGTCGCCGGTGGTCTGGATCAGCCAGGTGGAGACCAGCGGCGTGAAGCCGCCGAAGATCGCCGTGGCCAGGCTGTAGGCGAGCGAGAAGCCGGTGGTGCGCACCTCCACCGGCATGATCTCGGTGAGGGCGACGATGGTGGCGGCGTTGTAGCTGGCGTAAAGGAAGGAGAGCCAGAGTTCGACGGTCAGCATGCGCTCGAAAGAGGGGGCCTGGACCAGCCAGGACATGGCCGGATAGGCGGTGAGCAGCGTGAGCAGGCTGAAGGCCGTGAGCAGCGGCCAGCGCCCGATGCGATCGGACAGGGCGCCCATCACCGGCAGCCAGACGAAGTTGGACAGGCCGACGCAGAAGGTCACGAGCAGCGCGCTGGTGGCGGACAGGTGCAGCACGGACTTGCCGAAGGTCGGCGTGTAGACGGTGATCAGGTAGAAGGACACCGTGGTCATGACGACCAGCAGCATGCCCGCGCCGACCAGCGCCCAGTTGCGCAGCATCGAGGCGACGATCTCGCGCAGCGACGGATGGTGCTTGCGGGCGAGGAAGGACTCGGTCTCCGCGAGCGAGCGGCGGATCTGGAACACGAAGGGCAGGATCAGCGAGCCGATGAAGAAGGGGATGCGCCAGGCCCAATCGCTGATCTGCGCGGTGGAGAACCACTGGCTGATGCCGTAGCCGAGCGCGGCGGCGACCATGATGGCGGCCTGCTGGCTGGCGGACTGCCAGCTCACGTAGAAGCCCTTGCGGCCGGGGGTGGCCATTTCCGCCAGGTAGACGGACACGCCGCCGAGCTCCACGCCAGCCGAGAAGCCCTGCAGCAGGCGGCCGATCAGCACGAGGGTGGGCGCGAGCAGGCCGATGGACGCATAGGACGGCGTGAACGCGATCAGCACGGTGCCGCAGGCCATGATGGCCAGGGTCAGGATCAGGCCCTTGCGGCGGCCGATCTTGTCGATGTAGGCGCCCAGGATGACGGCGCCCAGCGGGCGCATCAGGAAGCCCGCGCCGAAGGTGACGAAGGTGAGCATCAGCGACACGTACTCGCTGTCGCTGGGGAAGAAGGTCTGGGCGATGTAGGTGGCGTAGAAGCCGTAGAGGAAGAAGTCGAACATCTCCAGGAAGTTGCCGCTGGTCACGCGCAGCACGGCGCCGAGGGCGGCGCGGCGGGGCATCCGGGGCGGAGGCGTCGACGAGGAGGCGGGCGGGATCGAGGCGGGATGCGCGGCCGTGGCCGCCGCGGAGGCAGGGGTCATGGGAGTCTCCGATCGGTTTTTCTGTTGTCGCGATCATGCTTTCCCGGCAGAGTTGCGGGAAGTGCAAATAACAGGACGATTGGTGCGTGATGAGAATCAATTTCGACCTCGGGGAGCTGGCGGCCTTCGTCGCGGTGGCGGAGCGGATGAACTTCCGGGCGGCGTCGGAGGCGCTGTTCATCTCGCCGTCGGCGCTGAGCCGGCGCATCGATCGCATCGAGGAAGCGCTGGGCGTGCGGCTGTTCGACCGCACGACGCGGCGGGTGAGCCTGACCGAGGACGGCGAGCAGTTCCTGACGCATGCGGGCGAGGCGCTGGCCGCGTTGCAGAACGCGATCTCGGACGTGGGGGACCGGGCCGAGCGGCGCGCGGGCCTGGTGACGGTGGCGTGCATTCCGTCGGTGGCCAATCATCTGCTGCCGGCGGTGCTGGCGCAGTTCGCGAAGCTGCATCCGGACACGCGGATCAAGATGCTGGACCACAGCGCGCCGGTGGTGCTGAAGGCGGTGGTGGAGAAGCAGGCGGACTTCGGCGTCAACTTCCTTGGCGCGCAGGAGCCGTCGATCGACTTCAACGCGATCGTGAAGGAGCGCTACGTGCTGGCGGTGCCGGCGCGGCATGCGCTGGCGAAGCAGCGGGCGGTGGGGTGGGAGGAACTGGTGGGGGAGCGCTTCATCTCGCTGGCCGCGGACAGCGGGAACCGGATGCTGCTGGACAACGCGGTGGCGCAGGCGAAGGCGCGGCCGGCGACGCATGTGGAGGTGAATCACGTCGAGGGGGCGCTCGCGCTGGTGCGCGCGGGGCTGGGCGTGAGCGCGATCCCGCGGCTGGCGCTGACGGGGACCTCGGCCAAGGAGCTGGTGGGGATTCCGCTGACGCGGCCGCTGGTGAGCAGGACGCTGGGACTGATCACGCGCAAGGGACATCGGTTGTCACCCCAGGCGGAAGTGCTCGCGAAGCTGCTGGTGCAGGGGCTGCGGCAGGCGGGGATTCCGCAGGAGCCCCGTTCACGCGCGAGCCGGAAGCCGGCTGCGGAGCAGTGATGCATGCGGCGCAATGAATGTTTGGAAAGTTGCACTGGACGCATGAGCGTGGCATCTCGAAGATGCGGCCATGTTCATTGCGGACCGTCACATGCACAACCCACGTTCATCCCTTCGCCGCCGACTGATGCTCTCGACCGCCTTGGCGGGGACGCTCCTGGTGCCGCCGCTGGCGCGGGCGGCCGACAAGATCGTCGCCGTGTCATCGGGCGGCTTCGCTGAGGCCTTCAAGGAGCTGGCGGTCAAGTACGAGAAGGAGGGCCCCTCGGTGAGGGTGGATCAGCAGTTCGGCCCCTCGATGGGGGAGACGCCGAAGGCGATTCCCGCACGGCTCGCGCGCGGGGAGGAACTGGACGTGCTGATCATGGTGGGACCGGCGCTGGACAAGCTGATCGATCAGGGGCTCGCGGACGGCGCGACCAAGGTGGTGCTCGCGAACTCGTACATCGCCTGCGCGGTGCCGGCGGGTGAGCCGGGGCCGGACCTCGGCACGGTCGACAAGGTGAAGGCGGCGTTCCTGAATGCGCCGTCGGTGGCGTGGTCGGACAGCGCCAGCGGGGAATACATCCAGCAGGTGCTGCTGAAGCGCTTGGGGATCGAGGCGCAGGTGGAGGCCAAGGGCCGGCAGATTCCGGCGACCCCGGTCGGGGAAATCGTGGCCACGCGGCAGGCGGCTTTCGGATGCCAGCAGCGCAGCGAATTGCAGCCGGTGAAGGGCATCCGCATCGTGGGCGAATTGCCCGACGAGATCCAGAAGGTCACGCCCTATGCCGCGGCGGTGGTGACGACCAGCAAACGGCCCGAGCAGGCCAAGGCGTTCATTCGCTACCTGGCATCGCGGGAGAACGCCGAGACCCTGGCTCAGACCGGGTTGCATCCCACGGCGAAGTAAACGGCCGGGGAGGGCGAGCGGCCCTCCCTTGTGCTGTTTCAGCGCAGGACAGACGGCGGGCGCTCTCGATTACTCGTACAGCCCATACCGATGGGTGGCGTGCCGGGCCAACCAGGTGGAGAGCGCTGAGGTGACGAACGCCGCGTTCTCGAGGTTGGAGATGTGGCCAGCCTCCGGGATGAAGATGTGCGAGCAGCCGATGAGGCCGGCCATCTCCGCGGTTTCGGAAGGAGGGCGGGCCATATCGAGCGCGCCGCACATCAACAGGGTTCGATCGGGATCCAGGCCCCCCAGTCGAGACCGCTGATCGGTCCGGCCGAAAATCAGGCGCCCCATCGGTACGACCGATTTCCGCAGCGTGCGCGGGGAAATGCCCTCGAGCGAGCGCCGGAAGGCGGTGGGCAAGGGGGCGGACATATCGGCGCCTTGGCGGAAGAACAGCGGGACGACGCCATCGAGGATGGCCGGCGGGAAATAGCCGAGCGACTCGACCGTATCCAGGATCTGGAAATAGCGCGCCTGCGAGGCGGCCGGCTCCGCGCCGAGATAGGTATCCATCATCACGAGGGCGCGGACGCGAGAAGGTTCGCGCAGCGCGAGTTCCGCTCCCCACATGCCGCCCACGGAGAGGCCGACCACGGCGCATTCCCGGATACGGAGCGCATCGAGGAACTGCCCGGCCTGGATCGCGAGATCGCCGAGCGATCGGGTGGAGGCGGGCAGGTCGCCGGATCTGCCATGGCCCCAAAGGTCGGGAACGATCACCCGATATCGGCGCGCGAGCGCCCGGATCTGCGGCGCCCACATCTGTGAATCCCACAGATAACTGTGACCCAGCAGGATCGGGAATCCCCGGCCGTAGTCCAGGTAGTGCATGGGCTGGCCGTCGATGTCGACGCAGGAAGGGCGGCGTGCCGCCGTCAACAGACCTTCACCGGTGCTGTCCGTTTGCGCTCGGGCGCTTTCTGCGAACAGGCTGACGCCAAGCAGCGGCGCTGCCAAGGCCGCGCGCCGAGTCAGTCCGCGAAGATGAACAGCGCTTTTGTCTTGCGAGGGTTGCTTCATGCGATATCGCCAAGGGTTGTTTGCGCGGCAGGCTAGCGGGCGGCGGCGGATACGGCGCAAGCCCCTGGGTTTGATACTGGCTCCGGCTTGACATGCAGTGGTTCCGGCACGACAGCTCATGAGGATTTTTGTGTCCGCCGGATTCCGAGGTTTCAGGGTCCGCACAGGGCTGGTGAGGATGCTTGTGAAACTCTTGGCGAGCATCTGCGGACACTTGGAAGGTCCTACAGTGGCGAGCGTCAAGGAAAGCCGCTAGGGCGGCTCACGTCAGCTTCCGGGGACTTTCCCCGGACTGGTTGAGCGACTTCTTTCCTGCGGTCGGCCACTTGAGAAACGGGGATGGCCAATAGATGGGAATCGGCACAAATGCTGGCCTATGTAGGCCCTCGACACGCCTGATTTCGCGCAGAGGAGCGCGCCGAGCTATCCGACATCCTTTCTAGGCGGAATGACGTTTATGCGGGTATCTGATGCGGGCTATGGTTATTGTGGGTCGAATTTCGAACGCTCGGGAGTGCCCTTTTCCCCCTTTTGGGTGCTGTTATCGCCCTCTTCGCGTGGCTGGTTCGCAGTTGGGTACATGCTAAGCTGCAGTCGTTATCATCAACGAAGTTTTCGCGCTTGTGAATAAATCTCACGCGCGAATCTTTAAATAGAACGCATGAAGCACTACATCGTCTGCTCCTCCCCGGATAGGAGCAAGTATGTTGCGGTTGTTTTTGCAACGGGAACGTCACGTCCGCAAGATAAGCTTGAAGAGGTGGAGGCGGATCTGAGGAAACAAGGCGGGGAGATCGGCAAGGTTCTCTTCGATTTGCTGGCGACCAACGGAACAAAGACCCGAAGGTATTTCTCTCTGCAATTTGATGGCAGCCATTTCGCTCCCGTTCGGTTCCACAGGGTTGAGCCGGACGAGCAAGTTCGGAAATTCTCCAGTGAGTTCTTTGCGGCTCACTTGGATCAGGTCGATCTCAGTCTGTTGACCCCGGCGTTGCGTTTTGCGGTCAAACGAGGAATAGCCGTTTAGTCGATCGGGAGGGCCGACGTATTGGGTAGCCACGAATCTGTGCGCCCAAGCCGATGTACGCAGGATTTCTGGCGCTGTCATGTTTCACGATTCGCGCTGCGTCTTTATAAGATCTTGATACCCACCCTCCCAGCTTCTACACCCCCTTGATGCCCTGATTCCTAGAGTCCATCCATCCCATCACGCCCTCATGTCGAGGTGCATGGGCCTCAAGAAAATGGATGCACTCTTCCTCGGACTGAGCGTCGTCTTGTTCCTCGTCGCGGTAGGTCTGGCCGTCGCCAGCCATCGCCTGGAGGTCAAGCCATGACTCCCCTCTACTGGCTCGCCGGCCTCGTCTCCACCGGCCTGTTCGTCTACCTCCTGATCGCCCTCTGGCGCGCCGAGGAGTTCTGACATGACGAACCTCGCCTGGGCCAACCTGGCCCTCTACCTCCTCGTCACGCTGCTCCTGGCCTGGCCGCTGTCCCGCTGGGTCACCGCGCTCGCGCAAGGGCGCGTGCCCTCGTGGCTCGCCGCCATCGAGCGGCCCCTGTTCCGTCTCTGCGGCATCCAGCCCGATGAAGGCATGGGCTGGAAGCAGTACGCCATCGCGCTGCTGGTCTTCAACTTCATCGGCGTCCTTGCCGTCTACGCGCTTCAGCGCCTGCAGGGCGTGCTGCCGCTCAACCCGCAGGCGATGCCCGCGATCAGCCCCGACTCGGCCTTCAACACCGCCATCAGCTTCGTCGCCAACACCAACTGGCAGGGCTACGGCGGCGAGTCCACGATGAGCTATCTCACCCAGATGCTCGCGCTGACGGTGCAGAACTTCCTGTCCGCCGCCACCGGCATCGCTGTCGTCTTCGCCCTCATCCGCGGCTTCGCCAACAAGCTCTCCGGCCACGTCGGCAACTTCTGGGCGGACATCTCCCGCTGCACCGTCTGGCTGCTGCTGCCGCTCGCGTTCGTCCTGGCCATCGCCTTCGTCCAGCAAGGCGTCATCCAGAACTTCGACGGCTACAAGACCGTGCAGACCCTCGAGGCCCAGGACTACCAGACCCCCAAGCTCGGCACCGACGGCCAACCCATCAAGGACGCGCAGGGCCAGCCCGTCATGGAGAACCAGCGCACGCAGGAGCAATCCCTCGCGATGGGCCCGGTCGCCTCGCAAGAGGCCATCAAGATGCTCGGCACCAACGGCGGCGGCTTCTTCAACGCCAACTCCGCCCATCCCTACGAGAACCCGACCCCGCTCTCCAACCTGCTGCAGATCGTGGCGATCTTCGTGATCCCCGCCGCGCTGTGCCTGAGCTTCGGTCAGCTCGTCGGCGACCGCCGCCAGGGCATCGCCATCCTCGCCGCGATGAGCACGCTGTTCATCGCCGGCGTGCTCGTCGCCACTCCCGCTGAACAGGCCGGCAACCCGCTCGTGGCCGCGCAAGGCGTCGACATCCAGGCCACCGACTTCCAGCCCGGCGGCAACATGGAAGGCAAGGAAACCCGCTTCGGCATCGCCGCCAGCTCGCTCTTCGCCGTCGTCACCACCGCCGCCTCCTGCGGCGCGGTCAACGCGATGCACGACAGCTTCACCCCCATCGGCGGCGCCGTGCCGCTGGTGATGATGCAGCTCGGCGAGGTCGTCTTCGGCGGCGTCGGCACCGGCCTCTACGGCATGCTGATCTTCGCCATCCTCGCCGTCTTCATCGCCGGCCTCATGATCGGCCGCACCCCCGAGTACCTCGGCAAGAAGATCGAACCCTTCGAGATGAAGATGAGCGCCGTCGCCATCCTCGTCACGCCCATCGTCGTGCTCGCAGGCACCGCCATCGCGGTCCTCTCCGGCGACGGCAAGGCCGGCATCGCCAACCCCGGCGTCCACGGCTTCAGCGAGATCCTCTACGCCTTCACCTCCGCGGCCAACAACAACGGCAGCGCCTTCGCCGGCCTGTCCGCCAACACCCCCTTCTACAACACGCTGCTCGGCATCGCGATGTGGCTGGGCCGCTTCCTGGTCATCGTCCCCGTGCTGGCCATCGCCGGCAGCCTGGCCGCCAAGAAGCGCATCCCCGTCGGCGAAGGCACGCTGCCCACCCACGGCCCGCTCTTCGTCGTCCTGCTCATCGGCACCGTCCTCCTCGTCGGCCTGCTGAACTACGTCCCCGCGCTCGCGCTGGGCCCCGTCGTCGAGCACCTGATGCTCTGGAAGTAACCCTTCGGAGCCCGTCATGACCAATCAACTCAAGACCCTTCACACCTCCGTGCCGGCCTCGGCCCGCGCCGAGGTCCTGGGCGGCGTCAAGCCCACCGGCTCCGCGCCGCAGACTCCGCCGGAGCCGCAATCCCCGCGCCCCGATGCCAACACCGGCATGTGGGACCCCAAGCTGGTGAAGCCAGCGATCCGCGAGTCCTTCGCCAAGCTCGCGCCCGCGGTGCAGCTGCGCAACCCGGTGATGTTCGTCGTCTACGCCGGCAGCATCCTCACCACCGGCCTGTGGCTCGCCAGCTTCTCCAAGCCGGAACTCGCCGGCGCCGAGGGCCCGGGCTTCATGCTCGCCATCGCGCTGTGGCTGTGGTTCACCGTGCTCTTCGCCAACTTCGCCGAGGCCCTCGCCGAAGGCCGCTCCAAGGCGCAGGCCGCCTCGCTGCGCGGCCTCAAGGCCAAGACCTGGGCCAAGAAGCTCGAGACCCCGCGCCATGGCTCGTCCTGGCATCCGGTGGCCTCCGAGGAACTGCGCAAGGGCCACGTCGTGCTGGTGGAAGCCGGCGACCTCGTGCCGCTGGACGGCGAGGTCATCGAGGGCGTCGCCTCGGTCGACGAGAGCGCCATCACCGGTGAATCCGCGCCCGTGATCCGCGAATCGGGCGGCGACTTCTCCGCCGTCACCGGCGGCACGCGCGTGCTCTCCGATTGGGTCGTCGTGCGCATCGCCGTCAACCCGGGCGAGGCCTTCCTCGACCGCATGATCGCGATGGTCGAGAGCGCCAAGCGCCAGAAGACGCCCAACGAGATCGCGCTCACCATCCTGCTGGTCGCGCTCACCCTCGTGTTCCTCGTCGTCACCGTGACGCTGCTGCCGTACTCGCTGTTCAGCGTGGAAGCCGCTGGCGCCGGCACCGTCGTGTCCATCACGGCGCTCGTGTCGCTGCTCGTCTGCCTGATCCCCACGACCATCGGCGGCCTGCTGTCCGCCATCGGCGTGGCCGGCATGAGCCGCCTGATGCAGGCCAACGTCATCGCGACCTCGGGCCGCGCCGTCGAGGCTGCCGGTGACGTCGACGTGCTGATGCTCGACAAGACCGGCACCATCACGCTGGGCAACCGCCAGGCCTCGGCCTTCCTGCCCGCGCCCACGCTGCAGGAGCAGGTGCTGGCCGACGCCGCCCAGCTCGCCTCGCTCGCCGACGAGACGCCCGAGGGCCGCAGCATCGTGGTGCTGGCCAAGCAGCGCTTCAACCTGCGCGAGCGCGAGCTCGCCGCGCTGCAGGCGCACTTCGTCCCCTTCACCGCGCAGACCCGCATGAGCGGTGTCGACTTCGGTGATCCGGAGCATCCGAAGCGCCAGCTGCGCAAGGGCGCCGTCGAGGCCATCCGTCGATTCGTCGAGGAACACGGCGGCCAGATGCCCGCGCAGGTCACCGCGGTGGCCGAGGAGGTCGCGCGCCGCGGCTCCACGCCGCTGGTGGTGGCGGACCTCAACGATGGCCAGGCCCGCGTGCTCGGGGTCGTCGAGCTCAAGGACATCGTCAAGGGCGGCATCAAGGAGCGCTTCGCGCAGCTGCGCAAGATGGGCATCCGCACGGTGATGATCACCGGCGACAACCGCCTCACCGCCGCCGCGATCGCGGCCGAGGCCGGCGTCGACGACTTCCTCGCCGAGGCCACGCCCGAAGCGAAGCTCAAGCTGATCCGCGACTACCAGTCCGAGGGCCGGCTCGTGGCGATGACCGGCGACGGCACCAACGACGCCCCCGCGCTCGCGCAGGCCGACGTCGCCGTGGCCATGGCCAGCGGCACGCAGGCCGCCAAGGAAGCCGGCAACATGGTCGACCTCGATTCGAATCCGACCAAGCTGCTGGAGATCGTCGAGACCGGCAAGCAGCTGCTGATGACGCGCGGCTCGCTGACCACGTTCTCCATCGCCAACGACGTCGCGAAGTACTTCGCCATCATCCCGGCGATGTTCCTGGGCGTGTACCCGCAGCTGTCCGCGCTCAACGTGATGGGCCTGCACAGCCCGGCTTCGGCCATCCTGTCGGCGGTGATCTTCAACGCGCTGATCATCGTCGCGCTGATCCCGCTGGCCCTCAAGGGCGTGGCCTACCGGCCCATCGGCGCGGCCGCGCTGCTGCGCCGCAATCTGTGGATCTACGGCCTGGGCGGCCTGATCGTGCCGTTCATCGGCATCAAGGCGATCGACCTGCTGCTGGTCGCGCTGCACCTCGTGTGACGCGGAGGAACTCACCATGAACTCGACTCTCAAGATGCTTCGCCCCGCGCTCG
>Ga0102593_1002937_pt1 | contig 11953 bp, 10 predicted proteins | sample AraplaCol_mMS_r2_2_FD_76862 | JGI IMG/M metagenome (GOLD analysis project Ga0102593, IMG submission 76862) | Arabidopsis root microbial communities from North Carolina, USA - plate scrape MF_Col_mMS_r2 (SPADES assembly) (version 2) | ecosystem: Host-associated > Plants > Roots > Endosphere...
AGCGCATCGACGCCAGCGATCGCGTGCCTTCGACCGGGCAGGTGATCGAGACGCTGATCTTCGGCGCCGGCGCCCGCGAGACGCAGGTCACGCTGGCCATGCTCAACGACGACAACCGCCGCTGGCAGGCCGAGCTCAAGCGCACGCGCGGCACGCCGGGCAGCCCGTTCGCGGCGGACGCGGAGCTGCACCTGATCAGCGTGAGCCTGCGCGACACGCCGGACGACAAGATCCGCCACAGCCTGCTGCGCGTGCCGACGGCGTTCACGATCGAGGCCCACGACGTGATCGAGCTGCAGAAGGCGGGCGCGCAGACGCTGCGCGCGATGCCGGCGTTCCAGGCCCTCAAGGAGAGTCTGGAGCGGCTGGAGCCGCCGCGGGAGGCCAGCGCACCGGCGCAATGATCGCGTTCACCGCCGTGCGACCTGGAGACCATCCGGCACGGCGGTGCGCTTGCGGTGAGACCTGAGTCACGGTCTCGTCACCACGCGCCGACAGACTCGCGGGTTTTCGCAACCACCCGCATCGCTTCGGCCGCGCCTGACTCCCGTGAAGACTGACCGCATCGACTCCAAGGCCCGGCGTGGCCTTCTCCTCTCCGCTCTGCCGCTGACCGGCCTGCTGACCCTGGCCGCCTGCGGCGGCAGCAGCGGTGGCGGCAACGGCACCGAGCCGGAAGCCGGCGCCTGGACCACCGGCGACCTGCACGTGCACACCGTCCAGTCCGATGACTCGCGCACCACGCAGACGCTGGACCTGGTGCTCGGCAAGGCCTTCACGGCCAACAACCTGGACTGGATGGCGGTGACCAACCACCTGCGCTCGTCCAAGTACGACAACAACGCCAACCTGCTGGCCGCCCCGGTCGCCTTCGCCTACGGCATGGAGGCTTATGAGCTGCCGCGCGTCCAGGCGCTGCAGGCCGCCGGCACCTACGACAAGAAACTGATCTTCTCCGGCTTCGAGTGGGACACGCCCACCCACGACCACCTGGGCATCGGCATCTTCGAGGGCAGCACGACGCTGGCCAGCTCGCCCCATGCCTCGCAGGAGTTCCAGTACGTCTTCACCACCGCCGACGAGTCGCTGTTCAAGGCCGACGACGTGACCCGCTGGAAGGCCAAATACAGCCAGCGCGCCAACACCACCGCCGCTGACGCGCTCAAGGGCATCGCCTGGCTGAAGGACAACTATCCGGACTCGAGCTACGCCGTCATCAACCACCCGTCGCGCAACCCCGGCAAGTACACCATCGCCGACTTCAGACAGATGAACGACCTGGCGCCCAGGATCGTCTTCGCGATCGAAGGCATGGTCGGCAACCAGATGGAGCCCGATCGCGGCGGCTACACCTCCGCCTACATCGACGCCAACAAACCCAACCGCACCTACGGCGGCACGGACTATGTCGTCGCGCAGCTCGGCGGCGTGTGGGATGCGCTGCTCGGCGAGGGGCGCCGGATCTGGAACGTCGCGGACTCCGACTCGCACTTCGAGATCGATGCCGCCGGCAACAGCAGCGGCTACTTCCCCGGCGAGTACGCGAAGAACTACGTGTGGCAGCCCAAGGACAGCACCGGCATCGCCGGCCTGCTGGCCAGCCTGCGCGCGGGACGCAGCTTCGGCGTGTTCGGCGACCTGATCAACGCGCTGGACTTCACCGCCGCCTCGGGCGCCGGCAAGGCCAACATGGGGCAGGAGCTGATCGCCGGCGCGGGGCAGTCCGTCACGGTGACGATCCGCTTCAAGAGCCCCGCGGTGAACAACTACCAGCGGCCGGTCAACAGCGGCAATCTCGGCAACATGGTGCCCAAGGTCGATCACGTCGACCTGATCGTGGGCGACGTCGGCGCCAAGGCGGCGCCCGGCACGCCGGCCTACGACGTGGCGACCAATCCGTCGACGCGCGTGCTCAAGCGCTTCACCAGCGCCGACTGGACGCTCGGCGCCGATGGCTACTACAGCGTCACCACCACGCTGACCGCCAGCAAGAGCCAGTACTTCCGCCTGCGCGGCACCAACCTGGCCGTGGACGTGCCCAACCTGAGCGCCGGTGGCGAGCCGCTCGCCGACCAGCGCATCACGACGGCCGACAACGCCACGCGCCACGACCAGATCAACGACCGCAACTACGGCAGCCTGTGGTTCTACTCGAACCCGATCTTCGTCACCGTGAAGTGAGCGGGCAGCGCGGGCCGCGCCGCGGCGATCAGACCGCGGCCAGCGCCTGATCGAGGTCGGCGATCAGGTCATCGACGTGCTCGATGCCGACGGAGAGCCGCACCGTGTCCTCGGACACGCCGGCCTTGTCGAGCTCGGCGGGCGAGAGCTGCCGGTGCGTCGTCGAGGCCGGATGGGTCGCCAGTGAGCGCACGTCGCCGATGTTGACCAGGCGGGTGAAGAGCTGCAGCGCATCGAGGAAGCGGGCGCCGCGCTCGCGGCCTTCGCCGGCGGCGCCCTTCAGGCCGAAGGTGACGATGCCGGAGGCCTTGCCCGAGAGGTACTTGCGCGCCAGCGCGTGATCGGGATGGTCCTCCAGGCCCGCGTAGTTCACCCAGCCCACTTTCTCGTGACGGGTCAGGTGCTGCGCCAGACGCAACGCGTTGTCGCTGATGCGGTCCAGGCGGAGCGCGAGCGTCTCGATGCCCTGCAGGATGAGGAAGGCATTGAACGGCGACAGCGCCGCGCCGGTGTTGCGCAGCGGCACGACGCGCGCCCGCCCGATGTAGGCGGCCGGGCCGAGCGCTTCGGTGTAGACGACGCCGTGATAGCTGGGATCGGGCTCGTTCAGCCGCTTGAAGCGCTCCTTGTGCCGCGCCCAGGGGAACTTGCCGGAGTCCACGATCGCACCGCCGATGCTGGTGCCATGCCCGCCCAGGTACTTGGTCAGCGAGTGCACGACGATATCGGCGCCGTGCTCGATGGGACGGCTCAGGTAGGGTGAGGGCACCGTGTTGTCGACGATCAGCGGAACCCCGTGTTCATGGGCGATGCGGGCGATGCGCTCGATGTCGGTGACGTTGCCCTGCGGGTTGCCGAGCGACTCCACGAAGATCGCCTTGGTGCGCGCGTCGATCAGCGCGGCGAAGGCGTCGGGCTGGCGGTAGTCGGCGAAGCGCGCCTGGATGCCGTACTGCGGCAGCGTGTGGGCCAGCAGGTTGTAGGTGCCGCCATACAGGGCGCTCGAGGCGACGATGTTGTCGCCGGCCTCGGCGAGGGTGAGGATGGCGTAGGTGACCGCGGCCTGGCCCGAGGCCACGGCCAGCGCGCCGATGCCGCCCTCCAGCGCGGCGAGGCGTTTTTCGAGCACGTCGTTGGTCGGATTCATGATCCGGCTGTAGATGTTGCCGGGGACCTTGAGGTCGAACAGGTCCGCGCCGTGCTGCGCGCTGTCGAAGGCGTAGGCGACGGTCTGGTAGATCGGCACGGCCACGGCCTTGGTCGTCGGGTCGGGCGAGTAGCCGCCGTGGACGGACAGCGTTTCGAAGCGCCAGGAATCGGACGCGGCGGACTGGGTCATGAGGGCCTCCTCGGGTCTGGGTCGCTGCAGGCTACGGCCGTGATGCGGTGCCCGGAACTGAGGTTTGCGCATGAGCTCATGAGGGACTTGCCGTGACTTGCGGGCCGTCTCTCGCGGCGAGGTACAAGAACGCCTTCGGCCACCGGGCCCGTCAAGACTCAGGAGTTCCCATGTTCGACCACGTGAAGTTCGGCGTCAGCGACTACGCAGCGAGCAAGACCTTCTTCCTCAAGGCCCTGGAGCCGATCGGCGTGCGGGTCTGTGGGGAAGGGGAGCCGTCCTACGGCATCGAGATCGCGCAGGGCGACGTGTCGCTGTGCCTGTTCCAGACCACCGACAAACCCGCGCCGCTGCACATCGCCTTCGTGGCCAGCTCGCGCGACCAGGTCGACGCGTTCCATCGCGCGGCGCTCGCGGCTGGCGGCAAGGACCACGGCGCGCCGGGTCTGCGGCCGCACTATCACGCGAACTACTACGCGGCCTTCGTCATCGCGCCGGACGGGCACAACATCGAGATGGTCTGCCACAAGCCGCAGGCTTGATCCCTCGCGGCGGGAGGGCGCTCAGCGCCGCTCAGGTCCGCTCAGGTCCGCTCAGTCCGTCTCGCGCTGAAGCGTCTGGCTGATGATCAGGCAGCATGGTTGCCCGAGGTAGTCGAGCGGCACGGCATTGAGCATGGCCCGTCCGGGCTTGCCGGCCGCGTCAAGGGTGCGCACGGCCATGTCGGTGACGTGGCCCTGGGCCTGCAGCACTTGATAGAAGACATCGCGGTCCTCCGCGATCACGCCGTAGGCATGCGATGCCGTCGTCGTGCCGATGACTTCCTCATGCGTGCGGCCGTAGCGGCGGCACAGCGCGGGGTTGGCCTCGACGATGCGGCGGTCGGCCACCGACACGATGGCCATGGGCACGGGCGCGGCCTCGAACAGGCGCTGGAAGCGGTCGCGGCCGGCCTCGATCTCGCGGGCCGCGGCTTCGCGGGCGTGGCGGCTGTCGACGCTGTCGAGCGCGAAGGACAGGTCCGCGCCCAGCTCCTCGAGCAGGGCCATCAGTTCCGCGTCGAAGAAGTCGGGCTGGCGCGCGCACAGCATCAGCGTGCCGGCCACGAGGCCCGCGCGCCGGATGGGGATCCAGGCGATCGCCCGGATGCCCTGGGCGACGGCTTCGGAGCGCCAGCGGCCGGCCTGCGAGTCGAGCACGTAGTCGTTGCTGACGGCGCTGACGCCATCGCGCAGCACGCGCGCGGTGTAGGTGCCCTGGACCTCGGGCAGGCGCAGGTCCAGCGGGTCCGGGACGTTGCGCAACACGTCGACGGCCGGGCCCGCGCTGGCGACGCGATGGGCGAGGTCGCCTTCGCGCAGATAGACCGCGGCCAGCATCGCGTTGCCGGCATCCACGCAGAGCTGGCAGGCTTCGGTGAAGAGCGCGCGATCGTCGTCGATGCGCAGCACCATCCGGTTGGCCCGCGACAGCGTGAGCAGCACCTGTCCCATGCGTTCGGCGCGGGCGAGCGCGGCCTGGTGGGCGCGACGCTCGCGGATCAAGCGGGTCAGCAGGACCGCGATGCCGGCGGCCATCAGCAGGGCGGCCAGCGTCATTGCGCTCATGGGCAGCAGTTCCTCCTTGGGATGTGCGGGAACGTCCGGGCGTGACGCCGGGGCGGCGGCCAGGACCTCCGTCGAGTATCCCTTCCGTGCGCCGGGGGCCCAAGGGGGGCTTCCCTCCAGTCCGGGGGCGGAGCCGGCAAAAAAATCTTCGACGTGCTTGTCGAAACCGGCGCTCATCGGCCGTCGTCCCAGGGTGAGGCGGCGAATCCAGGGGAACGCCGGTTGCCCGCCGGTGCGGCCCGCCTCCACAGTCCACCACCGTTGTTTCGCTCAAGGAGACTCCCATGCTCGCCAAGAACACCATCTGCATCTGGTACGACCGTGACGCGGAAGAGGCCGCGCGCTTTTACGAGAAGACCTTTCCCGACAGCAAGGTTGGCCGCGTCACGCGGGCGCCGGGGGACTTTCCGTCCGGCCAGCAGGGTGACGTGCTGGTCGTCGAGTTCAGCGTGTGCGGCGTCGCCTGCATCGGGCTGAACGGCGGACCGCAGTTCAAGCAGACCGAAGCGTTCTCGTTCCAGATCGCGACCGACGACCAGGCCGAGACGGACCGCCTGTGGAACGCGATCGTCGGCAACGGCGGCGCCGAAAGCGCCTGCGGCTGGTGCAAGGACAAGTGGGGCGTGAACTGGCAGATCACGCCGCGCGTGCTGACCGATGCCTTGCACAACCCGGACCGGGCCGCTTCCAAGCGCGCGTTCGACGCCATGATGGAGATGCGCAAGATCGACATCGCGAAGATCGAAGCGGCGCTGCGCGGTTGAGCTGGAGCCGCCCCTCGGCGCCGAGGAGGCGGCTACCCGCTGAACGTTCGACCCCTTCGCCTCGGACTCCAGTCGCCACCGACCAGTTCGACTGGACCTTCAAGGCCAACGTTCATGCGCCGTTCTGGCGTCGCGCCGGGACCGTTCTGGACGCCGCTGCAGGTCACCGGCGGACAGACGCAGGAGAAGCTGCAGAAGTTCGGCAGCGACACACCCATCGGCCGGCCTGGTCAGCCCGCGGAGCTCGCTCACGTGTACGTGACGCTGGCGTCGTCGGAGGCGAGCTACATCACCGGGCAGATCTATGGGGCCTCCGGCGGCCGCGGCAATCCTTGAAGAACACGGCTGGGAGTTTCCCTAAATAGTTCGCGCGACGCATGAACTACGATCCGACCGGGATTTAGCGCTATATCACCGTCGAAGTGGTGAGCGCACTTGCGTTGAAAGGTTGAGAGACATGACCGGTCATCGTGGTTCCGCCGGCGCGTTCGCGCCCCGGCATTACCTTCGTCTGGCGCTGCTGGGGATTGCGTTCTCCTGCGGTGCTCCCGTCCTGGCAGGCACCGGCAATGGTGACCTCACGGACACCAACATCAATTACGTCGGACGCTGGGACAAGAGCAGCAGCGCGACGTATCGCAGCTATTGGAACGGCTCTTATCTATCCACCAAGTTCACCGGCACCACGGTGAAGGTGAACCTGGCCGAGAAGACCGTCTTCATGGCCATCGTGGACGGCGTGCCCACCACCTACTGGGACGCGGTCGGCACGATCAACCTCACGCCCACGCCGCTGGCCAACGGAACGCACACGCTCAAGATCGTCGCCAAGTACGAAAAGATCGAGCTGCCCTTCCAGGGGCTGGTGCTGGATGCCGGCGCGTCGACGGTGCGGCCCGACACGCTGCCGCTGGTCGAGTTCGTCGGCGACTCCATCACCTCCGGCGTGACGACGACTGACGCCGCGGTCTCCGACTACGCCTGGCTCACCGGCGAGAGGATGGCCGCCGATCACACGCAGATCTCCTATCCCGGGATCACGCTGTCCGACGGCTATCACTACTCGGACAACACCTTCCCGGGCATGGAGTCGCTGTACTTCAAGCTGTGGCAGGCCAACCGCTGTCCCGATGTGGCGTGCACCGGCAACCCGGCCTGGAACTTCGCCAACTACACGGCCAGACTGGTCGTCGTGAACCTGGGCAGCAACGATTCCTTCAACTCGGTGCCCTCGGCCACCTTCCAGAGCCGCTACACCGGGTTCCTGCAGAACATCCGGGCCAAGTACCCGAACGCGGACATCTTCGCGCTGCGCACCTTCGGCGGCTTCTACCAGACCGAGACGCAGGCGGCGGTGACCGCGCGCGTCAATGCGGGCGATGCCAAGGTGCACTACATCGACACCACCGGTTGGCTGGATTCGTCCAGCGGATCCACGGACTTCACCGATGGCCTGCACCCCAGTGACACCGGCCACGTCAAGGTCAGCAACCGCCTGCTGCCGATCCTGTTGCCCTACCTGGGCCGGGTGACGCGCAATGACGCGAGCTTCAGCTACGACAACGCCGCCAACTGGCCTGGCGGCAGCCAGACCGGCGCGTATCAGAACGACAACCATTGGTCCGGGCTGACCAACGCCTACTACCAGGTGCCCTTCAACGGCACGCAGGTCAAGCTGTATGGCGGTCAGGCGCCCGCGCACGGCATCGCCGCCGTGTCCATCGATGGCGGCGCGGAAGTCGCCATCGACACCTACTCGGCCGCTCGCAAGGACGACGTGCTGCTCTGGAGCAGCCCCGTGCTGACGGCGGGCAGCCACACGCTGAAGGTGCGGGCCACGGGCACGAAGAACGCCAGTTCGTCGAACACCTTCGTCACGGCCGACCGCGTGGACGTGATCGATGGCGGCGTGAATCTGCTGAGCAACCCCGGTTTCGAGAACGGGCTGGGCGGTTGGTCCACGGGAACGCAAGGGGGCACGGTGACCACCGCCACGACGCGGCCCAATTCCGGCGCGTCGCACCTGGTGCACAGCGGCACGGGCGCGTACTGGGCCTATAGCGCCCAGACGCTCACCGGCCTCCCGAACGGGCTGTACACGGTGAAAGCTTGGGTGCGGGGAACGGCCGGACACCAGCTGTACGTGAAGAACTTCGGCGGCAGCCAGGTGTCCGTCGCCTCGATGGCGTCTGACGGCTACACGCAGCTCACCCTCAGCAACATCAATGTGAGCAACGGGAACGCCGAAATCGGGTTCTGGACGAGCGACTCGACCGGCACCGGCTGGCTCAACGTCGACGATGTGACGTTCTACAAGCAGTAAGGCGCGAATCGCGAGCGCGGTCCAGCGCGACACGCACGGCGGGAACTGCTGGCGCCTGATTGAAGGACTGCAGGTTCCAGTGGGCAGTTTGACTGCGAGACGCTATCGACCGGCGCTCCGCGTCGAGCCAGAATCGCTGCAAATGGGTCGGGCATTCCCTACCGGCGTTGGGCTCCTGAGGCAACTCAGGGGCCCTTCGACTTTCTGTGGGGGCACGATCGTCAAGCCCACTGGCGGCCACGCGAGCTGATCGGCGTCGAAGAGCTTTCGAGCCAGGGAGGACCATGCGCGGTTGAGCTGGTCGGGGCGAAGCACGTGCAGGCCAATCGGACGCGCAACAAGGTCTGCAAGTTGCAGCCCTTCTGAATTCGTCCGCTTGTCGGCGACGACCAGATCAAACGGATACTCGTATCCGCTGCAGTTGCGCCCAAGCCGGACCTCCTCGAAGGCACGTCGAAGGTCGCCGTCCTCCTTGCTTCCCCGCGCTTCGCAGACGACGGAGGTACGCAAGCCTCCTTGCCCTTTCATCTGCAGGAATTGATGCACCCGTTCAAGCCCATACCGCAATGCCAGGTTGTACGGGTGGAGGTGGCCGATGGCGCATTCCAGCAGGCGAGGCTTATCGATCACCACGGCCACGATGGTCATCGTCGCGTCTTCAATGATGGTGGTTAGTCCGCGGAGCAGGCGCTCGCGCGACGTCGGATTGAGCGACGCGAACGGACCCGATCGCTTCCGGATGTCGTGCTCATGCAGAACGATGATGTCGTGCCCAAAGAGCTCGAACTTCAATCGTCGAAAGTCCGTGCCGACCTCTCGCAGATACGACTCCACTGGAAGAATGCAAAAGGCCAGGACGAAGACCGGATATCGCGGATTGATCGACTGCAGGTTGTGATCACCGCTCTCGTCCACGAAGACAACGAAATCGCTACGGGTTTCCATCCGACGAGTGTTTCATCGCCGGGCAGCGGCTCCGTTCACCCGCTGACCTGAATGCGTTGCCTTTGGGGGGCGAACTCACAAGGACAAGGCGTATCCGACGATATGAGCACAGAAATAGGGGGCGCCTTTGTGGCGTTCCTGCTCACCGCTCGAACCGGTATCCCACCCCATAAATCGACCGGATCCGATCCGCCCCCGCGCCGGCCTTCTCGAGCTTGCGCCGCAGGTTCTTCACGTGGCTGTCCACCGCGCGCTCCGTGACCTCGCGGCCATCCACGTGCAGCAGGTCCAGCAACTGCGTGCGCGCATACACGCGTCCCGGCTGCGCGGCCAGGATGTGCAGCAGGCGGAATTCGATCGGCGTCAGGTCCAGCGCCTGGCCCTGCCAGCTCGCCGTCCATCCCGCCTCGTCGATGCGCAGCGGCTCGCTGCCCGATGCGAAGGCCGCCACCGCGGCAGCCGTCGCCGCCTCGTGCGCGCGGCTGCGCCGCAGCGCGGCCTTCACCCGCGCCATCACCTCGCGCGGACTGAACGGGTTCTTCGCGATGTAGTCGTCCGCGCCGGTCTCCAGCCCCATCAGCCGGTCCGATTCGTCCGCCCGCGCCGTGAGCATCAGGATCGGCACGCTGCTGCGCGCGCGCAACTCGCGGCACAGCGTCAGGCCATCCACCCCCGGCAGCATCACGTCCAGCAGCACCAGGTCGTGCCGCCTCGCCGTCCATGCCGCGATCACCTCGGCACCGTCGGCGATGCAGTCCGGTTCGTGCCCCGCGGCCCGCAGGTAATCCGCCAGCAGCGCGGCCAGCTTGGGCTCGTCCTCGACGACCAGCACCCGCGCCGGCCCCGGCTCCATCGGCATCGGCGCCAGGCCCGGGCCATTCATCGGCGATGGGCTGTCCGCCTCAGCCATGGGCCGGCAGCTCCACGCGCATCCACAGCCCGCCCAGCGGCGACGGACGCGCCTCGATGCGGCCCTCGTGCGCCTGCGCGATGCGCTGGCAGATCGACAACCCCAGACCCGATCCGCCACCGCGCCGGCTGCGCGAGGCCTCCACGCGGAAGAAGCGCTCGAACAGCCGCGGCAGATGCTCCGGGCCGACGCCCGGCGCCGTGTCCTGCACGTCGATGACCACCTGCCCGCCGCTGCGCCGCGCGCTGATGCTCAGGGCGCCCCCAGCCTCGGTGTAGCGGCAGCTGTTCTCGACGAGATTCGCCATCAGCTGTCGCAGCCGCCGTTCATCGCCGAAGACCCGCAGCGGCTGCTCGGGCAGATCCAGCCGCAGCTCGAGCCCGCTCCCGTTCAGCCGCTCGCCGAAGGCGCCCGCCGTCACGCCGATCAGCTCGCGCAGGTCCAGCTCCGCCTTGCGATAGGCCAGCGCGCCGACGTCGGCCATCGACAGCTCGTGCAGGTCGTCGACCAGCTTGTGCAGCGTCGCGACCTCGCCCCGCAGCGAGCGCAGCGCCTGCGCGTCGAGCTTGCGCACGCCGTCCTCCAGCGCCTCCAGCTCGCCATGCAGCACGCCCAGCGGCGTGCGCAGCTCATGCGAGACATCGGCCAGGAACTCCCGCCGCATCGCCTCGTTGCGCTGCAAGGTCAGCGCGAGCTGGTTGAAGTCCCGGCCCAGTCCGGCGATGTCGTCATTGCCGCGCGTCTCGGGCACGCGCACTTCGAATTCCCCCGCCGCGAGCCGGTGCGTCGCATGCGCGACCCGCCGCACCGGCCGCAGCAATCGCAGCGAGATCCAGTACGCCACCGCGCCCGCCAGCAGCACCGCCGCGCCGCCCACGATCCAGGCCGAACGCAGCTGCGCGTCGTAGAAATGCTTCTCCGCGCCCGGACTCACCGACTCGATCGGCGTCAGCGCCAGCCAGCCCACCGTGAGTCCGTCGACGATGATCGGCCGCTCCACCGTCGGCTCCACCGGCCCCGCGTAGCCGGCGACGCGCACCCGGTTCTCGTCGAACAGCGTGAAACGGCGCGTCGCGCCGGTCAGGTCCGCCGGGCCGTGCTTGACCGCCGGCATGTCCGCCTCCGGCACCAGCGGCCGCAGCAGCCGGCCCCACAGCTCGGGCTTCTCGCGCAGGAAATCCCAGCTCCCGCCGTTCTCGCGATACCCGGCCGTGACGCTGGTGCGCGCGAGCTCCAGCCGGTTGACGGCCTGTTCGTTCAGATAGCCGATGAAGTCCCGGTTCAGGTTGATGTGCGAGAACACGCCCATCGCCAGCGCCACCGCCATGGCGGTGCTGAAGACGGCGGCGAAGAGCCGGGCGGTGAGGGTGAACGAGAGCTTCATCCGGAGCAGGGAAAAAACGAGGGGAGCGCGATACGGACCGGGGCAGTGTGCCGAAAGTGATGGGGATCCCGTCGCCGGACCGCATGATGCGGGCGCGGGCGTGCGACCGGCAAGCCATCCGGGCGGTGGCCGCGCGCCTGACGCGATCTTCAAGGTCTCTCCACATTCATGGCCGAGCATCCGCCGCCATGCCGAAGAAGATTCTGACATCCACGTCGTTGAAGTCCCTGATGCCGCCGCGTACGCCCCGCGCTCCGACGCTGGCGCCGATCGCCGCGGCGCTGGCCGCCCTGGCCGTGCTGGTGCTCGCCGGCTGCGGCGAGAAGAAGGAAGAGCCCGCCAAACGCGCCGCGCCCGAAGTCGGTGTGATCGTGGTGACGACGCAGGACGCGCCGCTGGCGCTGGAGCTGCCGGGCCGGCTGTCCGCCAGCCAGGTCGCCGAGATCCGCCCGCAGGTGACCGGCATCGTGCAGAAGCGGCTGTTCGAGGAAGGCAAGCTG
>Ga0102593_1002938_pt1 | contig 11953 bp, 10 predicted proteins | sample AraplaCol_mMS_r2_2_FD_76862 | JGI IMG/M metagenome (GOLD analysis project Ga0102593, IMG submission 76862) | Arabidopsis root microbial communities from North Carolina, USA - plate scrape MF_Col_mMS_r2 (SPADES assembly) (version 2) | ecosystem: Host-associated > Plants > Roots > Endosphere...
TCGAGCCGGAGATTCCGGACGGGGCGTGATGCATGCCCTTCTCCCGCGCGGGAGAAGGTGCCCCGGAGGGGCGGATGAGGGCGCTCTTGGCGCATTCCTCGACTCCGCCCTCCCCCCAACCCCTCTCCCGTGAACGGGAGAGGGGCTAAACAACAAACGGAAATCGAAACATGCCCCACGCACCGCAGATCCGCATTCCCGCCACCTACATGCGCGGCGGCACCAGCAAGGGCGTGTTCTTCCGCCTGGAAGACCTGCCCGCCGCCGCACAAACGCCGGGCCAGGCGCGCGATGCGCTGCTGCAGCGCGTGATCGGTTCGCCCGATCCGTACGGCAAGCACACCGACGGCATGGGCGGCGCGACGTCGAGCACCAGCAAGTGCGTGATCATTTCGAAGTCCTCCGTGCCGGAGCACGACGTCGATTACCTCTACGGCCAGGTCGCCATCGAGGAATCGTTCGTCGACTGGAGCGGCAACTGCGGCAACCTCAGCACGGCTGTCGGCCCGTTCGCGATTGCCGCCGGTTTGATCGACCCCGCACGCGTTCCGCAGGACGGCCTGTGCACCGTGCGCATCTGGCAGGCGAACATCGGCAAGATCATCATCGCGCACGTACCGGTGAGCGGCGGCCAGGTGCAGGAAACCGGCGACTTCGAACTCGACGGCGTGACCTTCCCCGCCGCGGAAATCCAGCTGGAATTCCTCGATCCGTCCGACGACGGCGACGCGGGCGGCTCGATGTTCCCCACGGGCAATCTCGTCGACGAACTCGACGTTCCCGGCGTGGGCACGTTCAAGGCGACGATGATCACCGCCGGCATCCCGACGATCTTCCTCGATGCGGCTGAGCTGGGTTACACCGGCAGCGAGTTGCAGGACGCGATCAACAAGGACGCCGATGCGCTGGCGAAGTTCGAGAAGATCCGTTCGCACGGCGCGTTGCGCATGGGGCTGATCAAGCACCTCGACGAAGCGAAGACGCGCCAGCACACGCCGAAGGTCGCCTTCGTCGCGCCGGCCGCCGATTACGCCGCATCCAGCGGCAAGCAGATCGCAGGCGGCGACATCGACCTGCAGGCGCGCGCGATGTCGATGGGCAAGCTGCACCACGCGATGATGGGCACGGCGGCGGTGGCGATCGGCACGGCTGCATCGATTCCCGGCACGCTCGTGAACCGCGCGGCCGGCGGCGGCGAACGCGAGTCGGTGCGCTTCGGCCATCCGTCCGGCACGTTGCGCGTGGGTGCGCAGGTGAAACGCGTCGACGGCCAGTGGACCGTCACCAAGGCGATCATGAGCCGCAGCGCGCGCGTGCTGATGGAAGGCTGGGTGCGGGTGCCGGCGGACTCGTTCTGAGAGGCCCTGCCGCGCGTTTCGTAGCCGGGGTAAGCGAGGCTCGCCCGGGGAACGGAGCGTGATGCGTCCCGGGTGCGCTTCGCTTACCCGGGCTACAAAAGCTTGGCTTTTTCGGCGCCCCTTTATCCCGTCATCCCGGCGAAGGCCGGGATCCAGGCCGACAAGCTCACACCCGTCACACCGTTGCGTGTGCGCATGGCCGTGACAGCCTGGATCCCGGCCTTCGCCGGGATGACGGTTCTGATGGGTGCGCGATCGCGGTGCTCGACCGTTGATGGAGTTCCCTGAGATCGCGGGCCTGGGTCACGGCGTTCGCCGGGATGACGGCAAACAAAGCGACGGCAGCGATGACGTGAATCTCCACGCGATTCCGGAGCGCCGCAGCGCCGAGCCATCTCACTGCGCCGGCACGTACACCCACGACTTCGACTTCGAAGCCTCGTACAGGATCCGGCCATTGCGACGGATCACGCGATCCACCGAATGGCTGCGGCTGAGCAGGCGCCCGCCCATGCGTACCGACGCGATCGTCTCCACGTCCGCGCTCTTGCGGTCATCCGCCACCGTGATCTCGACGACGCGGTTCTCGAACGACAAGCCCATCGCGCCGTTGGTCAGCGCATTGAGGCGTTTGAAGGCGCGGAAGCCTTCACGCATTCCCTCGCACGAGTCCTTCTTGCCGAGGGTTTCGCGCTGCGTTCCGTTCAGCGCGAACGTCACCGCCTCATGCTGGAAATCGTCCGTCATGCGGTCGCAGAAGTAATCCGCGTCCAGCTTCGCCATCGCGGCGGAGTCCAGGTTGTACTGGGCTTCGATGGCGTCCTCGCTCAGCTGGCGTCCGGCATGGAAGGACCACCACGCACCGAAACCGGCGACCAGCGCCAGCAAAATCCATTTCCCCATGACCCCCCCCGGATCCTCACATGGCAGTCGGCGCGATCACTCCCACTCGATCGTCGCCGGCGGCTTGCCGCTGATGTCGTATACCACACGCGAGACGCCGCGCAGTTCGTTGATGATGCGGTTGGACACGCGGCCGAGGAAGTCGTACGGCAGGTGCGCCCAGTGCGCCGTCATGAAGTCGATGGTTTCCACCGCGCGCAGCGCGATCACCCATTCGTACGCGCGCGCATCGCCCACCACGCCCACCGACTTCACCGGCAGGAACACGGCGAAGGCCTGGCTGGTGCGGTCGTAAAGATCGGCCTTGCGCAGCTCCTCGATGAAGATGTGGTCCGCGCGCGCCAGCAGTTCGGCGTGTTCGCGCTTCACTTCGCCCAGGATGCGCACGCCCAGGCCCGGGCCCGGGAACGGATGGCGATACACCATCGCGCGCGGCAGGCCGAGTTCGACGCCAAGGCGACGCACTTCGTCCTTGAACAGCTCGCGCAGCGGTTCGACCAGCTTGAGCTTCATGTCTTCCGGCAGGCCACCGACGTTGTGGTGGCTCTTGATGACGTGCGCCTTGCCGGTCTTGCTCCCGGCCGACTCGATCACGTCCGGATAGATCGTGCCCTGCGCCAGCCACTTCGCATTCGAAAGCTTCGCCGACTCCTCGTCGAAGATCTCGATGAACAGGTTGCCGATGATCTTGCGCTTGGCTTCGGGATCCTCGACGCCGGCCAGCGCCTTGAAGTAACGGTCGGCGGCATTCACGCGCACGACCTTCACGCCCATGTGTTCGGCGAACATCGCCATCACCTGGTCGCCTTCGTTCCAGCGCAGCAGGCCGGTGTCGACGAACACGCAGGTGAGCTGCTCGCCGATGGCCTTGTGCAGCAGCGCGGCGACGACGGAGGAATCCACACCGCCGGAGAGGCCGAGGATCACGTCATCCGAACCGACCTGCTCGCGCACGCGCGCGATCTGGTCCTCGATGATGTTGGCCGCCGTCCACAGCGTCTTGCAGCCGCAGATGTCGGCGACGAAGCGGCGCAGCAGCGTCTGGCCCTGCTTGGTGTGCGTGACTTCCGGATGGAACTGCACGCCGTACCAGCGCTTGTCCTCGCGCGCCATCGCGGCGACGGGGATGCGGTCGGTGACGGCGGTGACGGTCCAGCCCGGCGGCGCCTTGGCAACGTGGTCGCCGTGGCTCATCCACACGTCGATGCGCGGTTCGCCATCGTGGTCGGTGAGGCCGCCCAGCAGCGCGTCGTGCGCGACCAGTTCCACTTCGGCATGGCCGAACTCGCGTGCATCGGCGGCTTCGGTCGCACCGCCCAGCTGCGCGGCGAGCGTCTGCATGCCGTAGCAGATGCCCAGGATCGGCAGGTTCGAATCGAACACTTCCTGCGGCGCCTTCGGCGCGCCCTGCTCCGTCGTCGATTCCGGGCCACCCGACAGGATGATGCCCTTCGCGCCGAACGCGGCGATCTCGGCCGGATCGTGGTCCCAGGCCCAGATCTCGCAGTAGACGCCGATCTCGCGGATGCGGCGGGCGATCAGCTGCGTGTACTGCGCGCCGAAATCGAGGATGAGGATCTTGTCGCTGTGGATATTCGTCATGGGAGCGTGGACTTCATCATTCGCAAGCGCAAAAGCAAGAAAGGGAAACTCGCGTCTCCCTTCCCTGCAAACAATCAACTCGCCCGGTAGTTCGGCGGTTCCTTGGTGATCTGCACGTCGTGCACGTGGCTTTCGCGCGCACCGGCGTTCGTCACACGCACGAAGCTGGGCTTGGTGCGCATTTCCTCGATGCTGGCGCAGCCGACGTAACCCATCGTGGCGCGCAGGCCGCCGGCGAGTTGGTGGACGACGTTGCGCAGCGGGCCGCGATACGGGACGCGGCCTTCGATGCCTTCGGGCACGAGCTTGTCGGCGTCGGAGGCGTCCTGGAAATAACGGTCCTTGGAGCCCTGCTCCATCGCGCCCAGCGAGCCCATGCCGCGGTAGCTCTTGTAGCTGCGGCCCTGGAAGAGTTCGACTTCGCCCGGCGCTTCCTCGGTGCCGGCGAACAGGCCGCCGATCATCACCGTCGATGCGCCGGCCACGATGGCCTTGCCGATGTCGCCCGAGTAGCGGATGCCGCCGTCGGCGATCAGCGGGATGCGGTCCTGCAGCGCTTCGGCGACCATCGCCACCGCGGTGATCTGCGGCACGCCGACACCGGCGACGATGCGCGTGGTGCAGATCGAGCCCGGGCCGACGCCGACCTTCACCGCGTCCGCGCCGTGGTCCATCAGCGCGAGCGCGGCATCGCCGGTCACGATGTTGCCGCCGATGACCTGCAACTGCGGGAAGTTCTTCTTCACCCAGCGCACGCGTTCGAGCACGCCCTGCGAGTGGCCGTGCGCGGTATCGACCACCACCACGTCCACGCCGGCCGCGGCGAGCGCTTCAACGCGCGCTTCGGTATCGCCGCCGACGCCGACCGCCGCGCCGACCAGCAGGCGTTCGCTGGTGTCGTAGGCGGCGTTGGGGTTGTCGGACTTCTTCTGGATGTCCTTCACGGTGATCAGGCCGCGCAGCTCGAAGCCGTCGTTGACCACCAGCACCTTCTCGATGCGGTGCTTGTGCAGCAGGCCGAGGACTTCCTCGTCGGTGGCGCCTTCGCGCACCGTCACCAGGCGATCCTTCTTGGTCATGATGTGGCGGACCGGATCGTCGAGCTTCTTCTCGAAGCGCATGTCGCGGCTGGTGACGATGCCCATCAGCTGGCCGCCTTCGACCACCGGCACGCCGGAGATGTTGCGCGCGCGGGTGAGCTTGAGCACTTCGGCGATGGTGGTGTCGGGCCCGACGGTGAAGGGCTCCTTGATGACGCCGGCCTCGAACTTCTTGACCGACGCGACCTGCGCCGCCTGGGCCTGGAGGCTCATGTTCTTGTGGACGATGCTGATGCCGCCCAGCTGGGCCATGGCGATGGCCAGGCGCGCTTCGCTGACGGTGTCCATCGCGGCCGACAGGATCGGCAGCCGGATGTTCAGGTCGCGGGTGAGGCGGGTCGTGAGCGAGACGTCCTTGGGCAGGACCGTCGAATGGGCCGGGACGAGCGAAACGTCGTCGTAGGTAAGTGCTTCAGCCTGGATGCGCAGCATGGGCGGGGGCCGGAGAAGGTGAAGCGCGTTATTGTAACGCGGACTTGGTCCCCGACGCTCGCTAACACGCCGGGACATGCCGTTCTACCAACGCGACCGGACGCGCTTGAGTCGATTTGCTTCGCAAATAGCACTCGCGGCCTGCGGCTGCTCCTGCAAAGACGCGGTTTGCTGCGCAAACCACGTCCCACCCTAGCGCCACACCCGCCCCTCGCGGCTTCGCCGCGACCGCCCCTAACTTAGGGGCTGGGGCAAAAGCCCACTTCGGCCGGGGTTTTCGCCTTGCCCTTAGCCCCTCACCCTGCGGGAGAGGGGTTGGGGTGACGGGCAACTAAGCAGGAGCGGCACGCTCGCCTCAGCGGCACAGCGCTCGCTTCGCGCCCCGCCTCACTTCACCGCATGCCACCCACGCCCCGAATCCGCTGCCTCGGCGGCTTCCAGGGTGTTCTGCATCAGCGTGGCGACGGTCATAGGGCCGACGCCGCCCGGGACCGGGGTGATCCAGCTGGCGCGCTGGGCGGCGGCGTCGAAGCCGACGTCGCCGACGAGGCGGCCGTCGTCCAGGCGGTTGATGCCGACGTCGATGACCACGGCGCCCGGCTTGACCCATTCACCCGGGATCAGGCCCGGACGGCCCACCGCGACGACGAGGATGTCGGCATTGCGGATCGACGCCTCCAGGACCTCCGGCGGGGTGAACTTGTGGCAGCTGGTGACGGTGCAGCCGGCGATCAGCAGCTCCAGCGCCATCGGCCGGCCGACGTGGTTGGACACGCCGACGATCGTGGCGCTCTGCCCGCGCACCGGGCGGTCGGTGTAGGCCAGCAGCGTGGTGATGCCGCGCGGGGTGCACGGGCGCAGGCCGAACTGGCGCAGCGCGAGGTGGCCGACGTTCTCCGGATGGAAGCCGTCCACGTCCTTGCGCGGGTCGATGCGGTGAATGAGCTCGGTCGCGTCGCGTCGGTCCGGCAGCGGCAGCTGGACCAGGATGCCGTGCACGTCCGGATCGGCGTTGAGCTGGTCGATCAGCGCCAGCAGCTCATCGTTGCCGGTGTCGGCCGGCAGGTCGTAGTCGATCGCGCGGATGCCCACTTTCTGCGCCGCACGCCGTTTGTTCTTCACGTAGACGCTGGACGCCGGGTCGTTGCCGACCAGCACCACCGCCAGCCCCGGGCGCGATTTGCCCGAGGCGACGCGTGCATCGACCCGGCTCTTGAGCGTGTCGAGCAGGTCCTCGGCGATGCGCTTGCCGTCGAGAATGCGTGCCGGTGCGAGAGTCGTGGAGACGGTCATGCGGGCCTGGAGTACATTCGGGCTGGGCATTATCGCTCAAGCACCTCCCGGAAGGCCGCCGTTCCGCCGGCTTTCCGCTCCCCCGCTCCGGAACGCCAAATCCCCGATGACCGACACCGATTTCGAAACCACCCAGATCGAGGCAGCTGCCTTCCGGCGCCTGCTCCAGCACCTGATGCACGAACGCCCCGATGCGCAGAACATCGACCTGATGATCGACGCCGGCTTCTGCCGCAACTGCCTGGCCGACTGGTACCGCGAGGCCGCCGAGCATCGCGGCATCACGATGACGAAGGACGAAGCACGCGAGGCGATCTACGGCATGCCGTACGAGCAGTGGAAATCGCAGCACCAGCGCGACGCGACGCCCGAGCAGCTGGCGGCCTTCGAGGCGGCGCAACGCCGTCGCGGGAAATGAGTTCGATGCGCCGCCAACTGCTGGGCTGGGCGGCGCTGCCGGTGCTGGGCTATGCCGGCGTGGTCGTGTGGCTGTTCTCCAAACAGCGCGACCTGATCTACCTCCCCGAAGGCACGCGTACCGACGTGCCGCAGACCGATTTCACCCTGGCGCGCGGCGACGTCCAGTTGCACGGCTGGGTGCTGCATCCGCAGGCCTCGCGGCCGGTGATCTACTTCGGCGGCAACGCCGAAGGCATCCAGCATCGGCGCGAAATGCTCGACCGCCTGCTGCCGAACCGTCCCGTGTACCTGGTGTCCTATCGCGGTTACGGCGCCAGCGACGGCGAGCCCAGCGAGACGGCGCTGCTGGGCGACGCGCTCGCGCTGTTCGACGAAGTGCGTTCGCGCCACCCCAACGAGCCGATCGCGGTGATCGGCTCCAGCCTTGGCAGCGGCGTGGCGAGTTACGTGGCCAGCCAGCGCCCGGTGTCGCAGCTGGTGTTGATCGCGCCGTTCGACAGCCTCGCAGCCGTCGCGCAGGTGCATTACCCCGTGTTGCCGGTGCGCTGGATCCTGCGCGACCGGTTCGATTCCATCGACCGCCTGCGCGGCTACGAGGGCGACGTGATGATCGTGCGCGCCTCGCTCGACACCATCGTGCCGCCAGCCAACACCAATCGCCTGATCGCCGCGCTGGGCAAACCGCCGAAGGTCGTCGACCTGCCGCAGGCCGGACACAACACGATCAGCGGCGATCCGGTGTTCGAGCAGGCGCTGGCGGATTTCCTGCGCTGAGCTACGCCGCGCAGAACTTCGCGTAGTCGATGTAGCCCGGGAACTCGCGTCCGGCCGCGCACACCGGGCAATCCGGATCGGCCGACAACCGCGTTTCGCGGAAACGCATCGCCATCGCATCGAAGTGCAGCAGCCGCCCGGCTAGCGGTTCGCCTACGCCCAGGATCAGCTTGATCGCCTCGGTCGCCTGCAACAGGCCGATCACGCCCGGCAGCACGCCGAGCACGCCGGCTTCGGCGCAGTTGGGTGCGGCCTCCGGCGGCGGCGGTTCGGGGAAGAGGCAGCGATAGCACGGTGCGTGGCCGCGGTGGCGGCCGGCATCGAACACGCTCACCTGCCCTTCGAAACGGTGCACCGCGCCGTACACCAGCGGCTTGCCGAGCTTCACGCAGGCGTCGTTGAGCAGGTAACGCACGGGGAAGTTGTCGGCGCCATCGACCACGACGTCGGCGCCTTCGATGAGGCGTTCGACGTTCTGCGCGGTGATGCGCTCGGGGAAGGTTTCGATCGACACCGACGGATTCAGCGCCGACAGCGTGATCCGCGCCGACTCCACCTTCGGCACGCCGATGCGGTCCTCGGTGTGGAGGATCTGCCGCTGGAGGTTGCTGCGATCGACGATGTCGTCGTCGGCCAGCACGATCGTGCCGATGCCCGCGGCGGTCAGGTAGAACGCGGCCGGCGAACCCAGGCCACCCGCGCCGACCATCGCGATGCGCGCGTTCTGCAGCTTTCGCTGCCCCGCTTCGCCGACTTCCGGCAGCCGCAGGTGGCGCGAATAGCGGTCGTAGAAATCGAAGTCGCGTTCGTCGCGCGTAATGGGCAGGCCGTCGGCGATCCAGCGGGTGGTGCCGCCGTCGACCGACGCGATGCGCGTGTAGCCGGCGGCGTGCAATGCCTGCGCCGCCTTCATTGAGCGCGCGCCGGACTGGCAGATGATCAGCACGTCGGCATCGCGATCGGGCAGCGCGGCCAGCGGATCGGCTTCCAGCTCGCCGCGCGCGATGCCCAGCGCCCCTTCGGCGAAGCCGGTGGCGCGTTCGTGCGATTCGCGCACGTCCACGATCACCGCGCCTTCGCGCTGTCGGCGAAGGGCGTCGGCGGGCGTGATGAGTTCGATCTGCTCGGCGGTGTTCATGGGTCGATTATCGCGCCTCAGGCGTAGCGCAGGATCTCGACCACGGTGCCGGCAGCCAAACGCTGCGGTCCATCGGGCACGACGATCAACGCGTTGGCCTCCCCGACCGCGCGCAGGCGATGCGAACCGACGGCGGGATTCGGATCGGCGCGCAGCACGCCGTGCTCATCGCAGAACACCGTGGCGCGCTGGAATTCGCGACGCGCGTGGGATTTCTCGATTGGCGCGACCAGTTGCGCGCGTTCGGCCGGCCGCGGCTCCGTGCGGCCCTGCAACGCGTCGATCAGCGTCCGGCCGAAACCGAGGAAGGTGGCGAACACCGACACCGGATTGCCCGGCAACGCCAGCACGCGCGCCTGGTCGAGGCTGCCGAACAGCACCGGCATGCCCGGTTTCATGCGCACCTTCCAGAAATGCACCTGGCCGAACTGCTGCAGCACCGCCGGGATGTGGTCCTTCTCGCCCGCAGAAACGGCGCCGCAGGTGACGATCAGGTCGAACGCGCAGCCGGCATCGCGCAGGGCGATCTCGACCTGCTTCGGATCGTCGGCCAGCCGCGGCCACGCGGTGGGTTCCAGGCCTTCGGCGCGCAGCAGGCCCATCAGCAGTTCGCGGTTGCTGTCGTAGATCTCGCCCGGCGCCAGCGACAGGCCCGGTTCCACCAGTTCGTCGCCGCTGCTGAACACCGCGACCGTCGGCCTGCGGTACACCGCCAGCGACGGCACGCCGAGCGACGCCGCGAGCGATACGCGCGCGGGCGTCAGGCGCTGGCCCGCATGCAATACGCATTCGCCCGCCCGCACGTCCTCGCCCATGCGGCGAAGGTTCGCGCCTGCGTCGGGCGACGTGGCAACGACGATGCGGTCGCCATCGACGCGCGTGTTCTCCTTGATGACGACCGTGTCCGCCCCGGCCGGCATCGGCGCACCGGTGGTGATGCGAACGCATTCGCCCTCGCCCACCGTGATGTCGCGTGCGCGCCCGGCGAACTGTTCGTCGACCAGGCGCAGCGTCGTTTCGCCTTCGCGCAGGTCGGCATGGCGCAGCGCGAAGCCGTCCATCGCACTGTTGTCGAACGGCGGCAGTGCGATCGGCGCATGCACGTCCGCGGCGAGGATGCGGCCGTGCGTGCGCGACAGCGGCAGGGTTTCGGTGTCGAGGCGATGCTTCGCCGCGACCTCGCGGATGATCGCGATGGCGTCGTCGAAAACGAGCTGGGTCGGGAAGTCGGTCATGCGGGGGAGCGTTGTCCGTCGTGATCGCCCGGCACCACGCCGGCGGCGGCGAGGTCGTGTGGCGTGTTGAGATTGCCGAAGCGTACGCCCACCAGTCGCACGGGGACCATGCGCAGATGGCGTTGCAGGGCATGGATGGCGAGTTCGTTCGCGTCGATGGCGCGTCTTGCCGCGTCGCGGAGTTCCACCACGGGCCACAGTGCGACGAGCGGCTGCGCGCCGTCGTCGTCCACCGCGTACGCGCCGTGCATATCGGCGGCGGCGCCAAGGCTGGGGACGAGGCAGTCGTTCACGCCGACCAGATCGACGGGGAGCGTCAGCAGCCACGGTGTGCCGCATGCGGCGGCCAGCGCATCCAGGCCGGCGAGCGGGCCGAGGTCGGCGCTTGTGCGATCGGCAACGGGACGGAGGCCGATGCGCTCGTAGCGTTCGGGTTCGCGATTGGCGCTGACCAGGATCGCCGAGGTTTCCGCAGCGAAGCGGCGACGCCAGCGTTCGACCTGCGACATTCCGTCGCGCGTGAGCCAGGCCTTGTCGATACCGCCCAGTCGCGTGGCGCGCCCACCGGCGAGCAGGCCGAGGGTGATGTCGGTGGCGGGAATCATGGCGGGCAGTTTACGCCGCGGGCCGGGACCTGCCGCCCGCGACCTTCACCCGCGCCCGACCTGGCAGGGCCGCCGTGTCAGGAACGAAGATCAAGATGGGTTCCAGCTTTCGCTGGAATGACGGCGTGAAAAGTGACGGGAGGAAAATACTCCGTCACTTCCCCTTCTTGACGTGTTTCAACAGGCGCCGCTTGCGCTGGACCTGGCGCTCGGTGAGCACGTTCTTCTTGCCTTCGTACGGGTTCGCGCCTTCCTTGAAGACGAACCGCACCGGCGTGCCGACCAGCTTGAAACGCTTGCGGAAGAAGTTTTCGAGGTAGCGCTTGTACGTATCGCCCAGCGTGCGCAGACGCGTGCCGTGCACGACGAACGTCGGCGGATTGTTCGCCGCCGGATGCGCGTAGCGCAGCTTGGCGACGTGGCCGCGAACGGTCGGCGGCGGGTTGGTCTCGTACGCGACTTCCAGCGCCTTGTTCACTTCGCTGGTGCTGAATTCGTGCGTGGCGGAAGCATGCGCGCGGTGGATCGCGCGGAACAGCTCGCGCAGGCCCGAGCCGTGCTTGGCGCTGATGCGCACTGCTTCGGCCCACTCGACGAAACCGAGCTTGCGCGTGAGCAGCGCCTCGGCCTGCTGGCGCTGGTAATCCGTCAGGCCGTCCCATTTGTTCACCGCGACGACCAGCGCGCGTCCGGCGTCGAGCGCGAGGCCCAGCACGGTCGCATCCTGGTCGGTGATGCCTTCGCTCGCGTCCAGCATCACGACCGCGACCTGGCACTGCTCGATCGCCTGCAGCGTCTTGATGATGGAGAACTTCTCCACCGCTTCTTCCACGCGCGCCTTGCGGCGCACGCCGGCGGTGTCGACGAGGCGGTACAGGCGGCCGTCGCGCTCCATGTCGATGGACACCGAATCGCGCGTGGTGCCGGGCACCTCGGACGCGATCATCCGCTCCTCGCCGAGCAGTCGGTTCACCAGCGTCGACTTGCCGACGTTCGGGCGGCCGATGAAGGCCACGCGGATGCGCGAGGGATCGGCGTCCAGCTCGGTCGCCGCACCTTCCTCCGGCACGCGCGCGAGCACTTCGTCGATCAG
>Ga0102593_1002941_pt1 | contig 11951 bp, 9 predicted proteins | sample AraplaCol_mMS_r2_2_FD_76862 | JGI IMG/M metagenome (GOLD analysis project Ga0102593, IMG submission 76862) | Arabidopsis root microbial communities from North Carolina, USA - plate scrape MF_Col_mMS_r2 (SPADES assembly) (version 2) | ecosystem: Host-associated > Plants > Roots > Endosphere...
GGACCGGATGCTGATCGAGACCGACAGCCCGTACCTGGCCCCGGTGCCGTACCGCGGCAAGACCAACAACCCGTCCTACGTGCCTTTCGTGGCGAAGCAGATCGCCGAATTGCGGAAGCTGCCGCTCGAAGCCGTGGCAAAAGCCACCAGCGACAACTTCGAAACGCTGTTCAAGGGAGTCAAAACAACATGAAAAAGTACATCAAGAAGTTCTTGTATCTCACTGTCGCAGCAGCAACTTTTACCGCACACGCAGGTTCGTTCGAAGACTTCTTCAGGGCCGTGCGCGGGGACAATGCCAGCAGCGTGCGAACCCTGCTGAACCGCGGCTTCGACCCCAACACGCGCGACGAGCATGGCCAGACCGGTCTGCTCATCGCCTTGCGCGAACCGTCGCCCAAGGTGGCCCAGGTGCTGCTCGAGTCGCCGCAAACCGATGTCGACATTGCCAATGCAAAGGACGAAACCCCGCTGATGCTCGCCGCCATCAAGGGCCAGCAAGACCTCGTCACCCAGCTGCTGAAGCGTGACGCCGCCGTCAACAAGACCGGCTGGACGCCTCTGCACTATGCCGCCAGCAGCGGCCAGCTGACCATCATGAAGGTGCTGCTCGACAACTACGCCTTCATCGACGCGCAATCGCCCAACGGCACCACGTCGCTCATGATGGCCGCGATGTACGGATCGACCGAAGCCGTGAAGCTGCTCCTGGCCGAGGGCGCCGACACCACCATGAAAAACCAGCTCGGCATGACCGCGGTGGACTTTGCCACCAAGGCGAACCGACCCGAGGCTGCGCAGCTGATTGCCGCGGCTGCAGAGGCGAAAGCTGGTCCCAAGCCTGCGCCCAAGGATGGCAAATGGTGACGCTGGCTGCGCGCGCCAGGGGCTGAAATCGGATCGTCGCTGCAGATGTCGCCATGGCCATGCCTTCGAACGCGAGGGGGCCAACTTTGCGACATTTGAACTTTGCTGGAATGCGACATTACAACTTCGCCCCCATGCATAACACAATGTGCATTATGTTAAATGACTTGTGCAGTGACATATCCGTCAAGTCCGTTTTGAAGGACCTTGTGTGATGCTGAGCCAAGCCACCACCACTCTCGACTTCGACACACCTGGCCGTGGTCTGCTGGAAATCACCACGGCAGTTGCGCAATGGGTGCAAAGCACCGGCTATGAAACCGGGCTGCTGACGCTCTTCATTCGCCACACCTCGGCCAGCCTGCTGGTGCAGGAAAACGCCGATCCGGAGGTGCAGGCAGACCTCGAGCGCTTCTTTGCGCGGCTGGTGACTGATGGCGATCCGCTCTTCAGGCATCGCGACGAAGGACCGGACGACATGCCTGCCCATGTGCGGTCGGCATTGACTGCTGTCCAGCTTTCGATCCCGGTGATCGATGGCCGCATGGCGCTGGGTACCTGGCAGGGCATTTATCTGTGGGAGCACCGGAAGCGGCCGCATCGAAGGCAGGTGGCTCTGCACCTGGTGGGGTCGTAGCCGCTCCCCTGCCCCAGCGGTCTTTTGTGAGAACCGGCTTGCGCCGACCTAGCGCGCGAGCAGTTCCTTCAACGCATCGTCGAGCACCTTGATGTCCGCAGGGCTGGTGCCCGGGCCGCCGGCAAAGTGGCCCCAGGGCGTGTCGATCACGCGCAGCTCGGCGTTCGGCATGTGCTTGACTTCGAGCACGTTGTCCTCGGGCGGAAAGTAAAGGTCGGTGGAGGCCGGCATCACGATCGCCTTGGCCTTGATGGCGCCTAGCGCGGCAGCCAGGTCGCCTTTGAACACCTCGTTGTCGCTCACGTCGCCGTGCTGCCAGGTCCACAGCATGGTGAGCAGATTGTTGGCGTCGCGCTCCAGAAAAAGGCCCTCCCAGAAGCCCACCAGGAAGTCTTCGAGCGAGGCGTAGCCCATGGCTTCGAGATCGAGCTTCTCGCGGTAGAAGGTCTGCGAGAAACCCCAGCCGGCGTATACACGGCCGAAAGCACGCAGGCCCTTCTGCGGCGGGGTGTCGTACCAGCCGTCCTTGAAGGCAGCATCGGCCATGAGCGCCGCCTTGGCGCCTTCGAGAAACACGTAGTTGTGGCGCGAGCACTTGGCGGAGCCCTGGAACGGCAGGATGCGCTCGACCATGTCGGGGTACAGGGCGCCCCAGTGATAGGTCTGCAGCGCGCCCATCGACCAGCCGGTCACGAGCTTGACGTTGCCAATGCCGAACTTCTCGGTCACCAGCCGGTGCTGCTGGCGCACGTTGTCGTAAGCGGTGATGTTCGGAAAGCGCGACTTGGCTTGTGCGCCTTCGGTGTTGCTGGCCGACGTGGACAGCCCGTTGCCCAGCATGTTGGGAATGATGATGAAGTATTTGCCCGGGTCCAGCGCCATGCCTTCGCCGATGAGCCATTCGTTCTCGTAGTGCTGGCCCGAGTACCAGGTCGGATAGACGATGACGTTGTCTTTTTCAGCGTTCAATGTGCCGTAGGTCTTGTAGGCCAGTTTGGCATTGCGCAGCGTCTTCTTGCACTGAAGCACGATGTCGCCGAGTTCGAAGATTTCATAGTCCTGCATGGCGGTTCTCCGGTGTGTCTTGCCGTGGATGAATTGAAGAAAAAAGGAATGCGATGCGGCGGCGGATGTCAGGCCTCGAGCCCATGCGCTTCTTCCGAAGCCCAGCTGCAGCTCACGTCCTGCCCCACGGCCACTGGCTGCTCGAAGAACGCACGCTCCTCGACGAAGGCAACGAAAGGCGGCGGATTCTCTTCGTGCAGCGCAACCGTGACCTTCATGTAGATGCCCTGGTATTCCAGCTCGCGCACCGTGCCGCGCGCTTCGTTGCTGGCCTGTACGAGCTCCCGCTTCAGCGGGGTGACCGCCACGCGGTCGCGGCGCACCCCAAAGGCCAGGATCTGCCCTTCCGCGGCCGGCGCGCGTGTATTCACAACGAAGCTGCCCGTCTGCGGGCCCGTCAGCATGGCGGTGTGGCCCACCGTGCCGGCGACCGTGCCGCGCAGCACGTTCTGTCCGCCGATGAAATGCGCGACATAGGCGGTCTGGGGCCGCGCATAGATCTCGTGCGGCGTCGCCGACTGCGCAATGCGGCCGCGCTCCATCACCACCACCTGGTCGGCCACCGCAATGGCTTCGAGCTGCGTGTGGGTCACGTGCACGAAGGTGATGCCCAGCATGCGCTGCATGCTCCGGAGCTCGCCGCGCATCTGGAGCCGCAAGAACTCGTCGAGCGCCGACAGCGGCTCGTCCAGCAGCAGCACCTTCGGTCGCATGATGATGGCGCGTGCGAGCGCCACGCGCTGCTGCTGCCCGCCCGAGAGCTGGCCCGGCATGCGATCGGCCAGCGCGGTGAGCTGCACCTGCTCGATCACCTTGTCGGCCTCGCGCAGCCGGGCCTTCTTGTCGATGCCGCGGGTGCGCATGGCAAAGGCCACGTTGTCTCGCACCGAGAGATGGGGAAACAAGGCGTAGTTCTGGAACATCATCGCGGTGCCGCGCTCGCTGGGCGACAGGCCGACGACGTTCTTGCCATCGATGAGGATCGCGCCCGCGCTGGGTGTCTCGTGGCCCGCGATCATGCGCAGCATCGTGGTCTTGCCACAGCCGCTCGGGCCCAGCAGGCAGCAGTAGGTGCCGGCCTCGATTTGCAGGTCGATGCGGTCGACGGCGGCCGGCCCATCCGCGTAGCGCTTGGTGACGCCTGCCAGGGCCAGGCCGCCTCGCGCATCGATCGACGCGGCGGGTGTGGAAAAAGCGCGGTCGGGGGTGGCGGTTTGCATGGTGTGTCGATCAGCTTTCATTCCAAGGCGCCCTTTACAAGGCGGCGGCGCTGGATCCAGAAGATGGAACCCAGCGCGGAGCCGATGATCAGGAACGAGATTCCGGTGGTCACCGTGCCCAGCGCATAGATCGACGGGGAGGTCACGTTCTGGGTCATGCTCCAGATCTCGATCGGCACCGTGTTGCTGGCGCCGGTGGTCTGCAGGGTGCGGGCGAACTCGTCGTAGGACAGCGTGAAGCCGAACAGCGCAATGGCGATGATCCCCGGCAGCAGGATGGGCAGCACCACCATGCGCAGCGTCTGTGCCGGCGTGGCGCCAAGGTCGCGCGCCGCCTCCTCGTACGCAGGATCGAAGCGGCCGAACACCGCGAAGGTGATCAGCACGCCGAAAGGCAGCGTCCACGACAGCTGCGCGCCCAGCGCCGAACTGAGCCAATGGGTCTGCCATCCAAGCAGGTTGAACATCAAGCCAATGCCGATGCCCAGCACGTAGCCAGGCGCCGTGAGGCTCACGACCACGCCGTAGAAAATGGCGGTGCTGCCCTTCACCCGACTGCGGAACCCCAGGCCCGCCGCCACCGAGAAGACGACCGTCACCGCCATCACCACCACGGCCAGCGGCAGCGAGCGTTTCACCGCACCGGCCACGTCGCCGTTGGTGCCCTCCCACAGCTGCTGGAACCAGTAGGTGCTGACGCCGCGCATCGGGAACGAGAGCGCGCCTTGCGGCCCCTGGAACGACAGCACGTACATGCACAGCATGGGGCCGTAGAGGAACAGCACGTAGGCCACGAAGAACGCGGCCAGCAGATAAAAGGTGAACGGCCGGTGCGCCGCGTCGGCACGTGGCACGAAGCGCGTGCCTGACTTGTCGTGTGGCGCGGTGATCGTCATCACGGAAGAAGAAGCGGTCGAAGCCATGCGGTGCTCACTTTGAGGCCACGAGTTCGTGCCGCACGTCGATGAAGCGCCCCACCAGCGCAATCAGCGCCGTCAGCACGGCCAGAAGGATCACGGCGCTCGCGGCTGCGTGGGGAAAGAGCATCGTCGAGATGTCGTCGAACATTGCCGACACCACCGAGGCCGCGCGTCCGCCGCTCATCACCTTGACCACGTAGAAGTCGCCCATCACCAGCGTGACGACGAAGATAGAGCCCAATGCAATGCCGGACTTGGTAAGCGGCAGGACCACCAGCAGCAGCGTCTGCAGCCGGCCGGCGCCGGCATCGAGCGCGGCCTCGAAGAGATTGCGGTCGATGCGGCTCATCGCATTGAAGACCGGCACGATCATGAAGATGGTGAACAGGTGCACATAGGCCAGCACCACCGCAAAGTCGGAATACAGCAGAAAGCGCAGCGGCGAGTCGATGGCGCCCACTGCCATCAGCGCGCTGTTGACCACGCCCTCCTGTCCGAGCATGGGGAGCCACGAGATCATGCGGATCACGTTCGAGGTCCAGAACGGCACCGTGCACAGCAGGAACAGGCCGATGGCCACCGTGCGGTTGCGCACATGGAACACCAGAAAGTAGGCAATGAAGAATCCGATGACGGTGCAGAAGAACCAGGTCAGCACCGCGTACTTCGCCATCTTCAAATAGAGCATGAGCGTGAGCTTCGCGCCGAGCACGCTGGCGTAGTTCTCCAGGCTGAAGGCGGCAACGGTGTCGAAGCCCTCGGTGTGGAAAAAGCTCACGATCACCACGAACACGAGCGGCATTGCCACGAACAGCAACAACACGAGCGTCAGCGGCGCAAGCTGCAGATAAGGCTTCAATCGAATAGACACGGTGCATCCCCGCAGGAGCCCTGCTCGGACTCCTGCAAACAGCCTCAGGCGGCCTTGAACTCGTTCCAGCGCTGGACCATGTACTGGTTCTCGTCCATCACCGTGTTCCAGCAGGCGATGTTGGAGAAGCGCTGCGCCAGCGAGCCGCCGTCGCGCACCGAGCCAACCGCGCCAATCGGCTGGCCGTGCGAACTGCGGATCGCCTCGGCGGCGGGCTTGCCCATGTACCAGTAGTCGAACTCGCTGGGCGTCATGTGCGCCTTGGCGGTTCGCGGCACCGGGCTGTAGTAGCCGTGGCGCGCCACGTAGGCACCCTGCCAGCCCGAGTAATACCAGTTGAGGTATTCGTAGGCGGCCTCGAGCTTCTTGCCCGTCAGGTGCTTCATCAGGCCCATGCCGTTGCACCATCCGCGGTAGCCTTCCTTGCCGTTCGGCTTGATGCCGACCGGCGCGTAGATGCAGGGAATGCCCTTCTCGAGCACCGCGGTCACGGCCGGCGACCACATCGACTGGATGAACACCTCGCCGCTGGCCATGAGTTCGACCGACTGCTCGAAGGTGCTCCACGAAGCGCGGAAATGCCCCTGTTTCTTGAGCTCGATCAGCGCGGCGATCGTGGTGTCGATCTCCTTGCGCGTCATGTTTCCCTTGTTCCCGTAGACCAGGTCGCCGCGCGACTCCAGCGCCTGGGCCGCGTCCATGATGCCGATGTTCGGAATGTCGAGAATGGCCGCCCTGCCCTTGAACTTGGGATCGATCAGGTCCTTCCACTCGGTCACTTCGCGGCCCACCTTGTCGGGCCGGTAGCCGATGGAGTCGGCGTTGAACACCTGCGGCAAAAAGGTGAGCCAGCGCTGCTGCCCTTCGAGGATCTTGCCTGCGGCGGGCCCGTCGGTGTACATGGTCTCGTAGGGCGAGATGCCTTGGCGCGACACCTTGCGGCCTTCGTACACGCCTTGCGTGAAGATCGGCAGGATGCCGTCGAACTCCTTGATCTTCTGCGAGTCGATGCCCTGGAGAATGCCGCGCGCCATCGCGACCTTGACCTGCCAGCCTTCCATGTCGGCAATGTCCACGCTGTTGGGCTGCGTGACAAAGCGCGTGATCGACGCCGAGGTGTCGAGGTTCTGCATCTCGATCTTGAAGCCCAGGTCCTTGGATGCCTGCTCGCCGATGGCGCGCTGCACCGCATACGACACGCCGATGTGGCGCAGCGTGATGTCCTTGATCTCGCGCTTCATGATCTGCGGAAATCCGCTGATGGGCACCGCGGCGGCGGCAATGCCGAGCGCCGCCGTCTTCAGTACCGCGCGGCGGCCGCTGTCCGCGGGCTTGGTGTCTTCGCTCATGGTGTCGTGCTCCAGGATGGCTTTTGACTGGCATCGGTCCGGATACCCCGGTGGTTCGCTGGAAGTGCGTGAACCGCTGGGAGGCAGTATTCGGCGGCGGCGTCAAGCGGCCAATACGTCGGACCGCGCATACGCAAGATCGCGAACGCCCCATCCCTGAAAGCCGGCGAAGCGTCAGGCTGCGCGTGCCGCCCCACGACCGAGCACCAGCGACGCGGCCGCCGTGCGGGTCTCGACGTTGAGCTTGGCGAACACGTGCTGCAGGTGCTTGTCGACCGTGCGCACGCTCATGCCGAGGATGTCGCCAACGTCCTTGTTGGTCTTGCCGCACGTGACCCAGCACAGCACTTCCGATTCGCGCAGGGTCAGGCCGAACATGGCGGCAAGCGCGCCCGCATCCGGCACGCCCGCGTGCCGGCGCACCAGCAGCGTGACGGAGGCAGCGTCCGCGACCAGCCTGGTGAAACCCAGCAGCACGCCGCCCACCACGAAGCGCAGGCTTTCTTCCGCCGCGATCTCCCCTCGCCCGCGCAGCCAGTTCAGCACGTTGAGCGGCAGTCGACCGTCGTCGCCGACGCACGGCCGCAGCCATTCGCGCGCTGCGGGCGACTGCCAGCTCGGACGGCCCTCGTGGTCCACCGACACCATGGCGTGCCCCGTGGCTTCGACGGCCTGCCGCGCCTGGAAGGTCTGCCGCGCGGCCAGCAGATGGGTGACGATGCGCGCGAGCACCTCGGTGGTTTCGATCGGCTTGGTCACGTAGTCCGAGCCGCCCGCGCGAAAGCCCTGCACCACGTGCAGGCTGTCGGTGAGGCCGGTCATGAAGACCACCGGGATATGGGCACTGGCCGGATCCGCCTTGAGCCGCCTGCAGGTTTCGAAGCCGTCCATGCCCGGCATCACCGCGTCGAGCAGGATGATGTCGGGCGCCAGCCGTTGGACGCTCGTCAATGCGCCCTCCCCGTCCGTGGCCACCAGCACACGGTAGCCTGCCTCATCCAGTGCTGCATGCAGCATCGCCAGGTTGGCGGGCGCGTCGTCGACGATCAGCACCACGCCTTGGTGGCGGGCCGCCGGTGCGCCCTCATCCCGCATGTGCGCGCTCCTTCAGTGTGTTCAATGCATGGGCGTAGCCCGGCAGGTCGAAGCGCTGCACGCAGTCGCGCAGCTCGCGCGTGAGCAAGACGCAGGCGGGGTCGAGCCGGTCGAGTTCGTCGAGCTTTTCGAGGATGCCGCGCACATAGCCGAGCTCGCCCAGTTCGCGCAGCGCTTCGAGGCTGTCACGCGCGAGGCCGCTCGGCTCCGCTGCGGGCGGAGCCTCCTGCGGTTCCACTCGCGCGATCCACTCCAGGTCGAGCTTGCTGCGGATGCGGGCCAGCAGGTCGTCCACCTTGATCGGCTTGACGAGAAAATCCTCCCGGCCGACGCCGATCTCGTCGTGCGGCTCCATCGCAAACGCGTTGGCCGACACGATGAGGATCGGCGCCCCGCTGATGCGGTTGCTGCGCAGCAGCCGGGCGGTCTCCCAGCCGTCCATGCCGGGCATGTCGATGTCCATCAGCACCAGGTCCGGACTGATCTGGCTGGCGATGCTCAAGGCGTCGATGCCCGAGGCTGCCGGCGTCACGCTGAAGCCCAGCGGGCCGAGCAGGTCCTGCAGCAGCTGCCGGTCCACCGCCGCATCGTCGACCACCAGCAGGCGCTTGCGTGGCCCAAGGTAGCCCGCGATGTGCTGTACCGCGGCCGGCGGCGCTTCGTTCTGCGGCCGCAGGATGGCCGGCAGGAACAGCCGCACGCAAAAAGTCGAACCCTCGCCCACGGTGCTGCGCACCGACAGCTCCCCGCCCATCAGGTCGGTGAGCATCTTGGAGATCGTCAAGCCCAGGCCCACGCCGCCCACCGGTGCGCTGCCGTATTCCTCCAGCCGCTCGTAAGGCAGGAAGATGCGCTCCAGGTCCGCCGCCGGAATGCCTGGTCCGGAGTCCTGCACCTCGAGCACCGCGATCTCGTTGGCATACGACACGCGGAACGAGACCTTGCCCTGCGCGGTGTACTTCACCGCATTGCCGAGCAGGTTGATGAGGATCTGCGCCACCCGGTTGCGGTCGCCGCGCACCGCGGGCGGCAGCCGCTGCGACGGCAGGTACTCGAAGCCGATGCCCTTCTTGCGCGCCTCGAACTGGAACATGTCGCACAGCTGGCCCAAGAAGTCGCCCAGCGGAATTTCGCTATTGACCAGCCGCAGCCGGCGCGTCTCGATGCGCGCAATGTCCAGCAGCCCGTCGATCAGCGAGACCACGTGGTCGCCGCTCTGGCGCATCACGCCCAGGGCCGCGCGGCGGTGCGCCGGCAGGCCCTGCTCGCGCTCCAGGATCTGCGCATAGCCCAGGATGCTGTTGAGCGGCGTGCGCAGCTCGTGGCTGATGTTGGTGAGAAACCGGCTCTTGGCCAGGTTTGCCAGGTCGGCGGCCTGCCGCGCCTCCTGCAACTCGCGGTCGGTCACCTCGTGGGCCAGGATTTCTTCGCGCAGCAGATGGGCCTGCCGGTTCGATTCATCCTGCGCCACACGCCGGCTGTCGCTCGACAACAGGAGCCAGCAGGCTCCGATGGCCATCACCAACAGCGTCAGCGCACAGGTGATCTTGATGTTGATGAGGTTCCATCTCGCAGGCGATCCCGGCGCCAGCTCGAAGACCACATGCGCCTCCTGCGAGACGATGAAGGACAGCACGGCCCCCACCACCAGCGCCAGCCCGCCAAGGCACAGCAGGTAGTGCATGCGCCGGCTGGGTTCGGCGCGAAGCAGGAGCGGAAGCAGCTTGCGCATGCGGTCGCCGATCTGGCGCGGCACGCTCGCGTGCGGCGGCTTGCAGACGTCTTCGCAGCGCGCATCGAGCGTGCAGCACAGCGAGCAGATGTCGCATCCGTAGGCGGGACAGTGCGCCATGTCTTCCGATTCGTACGCCTTCTCGCAGATGCCGCAGTTCACCAGCGCACCGGGCTCGAACGGCGCTTGCCGGCGCGCGATGTAGTAGCGGCCCTTCGTGAGCCACGCCATCAGCGGCGCGCAGACAAAAGACACCAGGAAGCCGATCAGCATGCTGCAGGCCTGCGCCTCGCGGCCGAACACGCCGACGAAGCTGGCCAGTGCCAAGGCCGTTCCAAGGCCCAGCGACACGAAGCCCACCGGGTTGATGTCGTACAGGTAGGCCCGCCGAAACTCGATGCCCGGCGGGCTCAGCTTGAGCGGCTTGTTGACGACGAGGTCGGCCACCAGCGCACCGATCCATGCCACGGCAAAGTTGGCATAGAAGCCGAGCAGCCCTTCGAGCACGTCGAAGATGCCGACCTTGATCAGCGCCACGCCGATCAGCACATTGAACACCAGCCACACCAGCCGGCCCGGATGCGCATGGGTCAGCCGCGAAAAGAAGTTCGACCATGCGAGCGAGCCGGCGTAGGCGTTGGTCACCAGTATCTTCATCTGCGAGACGATCACGAACAGGCAGGTGAAGCCCACCACCCAGGCCGGGTCGCCGAACACCTGGGCATAGCCGCCAAGGTACATCTGCACCGGCTTGATCGCCTCGCCCGGCGCCACGCCCTGGCGGATCACCAGGAACGCGAGCACCGCGCCACCCAGCATCTTGGCCGCGCCCAGCACGATCCAGCCCGGGCCGGCCGCCATCAGCGCGGCCCACCAGCGCCAGCGGGCGCGTCCGCTGCGCGGCTCGGGCATGAAGCGCAGGAAGTCGACCTGCTCGCCGATCTGCGCCACCATCGAGGCCACGACCGTTGCCGCGGCGCCGATCTTGAGCCAGTCCAGGTGGCCGTCGTTGATGCCGTAGGAGGCGCGCATCAGGCCCTGCAGCTGCGGCGGCTGCTTGAGCGCGAGGTACACATAGGGAAGGATCAGCAGCACCACCCACACAGGCTGGGTCCAGGCCTGCAGCCGGCTGATCATGGTGATGCCGTACATGACCAGCGGCATGACGGCCACCGAGCAGAGCAGGTAGCCCAGCCACAGCGGAACGCCGAGCCCGAGCTCCAGAGCGGAGGCCATGATCACTGCCTCGAGCGAAAAGAAGATGAAGGTGAAGCTCGCATAGATCAGCGAGCTGATCGTGGAGCCCAGGTAGCCGAAGCCCGAGCCGCGCGTGAGCAGGTCGATGTCCACCGCGTAGCGCGCCGCGTAGATGCAGATTGGCGTGGCCGTGATGAAGATGAACGCGCTGACCAGCAGCACGGCCCAGAACGCGTTGTAGAAGCCGAAGTCCACCGCGATCGATGCGCCGATGGCCTCCAGCGCCAGGAACGACACCGCGCCCAGCGCCGTGTTGGCGACCCGGAACTCGCTCCATTTGCGAAAGCCCCGGGGCGTGTAGCGCAGCGCGTAGTCTTCGATCGTTTCATCGGCCACCCAGGCGTTGTATTCCCGGCGGATGCGAACGATGCGCTGCGCCGGGGCGCCCTCCTTTGCCGGACTGACGGGTGATGTCGACACGATCAAGCCTCATCTGTTCTCTTCGGTTCGGGCGCTTGGCACGCCTGCTCCGCACCGAAATGCGGCAACCGGCGCCCGATAACGCGCTCGCGAAAAACGTGCCCGCCGGAGGATGGGGCGTCAGGCCCGGCTCAGCCATACAGAAGATCGCGTAGTGCCGGTCCTTGAACTTGATCAGGCTCCACCTCAGAGCGGAGCCAGCCTCAGGCACGGTCTTTGCATGATTACTGGCTCGCGGTGTAACGAAGCACCGTTTTGGTGAGGTTTCCGCGGTCTGCGGATACCCGGAGCGTGAAGAAGCGCCCAGCACCCCGCCCGCGCTCCGCGAGCATCCAAAACCCCCTGAACCCCACCCGTCGATGCGGCCCTACGAGGCTGCGCGACGGCATTTGCATTCTTGATTCGAACCCGCTGATTGATTCCCGAAAGGCCCCACCCCATGCACAAACTCAAACTCGTGATGGTCGGCAACGGCATGGCCGGCGTGCGCACCCTGGAGGAGCTCTTGAAGCTCGCCC
>Ga0102593_1002944_pt1 | contig 11943 bp, 10 predicted proteins | sample AraplaCol_mMS_r2_2_FD_76862 | JGI IMG/M metagenome (GOLD analysis project Ga0102593, IMG submission 76862) | Arabidopsis root microbial communities from North Carolina, USA - plate scrape MF_Col_mMS_r2 (SPADES assembly) (version 2) | ecosystem: Host-associated > Plants > Roots > Endosphere...
GGCGTTCCGTCGGCCGCGGCAGTGGCGATGATGGAGGGAATGACGCCTTCGAAGCAGGCTGACAGGTCGCTGAGACGCAAGCTCATCTGGGCCTCGCGAAAGCCAGCATGCCGGCAAGCGGGCCGGGCGTCTGGATATATATTTCACTCACGGAAAGCCGAACGACCTTGGCCTCGCGAGCAGTAAGCCACGGCGTAATGATGCGCCCGGGCACTCCAAGGGCTTCAAGCTCGCCCGTGGCTGCCGCGATGAAGCGCTCGGCACAATCGATATCATGTGCCTGCGTGTCCCGCATCGAGGCGGCCCCCTTGAGCTGAAAGCTTACATAGTCAGACGGACTGACGAAGGTGGCGGCAATCCGGCCCGTCTGCCGGACGGAGGTTTCGAGCCGAGGCCATTGCCAGGACGAGAAGATGACGTCGATGGTCTCCCGGTCGTCGAAAATGTGGAAGCCGACTCCGCGTCCAGCGGATGGGTGCCCCGTTTCGTCGGCGGCGGCGATGATGCACATCAGTGGTCGCTTGAAGAAATCGAGAAGCTTGTCGTCGACCTGCACCGCCGCCCCCACTGCGTGTCCTAACCCTATTTAGCATCCTTTTAGGATATTCGGCACAGTTTGCACATTCTTTTAGGAACGCGCGTTTTTCCGGCGCGCTATAGAAACGTCGCACGGATTGACCGGTCTGGATAACCATCTTCCCCGTCGTTTGTGGATCTATGCCACCGAAGCTGCAAAGGCCGAGATCATGCCGGCATATCGGACCGGCACGGCATCCGAACCCGTGCGTGCACGAAATCGTCGCAACCGAAACGGCTGAAGCCTGGAGTGAATGATGGAGAAGTTTACGCATGCGGCGGTATCGCCGCCGAACCATGGAACGCCGGCAATGGCGTTCGGCAAGCACGTCATACGCATGATGGCGGCCAACACCGGCGGTTCGTTCGGTATGTTTGAGGCCACCGTGCCGCCCGGAGAAGGTCCGCCGCTTCATATGCACGAGCGCGAGGATGAGTTCTTCCGTGTCCTGTCTGGCCGCTTCGGTTTCTGGTGTGCCGGTGATTATGTCGAACTAACGGAAGGCGGCTGCATCGCGCTGCCACGCGGCGTTCCGCATCGCTTCCGGAATATCGGCGAAAGCGAAGGCCATATCATGGTCGTTGTGACGCCCGGCGGGTTCGAGAATTTCTTTCCGATCATCGAGCTTTGCAAGCCCGAAACGCCCGAGCAAATCGCCTCTGTCGCGATGGATTTCGGCCTGACCTTCCTGCCTGACGAAGGCCGCAAGGTCGCCTGATCCGGCGACAAGCCACCCTGAAATACAGCATCGAGAATTCAATAACGGTCCATCGAAAGGAGACCGAAGGATGACACGCGCGCCTTCAAACGAAAACGAAATGACGCTGACAGCCAATCAGCTGGATGCCTATCTTGCTAAGATCGGGGTCTCCCGGCCTATTTCTCTCGACCTTCAGGGCCTATCGAGACTGCATCGCGCCCACCTCATGACATTCACATGGGAAGCGCTGGATGCCTTCATGGAGTGGCCGTCCTCGATCACACCAAGATCGGCTTTCGCCAAGATGGTGGAAGGAAGGCGGGGTGGTTGGTGCTACGAGATGAATGGTCTCTTCGGTGCGGCTCTCGATGCACTCGGTTTCCGGGTGACCCGCCTTTGCGGCGGCGTCGACCGTGAAAAGCTAGGGGACATCGCGATCGGCAATCACCTGACGCTACGGGTCGATCTTCATCGACCTTATCTCGCCGAAGTGGGCGTGGCCGACGCCATCATCGAACCCGTCCCGCTTGCCGTCGGACCCATCAGCCAGCGCGGTTTCGAATTTTCGATCATGCCGACGGATAACGGCTGGCTGCGCTTCAACAACCACGTGCATGGCATCGCGCGCAGTTTCGATTTCCGCGCCGACCACAGTGATGAGGCCGCCATGGCCGCCACGCATGCCTGGTTGATGCAGGACCCGGGGTCGCCGTTCACAAATGCGCTTGCCGTTCTGCGTCATACCACGGACGGCTATGTCGCCCTGCAGAACGATCGCTTGCGTAGCGTAACGCCGAACAGCGTTCGCGAGCTGCGCATCACAAGCGCGGACCATCTCGCGGACACGTTCGAAACCTTTTTCGACCTCGACGTTCCCCAATTCGGACGGGTCTGGGAAAAGATCCAGGCGATCGGTCATAACAAGGCGGCCTGAAAAGGCCGCCCATCAACACGCTGGAACGCAAGGAAACATCGATGCTTCACATAATTCTATGACCGTCTCGCCCTGAACACGGCACTCGCCATTGGCGGGGTTCAGGCATCGGCATACGGTTGCCGCATGTGGGGGCGCCCAAAAGCCGTGAAACCTGAGAACTCCGCATTACGACATGGCCAAAGCGGGGCCGTGCCATGCGAGGGATGCCAAAAGACAGAGCCTCTTACGTCGCTGCAAGCAAGAGAATGTAAGCGACGACGGTCACCATCAGCCCCCGGAATGCGCAGACGACGCACCGGTATTTTCCACGCGCGATGGTCGAAAGAATGTCGGCGTTTTCGAGGTATTGTTCAAACAGATAGCCGGCGTCGCGCTTGCCCGCGGCTTCACAAAAGTGTCCTCGGTGCTTGTGCCAGGTGCCCCAGAACAGGGATGTTGACGAATTCAAGTGCCGAGGCAGGACGACGAGAATCGCAGAAAGAATCGAGAAGATTGAAGCCAGAGCAAGCGCACCGGAGAAAAGAATGCCTACCGGCGTCCCGTGGGCGTAGCGACTCCAGGCAAAAACCTCACGTCCCTCGCTCGATGTAACAAGAAACGCGAGCATGAATGTAAAAATATACGCAGCTTTTTGGTCTGAAATCTTGATTTGATCGTAGAATATATCGTTTATCTTCTTGATATGATCGAAGTACTCGGAGCTAATATCCGTATTTGTTGGCGGACTACTCAAAAAATCCGTGGTGTTCTCGACGTCACTCACATTGCATCCCCATGGTGAAGTGTTTCCCTAATATTACACTCCTGGAACAAAGCAAATCCCTGTGGTCCTCCCGCTTGACTTTTCAACTATAGGCAGACAAATCCTTCCAATATGTGGGGAAGATTTACGAGATACGCGTGCGGGGGCACAGCGATCGCGGTGATTGCGTTCTATTTGACGCATCCGGCCGCGGCGGAGCCTATCCAGCGAACCGCGCGAGCTGCTGGCTCGGTGATTGACCGCAAGACGGGAGAAGAGGTTCGTTTCGTCGATCTTTCCGATTGGCAGAACGTCGCTCTTCATCAAGACTTGCTCGGCGGCGACGTGCTGCGCACCAATGCCAATGGTCAATTGGCGATCCTGTTTGCCGATCACACGCAGGTGCGCCTGGGCCGCAATTCTGCGCTACAGGTCAAGCAGATGGCTGCCGACGGTGACACAATTCTCAATTTGCAATCTGGTACGATCTGGGCACGCGCTCAGCGCGGTGGCCAGGGTCTGACGGTCGAGACACCGGCCGCAGCCGCTGCCATTCGTGGCACCGACTGGACAATGACGGTTAAGGGCGACCAGACCTCACTGATCGTGCTCGAGGGCCGGGTAGAGCTTAAAAACGAGCACGGTAGCGTCGAAGTCGCACAGGGCGAAGCGGCAGTTGCTACGATCGGACAGGCACCGCGCAAGCTGGTCATTGTGACACCAGACGATCGCGAGCAGATGCTGTTCTATCTCACGCTGCGCGGTGGTTTTACCTTCATGCCTGCCTCGCCCCTGCCGATGCGGAAAATGAGGTCCGAGCGCAGCCGCATCGAGGCCAGGGCACCGGAAGCAAGAACCGCGGAAGACTGGTTGACGCTCGCCGAAGTACAGTTGTCATTTGATGGTCGCCGGGAGGCACTCAAGTCGTTGGCGAGAGCTCGGGCGCTCAAGTTGTCGGTTACCCAAAGCGCCCGTGCAGATTTGATCGAAGCCCTGATCGCCGGCGCTGAAAAACGCTATGACGATGCAGCACGACTGTTTTCACGGGCCGAGCCTGCACTCGATCCACAGCGCCGGAGCATTGCCGCCTACGGTGGCTACTATTCCCGCTCGCTACGCGACCCCGATCATGTGGAGACGCCCCCCGCATCGATCACAGGTCCCTATGCTGCGGTTATGAAGGCCTATACGGCCGGCTTCCTCGAAGACATTCCCGCGGCCATCAGGACGATGAAGGAAGCAGAAGCGCGTTATCCGGCAGATTCGCGCCTACCGGCACTGCGCGCACAGCTTGCACTTCTGATCAACGACCGGGCCCAGATGCGGGAGGCGATCGAACGGTCACTTTCGATCGACCCCATGGATCCCGATGGCTTGCAAGCCCGCGCTCGTATGCGCGCCGACTTCGAGGGAAATCTCGATGCAGCGCTTGCAGACCTGAACAAAGCGATCGAGATTGCGCCAGGCTCCGCGATGGCATGGAATGATCTCGGCCTGCTGCAGGACGCTCGCGGTGCCAGCCGTGAGGCGGAGGTGGCCTTCAAAAAGGCGATCGAACTCGATCCCGACGATCCGATCAGCCACGCCAATCTTGCGATCCTTTATCTCGACCAATCGCGCATGAAGGAAGCCAAGCGGGAGATCGACCTGGCACTAGCCGCCGATCCAGCCTTTGACGTCGCACTGCTTGCGCGTGGACGCTACTATCTCCAGACGGGGGAACGAGAAAAGGCGATCGAAGACCTGCTCGCGGCATCCACCGCGAATCCGAGCTACTCGCAAGCGCAGCTCATGCTGGCCGCGGGCCACTATGAGCGTGGCGACAGGGACCCTTCAAATCAGGCGCTCGAGAATGCCGACCGACTGGACAAGAATGATCCCGTTATTGCAGCATTTCGAACCGCCGTTGCTATTGACGACTACGATGCCGACGGCGCGATAGCAAACGCTCAGGAGTTTCTGAGGCGCGCGCGTGCCCGCGGCGGGGATTTCAGCGCGCTTGGAGCCAACCAGGACGCCGGATCCACGCTCAACAACGCGTTTCGTTTGCAGGGCCTCGACGCCTGGGGCCGATATTACGGCGACGCGGTCTTTGATCCGTTTGAAGGTAGCGGTTTTACTGACCAGGCCCTCAAGGGAAGTATCAACCCGTTCAAGAACGCCATTACCTTTGGCGACAGCGTGATTGAAAACACCGCCAACGCAACGAGCTTTTCCTCCCTGTTCCAGGGACTGCTGCTCGATCCGCACATGTTGTCAGGTCGATCGAGATCGGCCACGCTTCTTCGCACGCCATTTATCGAAGGTTCTATCGGTGGCGGCATAAACAGCGTTGGCGGCCACACCGGGCGTGTCGGTGAAGCCGAGATTCAGGGCTTTGCCAACGAGACGATCCCGATCAGCTTTTTCGGCAATTTCGAGTGGGAGGAAATTCCAGCCGAGGGAGATTATGCCAACTTCGGAAACTTCTCTACCGAGAACAAGCTGCTGAGCGCCAACGGCTATATCACGGCCACTCTAACCCCTGAGGATCGGCTGGTTGCTTTCATCAATCAAAGCCGAAGCGACTTCGACCTGAATTCGCTGACGCTTGATCCATCGCCTTCGGCCCGGTTCAATGACGAACTCTTCTTTCCTCTTCTCGGATTTGACCTCGCTCCGCCCGAACTGCCCTTCTCTCGCAGCGAACGCAACAGTCTCGATAATCTCAACAGTGGCGTAGGCTGGAGCCACACATTCGGCTACCGAAATATCGTTAATGCGGCACTGCTTTATTCTGAAGTTAAGTCGCAGAGTACGAATGACTTCGTGTTCGATCAGTCAGCTGTGCCTTTCCTCGGAGGGCCGCCGCCGGACCTCGTTCCCTTCGGGCACACAAATGAAAGCCTATCGTCCAAAAGCTATGTCGCAGCCATCAGTCACAGCCTTGGCACTGACAACGGCTTGACCTGGCGCTACGGACTTGAGGGAGGATGGATCGACACGCGTGCCAGCGGCTTTGCCGAGTTCTTCGAGCTGTTCCCCCTCTTTGTCCCGGATGTGACGATCGGCCCTGAAGAAGCATCCAATCGAACAAACCTGACGCGCGCCTACGTCGACTTGTTGCACGAGATCACCCCGGACCTGAAGGCTGAATATGCGCTCCATGCCACGTGGCTGGATGGAGACGGTACGGATGTCAGCCGGCTGGAGCCGCGATTGGGCGTGGCCTGGACGCCGGTCGAAGATCAATGGTTGCGCGCCGCATTCATGCGTCAGAGCGTTGAGACAGGCGTTCCGACACTTGCCCCGATCGGTATTGTCGGGCTGCAGCCCAATCAGATTGCAGTTGGAGTCGATGGCTATGTCGACACTGCTCAACTACAATGGGATTCCCAGTGGACGGACAGATTCTTCACGTCAATGGGCTATCAGCACCAGGAACTGCACGACATGACGATCGGGCTGCCGCTGACGGCGCTCCCCGCCTTGGATAGCTTGAATTTGGAACGAGCAAGCCTCGACCGCGCAAGCGTCACGGCAAATTTTGCGTTGGGGAACGGGTTTGGCCTTTCCGCGACCTATGCTCGTATGGACTCGGAGAATAAGGATGAAGCAAGCGTCAACTTTGGGGGGGCGCTTCCGTTCGTTCCACGCAACTCGGGTCAGGTCGCTCTAACCTGGGTTAACGAAGCGAAGGTGAAAGCGACGATCGCTGCGAACTATATCGGCAAACGGGACGGAGACGACATCGGGACGGAGCTTGATGACTTCTGGACGCTTGATGCCAATATGATATGGGAGCCGTTCGACAAGCGCTTTGCTCTTGAAGTGGCTGCGTTCAACCTCCTCGATGAGAAATTTGAAATAACGCCGGGTGTTCCTGGCTGGGGACGTGCCGTGAAGGGCACATTCAAAGTTCGTTTCTGATGAACAAGACACCGACCCTTGGTCCGGCTTCAGGATCTGCCGGTTGGCTGTTCAGCAACCGCAGCCTCCGGCTGCTCGTCCTTATTCTCCTGACATTGATTGGGATCTCGCTACTCTCGCGCCTGCCAGCTTGGCCGCTACTGGAGCTCAAATCCTTCGACTATCTGTCGACGATCGATGGCCTGGCGCCGCCGGGGGAGGGGCCGGTGATCGTTGCCATCGACGAGCCTTCACTTGCGGCAATAAACGCACAATGGCCGTGGCCGCGCAGCTTGCATGCTCAGTTGATCCGGCAATTGCGAGAAGCCGGCGCAAAGGCAGTCGGCCTCGATATCATCATGGCAGAGCCCTCGACACCGGAGAACGACACTGCAATTGCCGCGGCGGTCGGCCCTGACATTGTGCTTGCAGGCGACGAAACCTTGATCGAAACGCCGCAAGCCGACCAACTCGTGCGGGCTACACCTTTGCCGCAACTCACCGCGGCCGGTGCTCGCACGGGCATTGCCTCAATCGAACTTGGTGGGGACGGTGTCTTCCGGACCATCCCGATCTACGAAGACGGCTTTGCCGCCACGCTTTTGCGAGCCGCTGGCCACGATGGCGTGCCGGTCCCGCAGGACGCGATGATCCAGTCCTTTGGCCCAGCACGGAGCTATCAGACGGTCTCATATTATCAGGCACTCGACCCGAAGACGTTCCTGCCCGAAGGAACGTTCAATAACCGCGTTGTTCTGGTGGGTCTCAGTCTCCAGAACGCCCCGGAGATCGACAAGGGAGGTGCTGACGCCTTTGCCACCCCATATACGATGCATACGGGGAAGCTTACGGCCGGCGTCGAGATCCAGGCAACGATCTATGACAATCTTCGGCAACGGCTGTCGATCAATCGCACGAGCATGGTGCCTTTCATTGGGTTTGTTCTGCTCGCAGCCGCATTTGCTGCTGCAACCGTCTGGAAATCGACTGGCTGGCTCACCCTCCTGGCAACTGTTGTCGCCATCTGCTTATTCGCACTGCTGTCCTACACGGGCCTGCGTTTCGGCCATTTCTTCGTATCACCGCTTGGGCCGACCGTTGCATTTGCCTCGGTCGCCTTCGGCCAGGCCGCTTTCGACTTTGCGGAAGAGCGCCGAAACAAGCAACGCATTACCCGCGCATTTTCTCAATACATTTCACCCGATCTTGTCAAAAGGCTATCGGATGACCCTTCGCAGCTGAAACTCGGCGGCGAGCGACGAACGTTGTCGGTGCTATTTTCCGACGTCCGTGGCTTTACGACAATCGCCGAGACGATGAAGGATGATCCGGAAAAGCTAACCGGCCTGATCAACCGCCTGCTGACGCCGCTCTCCGATATCGTCATGGATCACGGAGGGACAATCGATAAGTACATGGGCGACTGCATCATGGCATTCTGGAACGCTCCACTCGATGACCCTGAGCACGCGCTCCACGCTGTTCAGGCATCGATTGCAATGCAGACGGCCATCGGGAAGCTCAACAAGGAACTCGAGATAGAAGCGCGAACAAGCGGTTCACCACAGCATGTTCTCAAGATGGGCGTTGGAATCAATACTGGCGAATGTGTCGTCGGCAACATGGGCTCGAGCCGGCGCTTCGACTATTCCTGCCTTGGGGATTCAGTCAATCTTGCTTCGCGCCTGGAAGGGGCGTCAAAAAACTACGGCGTAGCTATCTTGCTTGGGGAGGAAACTGCACGTCTCGTGGGCGGGTTTTACAACGTCATGGAGCTCGACCAAATCGTCGTGAAGGGACGAACGACGCCGTCGCCTGTGTATACGATTGTTGAGGACGCAAGCGCGGAGCAGGTGGAACTGCATAAAGCTTTCCTGGCCGCTAAGTACAATAGAACGTTGCTTCCCCTCGATGCCATGTTTGACACGCTGACCGCGGCCTTTCCATCGCTTCGTCTCTATTACTCAATTGTCCAAAGCGAGTGTGCGCGGCGGGTCGACGACTAGTCGGACAATGTCGATCTCGGCCCGTGCAACCTTCGTCAGGCATGGGCAAGCGCCCCCTGACAGCCGAAGATTTGCGCCGCAACCAATCCGCGTTGCCGGCAGGCGGAGCCAATGGCTATCCACCTGCATAAAGGTTGGAATGTTACGCCCGGTTCCGGTGAATTTACCGTTGCGTACTTCAGTCGCGAGGAATTGAAGGCAAAACTCCATACGGATGGTGATGGGCTAAAGTCAGCTCCCTTGCCGCCGGATATCGGAGGAAGTCTGAATGACGGCGCGTGACGATATTTTCGAGCTTGGCAAACGGGTCAGTCAATCCATCATTGGTCAAAACACAATGGTCGAGCGGCTGATCATCGGTCTCCTTGCAAACGGGCACCTGCTTGTTGAAGGTCTTCCGGGGCTTGCCAAGACGCGAGCGATCAAGAGCCTGGCGAAGAACCTCGATTCAGAGTTGTCACGCGTGCAGTTCACGCCTGATTTGCTTCCCGCCGACATTACTGGCTCGGAGGTGTATTTTTCCGAAGGTGGAAAGGGCGAGTTCAAATTTCAGCAGGGACCGATCTTCGCAAACCTTATCCTCGCCGACGAGATAAACCGCGCGCCAGCCAAGGTCCAATCCGCGCTTTTGGAAGCGATGGAAGAGCGGCAGGTAACCGTCGGCGGCACAAGCTATCCGCTGCCCGACCTTTTCATGGTGATGGCGACGCAGAACCCTATCGAGCAGGAAGGCACCTATCCCTTGCCGGAAGCTCAGCTTGACCGCTTCCTGATGCATGTCGAAGTCGGCTACCCCGACGAGACGTCCGAGGTCGCAATCATGCGCCTCAATCGCGACGAGGAGAATGCAGGGCAGAACAAAGACAAGCACGCCGATGCCCCGAGACTCAATCCCCAGGCGATATTCGACGCGCGGAAGGAAATCGGTGCCACTGTGGTTTCAGAGCCGGTGGAGAAATATATCGTCGCTCTGGTGATAGCCACGAGGTACCCGGATCGCTACGACAAGGATCTCGCCAAGCTGTTGCATGTCGGGGCGAGCCCGCGCGGCGTCATCAGCCTCGATAAGGTTTCACGATCGCATGCCTGGCTCAAGGGGCGCGACTATGTGACGCCTGACGACGTCAAGGCGGTCGTCAACGACGTCCTGCGCCATCGCCTTATTCTGTCCTATGAGGCGCATGCCTCTAATACGAGCGCGGATGAGGTGATCAATCGCATCACTGAATTGGTGGCAGTCTCATGAAGGCCCCGACACCGAGCATCGGGAACGGCATACATGTCACGACCCAGGAACTTGTTGCCCTGGAGGGACGCGCGCGCGACCTGGCTTTCATACAGCGTGCGCGTAGCCATCAGCAGCTTGCGGGGCGCATGCAGTCCTCGGTGCGTGGCCGGGGTTTGATTTTCGAAGAGCTGCGAGAGTACCTCCCCGGTGACGACGTCCGCGCGATCGATTGGCGCGTCACCGCCCGAACGAGGAAGCCCGTCGTCAGGGTCTACGGCGAGGAAAAGGAGCGTCCTGCAATTGTTGTCGTGGACCAGCGCATCAACATGTTCTTTGGCAGCCGCTTCGCGATGAAATCGGTAGCAGCCGCGCAAGCGGCGATGCTCGCGGCCTGGCGCATACTGGGGTCCGGTGACCGCGTCGGCGGCTTCGTGTTTAATGATGAAGACATCAGCGAGATCAAGCCGCACCGCAGCCGGAATGCCGTGATTGCGCTGGCGGACAGGATCGCCGAAAAGAACGGGATGTTGAAGTCCAGCTATGCGGGCGCACCATCACCCGAGGCATTGGACAACGTTCTCCGGCAGGTCGCGGGCGTCGCACGTCACGATTTTCTCCTCGTCGTGGTGAGTGACTATGATGGCCATGGGGACACAACGCGGCAGCTCCTTCTCGAGCTTTCCAGCCGCAACGATGTCATCTGCCTGCTGATCTACGATCCGTTCATGCTCGAATTGCCGACAACCGGGGATATCGTGGTGAGCGGCGGTGCGCTGCAGGCCGAACTCTCGTTCAGGCAAGCCGGCGTGCGCCAGTCCATCGATACCTTTGCCCGTGATCGCGGTCGCGAATTGCGGGAATGGCAACGGCAACTCGGCCTTCCGATGCTTCCGATTTCCACCGCAGAAGAGGTCGCTCCACAGCTTAGAAGCCTGCTTGAGCAATCCGCCTGGCGTCAGCGGAGGCGATGATGGACACCGAACCCAAACTCGACCCCATCACTGAAATGGCGCTTCGTTCGCTGAAGGACATCGTTGTCCCGGCGCCGGTTTCCTGGATGCCTCAAACCTGGGGCTGGCTGATTGTCGCGCTGCTCCTGCTCTTTGCAATCTTGCTGTGGTGCGCGCTCGCCTATCGTCGGTGGCGGAAAAACGCCTACCGCCGAGAAGCCTTGAAGCACCTTGAGGAGATAGAGGCCGCGGTTCGTGACGCGGGCAAGCGCGCGCGGGCGCTCAACGACCTTGGCGAATTGGTCAAGCGTACGGCTCTGGCGGCTTGGCCGCGGGAGGACGTTGCCGCGACCTCCGGATCTGCGTGGGCAGCGTTTCTTGTCGCGCATGGCGATATGACGAACTCCGAGGGATTTCATCGGTTCTTTGACGATCTCGAGTACCAGGCAGGTACGCCGGTTTCCACAGAGGTTGCAGACGGACTTGTTCGCGACGCTCGACGTTGGATCGAGGGGCATCATGTACCAGCTTGATTTCCCCTGGCTGCTCCTGATCTTGCCGGCTCCCCTGATCGTGTGGTGGTTGTTGCCCCCGCATCGTGAAACGTCCGCTTCGATCCGCCTCCCGTTTTTCAACGAGGTCGCGCGCGCCGCCGGCGTGGAGCCCACCGAGGGCTCCGTCGTGTCGAAGAGGTCCTGGATGCAGGTCGCGGTCGATCTGATCGCCTGGTGCCTCATCGTTCTCGCTCTGGCCCGGCCGCAATATGTCGAGCCACCGGTCGTGAAGAACGAACCGCAGCGAGACATCCTGCTCGCGCTCGATCTGTCGCAATCGATGGATACGCGGGACTTCGCCGCGCCCGACGGTACGTCAAAGGCGCGCGTTGAGGCAGTTCGAACCGTTGTTTCCGATTTC
>Ga0102593_1002945_pt1 | contig 11941 bp, 11 predicted proteins | sample AraplaCol_mMS_r2_2_FD_76862 | JGI IMG/M metagenome (GOLD analysis project Ga0102593, IMG submission 76862) | Arabidopsis root microbial communities from North Carolina, USA - plate scrape MF_Col_mMS_r2 (SPADES assembly) (version 2) | ecosystem: Host-associated > Plants > Roots > Endosphere...
TGGGCTCGGGCAACAGATCGAAACGGTAGACCTGCTCGTCGTGGAAGAACACCTTGCCGACGTGCCACGAGACGCCCTTGTCCACCATGCGGTCGCCACAACCGAGGCGGTCGAACACCTCGAGCGTGCGCTTGGCGAAGCAGATCGCGCGCGAGCCGCTCGAAAGCGTGTTGTCGTTGTCGAGCAGCACCACGCGAATGCCGCGCAGCGCAAGGTCGATGGCCAGCGTGAGGCCGACAGGGCCGGCGCCGACGATCACCACCGGGTGGCGGGCGGGTGTGGCCGCGTCCTGGTCGGCGTGGCGCTTGTAGTCGAAGCGCAGGCTTTGGTAGTCGATCAAGTTTGTTTCCATGTCGTTCGTCTTGCTCCTTCCCCCGTTGGGGGAAGGCTGGGATGGGGGCTGGCGGCGCTCGAATCTGGCGCTCTGCCTGCCCCCACCCCAACCCTCCCCCGGGAGGGGAGGGAGCAATGCGGGTTCAGCCTTCGAGCGCCTTCCACATCTCGACGTCCCGCTCGGCCGTCCACACCCGCGGATCGGCATGGCCCGAGGCTTCGTCATACGCGCGGCTCACGTCGAACGGCATGCAGTGGTCGAAGATCACCCACTGGCTGTACTTGGGCTTGAGCTTGGCGTAGGTGTCCCTGTAGACGGTGTTCAGGTCGCGTCCGGCCTTCACGCCTTCTTGCACGCTCGCATACACGTCGGAGATGAAGTTGCGAGTGCCGGTCAGGCCCTCGGCCACTTCGGCCGGCGTGGTGAGCGCGGCGCCGCGGCCCGGAACCAGCGCAGCCGGCTTGAGCGCGGCGATGTTGTCCAGCGTCTGCGGCCAGTCCTGGAAATAGGCGTCGCCTGCATACGGCGTGGCGCCGAACTCGACCAGGTCGCCCGACAGCAGCGTGCGCTCCTCGGGCAGCCACACGACCGTGTCGCCCTTGGTGTGTCCGCGGCCGAGCTGCAGCAGTTGCACCTCGAGCTTGCCCAGCCACAGCGTCATCTTGCCGGTGAAGGTCATGGTGGGCCAGGTGAGGCCCGGCGGCACGGTTTCCACGTTCTGGAACAGGCGCGGGAAGCGGCCGATCTCGCTGGCCTTGTCCTGCTCGCCGCGCTCCACGATCAGGTCGCGGGTGTCCTGGCTGGCCAGGATGTGCTCGGCACCGTAGCCGGCCGCCCCCAGCACGCGCACCGCGTGATAGTGCGTGAGCACCACGTACTTGATGGGCTTGTCGGTCACCTCGCGAATGCGCCTGACCACGTCGGCCGCCATGGCCGGCGTGGCCTGGGTGTCGGCCACCAGCACGCAGTCGTCGCCGATCACGATGCCTGTGTTGGGGTCGCCCTCAGCGGTGTACGCCCAGGCGTGCTCGGAAATCTGGCTGAAGGTGATCTTCTTTTCTTCCAGGTCGGCCTGGCTGGCGAACTTCTTGGCTTGGCTCATGGGGTGTCTCCGTTGGATGGCGGGTTGTCTTTTGTTCGTCTAAAGCGAATGAATTCGCGGTTAACGAATTAGTCGAGTTTAAACGCGAGATCGGTTAATGTCTAATCCCTTCTTCATGAACGAACAATCAGACGCCAAGTCGGCCATGCCAGCCGCTGACAACGACCGCGCCGCCCAGCGCGGCATCCAGAGCATCGAAGTGGGTGGCCATCTGCTGCGCGCGCTGGTGCACCACGGCCGGCCGATGGCGCTGAAGGATCTGGCGCGGGAAGCCGACATGACGGCCGCCAAGGCCCATCCGTACATGGTGAGCTTCGGGCGGCTGGGACTGATCGAACAGGACCGCGCCAGCGGCCACTATCTGCTCGGCCCGCTGGCCTTGCAACTGGGGCTCATCAGCCTGCAGCAGGCCGACCCGGTGCACATTGCGACGCCGCTCATCGCCGAGGTGGCCCAGCGCCTCGGCCACACGGTGGCGCTTGCGGTGTGGGGCGCGCGCGGCGCCACCATCGTGCGAACGGCTGAATCGCCTTCGCCGGTGCACGTGAACATGCGGCACGGCACGGTGTTCTCGCTCACCAACACGGCCTCGGGCCGAATCTTTGCCGCCTACCTCGCCGCCGACACGGTCAGGCAGTTGCTAGACGCCGAGCGCCAGCGCGAGAAGCAGCGCAAGTCTGGCGAGCAGCCGATGGAGCCCGGCATGCCGCCGCAGCCGCCCCTGCCATCGTGGAGCGAGTTCGAGCGCCAGCTGCAGGAAGTGCGGCTGCACGGCGTCAGCCGTTCCGAAGGCGAGGTGATCGAAGGCGTGAGCGCCATGGCCGCGCCGGTGTTCGACCACACCGGCGCGATCGTGCTGTCGGTCACGGCCATCGGACCGGCCGCGATTTTCGATACCGCCTGGGACGGCGACATTGCACGCGCTCTCAAGGCCTGCGCGGGCGCGGTGTCGGAGCGGCTTGGTGCGAAGTCGGCCGGAAGAAGCGCTTCCGCAAAATCGGGTTCGTGAGGCTGGGCGCCGGCTCCCCTGACGGGGAGAGCGCGCTCAGCCTTTCTTGCCGCCCAGCAGTACCAGCGCGCCGCCCACCACGATGGCGGCCACGCTCGCCCAGGCGGGGAAGTTGACCTGCTGCTTTTCCTTCACCGAGAACTCCAGCGGGCCCAGCTTGGCCTGGTGCGTTTCCTTCGTGAAGCTGAAGCCGCCGAGCCCGAGTCCCGCGATGCCTGCGACGACGAGCAAGATGCCGATGATGCGAGTTGCGTTCATGGTGGGTCTCCTCCGGTGATGAAAATTCGCCTTGCCTGTTGACCGAGCCTACGGCCGCGGCTGCTGGTCCACCCATTGCACGACCTCGGCCACCACCGCGTCGGTGGCCGCGGCAAGGGCCTTGACGCCGCCGGGCGCGTTGGCGCTCGGCGCGGGACGCCGCACGGTGAAGGTCCGCTGGCCCACCACGCGATCGCCGCCGCTGCCGCCGCGGATCAGCGTTGCGCGCAGCCGGACCAGGCCGACGCTGCTGCCGGCCGATTCGAAGTAGTGGCTGAACTCGTCGAGCGAGATGCGCAGCGTGTCGGGCACCTTGCCCTGGGCGCGCGCGAGGGTCGCGCTTTCTTCCGGGCCGAGCACGGTGCGGCGCTCGGCGAGCGCATCGCGCAGCCGCTGGCGCAGAAGCTGCGCCGGCGGCAGGCTCCAGCGCGACTGCCCGTAGGGACGCAGCTCGTTGGCATCGGCATAGCCAAGGCGGTAAAGAATCTGCGTCCCGTCGAGCCGGGTGTTGCTCTCGACCTCGGCCAGTGCCAGCGTGGGCAATGCGGCCGCGGGTGGCTGGGCGGCGCTGGCTGCTGTGGCAGCGCCGGGACCGAAGTCGTACAGCGTGGCGCGCACCGGCTTGTCCGGCAGCGCGCCGCAGCCGGCGATCATCAGCAGCGCCAGGCCGGCGGCGGCCAGCGCCGGGGTGCGAGTGGCATTGTTCTTCATGGTCGTCATCACCTTGCCAGGGAATTGGTTGCCGGCGGCGCCGAGAAGCCAGGCTCGCCGGGCCCCGCCGCGGTGCCCCCGGAGCCGAACAGCAGCGACTGCGGGTTATCGTTGATGCCATCGGCCGCGCGGCCGAGCCGGCGCACCGCGCGGGAGGTGTCGTCGGCCACGCGGTTCACGCGCGGCAGCGTGGCGGCATTGAAGGAGTCGACCGCCTGCGCCAGCGCCTTGGTGCCGTCGCTGAGCCGCTCGACCGGGCCATCGGGCGCGTTCAGCCGGCCGACGGTGGTGTTGAAGTTGTTGGCCACGCGCGAGACGTCGCCCGCTGCTTTCTTCACCGTGGTCATCGTGTCGGGCAGCGCGGCCAGCGCGGGGTTCAAGCCGGTCTTGACGGTGTTGTCGAGCTGCTTGATGAGCGTGTTGGCGCTGGCCGAGGCCGCCGCGATGTTCTCGAGCGCATCGGCCGCCCGCTTCTGGTTGTCGTCGCCCAGCAGCGTGTTGGCGCGCTTGGTCACTTCCTCGACCCGGTTGATGATCGATTCGCCGCGGTCCTGCAGCTGCGCCAGCATCGAGGGCCTGAGCGGGATGCGCGGTGGATCGTCATTGTTGGGCTTGAGCACGACATTCGATTCGCCCTTGTCGTCCAGCGCAATGAAGGCCAGGCCGGTCACGCCCTGGTAGCTCAGGGTCGCAAAGCTCGAGGTGGTGAGCGGCACGCGCTCGTCGACGGTGATGCGCACGCGCACGTTGCCCTTCACCTTGGGGTCGAAGTCGATCGACGCCACCTTGCCCACCGCAATGCCGCGGTAGCGCACCATGGCTTGCGGCTGCAGGCCGCTGACGGCGTCGCGGGTGGAGAGTTCGTAGATGTTGCGCACGGTGCTGTCGCGCGTGAACCAGACCACCAGTCCCACGAGCACGGCGATGAGGCCGAGCACGAAGGCACCGGCGGCGATGGCATGGGCTTTGTTTTCCATGATGTGGCTACCTTTCAGTGGCCCGCGCCGACAGATGGCGGCGGGGCTTTGGCGGGTTTGTCATGCAGGGCCTCCAGGGCACGCTGGCCGCGCCCTCCCAGAAAATATTCGTGGATGAACGGATGCGGGTATGTGATGACTTCGCGCGCCGAGCCGCTGGTGATCACCTTGTGGTCGGCCAGCACCGCGATTCGGGTGCTCAGGTCGAACAGCGTGTCCAGGTCGTGCGTGACCATCACCACGGTCAGCCCCAGTTCGCGGTGCAGGCCGCGCAGCAGGTCGCAGAAGCTGTCGGAAGCCTCCGGGTCCAGGCCGGCCGTGGGCTCGTCCAGCAGCAGCAACGGCGGATCCATGATGAGCGCACGCGCCAGCGCCACGCGCTTGATCATGCCGCCCGACAAATCCGCCGGGCTCATGTTGGCATGCCGCGGCTGAAGGCCGACCATCTGCAGCTTGACCAGCGCGGCATTGCGGATCAGTTCGTCGGGCAGGAGCTTGAGCTCGCGCAGTGGAAACGCAATGTTCTCGAGCACGCTGAAGGCCGAGAACAGCGCGCCGTGCTGGAACAGCATGCCCACGTTGGCTGCGCCCTTCGCACTCAGCTCGCCGGGCGCACGGCCCAGCACCTCGACGACGCCCTTGGAAGGCTTTTCGAGCCCGAGGATCTGGCGCAGCAGCACCGTCTTGCCGGTGCCCGATCCGCCGACCAGCGAGAGCACCTCTCCGCGCTCGATGTGCAGGTCGAGGTCGCGGTGAACGATGTTCTCGCCGTCGGCGTTCTTGAACACGGTCCAGAGCTTGCGGATATCGACGACGACGGCGGTCGAATCAGTCACTCGAATACCTCCGCGCTTCTCACTGCGGTGCGAGCTTGCTTGGGGCGGCCCGGCGCTGCGCTCATGCCCGGAACCCCACGCCCTTGAACAGCACCGCGAACAGCGCGTCGACCAGGATCACCGCGGTGATCGAGGTCACGACCGACGAGGTGGTGCCGCGCCCCAGGCTTTCGGTGTTGGGCTTCACCTTCATGCCGAAATAGCAGCCGATAAGCGCAATCAAGATGCCGAACACCGCCGACTTCGCGAGCGCGAGCCAGAGATTGGCGATCGGCACCGCGCGCGGCAGTGCCGACAGGAAGTACGAAGGCGAAATGTCGAGTGCGGCATCGGCCGCGAGCATGCCGCCCACGAGCGCCGCCATCGAGGTCCAGAGGCTGATCAGCGGCATGGCGATGGCCAGCGCCATCACGCGCGGCATCACGAGCCTGAAGCCGTGCGGAATGCCCATGACGCGCATGGCGTCGAGCTCTTCGGTCACGCGCATCACGCCAATCTGCGCCGTGATGGCCGAGCCCGAGCGCCCCGCGATCAGCACCGCAGCAAGCACCGGCCCGAGCTCGCGGATCAGCGACAGCCCGAGGATGTTGACCACGAAGGCCTCGGCGCCGTACTGGCGCAGTTGCTGCGAAATCAGGTAGGCCAGCACCACGCCGATCAGCAGGCCGACCAGCGCCGTGATGTGCAGCGCCGTTGCGCCGAACTGGTAGAGATGCCCCGAAAAATCCCGCCAGGGCGCGCGGTGCGGCGCGCGCACGAGCGTGAGGGTATCGAGCGCAAGCTGGCCGATAACTCCGACGAAATCGCGCATCATTTCCAGCGCGCGGGGACCGGCGTGCGAGAAATGCTTCAGGCGCTCGGCCAGCGTGGGCGGCGGCTCGTCGGGCGTTCCGACGGTGTACAGGGCCACCTGGTCGAGCACCGCCTTGTGCTGCGGCGACATCTCGAGCGTGGATGGCCAGGCATGGCGCCAGTGCTCCCACAGCAGCTGCGCACCGACGTGGTCGAGCTGCTCGATGGGGCGCAGGTCCCACGCGCGGTCGTCGGCCGGCGGCGCGCCGGCGAGGTCCCTCGAAAGCGCCTGCCACGAAGGGCGCGAAGACATGGCCAGCGTTGTCCAGCGGCCGCTGGCCACGGTCCAGCGGCGGCCGTCCTGCTCGCGCTCTTCGACGCGCGGCAACACGCTGCCGGCGGCGGGTGCGTCGGCAGTCGAAGTTGCTGGGGACATGATGCGGCGATGCAGGGCGAAGTAAGAAAAAAGAGGCGGTCTCGAAGGGCGCATCGTAACCGGATGAATCGGCTTCCCTCTTACGTTGCGGCTTCGGTTTGCGTAGGGCGGAACGCCGTCCAGCGGGACATTTGCGGCTGTTCGAAGGTCAGTGCCAGGCCCGCGCCAGTGCGTTCCATGCGCTGGCGATCACGGGCTCGTTGCGCCGCGCCGCCAGCGAGACGAAACGCAGCGCGCAGTCCAGCTGCACGCGGTCGGCCAGCACGAGGCCGTGCGACTGGCTTTCGCGGATGGCGATCGAGTCGCGCAAGAGGCTCAGGCCCACGCCCGACTTCAGCAGGTCGAGCATCGAGGCTTCCTGGTCTACCAGCGCCGCCCGGCGCGGCGAGAGCCCGAGCGGGCCGAACACCTTGTCCAGCAGCCGGTGGTGTGCGGATTCCGGCGGCGTGGCGAGCCAGGGCAGCGTGGCCAGCGCCTTCCAGTCGCGGCCCAGCACCTGCGGGCCCCAGCCCGCGGGAGCGACCACGCGGTAGGTGAAGCGCGTGAGCGTGCGCGCCGTGAGCGGCGCCGGCGCGGCGGCGTCGCCATCGTCCATGTCGTCCGTGTCGAGGTGAAAGCCCACGTCGAGTTCGCCGCGCAGCACCTGCGCCAGCACCGTGCCACTCATGCCGTGGCGCAGCTCGGTTTCGAGCTGCGGGGCCGACTCCACCAGTTCGCGCAGGAACACGCCAAGACGGGTGAACTCCGGGTCGAGGATGGTGCCGATGCGCAGCGCCCCGCGCACCGTGCCCTGCAGGTTGCGCGCAGCCTGCTGCATGTCTCCCACGGCGGCGAGCACGCGCTCGGCCTGTGGCAGCAATGCCGCGCCGTCGGCCGTGAGTGCGAGCCCATGCGGCGTGCGCGTGAAGAGCTGGAGCCCGGTTTCCTCGGCCAGGCGCTTGAGCTGCAGGCTCACCGCCGGCTGCGTGAGGTGCAGCCGCTCGGCCGCACGCGACACGCTGCCTTCGCGCGCCGCGTGCACGAAGGCGCGCAAGATCTGGAGGTCCAAGCCGGTGGCAGTCATATAAGACCAATTTATAAGCGACTTGCGCCGAAATCATTGGCTTTTTAAGCGTGGCCTGGTGAAACTTCGACCTGAGGCGCCTCATAACGCCATGAGTATCAAAAATATCATTCCTCGGAGACAAGCAGCCGCCATGAGCAACGACAACACATTCGACTACATCGTCATCGGCGGCGGCACGGCCGGCGCGCTGATGTGCAACCGGCTGACCCGCAAATCGCAACAGCGCACGCTGCTCATCGAGGCCGGTCGCAAGGACGACTACCACTGGATCCACATTCCGGTCGGCTACCTCTACTGCATCGGCAATCCGCGCACCGACTGGCTCTACAGCACCGAGCCCGACGCGGGCCTCAACGGGCGCACGCTGCGCTACCCGCGTGGCAAGACGCTGGGCGGCTGCTCCAGCATCAACGGCATGATCTACATGCGCGGCCAGTCGCGCGACTACGACCAATGGGCGCAGCTCACGGGCGACGAGGCCTGGCGCTGGGAAAACGTGCTGCCTGATTTCAAGAAGCACGAGGACTACTACCTGGGCGCCGACGAGGTGCACGGTGCCGGCGGCGAATGGCGGGTCGAAAAGCAGCGGCTGCGCTGGGACATCCTCGACGCCTTTGCCGAAGCGGCGGTGCAGGCCGGCGTGCCGCACAGCACCGACTTCAACCGCGGCAGCAACGAAGGCGTCGGCTATTTCCAGGTCAACCAGAAGAACGGCTGGCGCTGGAACACCGCCAAAGCATTCCTGCGGCCGGTCTGCTACGGCCGGCCCAACTTCGAGATGTGGGTCAATGCGCAAGTCACCAAGCTGATCGTAGAAACCCAGCCCGACGGCAGCCAGCGCTGCACCGGCGTGCAGGTGTGGGACGGCCACGAGATGGTGACCGCGCATGCCACGCGCGAGGTGGTGCTTTGCGCCGGCAGCATCGGCTCTCCGCAGATCCTGCAGCTCTCGGGCATTGGCCCGGCCGAGCTGCTGCGCCGGCATGGGATCGAGGTGGTGCTCGACTCGCCCGGCGTCGGCGCCAACCTGCAGGATCATCTGCAGATTCGCGCGGTCTACAAGATCAACGGCGCGCCCACGCTCAACGTGCTGGCTTCGTCGATGTACGGCAAGGCAAAAATTGGACTTGAGTACCTGATGAAGCGCAGCGGCCCGATGAGCATGGCGCCATCTCAATTGGGCGCATTCACGCGCAGTTCGCCCGAGCATGAGTGGCCCAACCTCGAGTACCACGTGCAGCCGCTGTCGCTCGACGCCTTCGGCGAGCCGCTGCACAGCTTTCCGGCGTTTACCGCGAGCGTGTGCAACCTGAACCCTACGAGCCGAGGCACCGTGCGCATCAAGAGCCCGCGTTTCCAGGATGCGCCCGCGATTGCGCCCAACTACCTGAGCACGGATGAAGACCGCAAGGTGGCGGCCGACTCGCTGCGCGTGACGCGTCGCATCGCTTCGCAGCCGGCACTTGCCAAATACAAACCGGAAGAATGGAAGCCGGGCGTCCAATACCAGAGTGACGAGGACCTGGCGCGCCTGGCCGGCGACATCGCGACCACCATCTTCCATCCGGTCGGCACCACCCGGATGGGCGCCGACGGCGACCCGATGGCGGTGCTCGACTCGAAGCTGCGTGTGCGCGGTGTGCAGGGCTTGCGCGTGGTCGACGCAGGCGCGATGCCTACGATCACGAGCGGCAACACGAACAGCCCGACGTTGATGATGGCCGAGAAGGCTGCGGGGTGGATTCTGGAAGAGAACCGCTGAGGCGTTTGTTTGAGGCTGCGCTGTTTCTAGCCGCTGTTGTTCAGGGCGCGTGCACAGGCCATCGGGTACTCCCCTCCGCGAATGTCCCCCGGGGCTGCGCCCCTCCTCCTTTATTTCGCTGCGGGGAGCACCCGGCGCCCTGTGCACATGGACGCGCTGCTGGTGTACCGCTGATCAACGACTGCTCTTTGCAACGCTCCCGTCGATGGGGTGCCTTGCGCAGCGAAATAAAGGAGGAGGCCGCAGGCCGGGGGACATTCGCGGAGAAAGGTACCCCGTCGGCGGGAGCGCCGCCCTGAACGCCGCGGCCCCAACACCCAAGCGCTAATCACTTCTCAATAGTCTTGTTCCAACGCGCATTCCACGCAGGACGGTTCGCATTGATGCTGTCCCAGTCAATGGTGACCGCAGTCTTCATCCACTTGTTGATGTCGGCCACCTGCTGCACACCGTCACCCACTGCAGGCGCCTTGGGGTTGGTGGGAATCTGCGCGCCGTACTGCAATACATTGGCCTGAGCCAGCGGGCTCAACAAAAACTCGGCAAGCTTTTGCGACAGCTCGGGCTCGCTGTTGTTCGCGATCACGCACTGGCCCACCATCAAAACTACCGCGCCTTCCTTCGGCGGCGCGTATTCCACCGGAATGCCCTTGGTCTTCAGCGCCGCCACGGCCGTGGGCGTGAGCGGGAAAATCGCGGCCTCGCCGGTCTGCACCATTTCCGACAGCTTGGCCGAGCTCGGGATGTACTCGAGCACGTTCGGGCCGATGCTGGTGGGCCAGGCCTTGAAACCGGGCTCCACGTTCTTGTCATTGCCGCCCTGGATGCGGTTGAACATCAGGAAGCCGTGCAGCCCGAAGGACGATGACGACATCGACTGGAACACCACCTTGCCCTTGTACTTGGGGTCGGCCAGGTCCATCCAAGACGTGGGCGCGGCCCAGCCTTTTTCCTTGAACATCTTGGCGTTGTAGGCCAGGCCCGTCATGCCGAGGCTCACGCCGCTCGCCATGTCGTCCTTGAAGCGCGCGGCCGGATAGATTTCTGCAAGCGACGGATTGGGCCGCTGCTTCTGACACAGGCCCATGCCGATGGCGCGCACCATGATGCCGTCGTCCAGGAACATCACGTGCATCTGCGGCCGGTCCTTGTTGGCCTGCGCCTTCGCGAGGATGTCCGACGAAGTGCCCGGCACCACCACCACCTTGGCGCCGTGGAGCTTCTCGAAGGCCGGGAACACGTACTGCGTGTACGCCTTCTCCATGGTGCCGCCGTTCATGCCGATGTAGAGCGTCTTGGTCTGCGCGCCGGCCATGCCGCCGGCCGCGAGCGCGGCCACCGCCGCCGCACCGAGCACGGTCCGGCGAAGAGACAAGAAAAAGGTCTTCTGGAAACGGGACATGGTGATTTCCTTTCAGGGTGGGGTGGGGGTGGTTGGTTCTTCTGCGAAAAAGCGTTCGATCGAGAAGGCCTCGATCGGCGTGCTGCTGCGGCCGTCGCGCACGAGTTCGGCCAGCACTTCGCCGGCGGCGGGGCCAATCTGGAAGCCGGCGCCCGAGAAGCCGAAGCCGTGGAACAGCCCGGGCGTGGTGCGGCTCGGTCCGAGCACCGGCTGGCGGTCGGGCAGGTAGCCTTCGGTGCCGCTCCAGGTGCGGATGAAGTGGGCGTAGCGCAGCGCGGGCAGCAGCTCGATGGCCTGTGCGGAGAGCGAGGCGATCGCGTCGCGGTCGGAGCGCGCGCGGTCGGCGTCGAGCGCCACGCCCGCGCCGCCGCCGCCCAGTACGAGGTTGCCGCGCTCCACCTGGCGGCAGTAGATGCCGCCGCCTTCCACGCCCAGGCTCCAGTGCATGAAGAAGGGCAGGGGCTCCGTCACCGCCATCGCGGGATGGCCCGAGTGCAGCGGCACCGCCTCGCCGAACTGCGTGGCGATCGGCCCGGCCCATGCGCCCGCGCAGTTGAGCAGTGCGGGCGCATGCACTTCGAGCGCGTTGCCTGAGCGCAGCATGAATCCGGTGCCATCGTGCGCCACCTCGTCGACCTGGTGGCGCTCGAAGATCTGCGCGCCCGCGCGCTGTGCCGCCAGCGCGAAGGCCGGAGACACCAGCCGCGGATTGGCCTGGCCGTCTTCCGCGCACAGCGAGCCGCCGATGGCGCGCGCGCCGAGCCAGGGGCAGCGCTCGCGCAGGCGGGCATCCGAAATCAGTTCGAGCCCAAGATCGAAGTCGCGGCTTTGCGCGCGGTAGCGCTCCAGGGCAGCCATGTCGGCTTCGCTGCGCGCGATCTTGAAATGGCCTGAGCGCAAATACTCGCCGTCCGTGCCGATCGTTTCGCGCAGCCGGCCCCAGATGCGGTGCGCGCGCTGCGCCAGCGGCAGCTGGCTCACCGGCCGGCCCTGGCGCCGCACGCCGCCGTAGTTCACGCCGCTCGACCGCGAGCCGCACAGGTCGCGCTCCAGCAGCACCACGCCGATGCCCATCTGGCGCAAGGCCAGCGCGGACGATGCGCCGACGATGCCACCGCCGACGATGGCGACGTCGGTGTGCAATGTCTTGCGCTGTGTCATTCGCCGGCTCCTTCGAGCACCGACGAAGCGGCCAGGTGGATCGGGATCGGCTTGATCGGCGCCTGCCCGCGCAGCCGGCCCACCTGCTGCAGCGG
>Ga0102593_1002949_pt1 | contig 11911 bp, 12 predicted proteins | sample AraplaCol_mMS_r2_2_FD_76862 | JGI IMG/M metagenome (GOLD analysis project Ga0102593, IMG submission 76862) | Arabidopsis root microbial communities from North Carolina, USA - plate scrape MF_Col_mMS_r2 (SPADES assembly) (version 2) | ecosystem: Host-associated > Plants > Roots > Endosphere...
GGCGCTGCAGCTCACGCTCGACCTGCAGATCCTCGGCCAGCGCCACAAGGACATCAAGAACGGCCTCTCGACGCCGCCCAAGCCGACCATCGCCAACATGATCAACCTGGCGACCAAGCCGCACTGGTGCATGGGCATGCTGGGCACCAGGCGCCGCACCTTCGGCAACATCGCGGGCCATGCCAAGGGCGTGAAAGACCTGTCGTCGCTGTCATCGTGGACGGCCGAGCAGTTCGACCCGGCGCTGAGCTGGGCCGACGTCGAATGGATCAAGAAGCGCTGGGGCGGCAAGCTGATCCTCAAGGGCATCATGGACGTGGAAGACGCGCGCCTTGCCGCGTCCAGCGGCGCCGATGCGCTCATTGTCTCCAACCACGGCGGGCGGCAGCTCGATGGCGCGCCCTCCTCCATTGCCGCGCTGCCCGCCATCGTCGATGCCGTGGGAAGCGAGATCGAGGTGTGGATGGACGGCGGCATCCGCAGCGGCCAGGACGTGCTCAAGGCCCGCGCACTCGGCGCCCGCGGCACGCTCATCGGCCGCAGCTTTCTGTACGGCCTGGGCGCCTACGGCCAGGCAGGCGTGACGCGCGCGCTGCAGATCATCCACAAGGAACTCGACATCACGATGGCCTTCTGCGGCCGCACCAATATCGAAGAGGTGGATTCGAGCATCCTGCTGCCGGGTACGTTCTAAGCCCTACGTTTCGGCAATCCAAAGCCCAGGGTAGTCGCGCACGAAGCCGTCCTGCGTCACGCGCAACGCCGCTGCATAGTCGAAGCGCTTGGCCTCATAGGCGTACGCGTCGTCCGCAGTCCGCTCATAGCGCTGGTTCAGTTCGCTGAGCACGTCGCCTCCGTCCAGGTCGACCCAGGCGGCGCGCGCGTCGGCGCCTTCACCCTTCGACAAGTTGAGCCGGCGCAGCTGCACCAGGTTGGTTGCGGGCGTGAAGCCCAGGTCGAGGTCGACGCAATGCGACAGCTCAGGCACCGCCTCGTCGTTGAGCTTCCAGTGGCCGCGCGCATCGCGGGCAATGGACAGGTCGATGGCGCTGCCCCCAAGCCAGCCGCGCACGGTGCCCCACTGCGTGTGCCAGTGCAGGTCGCAGCGCACGCGGTAGTGCAGTTGCGCGATGCGGTGGTCCTCCAGGCGGAACACGGCGGCGCCGTCGAGCTGCCACGCGGTGGCGTTGCGTTCGAGCCGGCAGGCGTCATGGCCCGGTGCATCGAGCCTGCGCCACAGGATGGAAGCGACGGTTTGCATGGCGCGGATGATGGCCCTAGCGGGCGCAACAGGCAAGCCTTGTCACAATGCCCCGGATCATGAAGAAGATTCGCCTCTCCGCAGGCGACGTTCAGAGGAGCGCGCAAGTGGAATCCTGGATCGCCGATGCCCGGCCGATCGACTCGCTCGAGCCCGAGATCGCGTTTCATTTGTGGGATGAATTTCATCCCGCACTGCACCATCGGCCCGAGCCGCTCGCGCTGCCGGAAATCCCTCGCGCCTCGCGCTTGCGGGCGCGCACCTCCGAGGTGATCGGGCATCAAGCGGACCTTGCAGCGTACTACGGCCGGGTGGCCGCACTGGCCCGACAGCACGCGCTGCAACTCCACCAGGTGCGCCAGTACTTCCGGATGGATCTGCGGCTCGACAACGAGGAGGCGGACATTCACCTGTCGTTCCCCTGGTACGACACCTTCTCCGCCATGGACCACTTCCTTGCCGCCGTGGCCGGAAATGCCCAAGGCATGGTTTACGACGACCAGGACCAGGGCTGGGCGGTGGAGGCCTGGGCCTTCGACGGCACGCTCTACATCCGGCAAAGCGACCCCGATTCCGACGATGAGCCCGGCCAAGCCGTAGCGCTGCCCAGGGCGGGCCTGCAGGCCCGAATTGCCTCACTGCGCGAGCGCACCACGACGCTCGTGGCCCACCTTGCGAAAGAACTTGGACCGGATGTGTGGCCTGGCGGCGACGCGCAACCGGCCGGGACTTTCGATTCGCGCTGAAAAGTGCCCACGCCTCGCAGCGAGGCAATTGGATGGATCGCCCGCTGCTATTTCAGTGCGGCAAGCACGCTGTCCAGGAATTCGCGGATCGTGGATCCGAAGTCTTCCGGCTGCGCCGGGCGTTCGAAGCAGCGCAGGAAGTCGGTTTCCAGATCCGGGTGCGAACGCATGAAATCGACGATCTCGACACGCAACGCCTCAAGTTCGGCGGGCGTGCAGGCCTTCCGGTATTCGGCCATGACTTCGGCACCGGTCTCGCCAAAATAATCGTAGTCCTGACCAAAGTAAACCTCGGTGAGGTTCTCGATGAGTTCGTAGCGCTTCATGGCGATTCAGCTGCTGGTTTCAGAAGGGATGCGCCGTGAGGATGTAGTACGGCATTCCGTTGTAGCTCTTCATGTTCAGGATCACGCGCACGTTGGTCAGCTGGCTGACGGTGGTGGCGCCACGCTGCACGCCGATTCCCACCACGCTGCCCACGTCGTGGTTGAACGCCATGGGCTTGGAACCCACGGCGGCCGAACGCGACCACGCCCTGATGGCTCTGGCGTTGGCACGAACAGTGGCGCTGATGGCGCGCTCTGCGACGTCGAGGTTGTGGAACGACGACACTTTGGGCAGCGACGGCTTGTTCGCCAACCGCTGGAAAAGTTCCGCCTCGGTCTTGCCGACATGTTCCCGAATCGCGTGGCCGCCGATCTTTGTGCCTGGCTTTCCTTCATGCAGCCGAAGGTTGACTGGCTCCAGGCGAAACCTGCTGGCGCGCACCGCGATCACGCGCGCGGCGACCAGCCCGGAGGCCACGACCAGCGGCACCGCCACATCTACCGCAAGGCCGATGCCGTCGGCTGTTTCGCGCGAGGCGCCCAGCGCCTCGGCCGCCGAGCTGGCAGTGACGGCGGTGGCCGTGCGCTGCGGGGTGCCGGTCCAGACCTGGCGGCTCGATGTTGCAAAGGTGTCGTAGCCGTGCACGCCCAGCACCACGCATCCGGCCTTGGTCACCATGGTGGGCTCGGGCGCCAGGCAGAGCACGCCGGCGCCGACCAATTCCACCACTCCGCCCACCAGCCCGACGGTTCCCCAGAGCCGGTTGCTCAGGCTCGCGGATTCGGGCACGTCCTGCCCGCCCAGCACCGCGGCCATCTGCACCGGCGTCAGCGCGATGCTCAATCCTTCGACTTCGTCATCCATGCCCAAACCCTTTCCTTGCCATGCTTTCCCATGCCATCGGACGGTCAAAAACCGCGGTCGGCGCATTCTGGCATGCGTGCCGCCACGGGCAGAGACAGCCCGGGCGCGAGACAATCGCAGCCGTGAGTTCCCAGCCCGTGACCAAGCCCCCGATCCGCCGCATCGCGCACCTCGACATGGACGCCTTCTTCGCGTCGGTCGAGCTGCTTCGCTATCCGCAGCTCAAGGGGCTGCCGGTGGTGATTGGCGGCGGGCGGCGCAGCGTGGACGAGGCAATCCGCCACGTGCCCGAAGGCGGCACGCTGGCCGACATTCCGATCGACGCCTTCCCGCGCCTCAAGGATTACGCGGGACGCGGCGTGATCACCACCGCCACCTACCCGGCGCGGCAGTTCGGCGTGGGCTCGGCCATGGGGCTCATGAAGGCCGCCAAGCTATGTCCGCAGGCCATCATCCTGCCGGTGGACTTCGACGAGATCCGCAAGTACTCGCGCGCCTTCAAAGAGATCATCCGTGAGGTCGCACCGCTGATGGAAGACCGCGGCGTCGACGAGGTGTACATCGACTTCACCGACGTGCCGGGCGGCCAGCGCGATGGCGGGCGCTCGCTGGCAAGGCTGATCCAGAAGGCCATCTTCGACGCCACCGGCCTCACCTGCTCGATCGGCGTGGCGCCCAACAAGCTCATCGCCAAGATGGCGAGCGAGTTCAACAAGCCCAACGGCATCTCGGTGGTCTACGAGGACGACCTGCAGGCGCGCATCTGGCCGCTGCCCTGCCGCAAGGTGAACGGCATCGGCCCCAAGGCCGACGAAAAGCTCAAGCGCTTCGGCATCGAAACCGTGGGCGAGCTCGCGGCGCGCGAGCGCGACTGGCTGATCCAGAATTTCGGCAAGTCCACGGGCGCATGGATGCACGAGGTGGCCTGGGGGCGCGACGACCGCCCGGTGGTGACCGAAAGCGAGCCCGTGTCGATGAGCCGCGAAACCACCTTCGACCGCGACCTGCATGCAGTGCGCGACCGCGCCGAGCTCGGCGCCATCTTCACCCACCTGTGCGAGAAGCTGGCCGAGGACCTGCAGCGCAAGGGCTACGTGGGAAAGACCATCGGCATCAAGCTGCGCTACGACGACTTCAAGATTGCCACGCGCGACCAGACCATCGACCGCTTCACCGCCGACGGCAAAACGATTCGCCAGATCGGCGGGCTGTGCCTGAAGCGCGTGCCGCTGGAGCGGCCGCTGCGCCTTTTGGGCGTGCGCGTGGGCGCGCTCGCCAAGGCGGGAAGCGCCGAGGCGCTGGCGCTCGCCGCCGGCGGCACGACTTCGCGCGCGTCCGCGGAAGCGGCCTCGACCACGGCGTCGCTCTTCTGAAGAAGCGGTGATGAAACGCTGGCTCCGGCGCTTCGCATTCACGCTGCTCGGGTTCATGATTGCGGCGGCGCTGTATGTGGCGGTCGCGTGTGCGCTGATGTTCTGGCCGGCCAATGCAAGAGCACCATCCACGTCAACGGCAGAGGTGGAGGCCTGGGTGCTGAGCAACGGTGTGCACACCGACTTGGTGTTTCCGATCCACTCGGCAGCCATCGATTGGCGGCAGCTCTTTCCGTTCGCGCACTTCAAGGCCGTGCCGCCCGATGCGGAATTCATCGCCATCGGCTGGGGCGATCGCGAGTTCTACCTGAACACGCCCACCTGGGGCGACCTGACCGCATCGCGCGCCTTTGGCGCCATGCTCGGCGGCAACCGCGCGCTGCTGCACGTGACCTACCTGCGACGCGCGCAGCTGCGGCACGGCGCTTATCACCTGCCGCTCTCGCGGATGCAGTACGCGCAGCTCGTCGATTTTGTACGGGCGTCGCTGCCCTCGGGCCGCGCGGTGCCCATCATGGGCGCGCACTACGGCAACGATGACGCCTTCTATGAAGCCGAAGGCGGCTACCACCTGTTCGAGACCTGCAACACCTGGACCGGCCGCGCCCTGCGGCATGCAGGCGTCACGGTGAGCCGTTGGACGCCGTTCGACTTCAACGTCGTGTGGCACCTGCAGCCTGCAACGCCCTGAGCCTTGCCAATCAGTCCAGCCCGTCGAAGTTCGCATCGTCCGGCCCGATGTGGGCAGGCGAGCGCCAGCCCGCATCGCGCATGGAGCGCGCCACCTGGTGCTCCACGCCCATCAGCACCGCAAACAGCGCCATGCGCACCGGGATGCCGTTGTCCGTCTGCCGGAAAATTGCCAGCCGCGGATCATGGTTCAAGTCGATGCTCAGGTCGTTCGCGCCTGGACGCCCATCGCGCGGCAGCGGGTGCATGAGGATGGTGTCGGGCTTGCACAGCGTGTCCACCAGTGCCTTGCGAATCTGGAACTCGGGCGTGTAGCCCTCGATCTCCTCGCCCGCGAAGCGCTCCTTCTGGATGCGGGTGGCATAGACGACGTCCGCGCCGCGCAAGCCCTCTTCGAGCGACTGCGTCTGCTCGATCACATGGCCATTGCGCGCCACGAGGTCCAGCAGATAGGCCGGCATTTCGAGCGACGGCGGCGCAATGAGCGTGAACTTCAGCCCGCGGTACAGCGACAGCAGCCGGATCAGCGAGTGCACCGTGCGGCCGTATTTCAGGTCACCGACCATGGCCACGTGCGTGCCGTCGACGAGCTTGCCCATGCGCGAGAACTCGCGCTGGATGGTGTACAGATCGAGGACGGCCTGGCTCGGATGCTCGCCCGGACCATCGCCGGCATTGATGACGGGAATGTTGGTCGCCCGCGCGAACTCGGCGACCGAGCCCTGTTCGGGGTGCCGTACCACCAGCGCATCGACATAGCCACTCATCACGCGGCTGGTGTCGTAGATCGACTCACCCTTTGCCATCGATGAGAAGGTGAATCCCGTGGTGTCGCAGACCGTGCCGCCCAGCCGGCAGAAGGCCGCGCCAAAGCTCACACGGGTGCGGGTGCTCGCCTCGAAGAAAAGGCTGCCGAGCACCGCACCTTCCAGCACGCGCGTGACCTTCTGGCGCCGTGCGATGGGCTGCATCACGTCGGCGACCTGGAACAGGGATTCGAGGCTGTCGCGATCGAACTGCGCGACCGACAGGAGGTGGGGCCGCCCCTCGGCCGCAATGCGTTGCACCAGGGGCCGATCGTCCGCGGCGGCGCTGGCCTGAGCCTCGCGCTGCAGGATTTCAGCAACGAATTTGCCCACCATTTCCGGCATGGCGCGCGACTCGCCCGAGTCAGCCGGCAGCAGCCAGGTATCGAGCGCCCGGCGGCGGACACCCAGGCGTTGGGAGAATGCGTCGCGGGTCAGATTGAGGCGGCGCATCGCGTCGCGCAGGGTGTCTTGCTGGCTCATTGGCTTTGAATATACGCTACGCGTCGAATCTCTACGAGATTCTTTACTCAATGCGTACATCTCGAAGACATCGACTTGCGGGAACAAAGAGCCCCCATCGCACCAGCGGCGATTGCAGCGTCCTACAGGCGGCAATTGCCCGTGCGGGCACAAGCGCGGGGTACCGTCACTCGCCAATCACATGCAGGCTCGCTCCACTCCGCTTTCACCAGACTCGCCGCCGTCGAAGCCGACGCCGATCGCCAACGGCCTGGTCTATGTGAATCCTGACATGCCGGGCATCCGGCGCCTGAAGCACGGCGAGCGCTTTCGCTACCGCGACGCAGAAGGCCGTTGGGTTCGCGATGCGGACGAGCTCTCGCGCATCCGCATGCTGGCGATTCCGCCGGCGTACACCGACGTATGGATCTGCCCGCTGCCCAACGGCCATCTCCAGGCCACTGGCATCGATGCGCGGGGCCGCAAGCAATACCGCTACCACGCCGATTGGCGGCTCTTCAAAGACGAGACCAAGTTCGAGCGCCTGGAGGCCTTCGGGCTCGCACTGCCGCGCATCCGCGCCCGCGTGGCGCGCGACCTGCAGGAAGGCGCGGGCGCGGCGACGGCGCCACCCGGACGACAGCAGGTGCTGGCCGCGCTGGTGCGCCTGCTCGACACCACGCTGCTGCGCGTGGGCAACGAAGAGTACGCGAGCAGCAATGGTTCGTTTGGCCTCACCACGCTGCGCAACCGGCACGCGGCCGTGCGGGGCGCGGCGCTCCGGCTGCGCTTTCGGGGCAAAAGCGGCGTGATGCACGAGGCCCTGCTGGACGACCCGCGCGTGGCGAAGGTGGTGCGCCAGTGCCAGCAGCTGCCGGGCCAAGCGCTGTTTCAGTATCAGGAAGAAGACGGCCAGCTTCGCAGCGTGTCTTCCACCGACGTCAATGACTACATCGCCGAAGCTTCGCCCGGCGAGCGCTTCACCGCGAAGGACTTTCGCACTTGGCACGGCACCGTGCAGGCGCTGGAACTCACGCGGCTCGCGTGCGAGCCGGGCCGTACCGCGGCCGACGGCAGCCGCTACAGCGCCAAGGAGATCTTGGCCGCGGTGGCAAAGCAGTTGGGCAACACGCCCGCCGTTTGCAAGAAGGCCTACGTTCACCCTGCCGTGCTGGCACTGGGCAGCGCCCTCGCGGGCGATGGCGAAGACGCCTCGTCAGAGCTGCTTCGAAAAATGACCGCCCGCACCGCGGCGCGCAAGACGCGCGGACTCCACGCCGCGGAACAGCGGCTGCTCGCCTTCTTGCGGATGCATCGGCAAACCCAGGCGCGCGAGCTTCGTGAGCTGGGCAAAGCGCGCAAGGCAAGTGCCAAACCAAGCGCAAAGCCCGCGCTGCCAGCTAAAAAGGAATCGCGAAAGCTTCAGCCCGTGGCAAGCGGGAACCGCACGCTGTCACGCTCCAGCGCCACGGTGTAGCCCAGGTCTTCCGCCAGGCTCTGCAGCGCAATCGCATCGATGGCCAGGGCGCGCGGTGCACGGTGCGCGTCGAGCACGGGGCTCACGCCGCTGGACTCGCGCGGCAAGGCGCTCAGCCGCAACGCATCGTCGCCGTCGGGCTCGATGCGGATCGCACCGGCTTCGGGAGCGCCATCGTGCAGGTAGCCGAGCCCGCCCAGCAACAGGTAGCGCAACGCGGCCCCTTGGGGGCGGCGGGCTTCGTTCTCCTGCGCTTCGAGCGCGGGATCGACGTCGAGCGACACGCCATGCATGTCGAAGGCCGCCCGCATCAGGCCCACGCATTGCGCCACCAATGCGCTGCGCGTGATGCCGTCGTCCACCGTGGCCAGTTCCCAGTCGCGCAGCGAGCGGATGCCTTCCACCAGTTCCGACACCTGGCCATCGATGAGCGCAACGCGTTCCTCGCACGCCGCGGCGTCGATGGCCGGCGCGCCTATCTGGCGCTTCAGCATCAAGAGCGCCATGCGTATCACCGACACCGGCGCCGCCATGTCGTGCCGCAATGCGGGCAAAGCGCGCGTGAGGAGTTCGTGGCGCACGCCGGCGGCAATCCAGCTGCGGGCTCCGGGCGAGGCTTTCATCGTGCGGCGGGAGCCGAAGGCTTCGCCTCGTGCTGTGGGCAGGCGTGCAGGCTGCCGCGGCCTGCGAATCTGTGGTCGGCAATGGGCACGTTCACTTTGCGCGTCCTGAAGCGAGGGAGAGGGAAAGAAGTATCGGGCCCCCCTCCATGGCCGGGTGTAGGAGCGTACCTACGGATCGGCGCTCCGGTGCCGCGCCCGGGGCGTATGGAACCGAGACCAATGGCCGCAGATGGGTCAGGGTTTACCGAGATAAACGCGCACGTCTTTCACTTCGACGCCTGCGGCTGCGACGGCCGAGCGCAGCTGCGCCTCGGTCACGCCCAGCGTCTGCGTCCAGTAGCGCACCTCGTGCGGCTCGTTGACATTGATTCGGGTCTGGTCCTGCGGGCCGCGCTTGCTCAGGTCGTCTGCCATGGCGTGCTTCCTGTATGTATTTTCTGAACGATGCAGGAACGATGCGCGCCCATCGTCTGCGGCACTGGCGGACGGCGGCGCGGCTCCTTGCAGGAAATGTCCGAAACCGGCGCGAGGCCTGATGACGCCCTACCTGCAGCGCGCCTGCAGCTCGCGCTTGAGCACCTTGCCGTTGGCCGTGGTGGGCATCGCGTCGATGGTCTCGATGCGCGCGGGCCGCTTGTAGGGCGACAGATGTTCCGCCATGTAAGCGCGCAACGCGGGCTCGTCCAGCACGGCACCGGGCTTCATCTCGAGGAACGCGACGATCTGCTCGTTGCCGTCGGCCTCGGGCACACCCACCACCGCGCAAAGGTGCACGCCTGCAAAGCGGCCGATCACGGTTTCGATCTCCGCGGGATACACGTTGAAGCCCGAGCGGATGATCATCTCCTTGAGCCGGCCGACGACGAACAGTGCGCCGTCCGCATCGAAGCGCCCGAGGTCGCCGCTCGCGTACCAGCCGCCCGGCCGCATGACCTGCGCGGTGGCTGCGGCATCGCGAAAGTAGCCCAGCATCAGGCCGGGCCCGCGCAGCCAGATCTCGCCCGTTTCGCCAGGCACGAGATCCTTTCCATCGGGTCCCACGATGCGCGCTTCTCCGCCCTCGACCGCATAACCCGCCGCGGTATCCGCGCGCGGCGCCTCGACCCGCGTGAGGAACACCGAGCCCGCGTATTCCGACAGGCCATAGCCGTAGTGCAGCGGCTGGGCGAACAGCGCCTCGACGCGCTGCTTGAGCCCCAGGTCGAGCGGCGCCGAGCCGGTATACACATAGCGCAGCGCCGGGAAGCGCGGCACGATGCGCTCCGCCTCGACGTGGGCCAGCAGGCGCGCATACATCGTGGGCGGCCCGAGCAGGTTCGACACCTCCTCGTGCTCCAGCGCGTGCAGCACGTCGGCCGGCGAGAAGCTCGCGCGCAGCACCAGCGCGGCGCCGCCGGTGAGCGCGGCAACTAGCACCGTGCCAATGCCGAAGATGTGCGTCATCGGCAGGAAGGCATATACCCGGTCGCGTTCGTTCAGCGAGCGCGCGCGAGCCGAGACGCGCCCGAAATGCAGCAGCCCGTGGTGCGACACCATCACGCCCTTCGGCGTCCCTGAAGTGCCCGACGTGAAGATGATGGCGGCCGTGTCGGCCAGCGCGGGATCGGTCTCCGGCCGGGCCTCGGCGCGCACGGCCGAGCGCATCACGCCGGGCAGCGCCGACGGCACCGCGCCGGCCCGGCCCGCGTGCTGGCGTGCGGCGTCCGAAGCCTCGACCGTGAAGTAGCACAGCCGCGCGTCGGCGCGCTCTGCAATGGCCGCGATTTCCCCTGGCGACATGCGCGCGTTGACGCCGCACGACCACGCACCGACACGGCTGCACGCCATGAGCAGCGCAACGTGCGCGGCGCAGTTCTCTGCCACCAGCAGCACGCGATCGGTCGGCCGCACACCAGAGGCCAGCAGGTCTTGCGTGGCCGCTTCGGCCATGGCCTGCAACCGCGCGTACGACACGGCGCCCGCGGGTTCGAAAAGAAAAACTTCCGCAGGCGTTCGCGACGCGCGCGCCTCGAGAAGTTCGTGGATTCGCATGGGTGCCATCGGCTATTCCGCCTCGATGCCCTTGGACGCCGTGGCCCAGAGCTTGCGGTCGGCCTGGCCCTTGGCCGCGAGCAGGTCCGCACCGCCGCTCCAAACCTCGTAGCCCTGCTCGCGCAGCCGATTGGCAATGTCCTCACGCGCCAGCGCCTTGTGCGCGGCCGCATTGATGCGCGCGACCAGCGCCGGGTCCATGCGCGCGGGTCCGTAAAGGCCGAACCAGCCGCCCACGTCGTAGCCGGGCACGCCCGATTCGATCATGGTCGGCACGTCGGGCAGCATGCGGTTGCGCTGGCGCGAGGTGACGGCCAGCGCGCGCAGCTTGCCCGATTGGATGAAGGGCCGCGAAGTCGCGATGATGTCGAACATCATGGGCACGGTGCCGCCCATCACGTCGGCCAGCGCGGGGGCGCTGCCCTTGTACGGCACGTGCGTCAGCTGCACGCCGGTCATCTTCTCGAGCAGCGCGCCGCTCAGGTGGTTCGACGCACCAATGCCGGCCGAGCCATAGAACAGCTTGCCCGGCTGTGCCTTCGCATAGGCGAGCAGTTCGGCCACGCTCTGCACGGGCAGGTCCTTGTTGACCACGAGCACGTTGGTGTAGTCGACCAGCGGCGCAATCGGGGTCAGGTCCTTCATCGGGTCGAAGGGCATCTTGCGCTGGACGTTCGGATTGATGGTGATAGTGGGACTTGCGCCAAAGAAAAGCAGGGCGCCGTCGGGCGCGGCCTTGGCCACCGCGTCGCCGCCCACCGAGCCGCTGGCGCCGGGGCGGTTGTCCACGATGACCTGCGTGCCGAGTTCCTGGGCGAGCGCGGGCGCGAGCAGCCGCGCCGCGCCGTCGACCGGACCGCCCGCGGAGTAGCCGACCACCAGCTTGATGAGCGGCGGCAGTTGCTGTTGTTGCTGTGCCAGGGCGCGCGAAGGCAGCGCGGCCCCGAGTGCGCTGGCGGCCAGCGCGGCCATGGCATGGCGCCGTGTGAAGTCGATCGATTGCATGGTGTTGTCTCCTGTTGTGTATTTCTCGGCCACTTGTCGTCGCTCACGTCGGCAGATCGAGCACCTGCCGCGCGAGGATGTTGCGCTGTATTTCATTGGTGCCGCCGTAGATCATTGCGGCCGTCGAGCCGATCAGCGGGGACAGCAGGTTGAAGCTCTGGCCGTCGAGCACCTGGTCGCCCGCCACCGCGCCCTGCTCTTCGCCCGCCTCGACCAGCAATGCACCGATGCGGTGGTAGGTTTCGC
>Ga0102593_1002951_pt1 | contig 11907 bp, 9 predicted proteins | sample AraplaCol_mMS_r2_2_FD_76862 | JGI IMG/M metagenome (GOLD analysis project Ga0102593, IMG submission 76862) | Arabidopsis root microbial communities from North Carolina, USA - plate scrape MF_Col_mMS_r2 (SPADES assembly) (version 2) | ecosystem: Host-associated > Plants > Roots > Endosphere...
GTCGGAAGTAATCTGCAGCGCGGCAGTCGACCTCTTCAATCGCGGTCATCGCACTCAGGAGGAACTGACCCGGATATTGATTGCTCGGTTTCCCGGAGCGCCTGTCACATATGTCAATGCGCCCACGGCTGGTGCTCTTCATTAACTCAAGGTTGAGCATCGCCTCGCTCTTCCTGCGTGGCGATGTGCCCTCACACCTGGGGAGCTCGAGTTATAGTCCCAGCCAACCTTATAATGAGCCGACCTTATAACGAGCTGGCATGTTGCGGATGTAGAGCGCCTCTATCGGTTGCCGCTCGTTCTTCGCGGGGGCACATCTTTCAGGCCATATTTGCCCCGTGCCTCAATGGATGATCTTGTCTCGTTGGCAAGTCCGCTTGGATTGCCGTTATAAGTTTCTGCCAAAACCTTATAGTTCGATCAGTTGCCGTCAATGTTATAAGTATTAGCCAAAACCCTTATAACGGGCCGACTCCTGCAAAACCGGAAAACGGCGTTAAGGATGCATATTGCAGCGATTCAATCGTCGGGCTGCTCGCCCTCGTTGGTCGGCCTGATCGCGCCGGCACTCGAATTGCTATTCCGGTTCGCGAAGACAAGTTCGCTAGAAGTGCTTTCGCGCACGACAAGCGCGAATCCCATGTCGATTTGTTCGGGTCCGGATCTTGTTGCTGCATCGAGCGCCAGGAGAACCTTCTCGGCAGCAAGCCTGCCGGTTTCGTAACGGCGGGTGGCGATCGAGGAAAGGGACGGTGCCGCGCAGGCTGAGAATTCGAGGTCGTGAAAACCGATAATCGAAATATCATCCGGCACGCGGATGCGTCGCTTCCTGCACTCCTGCATTGCACCAAGAGCCAGGTTGTCGTCCGTACAAAATATCGCCTCGGGGAGATCGCCGCGGTCATCCATCTCGCCAAAGAGCTCGGATCCGAGTGCCACCGAACTGTGGCGCGGTCTATGAGCAATCATTTCCAGACTTTTCAGGCCTACCTCCTGCATCGCATTGTGATACCCGTCAAAACGTGACTGGGCGCGATGGTCGAGATTGCCTGTCAGGAATGCAATCCGTCGGAAGCCGCGATCAATGAGATGGCGGGTCGCAATGTGGCCCGCATGCTCCTGTGACATGCCGATGTTGAGATCTATTGGATCGTCGGACAATTCGAAAGTTTGCACAACCGGAAGTCGCGCCTGGACCAAAAGCTGGCGCGACAGTGCAGTATGGTGAATACCTGCAATGATGATCGCTTCCACCCGCTGACCAAGGAGCGCCTTGATCGCATTCTCTTCCTCCACTTCCGAGTATCTGCTGTTGACCACGACGACCTGGAAACCTGCAGCGACTAAAACTTCGTGCAGCGCAAACAGGTATTCCGCAAAGATCACATTATAGAGCGTCGGCACGATCACGCCGATCGTGTGGGTGCGCGACGAGGCAAGTCTGCTTGCCGCCACATTCGGCACATAGCCCAACTTTTCGACGGCCTCGATAACGCGCAGCCGCAAGGTTTCCGAGACCGTGGCCGGCTTCCGGAGCACGCGCGAAACCGTGATCGGGCTGACACCCGCCAGGCTCGCAACATCGTCGAGAGTTATTCGGCGCATTAAAGCATTGTCCAAATACAAAAGGTTAGAGAGCAGAGAGAAATAAGCAGAACAAAGTGATACTCCACAAATGACAGCGCTATCAAATAGAATTTGACAGCGCTGTCACGTATGTTAACGTTTCGATCGTTCCGCAAAGGGCAGGGTGGAGCCTTTTCGGACCAAGCGTACCAATGACAATACTGGAGGTTGAGAATATTGGAGGGCGGCTGCGTCCGCCTCTGGAGGAGGACGTCCATGCTTAAAAACGTGAAAGCGAATTCTGCGCGCGTTGCGGCAGTTTCCGCACCGATCCTTGCGCTGTTGTGCGGCGCTGCCTATGCAGAACCGAAAGTTGTGAACGGACCAGCAGCAGATCCAGGCTGCATGACGCCTTGGGCTTCCGATACTCAGTTTCTGCAGTATCCGAAAAAGGAAGGTCCTTACCGCATCGCGCTCGCCAACGGCTACATTGCCAACACATGGCGCATCCAGATGGTCCAGACCGCAAAGGCCTATGCGGCGCAACCGGACGTCAAGGCGAAGTTGAAGGAGTTCAAGGTTGTCTCAACCGGAGAGGACGTGCCGGCACAGATTTCAGCGATCAACAACTTCATCGACGCCGGCTATGATGCGATCGTCGTCAATGCTCAAAACCCGACAGCCTTTGGCCCCGTAATCAAGAGAGCCAAGGAAGCTGGCGTCGTGCTCGTAGCATTCGACAACACCCTGGACACGAAAGACGCGATCAACGTCAACGTCGATCAGAAGGGCCTTGGTGTCACCTGGGCCGAGTGGCTTGTCAAACACCTGCCGAACGGCGGCAAGATTTTGGAAGTCAGGGGTGTCGCTGGCACGTCCGTTGATACCGACCGCCATAATGGCATCAAGGAAACACTGGCAGCCTCCGGCAAGAAGTTCGACGTGACCGAAGTCGTCGGCAAATGGGATGACGGCGTTGCCCAGAAGGCGACGGCAGATGCTATAGCGACAAATGGACCGTTTGACGGGATTACCGCCCAGGGTGGCGACACCGGTGTCGTTCAGGCGATGATCGACGCGAAGCACCCCTTCGTTCCGTTCGGCGGCGAGACCGAAAATGGCTTCAGAAAGCTCTGCGCCGCTCATGCGGGCGAGGGGCTAGTTTGCTCGTCAGCCGGGACAGGGCCAGCTCAGGTTGCTGTCGCCATAAAGACTGCCATCGCAGCTCTTGAGGGCCAGGTCGTCCCGCAAGCCGTCAAGTTGCCGACGGCACTCGTGTCGCATCCCGACTTGAAGAAGGATCAGGACTATTACCCTGATCAGTCCGACAACTTTTTCGTCGGCAACTCCTTCCCGACTTGCGGCATCAATTTCACGGCGCAAGAAATCATGGGGCAGACCAAGGAAAACCAATAGCAGCAAGTGCCCATGGGATCGACTGCGGGCATGCGTGCTCGCAGTCACAGGCGAAATGCACCCGATGGGAGGGTGATCTTGTCAGAACCACTGTTGCGCATGGAAGGCATATCGAAACGCTACGGCGGCGTCATAGCCCTCAACGAGGCCGATATTGCAATTCGACCCGGCGCGATCCATGCAGTCCTCGGCGAGAACGGTGCAGGAAAATCGACGCTGATCAAAATCATGGCCGGGGTGACGATACCCGACGACGGCCGAATGCTGCTGGATGGCAAGGCGGTATCTTTCTCGTCGCCTGCGATGGCGAATGCGGCCGGGATCGTTTCGGTCTTTCAAGAGCTGTCGCTCATTCCCGACCTTTCGGTCGCCGACAACATCGTCATCAGCAATCCGCCCACGCGTTTTGGGATGATCGACCGCGGCGCCCAGCGACGGATCGCCGAGGAGGCGCTTTCGCGCGCCGGCGCCTTCGACATTCATCCGTCGTCGCTGGTCAAGGACCTTCCGCTTTCCCGTCGGCAAATGGTCGAGATTGCCAAGGCTCTCGCGCGCAGCCCTCGGCTGATGATCCTGGACGAGGCGACCTCCGCCTTGAGCAAGTCAGATGTCGACAAGGTCTTCAGTGTCCTGAAGCGACTGCGATCGGAGGGATTGGCGCTCGTCTATATTTCGCATCGCATGCATGAAATTGCAGAACTCGCCGACGACTGTACCGTGTTCCGGAACGGGCGTAGCATCGAATCCTACAAAGCCGGGACAAAGACCGATCAGCAGGTTGTTGAGCTGATGATCGGTCGGGAATACAAAAGTGTGTTTCCAGCCAAGCCGGGCGTCGAGATTTCGAGGCCGCCCGTCCTTTCCTGCTCTGGCTTGTGCTGGGGGGATCGTCTGACTGACATTACATTCGATGCGCGCCCGGGCGAAATTGTGGGCGTGGGCGGCCTGGACGGGCAGGGTCAACGCGAGCTCCTGCTGGCGCTTTTCGGCGTGCTTCGCGACGTCAGGGGCGACGTGCGGATCGATGGTCGCAGTCTGCGACTGACCAGTCCCAAGGAGGCGAAGTCGCAGGCAACCTCCATAGCTCTCATCCCGGAAGATCGAAAGACCGAGGGGTTGATGCTCCCCATGACAGTGCGGGAGAATCTTTCGATAGCGGCCCTTGGCAGCGTTTCGCGGAAAGGTGTCATCGATCGCGGCGCGGAGGCCGCTTGCGTTAGCGAACTCTTGAAGCTCCTTGCCATCAAAGCGGCGAACATCGACATGCCGGTCAGCAATCTGTCCGGTGGAAACCAGCAGAAGGTTGTCATTGCCAAATGGCTGATGAACCGGCCCCGGATCATACTGTTGAACGATCCCACACGCGGCATCGACGTCGGGACCAAACAGGAGATCTACCAGCTGCTGCGAAAGCTTGCGGACGGTGGCGCGGCAATTATCTTCTATACCACCGACTACGACGAGCTGATTGGTTGCTGTGATCGAGTCCTTGTGATGTACGACGGCACGATCGCCAGCATGCTTGAAGGTGACAATATCAACGAACGCGCGTTGATCGGCAGTGCGTTGAACATCGCTGCCAAACAGGTGGAGCGGGGGCCAACACTGTGAACACGGGAAAGGTCGGTGAATGGCGATTCCGGTACGAGCTTCATAAAGGAACGCTTCTTGCCGCGGCCCTCTTTGTGGTGATGTTCGTCATCTATGTTTCCAACCATCCAGCGGGCTTCACACCAAACGTTGTGCAGACAGCGTCCAACAAGGCAACGCTCCTCGCCTTCGTCGCGATGGCGCAATGTCTCGTGGTGATCACGGCGGGCATAGACCTTTCGGCCGGGATGGTTCTGGTTCTGTGCAACTGTCTCGCATCCTGGCTTGTCGTCGGCACACCACTGCAGACGGGCTTCGGCATCGTCGCCGTGTTGGCGGCGGGTCTGGCCTGCGGCACCTTGAACGGTCTGATCATCATCTTCGGCAGACTGCAGCCGATCGTAACGACAATCGCCACCAGTGCTATCTTTTTCGGGCTTGCGCTACTTTTGCGCCCAACGCCGGGCGGCTCTGTTAACGAGACACTTGCTGACGTCTTCACCTCCAAGATGTTCGGGGTGTTGCCCACCAGCCTGATCGTTCTCGCTGCCACGATACTTTTGGTCTGGATCCCGTTCAGCAGGTCGGTTTATGGGCGCGCAGCCTACGCCGCTGGGTCTTCGGAGTATGCTGCCTATATGTCCGGCATGCCGCTCAAGCGGGCTAAGCTTCTGGCCTATGCCCTTGCGGGGCTCTTGTCGGCCATTGGCGGACTTTATCTCACCTTCTTTTCCTATACAGGCGAGGCGGCCTTTGCGAGCGGCAATGCTTACACGCTCTACTCGATTGCCGCAGTTGTCCTTGGAGGCGTGTCTCTGGCGGGGGGAAAGGGCAGTGCCGTCGGCGCCGTGTTCGGGGCGCTTGCCTTCCGCACGATCGGCGATCTTCTTTTCGTCTTTGATCTCGACCCACTCTGGCAGCCTCTGTTCCAGGGCATCGTGTTGATGCTGGCGATCGGCATTGGCTCGATCGGGCTGGCCCGTGTACGCAATCGACTGGAATGGTTCCAATGAGCGAAGATGCTTTCGGCATACGGCATTCAATAATTCCTCGTCGGCTGCGGGGAAGAGATCCCGCGGTGGCGATCGCCTTCGGTTGTATCCTGCTCCTGCTGCTTGGCGGATCGATCTATTCTTCGAATTTTCTCTCGCCCGATTACCTCCTGCAACAGTTGAAGGTGGCCTCCTTCCTCGGCGTGATCGCGACGGGAATGATGATGGTAATCCTGCTTGGGCAGATTGATCTGTCCGTTCCGTGGACAGTGACCGCTGGCGCGATGATGGCCTGTGCTGCGACGGCTTATGGCGCAGGCGGATCACTCCTGGCAATTCCATTCGGGATTGCATGCGGGGCAGCGATTGGTCTGGTCAACGGACTTGCCGTCGCCTACCTGCGCATTCCCTCTATGATCATCACGCTCGCGACCAACGCCGTCGTGCAGGGACTGATGGTCGTCTACACGGGCGGGTTCTCGCCGCAGGATTCTGCCTCTCGGGCGATGCGATTTCTCGCGACCGGATACACCATCCCCTCGGTCCCCAACGGCGTTCTTGTCTGGCTTGCCGTTGGCATACTGGCGGTTTTCCTGTTGACCAGAACGACCTTCGGTCGATCGCTCTATGCGATCGGAAACCGCGAACGGGCGGCCTATATGTCGGGCATCGATACCCGGCGTGTTACTATGATCGCCTTTGTCATCTCGGGTTCGCTCAGCGCACTTGGTGGAGTCTTGCTGGCCGGTTATGCGTCAAAAGCCTCACAATCGATGGGAGACGCCTATCTTCTGCCGTCAATCGCGGCCGTGGTCCTTGGTGGAACCCATGTACTTGGTGGAAAAGGGACCTACCTCGGTACGGTGGCAGGCGTGATCCTTATTACCCTACTGCAGTCGATCCTCTCGGTAATGCAAATTGAAGAAGCGGGTCGCCAGCTGATCTACGGCGTAGTGATCGTGAGCATGCTTTTGCTCTATGGCCGGCAGAAGACCTGAAGCCGGTTGGCGGCGGATCCGCTATTGAGCCCGATCGAACGTTGCGACGTTCAAGTCATACACCAATGCGATTGCGATCAGCTGAGCCTAGCTAGTGCCCATCCATAAACAGTAAGCTGCTGAAATTATTGTATGAATCGCGATATCTCGGCGGGCAAAGCCCGGCGGTTTCAGGTATACTTTAGATCAAGCGACTGATTCTAAAGACAAACCCGTAACCGCCGGAGCCGACAATGCGCCAAGAACGCACGGTCCAAGCCAGTGTATTCGATCTTTTCGCCGAACACGAGATCGGCCGTGAACTGAAGGCGATGTCGCAATGGCTGGATGAGCATGGTGATCTGCTCGGGCTGGTGACGCGGGACCTGCGCCGGCATGGTCTCAAGGAGACCGGTCGCGAGGGGCTGCCGGCCGAGGCTGTGCTGCGCTGCGCGCTGCTCAAGCAGTATCGCCAGTTGAGTTACCAGGAACTGGCCTTCCATCTCGAAGACTCCGCCTCGTTCCGCGCCTTTGCCCGGCTGCCGTGGGGGTGGAGCCCGAAGAAGTCGGCTTTGCACAAGACGATCAGCGCGATCCGGGCGCAAACCTTTGAGAAGATCAACCAGGTGCTTCTGGCGAGCGCCCGGCAGGAGAGGCTGGAAAGTGGCAAGGTCGTGCGTGTGGACAGCACCGTCACGGCCGCACTGATCCACGAGCCGAGCGACAGCAGCCTCTTATGGGACTGCGTGCGGGTGATGGTGCGGCTGTTGCAGCAGGCCGATGCGCAGGGCCGTGCCATCCCATGGCACGACCACCGCCGCGCGGCAAAGAAGCGGGCTCGGGCGATCGAATATACCCGCGGTCGCCCGAAACGGGTGAAGCACTACTGCGAACTGCTCAAGATCACGCGCATCACCTTGAGCTATCTCAAACACGCGGTTGAGCGGTCGACCCTGGCGGCGGGCCCGGCAGTTGAACTGTGGCAGGCGCAAGTCTGCCACTATAGGCCGCTGATCGAGCGGATCATCGCCCAGACCGAGCGGCGGGTCCTGGCTGGCGAGCCGGTCTCCGCCGGCGAGAAACTGGTGAGCCTGTTCGAGCCGCATGCCGACATCATCGTCAAGGGCAGCCGCGACGTCGACTACGGCCACAAACTCAATCTGACCACCGGCAGAAGTGGACTGATCCTCGACCTCGTCATCGAAGCCGGCAATCCGACCGACAGCGAGCGCTTCTTGCCGATGCTGGAACGCCACATCGCTTTTTACGGTGAGCCGCCGCGTCAGGCCGCGGCCGATGGCGGCTATGCCAGTCGCGAAAATTTGAGTGGAGCCAAAACCCGCGGCATCCGCGACATGGCCTTCCACAAGAAGCGCGGTCTCAGCATCGAAGACATGGTCAGCAGCCGCTGGGTGTATCGCAAGCTGCGCAACTTCCGCGCCGGCATCGAAGCCGGCATCTCTTGCCTGAAACGCGCTTATGGCTTGGGGCGCTGCACTTGGCGTGGGCTCGACCACTTCAAGGCTTATGTCTGGTCGTCGGTGGTCGCTTACAATCTCGCCCTCTTCGCACGCCTCAGGCCGACCTGACACCCTCATCCGGCAGCGTTCAGAGCACACCCGGCGAGCGGCGGCCGATACCTCATGACCCCATTGCAGCCAGATCGCGCTTCGCGCCACAACCTGCAGGGTTCTGTGCCATCACCCGTCCCAACAAACATCATTCAGTGGACGAGCAACCTTGAAAACCCAGAAAAACAGGCGTTTATGGACGGACACTAGCTAAGGCGACAGACGATGTTCGTCGTCGATGAGCGTCACCCGACTGGGTAACGCGGCGCTCCATTGCCAGAGGACAAGGTTGAGATCATTGTCAGTTGCCCCGTGCGCAAAACTCCTCACTAGCAATCCGTGAAAACCCGCCTGGCTGAGTGCGCGGGCGAACGCCTGCGTCAATGCCTCCCCGTGTTTCCTCATTTGATCGCGCCATGCCGGATCAGCAAGCATGCTGGCGTCCATTCCTTCGCTTCGCAGAGCGACCTCGTCCCGGCAGTCGAAAACACGCTCAATGTCGGCGTCGTAAGATACCAGCGTGGTCGGCTGCAAGCTGCCGACCTGATTGGCCTCTCGTAGCGCGGCAATTACGGACAGAGACGTATAGAGCGCCGGGGTTCCTTTTCGGTTGAACCGTCCGCCATAGAGTTCCGCTCCACGCCCGGACAAAGCGTCTTGCGCGTAGATCGGGTTGAGCGCGCGATAAAGGGTGCCCTTAAAGTGCATCGGCAAGTCAGGCGTGAACGCCCGCATCGACTGCATCGATGTAGTCAAGGACGTCGTTCGCGCGTCCATCACGCACCAGTTGCATTGCCGTCAAACCGGAAAATCCCGACAAGGGCTCCGAGCGATACCAGGCATAAGCCATCAGAGCCGAACCGAACCGGGGCTCGACCTTGTTGATGATTTCTGTGACCTCGCGTAGTCGCCGCTGCGTCTTGTCGGAACGAATGCGATCCTTACGCTGGATGGCATCCTTGCCAAGTCCAGCGGTCAGCGCGATCTCCTCGCTGGTCGTGCGCAATGCTTGCGCGATCTTGCGGGGCGAGAACAAGCCGCCGTCTGCATACCGAGCAAGACCCATGATATCCAAAACTCCCATACATGCCATTGATACTGACGTTATATAGCGTCAATTCTAATGTATTTCAATGGCTGGCACATTGGCGCCGGAACGGCGTCCCCTTGAACCCTCCGTCTGATTTGTTTCCAGGCCAGCAGGCTCAGAGCCACACAGGCACAAGACGGTTACACCGTCGACATTGGTACCGTGTTCACACAAGTGAGCGTCTGCGGATCCGAGCTCGACCATTGTTGAAACTCATGTGGCCATTCTTCCAGCCGGCGAGGACACGGCCGACCTCGCGCACAGCCGCCATCGGGCCGACCGCATCGACAAGCACGATGGTCGCGTCACCGCCGACCCAAAGGCCGTGCGGAACGCCGAGCTGCCTCGCTGCCGTTTGTCCCACCATTTCAAAGACCGAGTGCACGTCCTCGTCCCGCGAAAGCTGTGCGATATTGGCATAGAGATTTGCCATGCGGATCAGCGAGGCGTCGCCATAGGGAGTGAAAGGATTCATGACGTTGTTGGTGGCGATTGAGGTAACGACGCCGCGCCGCGCGATGACGTGCGCCGGTGCGACGCCCCGCGGCACCAGCCGGTCGTGCCCGCGGCCAGTGAGGAAAAGATCTGTCGCCGGAAGAACGGTAAGCGCGATGCCCGCTGCAGCAAGTTTGTCGGCGATATGAATGACATCGGCCAGCGGCATGGCCGAAAGATTGGTGACGTGGCCTATTGCGACCCGGTCTTGCCAGCCATGGCGCTCTGTGGCCGCGATAACAGCCGGCAAATCGCTCTGGCCGGGATCCAGATGGAAATCGAGATGAAAATCCACTGCGACGCCGTGCCTGACAGCGAGGGAGAAGATCAGGTCCACATGCCTGACTGGATCGGGATCAGTGTAGGGGCAGCCACCGACGAGATCGGCCCCTTCTGAGAGCGCCCGGTCGAGCATGTCCAGCATCTGCGGCTCATTCGTGAGACCGTCCTGCGCGAACGCGCAGATTTCAATATCAATCGCAAAAGCGTATTCCGTCTTGACGCGCTTGATTGCCTCGAAGGAGCGAAAGCCTGCGCGCGGATCGATCTCGACGAAGGTTCGCATCCGTACAGTACCGTGCGAGATCGCCTTTTCGACGACCTGGGCGGCGCGATCGTAGACGTCCGCCTCGGTGAAGTCTGCCTTGGCGCTGGAGGTCTGTCGCACGGCTTCAGCAAGTGTTCCCTCGCAGATCGAGCAACGATCGAGGATGCAGGCCTTGTCCAGATGGACATGCGTGTCGACGAAACCACCAAACGCAAAAGCGCCATCGCCTTCGAAGTCCTCGACGGCCTTGCAACGAAACCCGGGCTCAATCGCCACGATCCGGTTGCCACGAACAGCGATATCGACGAGTCCACCATGCTCCTTCACCCGGACATTGCGGATAAGCAGGTCGAGCGGACTGTCGCCTGCAGTGCTCATAGGCCGATTGCCCCGCCGTCACTGCGAGGGTCGTGAGCTGCTTCCAACATGCCGTCACCACTGATGCGGATGATACCGGCCTGACCGCCGAGCGGACTGAGCGGAGCGATGGTCGTGACCTCATGGCCCATCAAGGCAAGCGCCGCGATCACGTCACTGCCAATATTCTCCTCGATCTTCAGGTTGTCGCGGCTATCGGAAAAGGTACGGCCGAGCAGGAAGCGTGGCCTGGAAAGGGCCGCCAGGGGATCGAGGCCATGGTCTATGAGGAGGCTCAGCAGCAGTGCCAGCGTCTGCGGCTGACCGTCGGCACCTTGCGTGCCATAGACCAGATGCGGGCGGCCGCCCTTCAGCGCCAGGCCGGGATTGAGGGTGTAGAATGGCCGCTTTCCAGGCCCGAAGCGGTTCGGGCTTATGGGATCAATGCTGAAGGCGGCGCCGCGGTTCTGCCAGAGAATGCCTGTATCGCCGGCAACGACGCCGCTGCCCCAATCGAAATAGATACTTTGAAGCATGGAGGCTGCCCGCCCCCTGGAATCGACAGCGGCCAGGAAGGACGTGTCGCCCTGCCGATAGGGATGCGCCCAGGCGGCAGCACGGGTGGGGTCAATTGCGGCGGCCTTCCCGGCAAGTCGATCGGGATTAAGGAGTGCCCCGGTGACATCGTCACCGAATTCCGGATCAGCAATCAGATGCCGGTCGCGAAATGCCTGTTTCACCGCCTCTACCAGCAGGTGATAATAGGATGCACTGTCGACCGCCTTGTCTGCCGGTAACAGATGAGCGAGCACGCCCATGATAGCGAGTGTGGTCACGCCCTGGGTCGGGGGTGGCGGCGCCAAAAGTACTGTTTCACCATAGGATAGTCGCACGGGGTCAACGACCTGGGTGTTTGTCGCTGCAAGATCGGCAGCAGTAAGTGGCGAGCCGGCCGCGGCAAGACCGCGTGCGATGCGGCCGGCGAGCGCCCCCTCGTAGAATTCGCGGGCGCCATTGCTGGCGATCGCTTCGAGGCTCCCCGCCAGGGCCGGCTGGCACTGAATGCCGTCCCGCCTGAAAACGTTGCGAAATCCCGGCCACGCGTCGGATTCGGCGGCGCGAAAATCGAACCAGAATGCCTGCGACGCGCTCACGGCATAACCGTTTCCGGCCAGGGCGATCGCATCGTCCAGCAATCTCGACAGGCTCTCGGTGCCACCCCAAGCGGTTGCGGAATAGCTGAGCACCTTGTCCCAGCTGTCGACCAGGCCGGCGGTGGTCAAGGTCGAGGCAGCGCCGCGCAATG
>Ga0102593_1002952_pt1 | contig 11900 bp, 11 predicted proteins | sample AraplaCol_mMS_r2_2_FD_76862 | JGI IMG/M metagenome (GOLD analysis project Ga0102593, IMG submission 76862) | Arabidopsis root microbial communities from North Carolina, USA - plate scrape MF_Col_mMS_r2 (SPADES assembly) (version 2) | ecosystem: Host-associated > Plants > Roots > Endosphere...
TGGCTACCAGGGCATCGGCGTTCCCGTTCGCCTGTCGCAAACACCCGGCCGGCCGACCGGGCCTCCTCCACGCTTCGGACAACACGCGCGAGAGGTCCTCGGTGAAGCGGGACTCGATGAAGGACACATCAGCCACTTGCAGGAAACCGGCGTCTGCCCGTAAGCAGTGCCGCGAGACAGGGCGCACAGCCCGCACAACAATATCTGGAGACTATGTCATGAAGCGCATCACTGGAATCTTGCTGGCCCTGCTGGCGTTCTCGAGCCATTCTGCCTTGGCTCAGACCTATCCCACCAAGCCGATACGCATCGTCGTTCCCTACCAGGCAGGGCAGGGGACGGACGTCGCTACGCGCTATCTGGCCGAGCATCTCGGCCGTGCGCTTGGGCAGCCTCTGGTCGTGGAGAACCGTGCGGGCGCGGGCGGCAACATCGGCGCCGCGGAAGCCGCGCGGGCCGCCCCCGATGGCTACACCCTGCTCATGGGGACCAATGGCACGCATGTGCTGAATCAGTTCCTCTATCCCTCGATGCCATTCGATCCGGTCAAGGACTTCGAGCCGGTGGCATTGATCAGCACGTTCCCCATGGTGATTCTTGCGAACCCCAACGCGCCGTACAAGACCATGGCGGATCTGCTGGCCGATGCAAAGGCGCGGCCTGATGCAATCAATGTCGGGCTCCCGAGCACGACTTCGCGCCTGGTGCAGGAACTCATCCAGAAGCAAAGCGGCGCCCTGATGCGGGCCGTGCCGTACAAAGGCTCTGGCACTTCGATGACCGATCTCATGGGCGGACAGGTGCTGGTGGCCATCGATACGGCGAGCGCGGCGCGGCCCTTTGTTGCCAGTGGCAAGTTGAAGGCATTGGCGGTGACCTCGCTCAAGGAGTCGGCGCTTCTGCCGGGCACACAACCGGCAACGTCTCAGGGACTGGAGGGCTTCCAGGTCATTGCCTGGAATGGGCTCTATGCGCCTCATGGGACGCCTCCCGCCATTGTTCAAAAGCTCAATGCAGAGATTGCAAAGATTCTGGCGCTGCCAGAGGCGCGGCAGCGTCTCCTTGAACTCGGTCACGAGGCTGCTGGCGGGACGCCGGAGACCTTGGACCGATTCGCGCGCAGCGAGCGCGACAAGTGGGGTCCTCTGATCAAGAGTGCCGGGATGAAGCTCGAGTGAGGCTCACAATCATCACTCCCACCGCTTCTGTGCCGCGATGATGCCAAGCGGGTACCCGCGGCGTTCCAGCGACTGGCGCAGGACGATGCGGCTGGCGAAGCGTTCGATGCCGATGTCGTCTTCCAGCATCTTTTCCATCAGCGCCTGGAAATAGCCGACGCCGGGTGCCACGATCTTCAGCAGGTAGTCGTAGCCGCCGCTGACGTTGTACCACTCGACGATCTCCTCGTACTTCGAGGCGGCTTGCTCGAACTTGCGGAAGTCATGCGGCCGGTGGCTGCTGATGGTGACCTCCGAGAAAACGGTGACGTGATCCCCCAGCTTTTCCAGCGCGATGTCGGCGCCGTAGCCGCGGATCAGCCCGCACTCCTGCAGCCGCTTGGTTCGCAGGAGACACGGGCTGGGGCTGAGGCCGAGCGACGCCGCCAGATCGACGTTCGAGCAGCGTCCCTCGCGCTGGAGATGCACGAGTATCTTGAGGTCAAACCTGTCGAACGGAACTGCCGAGCTCATGGCGCCATGGTACGGTCAAGCCGGCGGCATGCGCTACGCCTCGGCAAGCGACTGATCGAGCGCTTCGATCACCATGCCCGCCTGCTCCGCCGACAGCACCAGCGGCGGACGGATCTTGAGCACGTTGTGCCCCTGCGCGCAGGCGCTGAGCAGCACGCCTTTGTCGCGCATCAGGTTGACCACGCGGCTGGTGAGGCCGCGGTCCGGTGCCCGTGTCGTCCGGTTCGATACGAGCTCGACGCCCACGAAGAGCCCCGCCCCGCGCACGTCGCCGATGGCTTCATGCTTGGCAGCGAGCCCGGAGATGCCGTCGAGCAGCAGTTTGCCGATCTTGGCTGCGTGCGGCACCAGCCGTTCCCGTTCGATGGTCTCCAGTACCGCCAGGGCCGCCGCGCATGAAACGGTGTTGCCGGCAAAGGTGTTGAAGTAGCGCGAGTGCTTGCCGAACTCCGCCAGCGCGTCGGCGGTCGCGAGCAGGCCCGCGATCGGCTGGCCGTTGCCCATCGGCTTGCCCAGGGTGACGATGTCGGGAACGAGGCCGTGGCGCTGGAAGCCCCACATGTGCTCGCCGGTGCGGCCGAAACCCGGCTGCACCTCGTCGGCGATGAACAGGCCGCCCGCGCGCTTGATCGCCTCGACTGCACCCTTCAGGAAGCCCGCTGGCCCGGGCAGGATGCCGTCGCTGGTGAAAAGCGAATCGACGATCAAGGCTGCCGGCTTGATGCCGTGGCGCTGCAGGTCGGCAATCGCCGCCTCCACGTCGCGCGTGAAACGCTCTCCGAGGTCGGCGCCTTCGGCGTGGTACTGGCGCGGCGCCGGCACCAGGCGAACGTGCGGACCAAGGGCGACGGTCACGCCGAGCGATGGCGAGAACTGCGACACGGCGTCGGTGATACCGTGGTAGGCCGTGTCGGTGACGATCACGCCCGTGCCGCCAGTGCGAACCTTGGCGATGCGATAGGCCAGGTCGTTGGCCTCGCTGCCGGTGCAGGTCAGCATCAGGTGGGCAAGGTCAGTGCCAGGCACGCTGGCGATCAGACGTTCGGCCAACTCGAGAATGGTGTCGTGGAGGTAGCGCGTGTTGGTTGCGAGCGTCTATACCTGGCGGCAGATCGCCTCGGTCACCGCGGGATGGCAGTGCCCCAGCGAGGTGACGTTGTTGTACACGTCCAGGTAGCGGCGGCCTTCCGGGTCCAGCAGCCACACGCCGTCGCCGCGCACGATGTGCAGCGGGTGCTCGTACATCAGCCGGTACGCGGGGCCGAGCAGCGCATTGCGCCGCTCGATCATTGCCTCGGTGGCGGGCCCGACGTTGGCGCGGCCGGGGATGTAGGCGTTGACCATGTTGAAGTCAGCGGTGGTTTTCATGAGGAAGTTCCATTTCGTGTGGAGGTCAACAAGCGGTCGCGTGCTTCGTGGTGGGAGAGGTCTGCCATCTGCGACAGCGCCTCCCAGGCCGCGGGGTTGTGACGCATGATGTAGGCGCGGTTTTCGGGATAGCGCAGTGCGCGCCACTCCGAGATCAACGCCGTGATGAGGTGGCGCGTCGCCATGAGGTCGGCGACGACCTCCTGCTCCGGTTCGGTCAGCGGCAGAACGGACTGGTAGGCGGCGACGAACTGCGCCGGTCCCTCGAAGAGGTCGGCGCTGCCGGTCATGTGGAAGGCGGCAGCCGTCGCCACCTCGCCGACCAGTGGCGCGTGGAGCATGTCGCCGAAGTCGATGATGCCGGTGATGCGCGCCGGGTCGTCCGGCGCGACCAGCACGTTGTAGAGGTGATAGTCGTTGTGGATCACCTGCGCCCGCAGCGACGCAAGGCGAGGCAGCACATGATCGGTGAAGCGCGTCATGAACGACCGGGCCAGCGCGCGTCGTGGTCCCGGGGCCAGGCTGTCGAGCTGCACGGTGAGGCGGTGCGCGGCCGACACGTTCCACAGCAGGTCGTGCGTGGCCGCGGGGTGCGTGAAGCCTTGCAGGGCCAGGTTCAGTTCGGCCAAGCCTTTGCCCATTGCCACGCGCTGCTCGGCGGTGCGCGCTGTCTCCCGGATCTGGATGCCCTCCAGGTAGCTCAGCATGCGCACGGTGGTCCGGCCGCCATCGGCAAGCGCCACGGTGTCGCGTGCGCGGCCGTCCAGCGTCCGCACCACGCGGGGCACAGGCTGGCTCGGCGATGTGCGGGCGATGTGCTCCAGTGCGGCGATCTGAAAATCCACCAGCGACATCGGTTCGGATGGGTTGCTGATCTTGAACACGTAGCGCGTGCCGTCAGCGGACTCGACGGTGCAATTCTGGTCGCGCTCGCTGCCCAGCGCCTTCACGCTGCCGTCGATGCCGTAGAGGCGCGCCACCAGCGCCTGCACTTCGGCGGGCGCCAGGTTGGGCGCCGCGGTGCTCAGCGCGGCAAGCTCGCTCGAGCGCCCCTCGGGCGTCGCCCCCTGCGCTCCAGGGTGGGAGTCAGGGCTGGACATCAGAGTCCGAGCAGTGCGGGAAGCTGGCGAACGTCTGTCAAGCGGTTCACGCCGTATTCGGTCGACGTCGGCTCATGGCCACGGTCGATGAAGGCCTTGGCCATGAAGCCCAGGTCGGACGCCGTCATCAGGTCATACCGGAAGCTCGACGAGACATGCATCATCTGTTCGGGCCCGCAACCGAGCCGGTCGAACATGTGCTCGAAGGCTTGCATGCGCGGCTTGTACGCGCGCGCTTCCTCTGCGGTGTAGACCGCGTGGAAAGGGGCCTTGAGGTGCGCAACGCTGTGAGGAATGAGGTCGGTCATCGAGTTCGACAGGATCACCAGCGGCACGTGCGGCGCGATCGCCTCCAGCACCTCGACCACGTTCGGGTGCGGCTGCCACGTTGGCACGGCTTCATACAAAGCGACTGCATCCGATGCCAGGCATTCGACCTTGTGCGCCTTGCAGGCACGTTGGATGGAGTTCTCCACCACGTCGAAGAATGGCTTCCACTCACCCAACACCTCATCGAGGCGGTAGGCCTTGAAGCTGTCCAGGAACGCCGGCATCCGATCGGCGGATACACGGTCCTTGAACAGGACTTTTGCCGTAGGGCCCATCTCGAAGTTGATGAGGGTGCCATAGCAGTCGAAGCTGACAAATTTGGGTTTGAAAAACATGGGTGGACCTGCTGCGTTAAGGTGAAACAAGTCTAGAACTGCCTCCTTTGCAGGAGGTGCCATATCGCAGCGGATCCCAAGCAGTTTCTTTGTCAATCCGAAGGGGGTCCGGCATTTCTGACGGCGCTGTTTGGGGATGTCATTTATTGATAAACGATCGTTATGCTACGATCGGCATGCCGCCAACAGAGAAAGAGTAAGCACTATGCGAATCTGGAAGACATCTCTATCGGTCGAGGAAATCACCGCCGGCAACAAAGACACGGCGGCCAGCCACCTCGGCATCGAGTTCCTCGAAGTAGGGGACGATTTCATCCGCGGCCGCGTGCCGGTGGACGCGCGCACACGGCAGCCCTATGGCCTGCTGCATGGCGGCGTCTCCGTGGTGTTGGCCGAAACGCTGGGCTCCGTCGCGGCGCACTTTTCCTGCGGCAAGGGCCAGCGTGCCGTGGGCCTGGACATCAATGCCAACCACCTGCGCGGCGTGACGCAGGGCTGGGTCACGGGCACTGCCCGGCCGGTTCACATCGGGCGCACCACGCAGGTCTGGCAGATCGACATGACCAACGACGAAGGCCAGCTGACTTGTGTGTCGCGTATCACCATGGCCGTCGTCGAGGCGAAGTAGTTTGTCGGCGACGGTGGAACGCCATCGCTGCAAAGGTTCAGGCGCGGCCTAGAAATCAGCGACCTTGCCCCACGCCGAGCCGCTGAACCGCTCCGGCCGGTACGGGACGGGATCGACGATTGGTTCGCCGCCGCTGGCCAGGTCCGCGATCAGGTGGCCCGCGCCGGGCCCGATGCCAAAACCATGCCCGGAAAAGCCTGCAGCCAAGATGAAGCCCGGCAGACCCGGCACCTCGCCGATGCCGGGAACGCCGTCCGGCGTGCTGTCGATGTAGCCAGCCCACGCGTGCGTGATCTTTGCATCGCGAAGCTGGGGTAGCAGTTCGATCGCTCGGCGGTGCGTGTCCTTGATGCTCACGGGATCGGGCTTCGGATCGAGAATGCGCACGCGCTCCATGGGCGTTGGCGCGTCGAGCCGCCACCGCGCCAGCGTTTCATGGCCACTCCGAATGGCTTCCAGGCCGCCCGGACGAAGGTTGCGCCAGCGCTTGGCGAACATGGGCACGAACTGCGGAGCGAAGCGCAGGAACTGTCCTGTCGGATCCACGCGCGCACGGCCGCTGATGGCCAGTGCGTAGGCTCCGTCATTGCGGCGCGTGGCGGACACGCCTCCGCTCACCACGGCATCCGGCAAGCGATGTTCGATCGGGGCCACGCTCAGGATGGATTGGCGGATCGACGCCTGCGGAAAACGGATGCCGAGTTGCCGGCAGAACGACGACGCCCACGCGCCGCCAGCCATCACGACCGTCTTGGTCTTGATGACGCCGGCTTCCGTGATGACGCCGCTAACGCGTCCGGCTTCGGTCTCGATGCCGCGCGCGGCGCAATTCTGATGCACGCTGCCCCCGAGCTTGATGAGCGCCGCGGCCACGGCCGGCGCGGCCTTGGCAGGATCGGCGGTGCCATCGCTGGGCGAGAAGACGCCGCCCTTCCAGGCGCGGCCGGTTGCCTGCCCGCGCTCGGCGGCCTCGCGGCTGCTCAGCATGTGGGTCGTCACGCCGGCGGTCTGCGCAAAATCGCGCCAGCTGGCCCAGCGGGAAATTTCGGCCTCGTCATTGCTGAGATACAGGAGCCCACAGCGATGGAAGCCCGTGTCCTCACCGCTCTCCGCGGCAAACTGTTCCCACAGGTCGAGGCTCTTGCTCGCGATCGGTAATTCGCGCGCGTCGCGGTTCTGCTGCCTGCACCAGCCCCAGTTGCGGCTCGACTGCTCGGCGCCGATCCTGCCCTTTTCCACCAAGGCGACAGTCAAACCGCGCTTGGCCAGGTAGTAGGCGGTGAAGACACCGATGATGCCGCCGCCGATGACGACGACGTCCGCTGAAGCCGGTGGTGTGGGGGAGGTGTTGATGTGTTGCAGCGGAGGCGACATGATGAATCTCGCTCGCCCGTTCAAGCCGGGACGGTTTGGCACACGTAGAACTTCGCCACGCGATCGCTGCTTTCCCACCCGATCGGCGTGCCCTGGGGCACGAAAAGCGAGTCGCCCGTGCCCACGGACAGCACGCCGCCGTCAGGGGCTGCAAAGCGCACGCTTCCGGCCACGAGATGCATGAACTCGTTCATGCGATGCGCGCGAACGATCCGGTGGTAGGGGGTCGAGTCCCAGGTGCCCGCAAGATACTGCGCCGCGTCATCGGTGAAGACCTTGTCGCTGCGGCACTCCGGCACCGGGCCCAGCAGCACTTCGGCGGGCAGCGTGCCGGTGGGCTTGAAGTCGGCGTCGGCGTGCAGCGGGAAGACGCCGCGCTGGGTTGGTTTCTCGCAGGCGGCCGCGCAAAACACGAAGCGCGCGCGGGATGCGGCCTGGATGCGAAGCGAGGTGCCGGATCCGATGACGGCACCCGCGTGGGGACCGACCACCAGCGGGGCTGCGCCTTCGGCCGTCAGGGTCAGCTCGCCCTCGACCACGACGATGGTCTCGATGTGCGGATAGCTTGCGACGTCGAGCTCACCAATAAAGCTGGTGCGGCCTGCGCTCATCTCGCCCGGTCCTTCCCAGGCGATTTCGCGATGACGCGCAAAGGGATCGTCCTTGCCGAACGGCGCCCTGCGGAAAGCGGTTGAGACGGGTGCGCCGTCGGCGCGATGCAGTATTAGGGCCACGGTCATGATTGCTCCTGCGCGATGCGCGATGTCTTCAGTGAGAGTCTGTCAGTTGCTGCTGGGCGCCGAGGCATCCTGATAGCCGAGGATGGCCTTCGTCTCCAGGTACTCCTCGAAACCTTCGATGCCGTACTCGCGGCCATTCCCAGAGCGCTTGTAGCCACCGAACGGCGCGTTGGCGTTCCACGCCGGGTAGTTGATGTGCACCTGCCCCGAGCGGATGCGCGCGGCGACGGCACGCGCCGCGACCAGGTCCTGGCCTTGCACATGGGCGCCCAGGCCATAGACGGTGTCGTTGGCAATGGCCACCGCCTCGTCCACGCTGTCGTAGGGAATGATCGCAAGCACCGGCCCGAAGATCTCCTCCTGCGCGATCTGCATCTGGGAGTGCACCGCGCTGAAGATGGTCGGGCGGCAGTAGAAGCCGCGGTCCAGGCCCTCCGGCCGTTCCAGGCCGCCGCAAAGAAGCTGCGCGCCTTCGGCGATGCCCACGCCGATCATTTCCTGCACCCGGTTGAATTGCGCGCGATTGGCCACCGGGCCGTGCGTGGTCTGCTGCGAACGCGGATCGCCCACGACGAAGGCGGCTGCCGCTTCGCGCGCGAGCCGTTCCACCTCCGCCAGGCGCGCGCGCGGCACGATCATGCGCGTGGGTGCGCTGCACGATTGACCGACGTTGCGGAAGGCGGCCGCCACGCCCTTGGGCACGGCCACAGCCAGGTCCGCGTCCGGAAGCACCAGGTTGGGCGATTTGCCGCCGAGTTCCTGGGCCACGCGCTTGACCGTCGGGGCCGCCGCCTGGGCCACCAGGACGCCGGCCCTTGTCGAGCCGGTGAACGAGATCATGTCCACGTCCGGGTGCTCGGCCAGGGCCGCGCCGACCTCCGGCCCGCTGCCGTTCACCAGGTTGAACACCCCCGGTGGAACGCCCGCGTCGTGCACCACCTCGGCAAAGAGCAGAGCGCTCAGGGGCGACAGCTCGCTGGGCTTCAGCACCACCGTGCAGCCTGCGGCCAGCGCGGCGCCGACCTTGGCGGTGATCTGATACAGAGGCCAGTTCCAGGGGGTGATCAGCCCGCACACGCCGATGGCCTCGCGCACGAGGGCCATGTCGCCGCGATGGGTGACGAACGCATAGCTGCGTGCGTTGTCGCGGGCCACGCGGATGTGCTCCGCGGCGGAGGGCACCTGCGTGAGGCGCGCAAAGCCGATGGCCGCGCCCATCTCGAGCGAGATGGCCTGGGCGAACAGTTCGGCGCGCTCCAGGATCAGGGCTTGGATGCGGTCGAGCAGCACGGCCCGGCTCTGGGGGGCGCTCTGGGACCAGGTGGCGAAGGCGCGCCGTGCGGCCACCACGGCCGCGGCCACATCGCTTGCACTGCCCAGCGCGATCTCGGCGACAGGCTCCTCGGTCGAGGGGTCGATGACGGCGCTGCGCGCTGGCGTTTGGGGCAGGACCCATTCGCCGTCGACGAAGATGCGGTCCAGGCGGCTTGCGCGCCGGAGGTGCTCGACGATGGAGGAGTTCATGAAGTGGGCCTTTTCGTGGCTATGGATGCTGGGCAATGCGGCGGATGCGACATGAAGGGGCGGAGGTCGGGCTTTTGGATGCCTAAAAGTTTAGGTCGCGTGTCGCTCGCGCCGATGCTGCAATGAGGGTCTTGCACGCAGCAGGCTGCGGTTGTGCGAGTCGCTACAAGCAGATCCTGCCGTCGCGCTTTTGTCAGCGGCCTTCGCATCGGACGCACTCCACCGGTTGCGGCGCACCGGCGTTGACGCCGCCATCGGCCGAGGCATAGCATCTGCCTGCACGGTACTTTCCATGCGCCCCGCCGTGCGGAGGGATTGCCATGAGCACCATGTCTTCGACCTTCGTCGCCACCGACGGCGATGGCTATGAACGGCTGATGGGCCGCTGGAGCCGCCTCCTCGCGCTGCCCTTTCTCGATTTCACGGGTACCGCGGACGGCGACCGCATCCTGGACGTCGGATGCGGCACCGGACACCTGGCCTTTGCCGTGGCGCGCCGCACCGGCGCCGGCGAAGTGCGTGGCGTGGACCTCGCGCAGCCCTACATCGAGCATGCCAGGCGCCACAACGAGGACGCTCGCATCGCCTTCGAGGTGGCCGATGCCTGCGCGCTGCCGTACCCCACGCAGAGCTTCGACCGCGTGCTCTCGCTGCTGGTGCTGCACTTCGTTCCGGAGCCGGGCAAGGCGATTGCCGAGATGCGCCGCGTTGCCAGGCCCGGCGCCGTGGTCGCTGCGGCGGTGTGGGACGTGAGGGGCGGTTGGGTGTCCAACCGCATGTTCTTCGACACCGCCGCGATGCTCGATCCCGAGGCCGGTGCGCGGCGCGCCCGCAACTACACGCGGCCCTTGACGCGGCCTGGCGAGCTGGCCAAGGCATGGCGCGAAGCCGGGTTCAAGGGCGTGGAAGAAACGGCCGTTGCAATCCGCATGGAGTTCGCCTCGTTCGCGGACTATTGGGGCCCCTACGAAGGCAAGGACGGCCCTGGCGCGGAATACGTCGCCACGCTGGACGCGGACGCGCGCTCGAAGCTGCGCGAGGCTGTGCAGGCGGCCTACCTCGACGGTGAAGCCGATGGCCCGCGCTCGTATGCGGCGATGGCCTGGGCCGTCAAGGGCAAGGCGCCGGCGTAGTCGACCGCACTCGCACTCTAGGTCCAGAAGGGAAGGGCCCCGCATCCGTTTGGAGTGAGGCGCAGGCGTTCCTAACTCGCAATCAGGACGCGAACAAAAATGACGAGCAAACCAGCGGCAACGAGGGCGGTAACTGCCGTCGCCATGAGGTCGGGCGATCTTTCGTCCGCGACTTGTCGAGTCGGCGCGGCTTCGGCGTGAGGTGTCGATGCGGCCGTGTCAACAGCGGTGCTGAATGGGTTGTAGAGCGCGCCGCCGTGGCTGGCCAAGCCAGGCTCGTCGGCGCCGGCTGATTGTTCGGTTCGATCGGCTTCGACGGAGGACGGCTTCCGAGCTTCAGCTGCGGACACCGGTGCACCCGCGCTTGCCGACAGGGCTGCTGCCAGGCAAAGACCTGCGAGCGCTAGGCGGGTTCCGCATTGGCGATGCGCCACGACTGTGTCCTTGGAGTGGCCCCGGGCTTGCCCAGGGCCTTTTCGACGCGGCTATTACTTAGTTGGGGCAAGAGCCTGGGATGCTGAAGAAGTTTCTGGAGAAGGTGCCAGTTGGCGTAATCGAGACGCCGTTGGTCAGATCAGAGAGCAGCACGTCTGTGTACCTGACACATGCCACTATGAGATCTTGCCCGGATGGGCACGAAAAGGTGCCCTCGTCCGGAGGACCGGCTTCCAAGGTCCCCCTTACTCGGCCGTTCTTGGTGGCCGGGAAAGTGTTGTCAGCACGCACGGCTCCCGAGACGGCGGTCTTGTTGCTGGCGCTCGGATTCTTCCCTCCGTGGTTGATGCACGCGTACACCGCCGAGGCTTGAGCGGTAAGGCTTTCAAGCACTGTTGCATTCCCCACTCCGGCTTCATCAAAACTGACCACCAGCGCCCCATTCGAATTGACGGATGCATCGGCACTGAAAAAGTGTGCCGCGGCGAGCGCCTGTCCGGCTCCAAGCGTCAGCGCTGCGGCTATGAGTAATGACTTTTTCATATTTAGCTTTCCAAGTAAGTTGAATAGATCATCTGTTCTTGGTGCGTCTCGGTGCTGGCGATGAGGTCAACGTCGCGGCGTCCGGAGAACGCGTGGGATGCTGAACTTAATGATTTAGTTTGACAATAACCCAAGCGGAATAGGCACCAGCGCAATCTACCCACGTGGCAACACGCAACGGATTCCGACGTCATTTCCTCCCTCGCGACGCGGGTGCCGCGTGGCTGTACCGCCCCTTAAGGCTTCAACGGGAAGCATTGAAACTCAGTACTCTTTGGCCTCAGGAGGTGGAACGCGGTGCATGCTCGGCCCTCTCAGGCAAGTGGCGCGCGTCGTAGCTGGTTACGACAGTTTCGTCGTGTCCATTAAGAACGGATGCCTACCATCGAAGGCCGAATGCGCTGGCGCGTCTGCGCAGGTTCATCAGCGTCGCGTGGTGAGCACCCTACCGGCACTCGTCCCAGTACCAATCAGGATTCCCCTCCAGCGGCGTGGCGATCCGCTTGAGCGACGCGCGGCCCTGCGCGTCCTTCGCAACAACGAAGACGTGCCCGTCCTGAACCGGGAACCCGTTGCGCAAAAACCTGAAGCCGCTGCGCACCGAAGAAAAGTCGGCCCTGTCCAGTGCGTTGCGCAAGGCATCGCGATCGGCGACCGAGCCCTTGGTCTCCTTCAGCGCGCTGTCGATCAGGAGCGCCG
>Ga0102593_1002953_pt1 | contig 11898 bp, 10 predicted proteins | sample AraplaCol_mMS_r2_2_FD_76862 | JGI IMG/M metagenome (GOLD analysis project Ga0102593, IMG submission 76862) | Arabidopsis root microbial communities from North Carolina, USA - plate scrape MF_Col_mMS_r2 (SPADES assembly) (version 2) | ecosystem: Host-associated > Plants > Roots > Endosphere...
TCGCCCTTCTACGACTCGATGATCGCCAAGCTGATCGTGCACGGCAGCACGCGCGCCGAGGCGTTGGCGCGGCTCGACGCGGCGCTGGCGCAGGTGCAGATCGTGGGCGTGTCGACCAACGTGCAGTTCCTGCGTGGCATTCTCGCGACGGAGTCGTTCTCGAAGGCCAACCTCGATACGGCGCTGATCGAGCGCGAGCGCGACGTGCTGTTCGACCGCGAGGCGCTGGGCCTGCCACTGGCCGCTGCGGCCGCCATCACGCGCACGCTGATCACCGAACGGCCGACCGGCGTGCCAGACCCCTTCGAGCGGCGCGACGGCTGGCGTTCGCATGGCGAATACCGGCGCCACTTCGACTTCGAGTTTCGCGGTGCCGAGCAGACCGCTTTGCTGACCTACAAGCGCGACGGCAGCCTGTGGCTCGAGGCGGGCGGCGTCCAAGGCCCGCTGTTGGTCGGCCAATTTCCGTCGGGCGAGTTCGAGGTCGAATTTGCCGGCACGCGTCAGACGCTGGACGTGCACCTCGATGGCGCCACGGCCCATGTGTTCGCGTCGAAGGGCGCCACGAAGATCACGGCCATCGATCGCCTGGCCCACGCGGGCGACACCCATGCCGAAGCCGGCCGCCTCACGGCGCCGATGCCCGGCAAGGTGGTGTCCTTTGCGGTCAAGGCCGGCGACAAGGTCAGCCGCGGCCAGCCGTTGGCGGTGATGGAAGCCATGAAGATGGAGCACACCATTGCCGCGCCGGCCGACGGCACGGTGGCCGAGCTGTTGTACGCGCCGGGCGACCAGGTGGTCGAGGGCGCGGAGCTGCTGAAAATCGAGGTGGCCTGACCTCCAACAGGCCATTTCGTCTTGCCATAAGCTCGTCGAATGAACATCACTTTCTGCTGTACCGACACCAAGGCCGAACCCTGGCTGGAAGGCCTGCGCGCGGCGCTGCCGAGCGCCAAAGTCGAGGTCTGGCAAGCGGGCGCGCCGCAGGCCGATCACGCCGTGGTCTGGGCGCCACCGCAGCAGTTTCTCGACGAACAGCAAGCGCTCAAGGGCCTGTTCAACATCGGCGCCGGCGTCGATGCGCTGCTCAAGCTGCGCCTGCCGCCGGCCGCGCGCGTCGTGCGGCTGGACGACGCGGGCATGTCGGTCCAGATGGCCGAGTACGTGTGCCACGCCGTCATCCGCCACTTTCGCGAATTCGACGGCTATGAGGCCGACGTGAAAGCCGGCCAGTGGTCATTCCGAAGGCCGCGCGACCGCCAGGACTTCCCCGTCGGCGTCATGGGCCTGGGCGTGCTCGGTGAGCGCGTGGCCAAGGCGCTGCGGATGTTCGAGTTCCCGGTGCACGGCTGGAGCCGTACGCCCAAGGCCGTCGAGGGCGTGCTCACGCACAGCGGCGATATCGGGTTTCAGACTTTCCTGTCGTCCTGCCGCGTGCTGGTGAACCTGCTGCCGCTCACGCCTGACACCCAGGACATTCTCAACCGCGACACGCTGGGCCGCTTGCAATCACAGGCGTACCTGATCAACGTGGCGCGCGGCGCGCACTTGGTGGAGGCCGACCTGCTCGGACTTCTGGAGAGCGGCCACATGGCCGGCGCCACGCTCGACGTATTCCGCACCGAGCCGCTGCCGGCCGAACATCCGTTCTGGGCCCACCCTCGGATCACCGTCACGCCGCACACCTCGGCGCGCACCTTGCGCAACGAAAGCATCGCGCAGATCGCCCGCAAGATATTGGCGATGGAGCGCGGTGAGCCCGTGGCCGGCGTGGTGAACACGACGCGGGGATATTGAGGATCCGGATACTCATCATGCCAACACCGAACCACACCCCTTCCAGCCTGCCGTCGCGCGTCAAGCTCGTTGACGTAGGGCCGCGCGACGGCTTGCAGAACGAAAAGCAGCCGGTGCCCGCGGCGGTCAAGATCGAGCTGGTGCACCGCTTGCAGGCCGCGGGCCTGAAAGAGATCGAGGTCACCAGCTATGTGAGCCCGAAATGGGTGCCGCAGATGGGCGACAACAGCGAGGTCATGTCCGGCATCCAGCGCCTGCCCGGCGTGCGCTATTCGGTGCTCACGCCCAATCTGCGCGGTTTCGAGGCGGCGCTTCGCGACCGGCCCGACGAGATCGTGGTGTTCGGCGCGGCCAGCGAAGCCTTCAGCCAGAAGAACATCAACTGTTCCATCGCACAGAGCATCGAACGCTTCGCGCCGGTCGTGGATGCGGCCCGCGCAGCAGGAATCTACGTGCGCGGCGCCATCTCCTGCTCGGTGGGTTGCCCATACCAAGGCCATGTGCCGCCGGAGAGCGTGAAATACGTGGCCAAGCTGATGAGCGGCATCGGCGTGCAGCACGTCGGGGTGGCCGACACCATCGGCGTGGGCACGCCGCTCAACGTGCAGCGAGCGCTGGACGCGGCCTTGTCTGTGTACTCGGTGGACGACATCTCCGGCCATTTCCACGACACCTACGGCCAAGCGCTGGCCAACACCCTGGCGGCGCTGGAGATGGGGGTGTGGCAGTTCGACGCGTCGGTGGCCGGACTGGGCGGCTGCCCCTATGCCAAGGGCGCTACCGGCAACGTCGCGACCGAAGACGTGGTCTACATGCTGCACGGCATGGGCATCGAGACCGGCATTGACCTTGAAGCCCTGGTGGATGCGGGCCAGTACATCAGCGAGCAATTGGGACGTCCCTCTGGATCGCGCGTTGCACGCGCCCTGCTGGCCAAACGGGCAGGTTGAGCACGACGGACCTCCACGGTCTGGTTTGGCTTTATTGCCGCCTGCGGGTGATTGCAGATTCGCCCGGTCGGGTGCCGGCTGTCTATGAGCCACGGCTTGGCGCCGCCTGGTTTTATTGGCGGGCCTCCGGCTTTCCACCCTTGAGCACGCCCTTGGCCCATGACGCGGGCTGAAAAAAAGACGCTCTGGAATTAGTTCAAAAAAACTCTTGCCACTACGCGCAAAGTTTGGTTACGATCTATTCCAAGAAGTAAACGGTTTAAAACCGAAGGGAGTGTCATGAATACTAAGCATCCGCTTAGCGGGTTCGATCGCGCAGAATTGCGCGGACTGGTTGAAGAAGTTTCTTCTGGCCGCCGCAAGCTTCACGATCTGCCAGCCGAACTGAGCGCCAGTCAATCGGCATCGGTGCGACGTGAATGGCTGCAGCAGCATGCCGGGATATCGCTCCAGAATATCGGCTGTAGCACCATGGATTTGGACGCAGCGCGCTGCGAAAATCTAATAGGAGCAATTCAGGTCCCGGTAGGCGTAGTTGGTCCTCTGCGCGTACATGGCGAATATGTTGCCGCGCATGAGCAGATTTATGCGCCTTTGGCCACGACCGAAGGTGCATTGATCGCCAGTGTGGCGCGTGGCTGCCGCGCCCTTCGCGACGCAGGCGGCGTAGCGGTGAGGGTCGACGATGTGGGCATGACCCGGGCGCCCGTTTTTCGCTCGGAGGGCATAGAGCAAAGCCGCCGTTTCCTCGCCTGGATCCGCGATCATGAAGCGGAGATCCGGGTTGTTGCCGAAGGCACCAGCCGGTTTTTGCGCCTGCTCGAGATCAAGCCGCAATGCGTGGCCAACACGATCTTCCTTCGCTTTCGCTTCAGTTCCGGCGACGCCATGGGCATGAACATGGTCACAATTGCCTGCGAGAAAGTGATCAAAGAATTGATCACGCCGGCGACCGGTGTTCCCTGCGTTGCCCTGTCCGGAAATTATTGCACTGATAAAAAACCGGCTGCAGTCAATTTCACAGAAGGGCGCGGCAAGCGTATATCAGCCGAAATTCTGCTTTCGTCGGAGGTGTTGGAGAAATGCCTCAAGACAAATGCAGCTGCCCTTTGCGAAGTCCAGTACCGAAAAAATCTTTTGGGCTCGATCATGGCGGGCTCGCTCGGTTTTAATTCACATTTTGCAAACATTGTGGCTGCCTACTTTCTTGCGACGGGGCAGGATGCTGCGCACGTGGTTGAAGGCTCATTGGGAATTACTTGCATTGAGGCTCGCGATAATGGGGCCGTCTACGCTTCGATTTATATGCCCAGTGTTCCTCTGGCCACCGTCGGCGGTGGCACGGCATTGAGCACTCCACGCGAGGCGTTATCCATGCTCGGGGCGCTGCCGGATCCCAAGCGCCCTGGCAGTGCAGTGCATCGCCTCGGCGAAATTCTCGGCGCACTGGTGCTGGCGGGCGAATTGTCGGTACTTTCGGCAATCGCTTCCAATCACCTGGCCAGCGCGCACCAGCAGTTGGGCCGGCCAGCCGGAGCCTGAGTCATGGCCGCCTTTGCCTCGGTTGTTCCGGGCAAACTCATCATCATGGGCGAGCACGCGGTGGTTCATGGGTGCCCGGCCATCGTTGCCACGTTCGGCCTGCATTGCCAGGTAAGCGCGCACAGCAGCTCGGAGGAGGGCGTAACGTTCGACCTGCCGAACATAGGCATGCACGGACATGAATCCTGGGCGGACATCGAAGCCTGCGCCCGCAACGCCCGCCAGCGCTGGAACGATTTCGCGCACCATCCCACGCCGGAGTCCTTTGGCACATTGAAGGGCAACGACGAGGCCCATCTTGTCAGAGTCGCCATTGGCGAGGCGGCGCTGTATGCCGGAAGCAAACGTCCGCGGGGCATGATCCTGCGGGTGGATTCGGAGCTTCCGCCGGGCAGCGGCTTTGGCAGCTCCGCTGCGGTTGCCACGGCAACGATATCGAGCGTGCTGGCACTGTCGGGCATCGATGCAAACCCCGAACTTGTCCGCGGTCTCGCCCTGGAGGTCGAGCGTCGCCAGCATGGCGAGCCTTCGGGGATCGACCACGGCAGCATGATTCTGGGCGGCGTGGTCAAGACAATCCGCGGTAGCGATGGCCGGTTCGCGTTGGTGCCGATTGCGCCGCAATCCAATTTGCTGGATCGCTTCTCTGTCTATCACTCGGGTGTCGCGAAGGAAGCCACGGGCACTGTCGTCGCTGCGGTCCGTGCCCGTCTTGGCGCGGCCGCCGAGGGCGGGCGGGCATTGCTTGAACGCATGGCGGCTTCGACCCTGCGCCTGTCTGCGTTGCTCGAGCAAACCGGCGGCGCCAGCTGCGACGCGATCGCACTTGTGCGCGATTACCAGCGCTGCCTGGAACAACTCGGCGTTGTCCCCGAGCCGGTGAGGCAAATCATCGAAGACGTCGAGGCCGCTGGCGGCGCCGCGAAGATTTCCGGTGCCGGCTCGCTGGCCGGGCCCGGAGCCGGTGCACTGCTGGTGCTGTGGCCGGAATCAGCTCCCCCCCTTCCGACGAGCCTGGCGTCTCTGCGACGCCTGTTCGCCCCATTGGGTGTCGCGGGCCTGCGCGTCACCGAGATCAAAGGAACCACACCATGAATAAAGCGACAGCGATTGCTCCTGCGAACATTGCCCTGATCAAGTATTGGGGGATGCGAGATGCCGAACGCATCTTGCCGGCGAACGCATCCATTTCGATGACGCTGAGCCGTTGCGTGACGCGCACCACCATCGCCGTGCTTGGCCAAGATGCCGCTGACGAGGTGCTTTATCGTCAGACGGATGGCAGCCTGGGCCTTGCCTCGGAGGAATTCACACAGCTCGTGAGCAGGCATCTGGACCGGCTGCGCGCGCTCTCCGGGACAAGCGCCGGGCTGCGCGTGGCCACGGTCAACAGCTTTCCCACCGGGGCCGGCATCGCATCGTCGGCATCGGGATTTGCGGCCCTCACCATCGCGGCGGGAGCAGTGCTCGGGTTGTCAAAGGATGCGGCCGACTTGTCTCGTCTGGCACGCCTGTCCGGCTCGGGATCGGCGGCGAGATCGGTACTGGGCGGTTTTGTGCTGTGGCCGTCCGATGAAGCGGACCTTGAAGCGCCGGCACGTCAGGTTGCGCCGCCGGATCACTGGCCGCTGCACGATCTCGTCGCAGTGGTCGATTCAACTCCCAAGGCCATTACTTCACGCGAGGGGCATCGGCGCGCCCTTGGCAGCCCTTACTACCCGCGGCGTCAGGAATTGCTTCCTGGCCGTCTGGAGCGTGTGAACCGGGCCTTGGCAACACGCGACTTCGCTTTGCTCGCAGAAGTGGTCGAGGAAGAAGCCATCGATCTCCACCTGATCGCGATGTCGGCGCAGCCCCCGACGTTTTATTGGCGCGCGGCCACGTTGACGGTGCTGGAATGCGTGCGACAGCTGCGTGCCGACGGCCTCGAGGTATGCGCCACCATCGACGCCGGCCCCAACGTCCATGTGATTTGTACCCCCGAGCATGTGGCCCGTGCGCGTGTCGCGCTGGCGTCGCTGCCCGGCGTGCGAGAACTGATCGACGACATGGTCGGGACCGGTCCCGCATACAGCGACGAACATCTGTTCTGACGCAATCCGTCACCCGTTTTCAAAGGAGGCCTCAACATGAGCAAGTGCAATCCAGGCGTGAGTGGAATGAGTGTCTATGTACCCAGACCGAGGGTGCAACTGAACGAGTGGTGCGATTGGACCGGAAATTCCTGGCCCAAGGTGCAGACGGCGGTCGGGAACAGTTTCCGGCGTCCAGCACCTTATGAGGATGTCTACACCATGGCCGCAACCGCGGTGCTGCGCCTCATTCTTAACTATGACATCGATCCGCGGGAGGTTGGCCTGCTTGCACTCGGCACCGAGACAAGCAAGGACAATTCCGCTGGCGCAGTGATCGTTCGCGGCATGGTGGACCGCGGCCTGGAAGATCTCGGACGACCCCGCTTGTCGCGTCGTCTCGAAGTGCCCGAATTCAAGCATGCCTGCCTCGGCGGCATCTATGCGCTGAAGAACGCACTGCGCTACGTCAGCTGCGATGGCGCGGGGCATAAGGCGATCGTGGTCTGTAGCGATGTCGCCGAATATGAGCGCGGCTCCAGCGGTGAGCAAACTCAGGGCGCCGGTGCGGTTGCCATGCTGGTGGAGGCAACGCCGCGTCTGTTCGAGGTCGATCTCGATCATGCAGGCAGTGCCTCGGCCTATCGCGGTCCGGATTTCCGCAAGCCGTTTGCCCGACACTTTCTCGAAGGCTATCCGCAGCGGGGCGCTCGCATGCACGACTTCCCGGTGTTCAACGGCAAGTATTCAACGTTCGCCTATCTTGATGCAACGGGCCAGGCTGTCGATGCCATGTTGGAGCGTCTGGGCATGTCGGGCAGGGATGTTCTCGATGCTTTCGGCGCGCTGTTTTTTCACCGGCCGTATCACATGATGCCGGTGCACGGCCTGTCCTTCCTCTATGTGCGTGCGCTTGCCAGATCGCAGCACGACAGCGAGGAGTTCCACGAACTGTGTCGTGCAGCCGGCGTGTCTCCGCAAACGGTGATCGAGGAGTGCCGGCTCCAGCCCGATCTGTTCGGGGACCTGGTTGCGCGAGGCGTTGGCACCGACGCAATGCAGGAGCCTCTTGCGCCGTATCCGGCAACGGCGGATGTCTCGGCTTGCGCACGCAAGAGCACGGCGTTCCAGACGCTGCTGGCCACTCGAATGAGTCTTGGCTCCGATTGGGCGCGGGAGCTGGGTAACCTCTATACCGCTGCGTTGCCCGCATGGCTGGCAGCAGGGTTCGAGCAAGCGCTGGACCAGGATATTGAACTGGCTGACATGCAAATGCTAGCGGTTGGCTATGGCAGCGGCGACGCGGCAGAAGCGTGGCCGCTGCGCGCCGTGCCGTCCTGGCGCGACGCTGCGGCGCGCATCGGCTTGCGCGCGGCGTTGTCTTCGCCTATCGATTTGTCGCAGCGGCATTACGAAGCCCTGCATGATGGCGATGATTCCGGTTTCGATTGCCCGGCGCATGAGCAGTTCGTGATCTCCCGGACTGGCCAAACCTATGCTCCGGCGTTTCAGGACCTGGGCATCGAGTACTACGACTTCGTCAATCTGGCTCGCGGCTGATCCATGGCGACCATCCTTTTCGACCTTGATGGGACCTTGATCGATTCGGCCTCCGGGATCATCGACTGCCTTCGTTTTGCACTGAAAACGTTGCGCGTCACGATCCCGGACGAAGCAGCGCTGCGCACGTGGATCGGCCCGCCATTGCGCTCCAGTTTCGCCACCGTGGTTGAAGGTCACGAGCAGGTGGAAAGAGCGGCGGCGCTCTATCACCAGCATCTCGATGCGGTCGGTTGGCGCAACTGCACTGTGTTCCCGGGTATCGATGAGGTCATCAGGGAATTGCACGCCGATGGGCATCTTCTCGGCATTGCCACGGCCCAGATCGAAAGGCATGCGAGGCGGGTGATCCAGGAGCTCGCGTTTGGCGATTACCTCTCCGAAATCGTTGGGGCTACGGAGGACGGCCAACGCACGCGCAAGCACGAACTGATCGACGAAGCCATGCGCCGGCTGGGCGCTGCCCGCGAGCAATGCTGGATGGTCGGGGACCGTGCCGTCGATATCGACGGTGCGCGCGCTTGCGGCATTGGCAGCGTCGGCGTGCTCTGGGGATTGGGTGATTCCGTCGAACTCGGCCACGCTGATTTTCGCGCCACGGAACCGGCCGAATTGATGCGATTCTTTCGGCAGCAGGTCCGCAGGATGCATTGACACTTCTCCGGTGCTACGCTGGGTGCATGACGAGCACCCACCACCACCACCTTTCGCATGCGACGCTGGCCGCGTCGGCAAGTCCCATCCGAGCACCCCGGAAAACCGTGGGAGCCAACTGATGTGCGGCGCTGAACTTCATTCGCTGCCCGAGGGCGTGCAGCGTGTCTCCCGCATGCTGCAGGACGCGGGCCACCCCCATTCGCCGCGCATGCTCGACGATGCCTGCCGCACCGCGCAGCAGGCGGCGGACGCGCTCGGCATCCTGGTCGGGCAGATCGCCAAGAGCATCATCTTCCGGCGCAAGAGCGACGACGCGGCGGTGCTGGTCATCACCTCGGGCGACAAGCGGGTCGACGAGAAAAAGGTGGACGCGCTGGTCGGCAAGACCGGTCGCGCCGATGCCGAGTTCGTGAAGGCGCGCACCGGCTTCACCATCGGCGGCGTGTCGCCGGTGGCGCATGCCACCCCGCCCGTGGTGCTCATCGACCGCGAGCTGTTCCGCTTCGAGGAGATCTGGGCGGCCGCGGGCCATCCGCACGCGGTGTTCCAGCTGCGCCCGCAAGACCTCGAGCAACTCACCGGCGCGCCCGTGGCGGACGTGGCGTGAATTTCGATGCCGCGGAAACCCTGGCCGAACGCGCCGTTGCCGTGCAGCGCGCGGCCGGTGACGCGCCATCGCCCTGCACCTCGGTCTGCCGCATGGACCGCCTGAGCGGTTTCTGTGAAGGATGCCTGCGCACCATTCCGGAGATCGCGGGCTGGAGCAAGATGGAAGACGAGGCGCGGCGAGGCGTGTGGCACGCGATAGAGTTGCGGGCACGCGCCGGCATCTGGCGCGTCACCGAGGAATCAGGAGACACGCACGCATGAAGCACATCGACTTCTACCTGGACTTCATCTCGCCCTACGCGCACCTTGCCTTCGAGCATCTGCCCGAGGCGCTCGAGGGCCTGAGCTACAGCGTGGCTTACAAGCCGGTGCTGCTCGGCGCCATCCTCAAGCACCACGGGCAGCTCGGCCCAGCCGAGATTCCGGCCAAGCGCAGCTGGACCTACCGCCACGTGCTCTGGCTCGGCCATGCCAACGGCGTGCAGATCGAAATGCCTGCCTCGCACCCCTACAACCCGCTTCCGCACCTGCGGCTTGCGCTCTCGACCTCGAACGACGGCAGCATCAGCCGCCATGTGGCCGAGACCCTCTTTCGCCACGTGTGGCGCGGAGGCGAAGAAGCAGGCGATGCCAGCCGCCTGGCCGCTCTGGTCGCGCAGCTGGCGCCCAAGCGCGACATGAACGGCGACGAGAACAAGGCACTGCTCAAGCGCAACACCGACACGGCCCTGCAGCTGGGCGTGTTCGGCACGCCAACCTGCGCCGTCGACGGCCGGCTGTTCTGGGGCTTCGATGGGTTGGCGATGATGCGTGCCTACCTGCGCGGCGACACGTGGTTCGATGGTCCGCAATGGACCGGCGCCGACCAGCGGCCATCCTTGCTGCGAAGCAGCAAAAGCTGAGCAATCGGCCGATTTCTTACAAGCTGAAACGAGCTCCGCGGGTTTCACCTTAATTCGTAAGCGTCGGTTCAGTTTCGCGAAAGGCTCGGGTCAGTCGCGCCTCCAAGAATGCTTCACGGTCCCGAATGCCGGGACCGACCCGAACGCATACACAGGAGACGACGCATATGGCAGCAACACTGGATTCGAGGGGGATGCCTCACCCGGCGCCCCGGCCCATGTCCGCGGAGGAAAAGAAGGTCATCTTCGCTTCCTCCCTTGGCACGGTGTTCGAGTGGTACGACTTCTATCTTTACGGATCGCTGGCCGCGATCATCGCGAAGCAGTTCTTCAGCGGCCTGGATGCGGGCGCGGCCTTCATCTTTGCGCTGCTGGCCTTTGCCGCCGGCTTCCTGGTGCGGCCGTTCGGCGCCATCGTGTTCGGCCGCCTGGGCGACATGATCGGGCGCAAGTACACCTTCCTGGTCACGATCCTGATCATGGGCTTGTCGACTTTCATCGTCGGCCTGTTGCCCAGCTACGCGACCATCGGCGTCGCGGCGCCGGTGATCCTGATCGCACTGCGCATGCTGCAAGGCCTCGCGCTCGGCGGTGAGTACGGCGGTGCAGCCACCTACGTGGCCGAGCACTCGCCGCACGGCAAGCGCGGCGCCTACACCTCGTGGATCCAGACCACCGCCACGCTCGGGCTGTTCCTGAGCCTGCTGGTCATCCTGGGCGTGCGCACCTGGCTCGGTGAACAGGCGTTCGGCGAGTGGGGCTGGCGCGTTCCGTTCCTGGTGTCGATCGCGCTGCTCGGCGTGTCGGTGTGGATTCGTCTTTCGCTGAGCGAATCGCCGGCATTCCAGAAGATGAAGGCCGAGGGCAAGACTTCGAAGGCGCCGCTGTCCGAGTCCTTCGGCCAGTGGAAGAACCTGAAGATCGTGATCCTGGCGCTGATCGGCCTCACCGCCGGCCAGGCCGTGGTCTGGTACACGGGCCAGTTCTACGCGCTCTTCTTCCTGACGCAGCAGCTCAAGGTCGATCCCACCACCGCCAACCTGATGATCGCCGCCTCGCTGCTGATCGGTACGCCGTTCTTCGTGGTCTTTGGCACGCTGTCCGACAAGATCGGCCGCAAGCCGATCATCATGGCAGGCTGCCTCTTGGCCGTGGTGACCTACTTCCCGGTCTTCAAGATGATCACGGCCAACGCCAACCCGGACCTCGCCAAGGCGCAAGCCACGGCCGGCGTCACGGTGACGGCGGATCCCAAGTCGTGCTCGTTCCAGGGCAACCCTGTGGCGCGCGAGATCGACTTCCGCAGCTCGTGCGACATTGCCAAGCGCTACCTGGTGCAGAACTCCGTGAGCTACGACAACATCGAAGGTGCACCCGGCTCCAAGGCCATCGTCAAGATCGGCGACAAGACCATCGAGGCGCCGGTCGGCAACGTGGTCAACCTGAAGTTCGACGAAGCCTCCGCCAAGGAGATCGCCGCCTTCAAGAAGGGCGTGGCCGACGACCTGAAGGTGGCGGGCTATCCGGCCAAGGCCGACCCCGCGAAGATGAACAAGGTGATGGTCGTCGCGCTGCTGTTCTGGCTGGTGCTGCTGGTCACCATGGTCTATGGCCCGATCGCGGCAATGCTGGTCGAGCTGTTCCCGACGCGCATCCGCTACACCTCGATGAGCCTGCCGTACCACATCGGCAACGGCTGGTTCGGCGGCCTGCTGCCAACCACGGCATTCGCCATCGTGGCGACCACCGGCAACATGTACAACGGCCTTTGGTACCCGATCATCATCGCCGGCGTCACGCTGGTCGTGG
>Ga0102593_1002954_pt1 | contig 11898 bp, 8 predicted proteins | sample AraplaCol_mMS_r2_2_FD_76862 | JGI IMG/M metagenome (GOLD analysis project Ga0102593, IMG submission 76862) | Arabidopsis root microbial communities from North Carolina, USA - plate scrape MF_Col_mMS_r2 (SPADES assembly) (version 2) | ecosystem: Host-associated > Plants > Roots > Endosphere...
GCAGATGCAGCGCGACATCAAGGTCAACACCGACCTCTACGTGTCGCTGCTCAACAGCTCGCTGCAGATGCGGCTGGCCAAGGAAGGCAAGGTCGGCAACGTGCGCCTGCTGGACGAAGCCATCGTTCCCGAGGAACCCGTGTGGCCCAAGAGGCCGCTGATCATCGCCGTGGCGCTGCTCCTGGGGCTCATGGCGGGTGCCGCCGCCGCGATTGCCAAGAACGCGCTCTTCGGCGGCATCCGCAATCCGAGCGAAATCGAAATGCACACGGGACTCAACGTCTACAGCAGCATCCCCCTGAGCCCCGCGCAGCGGACGATCGACAAGAACATCGAAAACAGGGCGCCAGGCGCGCACGTCCTCGCCCTCCAGCATTCCGAGGACCCCGCGGTCGAAAGCTTGCGCAGCCTGCGTACGGCCCTGCAATTTGCCATGCTGGAAGCGACCAACAATCGCCTGCTCATTTCGGGTGCGACACCGGGAGTCGGGAAAACTTTTGTCTCCGTCAATTTCGCGGCAATCACCGCGGCGGCGGGAAAAAAGGTACTTTTGATTGATGCCGATTTGCGCAAGGGGCGGGTTAATCAATTCTTCTCAATGTCGCGCTCATCGGGCCTTTCGGAGTTGATTGCGGGCACGCTGAGCTACGAAAAGGCCGTTCGCCCGTCGGTCTTGCCGAATCTGGACGTCATCACGACCGGGATGTTCCCACCCAATCCGGCGGAATTGCTACTAAGCGATTCCTTCGCCCAGATCCTGCAAAAACTCTCGCCAGATTACGACCTTGTGATTATCGACACCGCGCCGGTGCTGGTGGCTGCGGACACCGCATCGGTAGCGCCGCTCGCGGGCTCCCTGCTGCTTGTCGCACGGGCAGAAAAGACAGAGCTCGGCGAATTGAACGAGAGCGTCAGGAGATTGGCTCACGCAGGCTGCACGGCAAACGGCGTAATTCTGAATGCTATGGACTTATCGCGGCGACATGGCGGTAGCAGCGGCTATAAATACGGCGGTTACCGTTACACACACTATAAATATAAAAACAACAGGGATACCACCTAGTCTATAGCCGGGATTCTGAGAAAATTCAGTGAGATTGTGATAATTGTCACGTGACGCACTAATTCGGTGCTCCGATTAAATGCTAATAAAAAAGGCCTACGACACAGTGCGTCATTCTTTTGTATTAAGTATTTCAATCGCTCGGCCGGCGCGCTGATATTCCGCGCTGAAACCTTCAAGGCTCCAATTGCCAAAACGCTTTCAGGTTTGGCAGGGGTTGTCACGTGCCACTGAACCCAAATGGGGCAAGCACTTGCTTGTAAGACGAAAGGTACTCCTGCAATGAGAGTTCTCAACCTAGAAATTCGCTTTCGCTACAAATGTGAAAACGGGGCGTGCGTATGACCAATTTCTCTCGCGAGGAGTCCATGGTTCCGGGAGGCGAAGAGGCTCGAATCGGAATCGCGGATGACCTGGACTGGGCCAGGGTGCGTCACCCGGCCATGCTGCGCGCCGGAAAAAGAGCGGTCGACATTGGTGCGTCGCTGTTCTTTTTCTTCGTCTTCGGCTGGCTCTACGTGGTGATCGCCATCGGCGTTTTCATCAGTTCCGGCGCGCCGGTCTTGTATTCGCAGCCGCGCTTCGGGCGAGGCGGCCGCGTGTTCAAGTTCTACAAGTTCCGCTCGATGCTGCCCAACTCGGCCCAGATCCTAGAGGAGCACCTCAGGAACGATCCGGTGGCGCGCCAGCAGTGGGACGACTATCAAAAGCTCGAAAACGACCCGCGCATCACGCGTTTTGGCAAGTTCATCCGCAAGACCAGCCTGGACGAGCTGCCGCAGTTCTGGAACGTGCTCGTCGGCGACATGAGCCTCGTCGGCCCCCGGCCGTGCATGCTGGACCAGAAGGGCCTGTATGGCGCCGATTGGTCGTTCTATTGCGCCGTCAGGCCCGGGATCACCGGGCTGTGGCAGGTCAGCGGACGCAACCAGCTCAGCTACAAGAAGCGCGTGGCCTTGGATGTCAGCTACGTGGAGACGCTGTCCGTGGGCAGGGATATCGGCATCTTCATCAGAACCATCTGGGTGGTGGCCGTCGGCCATGGTTCACGGTGAAACCAGGTCAACGATGAAAAAGATCCTGATCTGCGCAGTGCCCTTCAGCGATAACCTGGGCGACGGGGTCATTGCCGCATCGCTGGCGCATATTGCCAGCCTGAAATATCCGCAAGCCAACATCGAATTTCTGGACATTGCGGGCCGCGTCGGCTTCCAAGAAGAAAACCTGCGCGGCGGAGGCGCATTCGAGATCTTTGCAAAGCTGCCGTCGGTGCTGCGGTCGCTGATCGTCTTTTTGTATTGCCTCAAAGGCTACTTTCTTGCGTGGCGAAAACACTGGAAGGCGGCGGTCAGCGACGCGGATCTGATCGTCATTGGCGGCGGCCAGCTCTTTTGCGACGTGGCACTCAACTTTCCGGCCAAGCTGTATTTCTTGAGCAGGTTGCTGCGCGGCAAGCGCGTGGTGATCGTTTCCGTCGGAGTCACGGCCAAGTGGTCTTTCTGGGGCCGCCTTCTCGTCAAGCGCTTCCTCAAGAATGCGAGGCCGGTTTTCTACGCGACGCGCGACAAGGAATCGGCAAGCAACCTGCACACGCACTTCAAAATTCCGAGAGGCAGCATACGGGTCGTTCCCGATCCCGCCCTTGTTTGCGCCGACGCGTTCGCGGAAGAGCTCTCGGCAGAAAAAAGCTGGGACATCGGCATTTGCGTCAGCAGCCTCGATGCCCTCGTCATGAATTCCGAGTACGCAAACTCCAATTCGACCTCGTCAGCCCGGTTTTTTTCGACACTGGCCGAATCCTTGCACGCGCAGGGAAAGCGGGTGCTCTATTTCACCAACGGGGCATCCGAAGACAACAAGGTATTGAGCGAGATTTCTTCGGAAGCTGGTGCGCTCAAATCAGGTTTTCTCGTGCCGCGCCATCCCGATGAACTGGTTTCATTGATCAGCGCCTGTTCATGCATCGTGGCCCACCGGCTCCACGCAAACATCGTTGCCTATAGCCTGAACATTCCATCCATCGGAATGAACTGGGACAAGAAGGTCGAATCGTTCTTCGAATTGACCAAGCGAAAGCGCTACCTGTTCGACCTATCGCCCCACGTCGAAAAACTCGAAGCGTCTGTGCTGGGCGTGTTGAACGAAAAAACTCCGGACCGGCAAACACTCGACCTGCTCAGGGGCGAAGTGGTTACCGGAATTCATGCCTTGATCTGAGGGAGCGGGCTATGAAAATCTTGCACATTGCCGAAACACTCAAGGGCGGGTTGGAAACCTATCTTCGGATGGTCTCCGGCTTCCAGCAGAACTCACCGGTAATCAGCCAGGCGAAGTTCATTCTTCCGGGGCCCGTGGATTGGCTGAGCTCGCAGGACACGCACGTGGTCCCGACGGCGCGCAGTCCGTTGGCGCTTGCGACCTACGCGGCCGAAGTGCGAAAGATCATCCGGACGGAACGGCCCGCGGTGCTTCATCTGCACAGTTCGATCGCGGGCGGCATCGTTCGCGCCATGGCGCTCCTCGGCCAGGTGCCGCAAGAGACGAAGATCGTCTATTGCTCCCACGGCTGGGCTTTCGACCAGATCGGGCCTTCGTACAAGAAGTCGATCTATCGATGGATCGAGTGGCTGCTTTCGTACTGGAGCGACGCCATCATCTGCATCAGCGACCATGAGCTGCGGATCGCTGAAAAATTTGGAATCAAGCGCTGCAGGTGCATTCCGAACGGAATCACCCCCGCGGCGGCCCTGCTGGAACAGGGCGCGGTTCCCAGGCATCTGCCGCATACCCGAAGAATCCTGTTCGTGGGGCGGCTCGACCGGCAAAAGGGAATCGATGCGCTGCTCGAGTCCTATGCGCGGGTTCGGCCCAACTTCAAGCTGATCGTCGTCGGCGGCGCCGTTCGAAACGATCTCTCTCTCGTCCAATCCGACGACATCGAATTCAAGGGATGGCTCGAAAAGGACGAACTCGAGGCCGCCTACAGGTCTTGCGACGCGATCATCGTTCCCTCCAGATGGGAGGGCTTCGGCCTCGTCGCCGTCGAAGCCATGGCGCGCAGCAAGCCGGTGTTTGCGTCGGCGGTGGGCGGCCTTATCGACATCGTCGAAGACACCCGGAGCGGACGGCTGTTTCCGCTCACACGGCTGGACGAAATGCTGCGCGAGATCGACCAGATCTCCGATGAAGACATGGTCCGGATGGGGCGCGCCGGGCGCGAGATCTTCGAGAAGAAATACACCGCCGACCGGATGAACTCCGCCATCGTCGATTTGTACAAGGAGTCGGTTCTTTGATGATGAAGTTTTCATCCCTTGCCCCTGCCTCGAAGCGCCTGTTCGGTGTTTGCAGGTTGCTCTGCGCTGCCTCGGCCCTTGCGGCTCTTTCCTGCGCGGCGCAGGCGCGCGGCATCAGCGAACTGGACACCGACTACCCGACGGCCCTGAGCGTGCAGATCGACCCGAGCGACATCTCGGATGAAGACCTGAATGAAATCCGGGCGGCGGGCTTCGAGTTCGTCCGGTTCGGCGTGCGGCCGCCGCTGAAGAGCGTCAATCCCGGGCAGATCGACTACTCCAAGCTGATCCGGCGCGTGCGCAATGCGAGGCTCGATGCCATCGTGACGTTGTTCGGCGGCCGGGAGATCTGGGGCCACGAACCTTCTGACCTCGGCAACGGTCAACGGGAAAAGCTGTTCGCCAACTTTGCCGCCGAATTCATGAACGCGCACACCGCCGACGTGGCGGTGTGGGAACTGTGGAACGAGCCCGACTACAAGACCTTCCTCAACCCGGCGCTTTTTTCGAACTTCGAAACCGCGACCGCGGAGTTTTGCAGCAGCATCGCGCAACTGAAGAACCCGCCGAAGATCGTCATGGGGTTCGGGTTTGCGAAGCTTCCTTTCAACCAGGGGCAGGTTCCGCCGCAACTCGAAAACGCCTTTGTGTCGGGGGCCAAGGCCAATAATTGCCTGACGGACATCTCGATTCACCCTTACCGCTCGATTCCGGAAACGGCCATTGCCGATTACGGAAAGCTGCGCGCCAAGCTGGACCAGCTGCAGCTCAGCAAGGTCGGCATCGTTGCCTCGGAATGGGGCTACGCGTCGTACCTGCCGGTCCGGGACCGCAACACCCAGGCAGCGCTCATCTTGCGTGAGTACCTGACCAACGTGGCCGCGGGCATCAAGCTCTTGAACCTCTACGCCTGGAAGGACCGGGGAACCTCCGTCATTTCGAGAGAAGACAACTTCGGACTCAAGTCGAAGGCCGGCGAGAAGAAAGAAGCTTTTTCGAGCCTGACTGAATTCCTCAAGATCGCACGGACTTCGAAGAAGGTTTCATACGACAGCAACGGCAGCCTGAACAAGCTGGTGCTGAGCCGCGGAACGACCTTGCTGCACGTGGTGTGGACGCAGAACGCCGAGCAAAACGTGCTGATTCCCGCTGCCAAGGGCAAGAAGTGCACACGGGTCGACTTCTTTCCGCAGGTGCATCACGGGAGCTGCGGCAATCCGGTGGAAGGGGGCGTTGCTGCCAAGGCATCTTCCTATCCGGTGCTGTTCTCCGTCGCGGACTAGGGGATGGCGTCCGGCATTCGAAAACGCCTCGGTGGTCCGATCTATGCCGTTGCAGACCAATGCATCTATAGCGCGAGCCAGCTGCTGCTGAGCTTTGCGCTCGCCCGGGTGTTGTCGCCATCCGATTTCGGAATTGCGTCTGCTTTCCTGGCGATTGCCAGCTTCCAGTACATCCTGCATACGGCGGTGGTCCATGAGCCACTGCTCATCAAGCGCCACTACGCCGATCGGTCCGCCGCCTGGTGGAGCTGGGCCCTGGTGCTTGCCGTCTCATTGGCGGGCTTTGCGGCCTGGCAGTTCACGAGCTTTCCCGGGCCATTGCGCTGGGCCGGCGTGGCGCTTATCGTGGGCTACGAAATATTCTGGATCTCCCGCAGCGTCTTGCTCGTGGGGCGCCGCTACCTGGTCCTCTGCATCTCCGGCGTCTTGATCAGCATCGGCTACGTGGCGGTCCTGATCGGCGCGAAGCCGGCCACGTGGACGCAGGCGCTGCTGTGTATCGCGCTGCTCCAGCTGCCTTTTGCCTTGTTGATTGCCAAGACGCTGAAAAGCGTGATCGCGCCGCTGCCGGCGCCTGCCGGTGCCGAGTCGCTGACCGTGAGGGAAGCCGCGAGCTACGGCTGGAAGGCCAGTCTTTCGCAGCTCATGAGCTGGATCATGACGGGAGGCGCGATTTTGCTGCTGGGATCCTCGGCAGACTCCGTGCAAGGCGGCCTGCTGAAGATCTACATCACGTTCTTGCTGCCGATGCAGTACGTGCTGCTTGCGCTGGGCTACTACATCTTGCCGAAGCTGGCGGCCGGCTGGAACTCCGAGGGCCGGAAAGATGCATTTCGCCTCTTCATCAAGTTCGTGGTCTTCGGCTTTGTGGTGGCCGAGATCGGCGGCGTGGTGCTGGGGCTGCTCGGGCCTTACCTGGTGGTGATCGCGTTCGGCAAGAACTACGGCGGAATGGATTTTTCGCCGTTCTACTACGCGCCCGCGATCTTCGGCCTCACGATGTGCCTCCGGACGGGTTTCAGGGCGGCTGCGCGGCCCGGGGCTCTGCTGTGGTGCTCGATGCTCGGCGCGCTGGTGTTTGCAGCCTGCATGCTCGTGGCCAAGCCGCCAATCTCCTACATCCAGACCATCAACGCCATGACGCTGGGCTTTGCCTGCATGGCGGCCATGATGATCGGCTGGCTGTTCGTCATCATGCGCGGCGCCGGTGCCGCCGCGCAGGCGCGCTGAACATTCTTCACAGAGATTCCGCGTTGAGCGATTGCGCGCCGGCAAGCCGGGCGCAATCGTTCACTTATCAGCGCGGACCTTCGAAGTTCAGGATGTTGTCTCCCGCTTTCGGGCCGCCGCTGGCAGGCGGTTCGAACTTGTAGGCGCTCGGGTCGCGCGCCGAAGTCATTTCGTAGAGCGGGTGAATCCGGGCCAGGCGCGCACCGCCGTCGCGCACCAGTGGCGCCCATGCAAAGTTGGCGGTGAACTTGTTCGAGCGCGGCAGCAGCGCGTCGAACGGGACGGAAAGATAGATGCCCTTGTCGAAGCTGCCTTCGCCGAACTGCCTGGCCGACACGTTGGTCTTGGTCACATAGGCACCGAGCACCACGCCGTTGTCGAAGCGGCGGCTGATGTCGATAGTGACCCCGCGATCGCCGGCCAGGTACTGTCCCGCGCTGATCTTGGCCAGCACGCCGTTCCAGCCGGTGTCCCAGTAGAGGGTTGCGTGGCCGGTGTTGACCTTGTAGTCGCGCAGGCCAAAGTCCTGTTCGAAATCGCGTTGCCGCACGTGGTTGAAGTCGACGCCAATGGCCATCCGGCTGCGCCAGGGACGATAGAGCCATTCCCCGCCGACCCCGGCATACATGCTCTCCAGTGCACCGCCATACACGCTGTAGTACTGGTTGTCCGTGAGCCGGCCGACGTGGGTCAGCTGCAGTACCGGCATGGTCAGCCGCTTCGAGGTGACGTACTCGCGCTGGTAGGTGCGCACGCGCGGCAGGTTGCTGGGCGCCGTGTAGGTGAACTTGTCGAAGTTGTCGACCAGGCGCAGGTTCAACGCGCCGTTGACCCAGGTGCTTGGTGTGAAGCGGTATTCGGCAACCGCCTGCACGCCGATCTGGTAAAGCAGGAACGAGTTGGGGCCGCCAAGGATCTGGCCGAGGCTCGGCGTGAGGCCGAAGCTGAACTTCTGGGTCTGGCGCTCCCAGGGCGCCAGGGCCTTGTCGTCTGTTGGCGCGGCATTCTTGGCAGCTGAAGTGCCGCCGCCGCCCTTCGCAACGGTGAGGACTGGATCGTCGGCGCCGAGTGGCGGGGGCGCGTAGTCGCGCTGGCTCGCGGCGCGCGCTTCGCTTGGCGCCTGTGCCTGGTAGTGCGCCGTAACCCATTCGTTGCGGTCGACCACCTGCGCGTGCAGCGCCAGCCCTCGTTCCGAATAGTGCAGAACAAAATTCTTGATCGAAGCCGGCGCATCGCGATGCAGCACGGCAATGATCTGCTCGACCCGGCCTGTTCGGTAGACGGTGGCGCTTTCAGTGATCCACACGTGCAGCATCGGGCCTTGCGGCGCAATGCGCTGAACGGTCCAGTCGGTGCGGCTTTCGATATCGGCGGCGGTTGCCGCCCAGCCCGGCGATGTGGTGGGAGGTGTCGGCGAAAAGCGCGGCGTCGGTGCATCCGCCGTCTTGGGCATCTGCATCGTCGCGAGGTTGGTCTGCAGCGTGAGGCCGACCATCACCTTGTTCCCGCGCTCGAAGCCGGCCGAGAAGGTCACGCCCGGGGCGTAGCGGTATTCCAGGCCGATGTTGAAGGGCGTGCGCTGCGGCTGGCTGTTGTTGAGCGGCTCGTTCTTGTAGTCGTTGCCTTCGTATTCGAGCTTGAGCGTGAGCGGATCCCAGGGCGTGCGCCATTGGACCCCGCCAAAGAGCGCGGCGGGTCCGCGAAAGAGCCGGCCGAAGTTGGCGCCGCCCCATGTGGTCTCGCTGACTCGCGTCTTGAAGCGGCTGCTCAGCGCGTTGAAGGGATTGCCGATGTTCCCGCTGCTTCCCATGTAGCCCCAGCCGATGCCGAGACTGAAATCGAGGTCCCCGTGGCGCTTACTTGCCACCAGGTACTCCGACGAAAAGAGGCCGGTACCGCCGATGTCGCGAAAGCCCAGGGCCACTTCAGGAAGGTAGGCCGACTCTTTCCACAGTCGCGCCTTGAGGTCGATGCTCTTGTCCTTGTAGCCCTGGTTGCTGAGGCCGATGCCGTAGATCCGGTTGCTGACGGACGTGTAGCGGAATCCGGCCTCCAGCCAGTCGAGGGGCTGGAACATCACGTTCAACCGCGTGTAGGGCGAGACGTGCGTGAGGGAAGTGCGCATGTCCCCCGCCTGGCCCATGCGGGCGGTGGGCGTCTGCAGCAGGCCGGTCTCGCCCCAGTCGTTGCCGCTGGATTGGAGCGCGCGGTACTGCGGCGCTGCCTCCGGGCGGACCGATATGGCGGTTGGCGCGAAGGCATCGGCCGGCGGCGGCGGGGCGGCGGGAGGCGGCGGGATGTCGGTCGAAGGGGCCACCGCAATGGCGGCGGAAGCGGCAACGGGTGTTGCCGCAACGGGCGTTCCCACGATGGCGGTGCCGCCTTGCGGCGATGGCCCTTGCGTCGCCAGGAACTTGATCAAGCCCTCGGAAATCGCGTTCAGGTCATCCATGCCGCGAGGCGCTGCCCAGACCCATGCGCCAGGGGCCGGCTCGTCGGATGGGTGGGCGTTCCATCCGGCGATGCCCACGCGAGCGATGCGGCCGTCGGGCTGCGCGACCCAGGCCCAGTCGTGCTTGCCCTCGGGGTCGCAGGCCGCCACGTAGTCCCATGCCCTGCGCCCCGGTTCATGGACCACTTGGCACAGCCGGCCGTCGGGCTGCACGACCGAAATCGTCTTCAGCACGGGCGGGGGCGCGACCAGTTGCTGTCCGGCCTTCAGGACCGGATCTTCTTCGGGATGCGCTTCCAGCCAGCGGGGGTCCACGATGCCGAGCGCGACCCGACCGGTCACGGGAAGGCCCTGCAGCCATTTGATCAGCTGCCGGCGCTGGCCTTGTTGCTCGCGGCGTGCGCGCCGGGTGGCTGCATCGAGCCGCAGCAGCAGCTGGTTCTTCAGAAATTGCTGTGCCAGGCGTTCCTGCGGAATGCGCCACGCCAGCCCGGGAGCCGCGGTTTCGGCAGGCTGACGCAGCAGCCAGGCGCTCAGCCGCTCGCCGGGGCGGATGTCGGCGTCGTTGGCCGGTGTCTTGTTGTCGACCGGGCTGCTGCCAAGGGGCTGCGCCCCGGCGGCGCAACTCGCCGCCAGCGCGCAGGCTACCGCAGCGCGAAGAGGCCAGGGATGTCTGCGAAAGCCACGGGGAAGCAAACTGCTCATGTACCAGCGCTCGCCGCTGCGACGGGTGCTGGGGGGGAAGGCGTCCACTGCTCGAAGCTCATACACAGGTCATTGGAAATACATTGCTCGGAATAAACGACCCGGGGCGTGCCGCCGGCCTGCGAAACGCCGAAGCGCGCGGGAGGCAGCGAGGCGCTCGAAGGGCGCGAAACGCTGCGCTCCTCGTACCAGCGCAAGGACGCGGCAGCCGTGCCGGCCACCGCTGCCTGCGGCACGGCGATGGGCGTCTGGACGATCTCGTCGCGAATGCCGAACCGGTAGCCCGGCATCATGTCGCGCTCGCGCCCGAAGGTCTTCGGCTCTGAGGCATTCGATGCCTCGGACCACGCCGGCAGCCTTGAAAAGCGCACCTCGCGCCAGTCGGTGGTGAGGCCGGTCGTTCCGACAAGGCGCCCGTCGAGCAGCCTGACGACTTCGCCGGCATTGCTGTACCAGACCTCGACAGCGCCTTCAGGGCGCTTGTCGATATAGCCGAGCACCATGAAGACCGTCTGGCCGCCGACGACTACGCGCAGGTAACGGTAATTCGGATTGAAAACGGGTTCGGGTGCTGCTGCGCCGCCGCCATATATATGACGTGCCGTAGCCAGCATGGCTGAAGACCCGGAAGAACAACCGCCAACGCCCAAAAGAAATGCCGACAAAAGACAGCATTCAATAAGTCGCGTGGCGAAACCAACGCGCGGAGCTTTCAGCGAATGCCCTCCCGGGAGGAGGGCCCGCACGATTAATTCGTGCCGGTGGTGCCCGTGCCGCCAGTGCCGCTCGTGCCACCCGTACCGCTGCCGCCGCCGCTGTTGCCGCCGTTGCCGCTGCCAATGGCAGCTGCCAGCCCGACGCTCGCGGCGATACCGCCGGCTTGGTTGGCCGTGATGCGGCCGAACGAGGAATTGGCTGCGCCGGTGGCGCTGGCCGGCTGCGGGCCCGGCGTTTGAACGGGCGGGGGATTTTGGGGCGGGTTTTGAGCCAGCGCAGAAGAAATACCCGCGGCGGCAATAACAGCTGCTGAAACCAATGACTTAATTTTCATGGCGGACATCCTCGTATTTAGCAATTGACAATGGATCAAGATTAGCAGCTGGCGAAGTGTGCCGCAACTAATTTAGCCTTTCTTACAACTGACTCGCGTGCAATTCCTTGTGTCGAAATGTCTTTGAAATCGAAATTAATTAATTGTTCTTAATTGGGCGTTTGGAGAGAGGCCGTGGGTGCATTCGCACACGCTCCGGCCGGCGCCGTTGAATATGCGCGCAACAGCCAGCTACAATCGCCGGTTGACCCTGCTCCAGCGAAGAAGACTTAGAGGATCCCCATGAGTGACATGACCTCCGGCTCCCCCCGGATCGACACAAGCAAGCGGACGTGGTTGATCGCATCCAGCTGTGCCGGCGTAGCGGGAGGCGTGGCCACCGCGATTCCCTTCGTGAGTACGTTCCAGCCTTCCGAGAAGGCCAAAGCCGCAGGCGCCGCGGTCGAAGTGGACATCGGCGGCCTCAAGGTCGGCGAGAAGATCACCGTCGAATGGCGCGGCAAGCCGGTATGGATCCTCAAGCGCACGCCTGAGCAGGTTGCCGAGCTGGCCAAGCTCGACGGCCAACTGGCCGATCCGCTTTCCAAGCGGCACCCGGATGAATTCACCCCCAAGTACGCGCAGAACGGACATCGTTCGATCAAGCCCGACGTGCTGGTGGTGGTGGGCATCTGCACCCACCTCGGCTGCTCGCCGATCGACCGCTTCCAGGCCGGGCCGCAGCCTTCGCTGCCCAACGACTGGGAAGGCGGCTTCCTGTGCCCTTGCCATGGTTCCACGTTCGACCTGGCCGGCCGTGTCTTCAAGAACAAGCCCGC
>Ga0102593_1002957_pt1 | contig 11891 bp, 8 predicted proteins | sample AraplaCol_mMS_r2_2_FD_76862 | JGI IMG/M metagenome (GOLD analysis project Ga0102593, IMG submission 76862) | Arabidopsis root microbial communities from North Carolina, USA - plate scrape MF_Col_mMS_r2 (SPADES assembly) (version 2) | ecosystem: Host-associated > Plants > Roots > Endosphere...
GGACAAGTGGCTGCTGGATTCGTGCCGCCTGACGTGGAAGGCGAAGCTGCATCTGCATCTCACGCTCGACCTGTTCTCGCAGGCGCGCGAAAAGGCCGAAGCCGAGGCCATCGACGTGTTCGGCGACAACCTCAAGGACCTGCTGCTCGCCGCGCCCGCCGGCCCGAAGGCCGTGCTTGGCCTCGATCCGGGCCTGCGCACGGGCGTGAAGGTCGCGGTGGTCGATCGCACCGGCAAACTCGTCGATACCGCGACGATCTATCCGCACGAACCCAAGCGCCAGTGGGACCAGTCGCTGATGGTCCTGCGCGCATTGAGCGCGAAGCACGGCGTCGAACTGATCGCCATCGGCAACGGCACCGCTTCGCGCGAAACCGACAAGCTCGCGGGCGATCTGATCAAGCTCGCACCGGAACTGAAGATGCAGAAGATCGTCGTCAGCGAAGCCGGCGCGTCGGTGTATTCGGCATCGGAATTCGCGGCGAAGGAATTCCCGGACCTCGACGTCTCGATCCGTGGCGCGGTGTCGATCGCGCGCCGCCTGCAGGATCCGCTCGCGGAGCTGGTGAAGATCGAACCCAAGGCCATTGGCGTGGGCCAGTACCAGCACGACGTCGACCAGTTCAAGCTCGCGCGCGCGCTGGACGCGAAGGTCGAGGACTGCGTGAACGCCGTCGGCGTGGACGTGAACACCGCATCGGCCGCGTTGCTCACGCGCGTGTCGGGCCTGTCCTCGACGGTGGCCGAGAACATCGTGGTCTACCGCGATGCGAACGGCGCCTTCAAGTCGCGCAAGGAACTGATGAAGGTGCCGCGCCTGGGCGACAAGACGTTCGAGCAGTGCGCGGGCTTCCTGCGCATCGCCGATGGCGACCAGCCGCTGGATTCGTCGTCGGTGCATCCGGAGGCGTATCCGGTGGTCGAGCGCATCCTCAAGCAGTGCGGTCGCGAGGTGAAGTCGTTGATCGGCGATGCACCGTTGCTTCGTTCGTTGAAGGCCGAGCAGTTCATCGACGAAACCTTCGGCGTGCCGACCGTGCGCGACATCCTGAAGGAGCTTGAAAAGCCGGGCCGCGATCCGCGTCCGGAGTTCAAGGCCGCGCGCTTCGCCGACGGCGTGGAAGACATCAAGGACCTGCGCGAAGGCATGATCCTGGAAGGCGTGGTGAGCAACGTGGCCGCGTTCGGCGCGTTCGTCGACATCGGCGTGCACCAGGACGGCCTGATCCACATTTCCGCGCTGTCGGACAAGTACGTGAAGGATCCGCGCGAAGTGGTGAAGGCGGGCGACATCGTCAAGGTGAAGGTGCTGGAGGTCGACGTGCCGCGCAAGCGCATCGCGCTGACGCGTCGCCTCGACGACACCGCGCCGGCGCCGCGTGCGGGCGGCCGCGAGGATCGCGATTCGCGCGGCAACGCGCCGCGCGGCGGACGCGATGGTGGCCGCGATGGTGGCCGCGATGCGCGCGGTGGCGGTTTCAACGCCGCACGCGCGAACACGCCGCCGCCGATGAACAACGCACTGGCGGCGGCCTTCGCGAAAGCCAAGAAGTCCTGACGTTCCCGTGCGTCCGCAGCCCGGGTAAGCCAAGCGCCCGGGTCGCGCGATGCATCGACAGGGCGGGTCCAACGGCCCGCCCAACGCCCTCGACTTTCGGCGGACGGCCCATTCCGGCAACGCCGCTTCGGCTACGATCGACGATCACTCCGGGGAGTTACCGTCGATGCGTCTGATGCCCGCGCTGCTGAGCAGCGCCCTGCTTGCCACGCCCTTGTTCGCCGCCCACGCACAGGAGCGGCCGGAAGTCGCCGCCGCCGCCAAGGCCGTGCAGAAGGACGTCATCGCCTGGCGCCGCGATTTCCACCAGCACCCGGAACTGTCCAACCGTGAGGAGCGCACCGCGGCGAAGGTCGCCGAGCACCTGCGCGCGCTGGGCCTGAAGCCGAAGGTCGGCATCGCGCACCACGGCGTGGTCGCGATCATCCAGGGTGGCAAGCCCGGCCCCCGCGTCGCGCTGCGCGCCGACATGGATGCGCTGCCGGTGACCGAGCAGGTCGACCTGCCGTTCGCATCGAAGGCGACCGCGACCTTCCGCGGCGAGACCGTCGGCGTCATGCACGCCTGCGGCCACGACGCGCACACCAGCATCCTGCTCGGCATCGCCGATGCGCTGGTGAAGATGAAGGCCGACCTGCCGGGCTCGGTGATGCTGGTGTTCCAGCCCTCCGAGGAAGGCGCGCCCGATGGCGAGGAAGGCGGCGCGTCGCTGATGCTGCAGGAAGGCCTGTTCAAGGACTTCAAGCCCGACGCGATGTTCGGCCTGCATGTGTTCTCCACGCTGCCGGTCGGCCAGATCGGCGTGCGCCAGGGCCCGCTGATGGCCGCGTCGGACAAGTTCACCATCAAGGTGAAGGGCCGCCAGACGCACGGCTCGCGTCCGTGGGGCGGCATCGATCCGATCGTCGCCGCAGCCGACGTGATCGGCACCGCGCAGACCATCGTCAGCCGCCGCACCGACATCGCAAAACTCCCCGCCGTGGTGAGCTTCGGTTCGATCAAGGGCGGCATCCGCTACAACATCATCCCCGATGAAGTGGAAATGGTCGGCACCATCCGCACCTTCGACGAAGGCATGCGCCAGAAGATCTTCGCCGACCTGAAGAACGTCGCCGAGCACGTCAGCGCCGCCAATGGCGCCACCGCCGAAGCGCACGTGCCCGACCAGGACGGCAACCCGGTCACGGTGAACGACCCGACGCTGACGGCGCGCATGATCCCGAGCCTGAAGGCCGTGGCCGGCGCCGACAACGTCATCGAACCGCCGCTGCAGATGGGCGCGGAAGACTTCTCGTTCTACGCGAAGGAAGTGCCGTCGATGTTCTTCTTCGTCGGCGCGACGGCGAAGGGCATCGATCCGGTGACCGCGCCGAGCAACCACTCGCCGAAGTTCGCGCTGGACGAATCCTCGCTCGACCTGGGCCTGCGCGCGCTGTTGCAGGTGACGCTGGATTACCTGCATTCGCCGACGCAGAGCGCTGCGGGCGGTTGATGATACGAAGCCTCTCTCCCGCTGTCGGGAGAGGGGCTGGGTGAGGGCAGGGCACCGGGATGCGTACCGGAAATCAAGATGGGTTCCAGCTTTCGCTGGAATGACGGAGAAGTGTGGAAGCGCCGATGGCGTGCCCGCGCGTGAAGTGGCGATGGGGCGACGAACTACGCGCTCCCCTCGAACCCACTCTGCCGCCACGCCTCGAACACGCACACCGCCACCGCATTCGAAAGATTGAGGCTGCGGTTCTCCGGCCGCATTGGCAGCCGCAGACGTTGCGCGGCGGGCACGCTTTCCAGCACATCGCCCGGCAATCCACGCGTCTCCGGCCCGAACAGGAACGCGTCGCCTGCCCGATAACGCGGCGTATCGAAACGCACCGTGCCGCGCGTGCTCAGCGCGAACAGCCTCGGCGGCTCGCCGTTGGTCGCGGTGATCGACGCCAGCGCGGCGGTCAGGTCGGCGTGCACCTGCAACGTCGCGTACTCGTGGTAATCCAGTCCCGCGCGCTTGAGCTGCTTGTCTTCGAGCGTGAAGCCGAGCGGTTCGATCAGGTGCAGCCGCGCGCCCGTATTGGCGCACAGGCGGATCACGTTGCCGGTGTTGGGCGGGATTTCCGGCTGGAAGAGGATGACGTCGAACATGGGCCCATGATCGCTTCCGCGCGCGCCCACGTCACCAGCTTGCCTCACCAGGGCACGGACTTCCCGCGGTAATCCAGGAAATGCCCGCTGTCGTCGATGCGCAGCTTGTCGATGACCTTCAGCAGCCCGCGCACCGATTCGGCCGGCGTGATCTGCGCGCCGCTGCCGCCCATGTCGGTCTGCACCCAGCCCGGGTGCAGCGCGACCACGGCGATCGCGCGCTCGCGCAGCGCCGAAGCGAGCAGGACGGTCCCCATGTTCTGCGCGGCCTTCGACATCGCATAGGTGGGCGTGCTGAAGCTTTCGGTGGAGGCGATCGAACCCAGCACGGAGGAAAGATTGGCGACCTTCGCGCCATCGACGAGGCGTTCGGCCAGCGCCTGCGTCAGCAGGAAAGGCCCGCTGGCGTTGGTGCGCAGGCTGTCGTCCAGGTTGGCCGGCGGCACATGGCCGAAGCGCTCGCCCGAATGCAGCACGCCGGCGTTGTTGATGAGCAGGTCGATACCGTCCATCACCAGCGGAAGTTCGCGTGCGAGTTCGGCGTGGGATTTCGCGTCGCCCACGTCCAGCGGCAGCACGTGCAGGCGGCCGGGATGCTCGCCGACCAGCTGATTGAGCGCGTTCGCGCGCCCCGGTTGGCGGCAGGTCGCGACCACATGATCGCCGTGTGCGAGCAGTTGTCGCGCGAATTCCAGTCCCAGCCCGCGATTGGCGCCGGTGACCAGACTGCGGCGTGGCGGGTGCGCAGGCGTCATCGCGATAGTTCCGGGCGGGGCGGGCGGCCAGTGTAGGCGCGTTCATGTGAGCGCCCGTCGACGGCCTTCCCACCCGAACGCAAGCCAAATTCCTACTTGCGATGGGACTTGTGGCCTAGTGCCCGGCCTCGTGAACGGCGGCTAGGATGCCGGTTCGAATCAAGGAGTCCGTCATGCCCGCACTGTCCCGCCCGCGCCTTGCCGCGCTCGCCCTCGCCCTGGCCGCCACCTTCGGCGGTGGCGCCGCGCTCATGCCGGCGATGGCGCTGGCGGCACCGAAGGCCACGGTCGACATTCCCTTCGAGGAATTCACCCTGCCCAACGGCCTGCGGGTGGTGGTGCACACGGACCGCAAGGCGCCGATCGTGGCGGTGAACCTCTGGTACCACGTGGGCAGCAAGGACGAGCCGGCGGGGCGCACCGGCTTCGCGCACCTGTTCGAGCACCTGATGTTCAACGGCTCGGAGAACCATCGCGGCGAATACTTCGATCCGTTCGAACTGGTCGGCGCCACCGACATGAACGGCACGACCAATTCCGATCGCACCAACTATTTCGAGAACGTGCCCACCACCGCGCTCGACATGGCGCTGTGGATGGAGTCCGACCGCATGGGTCACCTGGTCGGTGCGATCGACCAGAAGACGCTCGACGAGCAGCGCGGCGTCGTCCAGAACGAGAAGCGCGAAGGCGAGAACCAGCCTTATGGGCAGGTCTGGGACGCGCTGGGCAAGGCGCTGTATCCGAAGACGCATCCCTACCACCACAGCACCATCGGCTCGATGGCCGACCTCGACGCGGCCTCGCTGGACGACGTGAAGGGCTGGTTCCGCACCTGGTACGGCCCGAACAACGCCGTGCTCGTGCTGGCCGGCGACATCGACCTCGCGACCGCGAAGGAAAAGGTCACCAGGTACTTCGGCGACATCCCCGCCTCGCCGACGATGGCGCAGCCGCAGGTCGACGTCGCGCCGCTGGCGAAGTCCACGCGCGCGACCATGACCGACAAAGTGCCGCAGGCGCGCATCCACCGCGTCTGGAACGTCGCGCAGGCCGGCACGCCGGACCTCGACAAGCTGCAGCTGTTCGCGCAGGTGCTGGGCGGCAGCAAGTCCTCGCGCCTGGACAAGCGCCTGCTGCATGAGGACAAGCTGGTCGACAGCATCTCCGCCGCCGCGTACCAGATGCAGCTGAGCTCCAACTTCGTCATCACCGCCGACGTGAAGCAGGGCGTGGACCCGGCCAAGGTCGAGGCGATCATCGACGAGGAACTGCGCAAGCTGCTGAAGGACGGTCCCACCAAGGCCGAACTGGACCAGGCGCGCACCGTCTTCACCGCCGGCTTCGTGCGCGGCATCGAACGCATCGGCGGTTCCGGCGGCAAGGCCGACGCGCTCGCCGAGTGCGCGGTCTACACCGGCGATCCCGGCTGCTTCCGCGACAGCCTCAAGATCATCGACACCGCCAGCGCACGCGACCTCACCGCCGTGGCGAACAACTGGTTGACCAAGGGCAGCCACACGCTGGTGGTCGTGCCGGGCGATCGCACGGTCGTCGCCGAGGATGCGTCGGTCACGCCCGCGCCGATGAAGCTGCCGTCGGTCGATCCGAAGTACACGACCACCCCGAGCACCGTGAACCGCGCCGACGGCCCGCCGAAGACCACGAGCTTCCCGGACCTGAAGTTCCCGTCGTTGCAGCGCGCCACGCTGAAGAACGGCACCACGGTGATCCTGGCCGAGCGCCACGAGATCCCCGTCGTGCAGATGAGCTACGAATTCGCCGGCGGCTTCAGCGCCGACCAGGGCCGCAAGCTCGGCACGTCGAGTTTCGCCATGGGCATGATGGACGAGGGCGCGGGCGAGCTGGATTCGCTGGCCTTCGGCGATCGCGCTGAATCGCTCGGCGCCAGCCTCGGTGCCGGCGCGTCGCTGGATGGCGGCAAGGCCTACCTCTCGGCGCTGCGCCAGAACCTGGATCCTTCCGTCGCGCTGTTCGCCAAGATGCTGCGCGAGCCGCGCTTCGACCAGAAGGAAATCGACCGCGTGAAGGCGTCGTGGCTGGCCGGCATCAAGCAGGAGAAGGCGCGTCCGAACGGTGCGGCGATGCGCGTGCTGCCGCCGCTGCTGTACGGCGCGGGCCATGCGTATGCGATTCCCTTCAGCGGCAGCGGCACCGAGGGCTCGATCGGATCGCTGACGCGCGACGACCTCGTCGCCTTCCACCGTGACTGGGTCCGTCCGGAAGGCGCCACGCTGATCGTCGTCGGCGACACCACGCTGAAGGAAATCGTCCCGCTGCTCGACAAGCACCTGGGCGACTGGAAGGCGACGGGCGATGCGCCGGCGCGTCCGCAGATCGGCGAAGTCGCGCGCCCGGCCAAGCCGCGCGTCTACCTGATCGACCAGCCCGGCGCCGTGCAGGCCAACATCTTCGCCGGTGAGGTCGTGCCGTCGACCAAGGACGACGGTTCGGTCCGCTTCGACATCGCCAACTCGGTGCTGGGTGGCGAGTTCTCCTCGCGCCTCAACATGAACCTGCGCGAGGACAAGCACTGGGCCTACGGCGCCTACAGCTTCTCCGCCAACGCGCTGGGCCAGCGTCCGTGGATGGCGTTCGCGCCGGTGCAGATCGACAAGACGGCCGATTCGCTCAAGGAACTGCACCGCGAGATCACCGACTACAGCAGCGGCAAGGCGCCGCCGAAGCCGGAGGAAGTGGCGAAGATCCAGGCCACTGAAATCCTCAGCCTGCCGGGCGCGTTCGAGACCGGTTCGGCGGTGATGGGCGCGATCAGCGGCATCGTCCGCTACGACCGTCCGGACGATTACGTGTTCAAGCGCAAGGCGCAGATCGAAGCGCTCACGCCGGAGCAGGTGAAGGCCGCCGCGGCGACGATCGACCCGAACGCGCTGACGTGGGTCGTGGTCGGCGACCTCAAGCAGATCGAGAAGCCGGTGCGCGCGCTGAAGCTGGGCGAGGTGCAGGTGCTCGATGCCGACGGCAACGAGGTGACCTCGCAGCCCTGATACGCCATCAGTACACGCCATCAACACGCCGACCGGGCCGTCGCCTTTCCGTGACGTCGCCTCTGGCAGAAACGGCAAACCGCGACGGCGGCCTCAGTCGCGGTTCACCGGTTGGCGTTCACAACGGTGGCGGGTGCGGCGACAATCGCGCCCGTCCATTCATGCGCGGCGATGGCGCTGCGCGAATCAGGGGTAACGATGCGCAAGTTCGTGGTGGGATTCGTCCTGTTTCCGGCGCTGTTCGCCGGCGGCTGCACCTGGGTCGACATGGCACCGGGCGGCTCGTCGGTGCGCGTGATCGATGGCAACGGTCCGCCGGCCGGTTGCGAGAAGCGCGGCGAAGTCGAAGTGACCGTCAAGAACAAGGTCGCCTTCTACGAGCGCAACCAGCTGCGGGTCCGCGAGGAACTGGAAACCCTGGCGCGCAACGAAGCCGTCGGCCTGCAGGCCGACACCGTGCAGCCCATGGGCGCTCCGCTCAATGGTTCGCAGCGTTTTTCCGCCTGGCGTTGCGGCGCCGCCCGTCGCGGCGCGGCCGTTCCCGGAGCGTCCGCGGCCACCGGCAGCGCCCAGACCTACCCGATTGGCGGCTGAGCCCGTCGGCGGCCGGGTTTAACGGGCGAGCCGGCAGGCGATTCCCCCGTCCGGCCGCCTTCACACCGCTTAACCCCCTCCGGCCGCCTGTCGGTCGGAAGGGCAAACCATACGCAACCGGATGGCGGCGGAGTGGAATTAAGCGTTAACATGGCGTGTTCGTTTCCGTTTCCGGTCAGCCGCCCATGTTGTTCCAGCACGTCGCCATCGCCGGTCTTGCTCATATCGATGCACCCCGCCGGCTGACCTCGGACGAGATCCACGCCCGTCTCAAGCCCACGCTCGACCGCCTCGGCATCAAGTACAACGTGCTTGAGGAAGTCGCAGGCGTTCGCGAACGCCGCCTGTGGGACGGCGAAGTCAAAGCCTCCGACGCGGCGACGCTTGCCGGCGTCAAGGCGCTGGCCGATGCCGGCATCGACGCCGATCGCGTCGGCCTGCTGGTCAACACCTCGGTGAGCCGCGACTACCTGGAGCCGTCCACCGCCTCCATCGTGTCCGGCAACCTGCGCCTGCCCGACACCTGCCAGAACTTCGACGTCGCCAACGCGTGCCTCGCGTTCCTCAACGGCATGGACATCGCCAGCCGCATGATCGAACGCGGCGAGATCGACTACGCGCTCGTCGTCAACGGCGAAACCGCCGACCTCGCCTACGAGAAGACGCTCGACCGCCTCAGCCGCGACGACGTCACCGAAGAGCAGTTCCGCGACGAGATGGCCACGCTCACGCTCGGCAGCGGTGCCGCCGCGATGGTGCTGGCGCGCAGCGAACTCGCACCGGGCGCGCCGCGTTACCGCGGCAGCGTCACGCGTTCGGCGACCGAGTGGAACCAGCTGTGCCGCGGCGACCTCGTGCACGACCGCATGATCGCCGACGGCCGCATGCTGATGATCGAAGGCCTCAAGCTCGGCCAGAAGACCTTCACCGCCGCGCGCGCCGCGCTGGGCTGGGTCGTGGAAGAGCTGGACGAATTCGTCATCCACCAGGTCAGCAAGGCGCACACCAAGGCTTTCCTGAAGGCGTTCCGCATCGACCCGAAGAAGGTCCTGACCATCTTCGGCGAGCACGGCAACATCGGCCCGGCCTCGGTGCCGATCGTGCTGAGCAAGCTGCGCGAAGGCGGCCGCCTGAAGAAGGGCACGCGCGTGGCGCTGCTGGGCATCGGCTCGGGCCTGAACTGCTCGATGGCCGAAGTGGTCTGGTAAGCGACAGCTTCGCACTACCGAAGAACCCGGCCGCGTGCCGGGTTTTTCTTGTCCGGCGCCGACGCAGGTCGCGCACGGCACCCTCTCCGAACACAACGTCATCCCGCCAGAGCGGGAGCCCGGCAACTTAGGAAACCGACACAATCAGGTTTCGCCGGAAATGACGAGCAGGAAACCCCGATGACGATCCGCCTGCCACTGCCCGATTACCCCTTCACGCCGCAGCGCTTCGACGTACGCCCCGGCATCGCGATGAGTTATCTCGACGAAGGCCCGCGCGACGGCGAGGTGGTGGTGATGCTGCACGGCAATCCGTCGTGGAGTTTCTACTGGCGCAAGCTCGTGCTCGGCTTGAACGATCGCTATCGCTGCATCGTGCCCGACCACGTCGGCATGGGCCTGTCGGACAAGCCGTCCGACGATCTTTACCGCTACACGCTGCAATCGCGCATCGACGACGTGGACACGTTGCTCGACCACCTCGGCATCACCGGCGACGTCACGCTCGCGGTGCACGACTGGGGCGGCGGCATCGGTTTCGGCTGGGCGTTGAAGCATTCGGCGCGCGTGCGCCGGCTCATCGTCACCAACACCGGGTCGTTCCCGCTGCCGGCGAGCAAGCCGCTGCCGAAGTCGCTGAAGCTCGGTCGCGATTCGGGCCTGGGCACGCTGCTGATCCGCGGACTCAATGCGTTCTCGTCGGTGGCGTCCTTCGTCGGCGTCGAGAAGAAGATGCCCGCCGATGTGCGTCGCGCCTACGTCGCGCCGTACGACACCTGGGCCAACCGCATCGCGACCTCGCGCTTCGTGCAGGACATCCCGCTCGGCGAAGGCGATGCCGCGTGGCCGCTGGTGCAGGCGATGGGTCGCAAGTTGCCCGAATACGCCGACCGTCCGGCCTTCATCGCGTGGGGGCTGCGCGATTTCGTGTTCGACAAGCACTTCCTGAAGGGCTTCACCGACGCGCTGCCGAATGCGCAGGTGCATGCGTTCGAGGATGCGGGGCACTACGTGCTGGAAGACAAGGCCGACGTGCTGGTGCCGAAGATGCGGGCGTTCCTGGAAGCGAATCCGCTGCCTTGAGCTCCTCTCCCTTTGGGAGAGGGGTTGGGTGAAGCTCGGGACGTGCCACCACGTTCGCACTCGCGTTGTCTGCCCTCATAGCCCGCGTATGTGAAGCGCACTCGGGACCTGTCACGCTCACCCGGGTGCGCTTCGCTTACCCGGGCTACAAGACCAAAGTGGGTTCCAGCGTTCGCTGGAATGACGGTGAGGTTGTGGTGGGCATGTAGGAGTGCCCAAACGCAGTGGGCCTGGGTCCCGGCCTTCGCCGGGATGACGTTTCTCGAAGAACGCAGTCGTGCCGGTCACCCCGGCTGCGCTGCGCTCACCCGGGCTACGACGGCATTTGGCCCGACCGCCTCAGACCTCCGGCAACGGATTCTTCTCGTCCTCGCCCACGCCCACCCAGTCCTCCGGCGTGAGCACCGGCAGCCCGTGCGCGAGACGCGCCTTGTCGCACTGCGCGCTGGCTTCACCGAACTCCCACGACGCCGGCACCAGCGCGCACACCGACGGGCGACGGTCGTGGATCGTGCAGCGGCTGTAGCGGCCGATGTCGGCGTCCAGCGCGACGCAGCGCGGGTTCGACTGCGACGTCCCGCGCATCACGCGCTCGTGCGTGCGCAGGCTTTCGGTGAGTTCGGGCGGCACCTGGCCGCCGAGCGACGGATCGGCCTCGGACCAGTGGAAGCTCACGCGGAAGAAGGCGCAGCAGGCGCCGCAGGTCAGGCAGGGGTGGTGCATGGAAGGACCGTCGCGAAGTCCGGCGAACGTCGGCCGGGTGCGGAATTCTGAGGCTTTGGACGCCCGGCGCAAGTCCGCCCCGGTTCAGGCGAAAATGAATCCATGAATGACGTCTGCAACATCGCCGCGACCCTGCCCGGGCTGGCCGCCCGCTTCCCCGAGCGCGTCGCCATGCGCTGCCCGGGCACGCGCGGCCCGGACGGCCTGGCCCGGTTCGACCTGACGCTGACCTACCGCGAGCTCGACGCCCGCAGCGACGCCATCGCCGCCGGGCTGGCGCGTCGCGGCATCGTGCGCGGCACCCGAACGGTGGTGATGGTGCGCCCGTCGCCGGAGTTCTTCCTGCTGATGTTCGCGCTGTTCAAGGCCGGCGCCGTGCCGGTGCTGGTCGACCCGGGCATCGACCGGCGCGCGCTGAAACAGTGCCTGGACGAAGCGCAGCCGGAGGCCTTCATCGGCATTCCGCTGGCGCATATCGCGCGCACCGTGCTGCGCTGGGCGGCTTCGGCGCGCATCCGCATCACCACCGGCGCGCGTGCGTGGCTTTCCGACGCGACGCTTGCGCAGGTCGAACATGAAGGCGCGAACGCCGGCTCCCAGCTCGCCGCCACGCAACCCGACGACGTCGCCGCCATCCTCTTCACCAGCGGCTCGACCGGCGTGCCGAAGGGCGTGGTGTACCGGCATCGCCATTTCGTCGCGCAGATCGCGATGCTGCGCGATGCGCTGGGCATCGAATCCGGCGGCGTGGATCTGCCGACGTTCCCGCCGTTCGCGCTGTTCGACCCCGCGCTCGGGCTGACCT
>Ga0102593_1002958_pt1 | contig 11889 bp, 17 predicted proteins | sample AraplaCol_mMS_r2_2_FD_76862 | JGI IMG/M metagenome (GOLD analysis project Ga0102593, IMG submission 76862) | Arabidopsis root microbial communities from North Carolina, USA - plate scrape MF_Col_mMS_r2 (SPADES assembly) (version 2) | ecosystem: Host-associated > Plants > Roots > Endosphere...
ATGAGACGCCGAAAATCTGCGCCACGCCGGGGTATGACTTCGATCGGGCTACGCCCTCACTCCGTCACACCCCGGCGCGAGTCTCATCCTGATTGACGCTGAATCTCACTTAGATTGCCGCTACGCACTCGCCTGAAGGCGCATTATTGTGGCGCAGGCATGTAGTCTGCTGCGCAGGCTGCCCATCATTTGTTCGGGCGCGCCTATTTCATTTCGTTGAATGAGGCCGCGCGCTCAGCTTGTTTCCGTCCGGGTCGCGAAGATATGTTACAAAGGCCCCGCTTGGACGCTCCGTAGGTGGACTCTCAATCGCCGTGCCACCGTGGGCGGTACCAGCGGCGTGCCATGCGAGAACATTGTCGCGACTGGCAGCAGCGATACCGATCGTTCCACCATTGGCTGCGGTCGCTGGTTTGCCGTCGATCGGTGTTGTGATCATGAGCGGGCCCCCATCATGGATGTAGATCAGGTGGCCTCTGGCATCCATCTCACCGGGCTTGCCTCCCAATGCAGTGAATGTGGCGTCGTGAAAGGTTGGAACGCTCCAGATCATTGCTGCCAATCATGACGTGTGTGAACATGGCTCTTCTCCGATCGGGTGCTTGTGCAAATGCACCCCCTGACGTTCAACGCTCAAACTTCCGCAAATATTGAGCCGGGGATGTGCCGAGTGCTTTCTTGAACATCGTAATGAAAGCAGAGCCGGATTCATATCCGAGATCGCCCGAAACCTGCTGCACCGTCGACCCGGCCGCGAGGCTTCGGATGGCAATGATCAACTGCAATTGCTGGCGCCATCGACTGAAGGTCAAGCCGGTTTCCTGCTGAACAAGACGTGCAAGGGAGTTCTCGCTCATGGCCACCCGCCTAGCCCATTGGGATGGGGCCTCGCCACGCAGGTATAATCAGTTGGCGGTGATATTGTCCCATGCGGAAAGCGCAATTTCCGCCACATCTTGCAGTTCGGCGCGGTCCGCTCCATCCCGGGCACGGATCGCCATGCCGCTTTGGACTGTCTGCACGAACCTCGCCAGTTTGATCGTGTCCGCCGTAGCTTTTAGATCACCATCGTTCTTCGCTCGATCGAAGCGCGCTCTGAGCAGATCGAAACCGCCTGCACGAGTCGCACGCATGAGTTCGCCCAGTTCGGAGTGCCCTTCGCTGCCCACGGTCGCGAGCGTTGACATGCACCCATGGGGTAGATCGAGATCTCCACCGGTCATGGCGATCGCCGAATCCTGGAGAAAGAGCAGCGCCGCCTGCCTCGCTGTCGAAGCAGCCCTGAAGCGGGTCCACACCAACCCCTCGTAGGTCGTGTAATAGTATCGGAGGGCCTCGGCATAGAGCGCATCCTTCGAACCGAACGCCGCATAAAGGCTCTTGGTTCCGATCCCCATTGCCTCCGTCAAGTCGGCGATCGAGGTCGCCTCGTATCCCCTCATCCAGAAGAGCCGTGTCGCCGCGGCAAGCGCAGCCTGGCGATCAAACTCCCGCGGCCGCCCTCGTGGAGGACGCGTCGACGGTGAGTTCGCTTGAGGTATAGAAAGATTATTTTGCATCGACCACTGCATAAATCAGTTGACTGCAGTTTGCAATGCCGCTACCTATTTATGCATCGATCGCTGTATAAAATGAAAAGTCATGGATCTGTATTGAAAACGCGCACTTGTGAATGGCGGTTCGAGGGGAATAGGGGCTGATTGCGACCGCCCTTGCCGAGAATAGGGCCGATGTTGCACCTACCAGCGCTCGGCGGAACGGGCTGCGTCAGTCATTCAGACAATCGAGCAGAAAGGCCGGCGCGGGTTAGCCATTCGGGCCGACAGTGGTAACCCGGACGCAATCAGTCGCGCTGTCAACCAGACGGTTGACGCGTTTGCCTGGTCACGTGGTTCGTACAGTTAACAAGGTAAGCCAATGAACGCCGCAGTTTACCAATCACCCGGCGCTCGTGAAGTCCTGCGCTTCATCGAGGTTGCGGCAGAAAAGGCTTCTATGGATCAGCTCGCCTTCTTGACCGAAACCATTGCGCGCCACTGCCCGGAAGATGGCGTTCATGCATCTGATATTCCCGGGGTGACGCTAATCCGGTCTTCAATGCCGACCATGCCAATGCCAGTACTTTACGAGCCCACGCTCTGCCTCGTTGCTCAAGGCCAAAAGCGTGCAGTACTCGGCGATGCGGCCTTTACATACGATCCATCGAACTACCTGATTGCATCGGTCGAGCTGCCGGTGATTGGATCAGTTATCGATGCAGTTCCGGATCGGCCTTATCTTTGCCTCCAGTTGCATTTGGACACTTTTTCCATAACTGAACTCGCGATGCGCTTTCCGGCTTCGAGCGTAGAGGCTGCGAGACCATCCACCGGGCTTGCGCTTTGCCGCACTACTCCAGCGCTACTCGATGCCGCACTTCGCCTTGTGGGTCTGCTCGATACGCCGGAAGACATCGACGCGCTCGCGCCTCCTACCGTGTGCGAAATCCTTTATCGGCTATTGGGCGCTGAGAGCGGAGCAATTCTTAGGCAGATGGCCCGCGCGGACAGTCGCCTGAATCAGATTGCTCGAGTGATCTCGTGGATTCGGACGCATTTTCGTGAGAATTTCTCAATTGAGCAGGCGGCGGCGGAGATCGCCGGCATAAGCCGATCGACTTTCCACGCGCATTTCAAAGCGGTCACGGCCATGAGCCCGCTTGAATTCCGCACTCAGCTCAGGATGCAGGAGGCACAGCGCCTGATGGTCAGCAACAAAATGGACGCGGCCAGCGCGGGCTTTGCAGTCGGTTATCGCAGCCCATCACAATTCAGTCGCGACTACGTGCGCATCTTTGGGCTTCCACCGGCGCGTCACGCCAGCAGACTGCGCAACTCAGCCTGAGCTGCTCTGCCTTTAGGACGCTCTATGTGTTTCGGCGTGCAATATTGGACCCATCTCATTCGCTGGCCGGCTCGCGCAGGTCCCAGGTGGACCACTACCGGCAATTTTCGATTGAATCCTTACTGGAGGAATAACTATGCCAAAAAGCCCTGTCGACATCGCCATCAACTTCTTCGGCCACTGGAGTGCAAATCGCATTGAGGACGCGCTTGCGATGCTGTCGGATGACGTCCTCTACGACAATGTGCCGCTGCCCAACATCGTAGGAAGAGACAACGTCCGCAAATTCCATGAGGACTTCGGTGTGGGAACGGCGTTTAAGGTAGACTGGGCTGTGACCAACATAGCGGCATCGGGAAATGTTGTTCTCAACGAGCGGATCGACGTGTTCACCCATGAAAGTGGCGCGACGATCACATTGCCGGTTATGGGTACGGTCACCGTGGAGAACGGGGAAATCACTGTCTGGCGCGACTATTTCGATCTGGCCGACTTCGAGAGGCAGGTCTCACTTCTCAAGAGATAGCCAGATCGCAAACCCGCGGCCGTGGAGCCGCGGCGGCGCTGTTCTTGCCGGCATGTCGCGCTCGAAGGCAAGGTGCTTTGGGGACTGAGGGAGCCGTACCTGTCTTCCCGGCGATAGGCCGGGCAGGTCCGTGCCTCCCGTAACACGGATATCGACGGAAATGACGTGGGGCTTCTAGGAGTTCGCCGCGATAGAGCGGTTTCCTTTCACACTAGGCGTAGAACATCATGATCTCACCCTACACGATCAACATCCCTGACGAACGGCTCACCACTATAAGATCTAAGGTCGAGGCTTATGACTGGAGCCAGCTGCCGGATGCGGGCGGCTGGTCGGCGGGGGTTGGGGTTGATGACTTAAAGAGGCTCACCGCTTATTGGCGGGACAGCTACGACTGGCGTGCGGTCGAACGGCGGCTCAACGCACTTCCCAACTTCATGGCCGACGTGGAAGGCGAGCACATCCACTTCGTTCATGTGAAAGGCGACGGCTCCAAGCCGCCCGTCCTGCTTCTCCACGGCTGGCCAGGCTCGTATCTCGAATTCGAGCGGCTCTTGGAGCCACTCGCAGCGGACGGGCACGACGTTGTCGTCCCCTCGCTTCCTGGCTTCGCGTTCTCCACCCCGATCACGGGCCCGACCGGCCCGCGGCGGGCTGCTGGGCTCGTGCATGGGCTGATGATCCAACTGTTCGGCGACGCGCCGTATTTCATTCAAGGGGGCGATTGGGGCCACGCCCTCGCGGTTTGGGCAGCGCATGATCGACCGGACGCTCTCCTCGGCATCCATATCAACATGATGACCGTGCGCGCGGAGGATGCCGCTCCGACGACCGACGAGGAGAAGTCCTTCGCCGCCAAGCGGGCCGCGATTGCCGATCGGGAGAGCGCCTACTTTCACGAGCAGGCAACCCGACCGCAAACGCTTGGCGTCGCAATGGCCGACAGCCCGGTCGGAGCGGCGGGCTGGATACTCGAAAAGTTCGGCAAGTGGGCCGATCTTCCGACAACTGCCGATGGCGACCCCGACATATGGAGCACGTTTTCCGAGGAGGAACTCCTCACCAACATCATGCTCTACATCGCGCCAGCATCGTTCGTGACTGCAACCTGGATCTACTACGGCAGCCGGCTTGAGGAGTCGCGGATGCTCCCGGCCGGCACTCGCATCCAGGTGCCGACCGGCGTTGCGGCCTTCCCCGATCCGGTGTTCTTGCCGCCGCCGCGGTCGTTCGCGGAGAAGACCTACAACATCGTGCATTGGACCGACATGCCGCGGGGCGGTCATTTCGCGGCGCTGGAAGAGCCGGAACTGATGCTGGCCGACCTGCGCGCCTTTATCGCGACGGTGTCAGCAGCGCGCTCCTGAACGTGGAGATCTCCGTTTCCCGATGCGCGGCGCGTGGCGCTGGCGGCTCAGGGCTTAAATGCCCTGCGTGTACGACGCACCGGCGCAGGCCGGCTGTTAAGGGCGATCGACCGGCTTGGTCGTCATCGCCGCTATAACCCGCCAGAGCCGTCAGGAGCCCCGCTCAGGCTCTTTGGTGGCAGCGAGGCTCGAGCGGCCAGCGGCCAGCGCGCCGTAGAACGTCCTTGCCGGCCGCGTAGGGCGCTCTCGCCGTTCGATCCGTCCAGGGTCGACTTATCGTGCACGGCACGCGGTATGGCCATTAGCAGCACCCATATGATGGCAATCAGGAACGCGCGACGTATAGAGCGGTTTCCTTTCAGGCTGGGTCTTAGCCGCAGGAGGCGACGTAGTTGGCGCACTCCTGTGGTAGGAAGAGGTCGACCAGCTTGCCGATAAGGGACCACGGACCGGAGACGGTCCGCTCACCGGCCTTACGCAGCGTGGCTTTGAGACGGGAGAAGGCTTTCTCGATCGGATTGAAGTCGGGGCTGTAGGGCGGGAGGAACATGAGGCGGGCACCGGCGGCCTCGATCAGCGCACGGACGTCGGCACGCTTGTGGCTGGAAAGATTGTCCTGATGACCATGGCGCCTCGCCTGAGGTCGGACACGAGGACCTGACCGACATAGGCCTCGAACCATCATCATGGCGAAATCATCTACCTTCATTCTTGCGAAGGCGCGGTTGATGAACGGCTCCATTTTGGTTCCGATCTTATCTACGCCGTCGCCATCTGGGGCGGTGATACATGCTCTACGATTCGGGACCGGTTTGATATGCTGACGCTTGAAGGGATCGGAACCGCCGATCTATAGTTCACTATTCATACCTAGTATGCGCGACACAAGCGGTTATAATACGGCCAAACTGTCCGCCTTGGCGGACAATCCTAAGGAATTGGAGGAAAAGTGTCGGACACTTCGGACGTAAAGTCGTTTTTGCTGGTGGCGCGATCTAGAGGTTTTCGGCAAGCTGCACGCGCAAGCGGACTCAGTTCGTCGGCGTTGAGCGACGCCGTCAAACGGCTGGAGGACGATCTCGGCGTGAGATTGCTCAATAGAACAACGCGGAGTGTGCTTCCCACCGACGCCGGCCGGAAATTGTTGGAGCGTCTCGAACCTGCTTTCGCTGAAGTCGCATCCGCGCTCGACGAGGCGAAAAGCAGCCGCGGGCGCACTGCAGGAGAGCTCAAACTGAACGTCCCAATGAGCGTAGCGCGCTTGGTTCTGCCTACGATCGTACCGCCCTTCCTAAAGGCCTATCCGGACATTAGGCTGGAAATCGTCACCGACGAGAATTTTGTCGATATCATCCAGAGCGGCTGTGATGCGGGCATCCGTTACGACGAGCGTCTCGAGCAGGATATGGTGGCTGTGCCGATCGGGCCACGGGAGCAGCGCTACGCCCTTGCCGCTTCACCCCATTACCTTGCGACATGGGGAACACCGCAACATCCGCACGACCTGCTCGCACATGATTGCATCTTGGGACGATTTGCCGGGCGGGCCATTCCTTCCTGGGAATTCGAGCGCGACGGGGAGGAGGTCGTCATCACTCCAAAGGGCAGCCTCGTCGTGCAACTCGGCGGAGGCACCGATCTCGGCATCGATGCAGCCATCGCTGGTTCCGGCTTGATGTATCTCTTCGAGGACTGGCTAAGGCCGCACTTCGACAGAGGGGATCTTGCGCCGGTGATGGAAGATTGGTGGCTGCGGTTTCCGGGCCCGTTCCTTTATTATCATGGCCGGCGCCTTGTGCCCGGTCCTTTGCGCGCCTTCATCGATTTCGTCAGGCAATTGGAGAAAGCATAGATCCATTATGTCGCGGCACTTCAGCGAAAGCGGTCTCGACGCGCTCTTAGACGATCCTGACTGCCGCCGTGATCTGCTTTGCATATGCTTGACGCACGACCTTTCATTCGTCCGGTTTCATCGGCAAAAAATCCGAGATATCGCCCTCACGAATTTGCCTTGAAGCGGGGTTGTTTCATCTATTGCTGCGACGAAGGAATAGGTGGTTCTGCGGAAGCCGCAAGGCCTTCAGGTGGTGCAAGACCGATCCCGGCGGAGACCTCCAGCGGCTAAGGAGAGCGGGGGGCGCTTCATACCGACCGGTCAACCGCGCTCGACGGGCGTCCCCTGATGAAAAACCATTTGCCATCGCCCAGAATCGAGTTTCCAGATCGAGCTACGCAACGTTTCGAAGCGTCTGCGTGCGTCGGATACGGTAGTCCTAACGCTTCGATACCTGACCAGCACCACTTCGTTCGAGAGAGCGACCACAGAGAAGTCGGTAACTTGCGGAACAATGCTCGCTCCAGACACACTTTCGCCCGCCAGCGCGTCAATTGTGACTTGTTTGTCGTAGACCCGTCCGGATTTGCCGAATTCCACGAACTCATCGGCCAAGAGTTCTGCAACGTGTAGCGCGGACGTTCTTACCTCAGGACGATGGAGGCTGGTTTCCAAATGGTAGAAAAGATCAACGTCAGGTTCTTTGATTGACATAAAAGCTCCGACGATCATTGAAGCGGTCGATTTTACGGGAGGCTCCAACGGTGTAATGTCCGCCGCCGGCTGTGCAAAGCAATCACAGGTTGGCGCACCCGTCGGCCCCAAGCGAACAAACCAAGTTAGAGGTAAGAGGCGATTTCGATTAAGCTGCCACTGGGTCACGACAGTATACGGAAGTGACGGGACCGCGAGCGCCGTCGCGTTTAGTTGGACCTTCGATAATCTCTACGTTGCGTGTTCTAAGGTGTGTGAGAACCTGATCTGGCGAAAATTCAATGAGAAAGCAGAGAGCGTCGGAGCCGCTGGCGGCATATTCCGCTGTCATCCATTCGCTCGAAGCAAGTCAACCGGTCGAAGATTTATCCGCTGGTTTCCGACAGTATTGCCGTGCGAGGACGATCTGGAGCGTCCCCATAGTCCAATCTTTGCATCCCGAGGACTTGCTCATACCATCGACACGTCCGCTCTACGTCGCGAACGTTCATTACCAGATGATCGATAGCGTCGACGTTCACCGTTGCCTCTCGTCTGTTATCCAACTCGTGGGGAGACCTAGCGTCCCACGGAGGCACATCAATGACCGCTACCGGCCCGAAGCGGAAGACCTCAGTCGGCGCTAAATGGTCATTCGGTAGGCCAGTATTTTGGATGTTTCTGGAAGAACGACTGCGGCTTCGGCGTTCCGTCGCGTTCCCGCCAGCCCCACTCGATTTCCTTTGAGATGTTCTGTTGCGGATCGCCGCCAAGATCAGCCTCGATTTGTCCGATGCAGCCCCAGCAATCACCCCCACAATCGGCAGAAAGGGGGTCGCCTTCGACAGATAGAATTCGTTTACAAAGTCCGCAGCGTCCCCTCATGCTAATCGAGTTCCTCGTTGATAACCCACAACCATAATGAAAGTACGCCTAGTAGAAAATGTCGCCTCCTAGCGCGAAGCGGCCGACTGTGAGATCGGCTATAGTCTATGCCCTTACTTGTAGTCGGGAAAACTACCCTCTTGTCATCAGGCGCATCTGCCCACGCTCGATAGTCCTCGTAGGTCACAGAGCCGAACGCAATTCCCTCGACCATGCGACGGCGCGCCTCGACAGCCGCCTTCTCTGGAGGCATTCCGCTATCACGTTCGACCTCCGTTCTTGATCGATCGCTCAACCCTACCAACGCATTCCTGGGACATCCCTCGATAATCCGCGAACGGGTCGCCGGTTGTTTGCGAATAACAGAAGCTTAGCATTCGAAGGTCTCTCTGTTCCACACACCGCCAGCCCGGACCAAAGAGGCAATGCGACCATTGATGCCGGCGCTTCCAATCGTCGTCATCCGGCATCTTTCTGTGCCCTGCGTACTACCTCGGAGATGAAACTACTTTTTTCTGCCGTGTATCGATCCCCGTCGTACGGGAACTGCTTCGCAAGCTGATGTTTCAGAACGGCATACGCGGAAGCCACGTCTTCATGCTGACGCAGGTAGTTTCGGAAAAGCATCCGCCGCTCGTGTGTCTTGTTTGACGGAGGGCAGAGATAGGCTCTGATTTGAGGCGCAGGGCGCTTCAAGAGGAAGGCCCAAACTGCATCATCATAACGATTACCTCGAGGCTCGAAGCCGACCTTGACGAGGGCTGCACTTGCGTCTGACACGACGTCTGGCCCCGCTAGCGTTACATCCACATCGATGATCGGCTTTGCGGGCAAGCCCGGTACAGCGGTGCTGCCGATGTGGTCGACGGCCACGATCCATTCCCTGAGGGCATTTCTCAACAGGGCTTCGGCCGCCGAAAACGCATTTGTCCAATTAGGATCGTAAGGAACGACTTCGACTAAGGTGGGCATGCGCGCATCCGCTACAATGGGAGACGACAGTATGTTGTTCAAGTCAGTAAAAGTCGCTGTTGAAGCTTTTCAGCCCAACGAAATCTCGAGTTTCCCATTGAGTATCGATGTCTAGGCTTAGCACACCAGAGCGGGATACCGCGCTTCCCCTGCGTCGTGATCCTCTCTCGGTCCTAAGCAGACAGCGTTTTTGCGAAGTTCGACGAGCGACCGTCCTGTCTCCAGGAAACGAGTAGCTTTTCGACATTTGCGTCAGGGCCATCTTCTGTTTGTAGTTCAATGTCATACCGTTTGCCGACATGTATGGTCTCGAAACATCGCTTAGCGCTCCCTATGGGCCTGTCACCTCTCACGGCCTCACGCTCGATCAGAACGCCGAGCGGGCAATGCACGGCGGCAAAGTAGACATCGTGCTCTGCGAGGAGATCGACAAGTTCTTCCAGCCATCCCTCGGTATCGAGAATGTGCTCCAGAATTAAATTGTTACCGGCATCCGCATATGCTCACAGTGATCCATGAAACCCCTTGAAAAAGGCCCCCCGGGCGTCAGACCAGCGGAATTCACCGCTCTTGAAGCGTTCAGTCGGAAGCACGCCAGCGTCGCGCAGATGATCGATCGATATATGCCAGAAGGGATTTTCGATGCGCTTCTGCAGCGCTTTCGCAATGGTGGACTTGCCGCTGCTCGATGCTCCGTGGAGAAAAATAACGTGTGCCATCCGTTTGTCTCCTGATTTCAACAACGCGCGTAACGCAAACATGTCACGCATCAATAACCGCTGTTGCGCAACGTGGCGGACTAGATTCGTAGGGTGCCGTGAGCAGGTCGGACGGCCAATGCTTCACCGTTGAAATTCCGTGGAAAGCAGACCCATCATAAAGTCATCGTGCCACTCGCCATCGACGAAAGCCGTTTCCCGCTCCCGGCCTTCTAAGATGAAGCCGCATTTCGCATAGGACCGAATGGCCCGGTCGTTATATGCTAGCACTCGTATGCCGATGCGATGAAGTTTCATCTCGCAGAAGGCATGTCTTAACAGGAGATGGATAGCCCCGGTTCCTATCCCCATTCCAAGCATATTCCGGTCATAAATGGCAATCGCCATGGATGCCCGCTGATCTTGAGCGTTCACACTGTGAAGCTTTATTTACGCAACTAAGCGTCCTTCGACTTCGATCACCCCAGCGTGAGGATTTCCTGCGAGGCCTTGAGCCCATCGCTCGGCAGCCTCTCTCGTCATTGGCTTCGCGTCCGCGAAACTCACTCCGAACATCCTAACGATGTCGGCTTCCGTGCTCAAGGTGAAGCGAGCTCCGCATCATCGGGTGAAGCGGGCCTTAACTTAACACGTGCGCCCTCCAGAACAGTCATCGAAGCGATTCCAAACCGAAATAATGCCGAGCTACTCTAGGCAAAACGCCCTGCATCGCAATGGCCGCATTGCATGCCAATCGCTCTTCAAACTGTACCACTCGTCTTCCCTGCCTGCTTCCCTGCTTGCATGCAGACCGATACATGGTCGATATGGGATGATCACGAAGAGGAATTGGCCATGTATGCACTTCGGATTGTGGCACTCGCAGCATTCACCGCCGTCTCCGCGCTCGCCATCACAGCGTGCACGTCAACGGGAAATCATCGGCGGTCTGATTTGCCACCTAACACGGCCTGCGCACTTGGCTTTAATACCGAAAGGCCTTGTTCGTATTGAGAAAGACGTGCGCATTGGAGGCGATCGTTGCCATACTGCGCCTGCCCCCTGGGTCGGATGCTCGAACCTTCAATAGAAATCGATTGGACGATTGTCCGCTGTGGATCCTTCAGGCGGATCAATATCGGTTCGAGGTCCATCCGGTCCGCCACCCCCACACCGTCGTCGCTTTCCAATGTCGCGATTACATCTTCGAGGGAACGCCGGCGGCCTGTCTCTGCGCCGCAGGCTACCGATCAACTTGTTCCGCACCAGGGCAGCCGTCCACGGGTCTAACGGGCGGGAGGGATCCCATGTACTGCGCTTGAGATGGATAGCCAGTAGTACTTCCTGAACCACGTCCTCATCCTCACTTGCCGGCGCACTGAATTGTTCGCAGCGCTTGCGAGCGATCACGCGGAGATGAGGGGTGACGGCTGTCAGCAGTCTGTGGTAGGCGGTGTTACCTTTTCATTACGCGGTCTCGGGCGGATCGAGAGCCTGCTGATGGACGACGAAACGCGCATGGAACGGTACGCGTTCGTAAAGATCGATGACGTCCTGGTTCACCAGCCGCATGCGTCCGGACGACGTCGCCTTCCGGATCCACGCCCCCTTTGGCGATCCGTGGAGACGATACGGCCCTGTTCGTGCTGCGACAATCTGCTCACCGAGCGCGCTTGAAAGGCAGACATTATACATTATATTTAATTATATATTGAATCTCACTACGGATCCAGTCATGTCTGTCATCAAGATTTCCGAGAAGCTTTCGGTCTCGCCGCAGCCGAGCGTCGACGACATCAGGTCCCTACGTGAACAGGGATTTGCGACGCTTATCAACAACCGTCCCGATGCCGAGGACACCACCCAGCCGGGATCGGGCGCCGAACGCGAGGCAGCAGAACATTGCGGCCTCTCCTACTCCTTCGTTCCGGTAACGCTCGGCACCATCACTGAAGCGGACGCGCGCGCGTTCCAGAAGGCGCTCGACGCGTCCGAAGGCCCGGTGTTCGCCCATTGCAAGTCGGGCACCAG
>Ga0102593_1002959_pt1 | contig 11875 bp, 12 predicted proteins | sample AraplaCol_mMS_r2_2_FD_76862 | JGI IMG/M metagenome (GOLD analysis project Ga0102593, IMG submission 76862) | Arabidopsis root microbial communities from North Carolina, USA - plate scrape MF_Col_mMS_r2 (SPADES assembly) (version 2) | ecosystem: Host-associated > Plants > Roots > Endosphere...
TAGCCCAGGATCAGCGTCTTGGTGAACTGGCCGACGATCTGCGGACGCTGCACGAGCAACCTGTTCGGCGCCGGCGAGCCTCGGAGCTTTGCCTGATGGCCGCGGCACGCACCATGTCGGCATCGCGTTCACGCAGCGGCAGCATCTGGCCGTGGCTCGGGCTGGCGGCGATCATCCTGATCATCGACCAGTTCACCAAGACGCTGATCCTGGGCTACTACAAGCTCGGTGACGCAACGTACGTGACGAGCTTCTTCAATGTGGTTCGCGCGCACAACACGGGCGCCGCGTTCTCGTTCCTGGCCGACCATTCGGGTTGGCAGCGCTGGTTCTTCACGGCCATTGGCGTGGCGGCTGCGGTGTTCATCGTGTGGATGCTGAAGTCGCACGCGGGGCAGAAGCTGTTCTCGTTCTCGATGGCGTGCATTCTGGGCGGTGCGATCGGCAACGTGATCGATCGGATGATGCACGGGTACGTCGTGGACTTCTTGAGCTTCCACGCGGGGAACTGGTACTTCCCGGCGTTCAATGCGGCGGACAGTGCGATCACGCTGGGGGCCATCTGCCTGATCCTGGATGAGATTCGGCGGGTTCGGCGCGGGAAGTAAGCCAGTTTCTCAAGGGGCCTTCGGGCCCCTTTTCTCTTTAGGCCACGCTCTGCGCCAGCGGCCCTCACCCCAACCCTCTCCCAGAGGGAGAGGGAGTAAGACGCAACGCGAGGGTTTTTCCCGGCTTTCTTGGCTTGTCATTGCAGGGTCATACTGCCGCGGTGCAATGTAATCGTTTACATAGCACCGCACGATGAGCATTCAATCTGTTGCAGCCAAGGCCGGGGTTTCCGTGGCCACCGTGTCGCGGGCGTTCAACTTCCCCGACCAGGTTACGCCGGCCACACGTGAGCTGGTGGAACGCGCCGCGCGCGAGCTCCACTACGTGCCGAACGCCAGCGCGCGCACCTTGCGCACACAGCGCAGCCGCGCATTAGGTGTGGTGCTTCCCACGCTTCTAAATCCGACATTCGCAGAGTGCCTGCAGGGCATCGCGCGCGCGGCCGTCGCGGGCGGCTACGCGATCATTCCCGTTACCACGGGCTACCAGCTCGACGAAGAAGAACGCGCGGTCCACCTGCTGCTGGCCGGCAACGTCGACGGGCTGATCCTCGTTGTTTCCAACCCGTCCACTTCGGCCGCGCTCAACCGGCTGCGCAACGCCGGCACGCCCTATGTGCTCGCCTACAACCGGCACCCCGATCATCCGTGTGTGACCGTGGATGGCGAAGCGGCCGTGGCGGATGCGGTAGCGCGGCTCGTGCTGCTGGGGCACCGCCGCATAGCCATGGTCAGCGGCACGCTTGCCGCTTCAGATCGCGCGCAGCAACGCTATCGCGGCTATCAAAAAGGCATGGCCGATGCGGGGCTCGATGCGCCTCCGCTCATCGAAGTGCCGTTTGTCGAGAGTGCAGTCGATTTGCTCGCACAGCTGCTGCAGGCCAAGGTCCGGCCGACCGCGCTGATCTGCTCGAACGACCTGCTCGCCATCCGCAGCATCCGCGCCGCGCACCTGAGCGGCCTCGACGTACCGGGCGATCTCAGCGTGGTGGGCTTCGACGGCATTGCGCTCGGCGAAGACCTTACGCCGGCGCTCACCACGATTTCGCAGCCCAACAGCGACATCGGCCGGCGCAGTGTCGAGTTGCTGATCCAGGCCATGGCCGGCGGCACGACGCTGCAAGCCGACGCGAGCCTGCTGCTGCATTGCTTCTTCCGTGACGGCGAATCGTGCGCATCCGCGCGCGATATCGCCGGCGACTGATCACTCGTTTCACCCGCCTCAACCCTCACATTCATCAAGGAGTTCTTTCATGTCCCTCCGCATCTCCCGCATGGCCCGCCTGGGCTTGCTCACCGCCGCGCTCGTCGCTGCCAGCAGTGCCATAGCACAGACCGCTATTTGCTACAACTGCCCGACCGAGTGGGCCGACTGGGGCACGCAGCTCAAGGCCATCAAGGCCAAGACCGGCATCACCGTGCCGGCCGACAACAAGAACTCGGGCCAGTCGCTCGCGCAACTCGTGGCCGAGAAGGCAAGCCCCGTGGCCGACGTCACCTACCTGGGCGTGACCTTCGCGGTGCAGGCCCAGAAGGACGGGGTGGTCGAGCCCTACAAGCCGGCAGCATGGAAAGACATTCCCGATGGCCTGAAGGACCCGGCCGGCCACTGGTTCACCATCCACTCGGGCACGCTCGGTTTCATGGTCAACGTCGATGCGCTCAAGGGCAAGCCGATTCCCAAGTCATGGGCCGACCTGCTCAAGCCCGAATACAAAGGCCTCATCGGCTATCTCGACCCTGCCTCGGCCTTCGTCGGCTACGTGGGGGCGGTGGCGGTGAACGAGGCACGCGGTGGCACGCTCGACAACTTCGGCCCGGCCATCGACTACTTCAAGGCGCTGCAGAAGAACGAACCCATCGTTCCCAAGCAGACGTCTTATGCGCGCGTGCTGTCGGGCGAGATCGCGATCCTGCTCGACTACGACTTCAACGCCTACCGCGCCAAGTACAAGGACAAAGCCAACGTGGCGTTCGTCATTCCGAGCGAAGGCACGCTGGCGGTGCCCTACGTGATGAGCCTCGTCGCCAAGGCACCGCACGCAGCCGAAGGCAAGAAGGTGCTCGACTTCGTGCTGTCCGACGAAGGCCAGGCGATCTGGGCCAAGGCCTACCTCCGCCCGGTACGCGCTGGTGCGATGCCGAAGGACGTAGAGGCGCAGTTCTTGCCGGCCACCGAGTACGCCCGCGCCAAGAGCGTGGACTATGCGCGCATGGCTGAGGCGCAGCGGGCTTTCTCTGATCGTTATCTCAAGGAAGTGCGCTAAGTGCTTTGTTCAGGGCGCGCACCCGCCGACGGGGTACCTTTCTCCGCGAATGTCCCCCGGCCTGCGGCCTCCTCCTTTATTTCGCTGCGCAAGGCACCCCATCGACGGGAGCGTTGCACGGAGCGGTCGTTGATCAGCGATACACCGCGAGCGTGCCCAAGTGCACAGGGCATCGGGTGCTCCCCGCAGCGAAATAAAGGAGGAGCCGAAGGCGGGGGACATTCGCGGAGGGGAGTACCCGGTGGCCTTTGCACGCGCCCTGAACAACAGCGCCCGCAACACAGCGGGGAATGAATGAGATGAAGCAACCCAACGCCTGGAACCCACGCTGGCGCCTGCTGGCCTGTGCAGCCCCTGCAGCCGTGTTCTTCGCCGCCTTCTGGCTGCTGCCGGTGGTGCGCCTTCTCACGCTGCCCGCGACCAAGGGCTGGTCCACCTACTTCGCAGTGCTCACCGACTCACGCTACCTGCAGAGCATGGTCAACACTGTGGCGCTTTCGGTGGCCGTGACACTCGCAACGCTGGTGCTCGGCGCAGCTGTCGGCATTTATCTCGCGCGTCACGCCTTCACCGGCAAGCGCATGCTGCTGTCGCTGCTCACGCTGCCGCTCTCCTTTCCGGGCGTGATCATCGGCTTCTTCGTCATCTTGCTCGGCGGGCGGCAAGGCTTGGTGGCCGACATCGGCGACAGCCTCTTCAGTGAACGCATCACCTTTGCGTATGGCCTGCTCGGCCTGTTCCTGGCCTACCTGTACTTTTCGCTGCCGCGCGCCATTGCCACCTATGCCGCAGCGGCAGAAGCCATGAACGTGCAGCTGGAAGAAGCCGCGCGCTCGCTCGGTGCCTCTCGCCTGCGCGTGGCGCGCGACGTGTGGATGCCGGAGCTTGCGCCCACCACGCTGGCCTGCGGAGCCATTCTGTTCGCCACTTCGATGGGCGCCTTCGGCACCGCGTTCACGCTCGCCAGCAAGTTCGAGGTGATCCCCATCACCATCTACAACGAGTTCACAAACTATGCCAACTTCGCGCTCGCCGCATCGCTGTCGATCGCGCTGGGCCTCGTGACCTGGCTGGTGCTGTTCGCGGCGCGGCGCTTCGGCGCCAACCCGGTCACGCGCTGAAGGAAAGAAACGCTTCATGCGAAAGAACACCCAACACAAGGCGCCTTTCCTCCTGGCAGTAACCGTGCTGGTGAGCCTTTTCATGATCGCGCCGATGCTGCTGTCGGTTATGGCGGGCCTCGTCAACAACTACAGCGCGGGCCTGAAGAGCGGACTCACGCTGCGCTGGCTCGGCGAGGTGTGGGAGAACTACGGCGGCACCGTCGGCTGGTCGCTCGCGCTGGCGCTGGCCTGCGTGGTCGGCACCGTGCTGCTGGGCGTGCCTTGTGCTTACGCCTTGGCGCGCAGCCGTTCCCGGGCCGCGCACATCTTCGAGGAGCTGCTGACGCTGCCGGTCGCGGTACCAGGCCTCGCGACCGCGCTGGCGCTCATCCTCGCCTACGGACAGCTCACGGCTTTCCGCCAGAGCTTCGCCTTCATCCTCGTCGGCCACATGGTGTTCACGCTGCCATTCATGGTGCGCACCGTGAGTTCGGCGTTCCAGCGCGACGACCTCCTCGCGCTCGAGGAAGCGGCCCGCTCGCTGGGCGCGAACTTCCGCCAGCGCTTCATGGGCATTCTGGTGCCCGCCGTGTTCCCCGCCATCGTGGCCGGCAGCCTGATGGTGTTCACGCTCTCGGTGGGCGAATTCAACCTCACCTGGATGCTGCACACGCCGCTCACGCGCACCCTGCCTGTGGGCCTGGCCGACAGCTATGCCTCGATGCGCATCGAGATCGGATCGGCCTACACGCTGGTCTTCTTCGCCGTCATTCTTCCGGTGCTGTGGGGGCTGCAGTACCTTGCCAACCTGATCCAGAAACGCCATGGAACTTGAACGCATCCCTATCGACATCGCCAACTGCGCGAAGACTTATGCCGACGGCACGCGCGGCCTGCTGCCGACCGACCTGCACGTGGAGGCCGGAGAAGTGCTTGCGCTGCTCGGCCCTTCGGGCTGCGGCAAGACCACCCTCTTGCGGCTTATTGCAGGCCTCGAAGCGCCCGACGCCGGCAGCCGCATCGTGTTCGGCGGCCAGGACGTCACGGACCGGCCGGTGGAGCACCGCGGCGTGGGCATGGTGTTCCAGAGCTACGCGCTTTTTCCGCAAATGACGGTGGCCGCCAACATCGGCTATGGGCTGCGCATCCGCGGCGTGGCGCCTGAAGAAGAAAAGCGTGCCGTCGGCGAACTGGTCGACCTGACGCGGCTTGGCGGCCTGGAGAACAAGCGCCCCGCCGAGCTTTCGGGTGGACAGCGCCAGCGCGTGGCACTGGCGCGCGCCGTGGCGGTGCGACCGCGCGTGCTGCTGCTCGACGAGCCGCTGGCCGCGCTCGACGCCAAGCTCAAGGAATCGCTGCGCGACGAATTGGCCGAGCTGCTGCGCCGGCTGCACATCACCGCCATCCACGTCACGCACGACCAGCAGGAGGCACTGGCCATTGCCGACCGGCTGGCGGTGATGAGCGCCGGGCGCATCGTGCAGATCGGCCGCGGCGAGGAGCTCTACCGCGCGCCGTCGCATCCCTTCGTGGCGGAGTTCCTGGGCCGGGTCAACCGGCTGGAGCGCAAGGCCGACGCCATCGCGCAAGGCGTTGTCCGACTCGGCGGCAGCACTGTGCCTTGCCCTCATGCGTGGCAGAGCCATGCGATGCTCCTGGTCCGACCCGAAGACGTTGAAGTGTGCGCGCCGCGCGCCGACTGGGGCGCCGCCACGGTCGAACGCCGCACCTTCCTCGGCGACCGCGTGCAATTGCAGTTGCGCCTGCAGGATCAGCCTTTGCTGGTGGCCGATGTGGGCCGCGACACGCCCTTCGGTCCGGGCGACCCGGTGGGACTTCGCATTCAGCCCGACCGACTGATGACCTCGCAGGAAATCAGCGCATGACGACAACGACACAAGACAGCACGTTCCTGGTCCAGCTCACCGACCTGCACATCCGCGAGCCCGGCCGCCTGGCCTATGGCCGCATCGACACCGCGCCCTACCTGGAGCGTGCGGTGCAGTCGGTGCTTCGCTTGCCGCAGCAGCCGGACGCGGTCGTGATCACCGGCGACCTGAGCGACTTCGGTCGCGCGGCTGAATATGAGCATCTGGCGCGCCTGCTGTCGCCGCTCGCGATGCCGGTCTACCTGATGCCCGGCAACCACGACGACCGCGACCAGCTGCGCCTCAGCTTTCCGGGCCATGCCTACCTGGCGCCGGACGTGGGCACGGCCGGCTTCGTCCAATATTCGGTGCGCGTGGGCGCGCTACGCCTGCTGACGCTCGACACCTGCGTGCCGGGCCAGAGCCACGGCACCCTGTGCGAAGAGCGCCTGGCCTGGCTCGAGCAACAGCTCGACACTTGCCGCGGCGAGCCCGTCGTCATCGCCATGCACCACCCGCCGTTTCAAACGTTGATCGGCCACATGGACGAGATCGGCCTGCTGCAGGGCGCCGAGGCGCTCGAAGCATTGGTCGCGCGGCATCGCAACGTCGAGCGTGTGATCTGCGGGCACCTGCACCGGGCCATCGACGTGCGTTTTGGCGGCACCATCGCATCGACCTCGCCCGCGCCGGCTCACCAGGTCTGCCTGGACCTGTCGCCCGACGCGCCCTCGGCCTGGACGCTGGAGCCGCCCGGCTTCAGGATTCACGCCTGGTCTGCCAGGAGCGGCCGTCTGGTGACCCATTTAGCGGCTTCCGGCACATTCGAAGGGCCTTTTCCATTCCATGACAACGGCGCATTGATCGACTGAGCCCATACATGTGGAGAATGGGGCCCAAAACGAAGCGAAACGAAAAGGACAGAATCCGCCCTCCATGAAGCATCTCCTGAACCTGCTGGCCGCCGTTGCATTGCTGGTGTGGGGTACGCACCTCGTGCGCACGGGCGTGCTGCGCGTGTTCGGCGCCAACCTGCGCAAGATCCTGGTGCAGAGCATGCGCAACCGCTTCACCGCCGCGCTCTCGGGCATCGGCGTGACGGCCCTGGTGCAGTCGAGCACCGCCACCTCGCTCATGACTTCCTCGTTCGTGGGACAGGGGCTGATCACGCTGCCGGCGGCGCTGGCGGTAATGAGGGGGGCCGATGTGGGCACAGCCCTTATTTCGGTGCTGTTCTCGGCCGACCTGTCCTGGCTTTCGCCAATGTTCATCTTCGTCGGCGTGGTGCTGTTCATATCGCGATCGGCGAGCGTGGCGGGCCGCGTGGGTCGCGTGCTCATCGGCCTGGGGCTGATGCTGCTGGCGCTGCAGCTGGTGGTGGAGGCCACCGAACCGCTGTTCTCCGCGCCGGCCGTGCGGGCGCTGCTGGCCTCGCTCAACAGCGACGTGCTGCTCGAGATCACCATCGGCGCCGCGCTCGCGATCGTGGCGTACTCGAGCCTCGCGGTCGTGCTGCTGGTGGCAGCCATGGCCAGTTCCAACGTGGTGCCGCTGGACGTGGCACTCGGCCTGGTGCTCGGCGCCAATCTGGGCAGCGGCCTGCTCGCGGTGCTGACCACGGCCAAGTCGGCCGTGTCGGTGCGGCAGGTCACGGTGGGCAACCTGCTGTTCAAGGCGCTGGGCGTGGCCATCGTCGCGCCGTTCGTCGGGCTCTGGCTGCGCTACGTGCAGCCGCACATTCCCAACGCCACACATGGCGTGGTGCTGTTCCACCTGGCGTTCAACGTGGTCATCAGCGTGGGCTTCATCGGCCTCACGCAATGGGTGGCCATGCTGGTCACCAAGATGCTGCCGGTGCCGCAGCAGCCGGCCACGTCCACGCGTCCGCACCACCTCGATCCGTCGGCGCTTTCGACGCCGTCGCTCGCCATTTCCAACGCCGCGCGCGAGGCGCTGCACCAGGCCGACGTGGTGGAGACCATGCTCATCGGCACGCTCGACGTGATCCGCCACAACGACCTGCGCCTGTCGCAGGAACTGCGGCAGCTCGACGACACGGTGGACGAGCTCTACTCGGCCATCAAGTACTACATGACGCGCATCTCGCGCGAGGCGCTGGGCGAGGAAGAAAGCCGGCGCTGGACCGACATCATCAGCTTCACCATCAACATGGAGCAGATCGGCGACATCATCGAGCGCGTGATCATCGACATCGAGGACAAGAAGATCAAGCCGCAGCGCAATTTCTCCGAAGCCGGCATGGCCGAGATCGTCGAGCTGCACGGACGGCTGGTGGCCAACCTGCGGCTGAGCATGAGCGTCTTCCTCAACGGCAACGTGCGCGATGCGCAGAAGCTGCTGCAAGAGAAGGCCCGCTTCCGCGACCTCGAACGGGCCTATGCCACCACCCACCTCGACCGGCTCTCCGACCGCACCACGCTGAGCATCGAGACCAGTTCGCTGCACATCGACCTGATCAGCGACCTGAAGCGGATCAACTCGCACATCTGCTCCATCGCCTACCCCATCCTCGAGTCAGCGGGCGCACTGGCGCCGAGTCGGCTGCGCGAATCGCGGCTCGGAAAAATCGAAGGCTGATTCTTCCAATTGCGGCGGGCGAAGGGCCTGCGCCGCGCTCTGCGCTCAGAGCGGCGAAGGGGACGAGACCACGAACTGCTCCTGCCGGCGGCGCAGGCAGAAGTCGATCAGGTCATCGATCTCGGTGGCCTTGTCGAACACCGCATCGGCGCCGAGCTGCATGCACTTGCGGCGCGTCTCGGGCGTGAGGTGGTTGCTGAGCACCACCATCTTCTGCGTGGGCTCGCGGTTGCGGCAGGCTTCGAGCACGCTGAAGCCCGTGCCGTCCTTCAGGAACAGATCGACCACGGCCAAGTCCCACTGCGACAGGTTGCCGGTGAGCCAGCGTATGCCATCGAGCTCCGATTCCGCCTGGCCCACGGGATCGACCCGGCCAACTTCGCGCAACGTACCGGCCAGGGCCTCGCGGATGGTGGGGTTGTCTTCGACGATGAAGGTTCTGACAGTGTCCATGGCGCCGGCCTTCCCGAACTTTGTTGAAGGCTACAAAGTGCGCTTTGTGCAAGACGAAGGCATGACACCCCAGCAAGGGTAGGACAAGGCTGGCCCGCCGCCGGGGCATGCCAGCCTTGCACGGCTCAGAGCGTGAGGATGGTGCAGCCGGTGGTCTTGCGCGCTTCCAGGTCGCGGTGCGCCTGTTGCACGTCGGCCAGGGCATAGCGCTGGTCGATCGGTATTTTCACGGCACCGCTCTGCACCACGGCAAAAAGGTCGTCGGCCATGGCCTGGGTGCTTTCGCGGGTAGCGATGTGCGTGAACAGCGTAGGCCGCGTCACGTAGAGGGAGCCCTTGGAGGCCAGCGTGCCAAGGCTGATCGGCGGCACCGGGCCTGAGCCGTTGCCGAACACCGCCAGAAGGCCGAACGGGCGCAGGCACTCGATGGAACCTTCCCAAGTGTCCTTGCCCACCGAGTCGTAGGCCACCTTCACGCCCTTGCCGCCGGTGATCTCCTTCACGCGGGCCGCGAAGTTCTCGGTGCTGTAGTTGATGGCATGCGCCGCGCCGTACTCGAGCGCGAGCTTGCACTTGGCGTCGCTGCCCGCGGTGCCGATCAGCTGCAGGCCGAGCGCCTTGGCCCATTGGCAGGCGATCAACCCGACGCCGCCGGCGGCGGCATGAAAGAGGATGAAGTCGCCGGGCTGCAGGCCTTCCACGGGCAGCGTCTTCTTCAGCAGGTATTGCGTGGTCAGGCCCTTGAGCATCATGGCCGCGCCGGTCTCGAAGGAGATGGCGTCGGGCAGCTTGCACACATTCTTGGCCGGCATCACGCGCAGCTCGCTGTAGGCGCCGGGCGGCTGGCTGGCGTAGGCAGCTCGGTCGCCGGCCTTGAGGTGCGCCACGCCTTCGCCCACGGCCTCCACCACGCCCGAGGCCTCCATGCCCAACTGCAGCGGCATCTGGAACGGATAGAGCCCGCTGCGCTGGTAGGTGTCGATGAAATTCAGGCCCACGGCCTTGTGGCGGATGCGTATTTCGCCGGGAGCGGGCTCGCCGACCTCCACGTCGACGATCTTCAGTTCTTCGGGACCGCCGTGGCGGTCGATACGGACGGCTTTGCTCATCATCTTTGCAGTCTCCAGGCACACGGAAAAAAGAAGAAGCGCATCCTGCCACGTTTGCCCTTGCCGCGGCGGCAGGGGGGAATGCCCGGTAGAGTCGGCGCCCATGCAGACACAGCAGCAGCGCCTCACGCCTTCCACCGTTTTCCTGCTCACTGTGCCGCCGCTGCTGTGGGCCGGCAATGCCGTGGTCGGACGCCTGGTGCGGGACTTGGTGTCGCCGCTCACGCTGAACTTCGTGCGCTGGGTGATCGCCTTCGCACTGCTGCTGCCGCTCGCATGGCCGGTATTGCGGCCAAGCAGCCCCTTGTGGGCGCACTGGAAGCGCTACGCCGTGCTGGGGCTGCTCGGCATCGGTTGCTACAACGCGTTTCAATATCTTGCGCTGCAGACCTCCACGCCGATCAACGTCACGCTGGTGGGCTCCAGCCTGCCGCTTTGGATGCTCGCGACGGGTGCCATCTTCTTCGGTGCCCGCATCAGCGCGCGCGAGATCGGCGGATCGCTGCTTTCGATGCTGGGCGTGCTACTGGTGCTGAGCCGCGGCGAATGGCGGCAGCTGCTCGGGCTGCGGCTGGTGCCGGGCGACCTCTACATGATTCTCGGCACCATCGCATGGGCCTTCTACAGCTGGATACTGGCGCGCACGCGCGAGCCGCAGGACGTGCGGCAGGATTGGGCCGCGTTTTTGATGGCGCAGCTGGTGTTCGGCCTCGCGTGGTCGGGCGTGTTCGCGGCCGGGGAATGGACGCTGACCGACGCCCACATCGTGCCCGGCTGGCCGCTGATCGCGGCGCTGGCCTTCATCGGCATCGGCCCCGCGGTGCTGGCCTACCGCTGCTGGGGCAGCGGCGTGCAGCATGCCGGGCCGCAGGCAGCGAGCTTCTTCATGAACCTCACGCCGCTGTTCGCCGCGCTCTTGTCCGCAGCCTTCCTGCGAGAGCCGCCGCACTGGTACCACGGCGCGGCCTTCGCGCTCATCGTGGGCGGGATCGTGGTGTCCTCGTCGTCGAGACGGTAAGGCCTGCGGCTCAATAAGTGCCCGGATAGGCGCCGCCGTCGGCGAGCACGTTCTGTCCCGTCATGTAGCCCGCCTGCATGCTGCAGAGAAACGCGCAGATGGCGCCGAATTCGGCGGGCGTGCCGAAGCGCCTGGCGGGAATGTTCTTCTTGCGGGCTTCCCACACGGTGTCGAAATCCTGGCCGGTCTTCTGGGCCGCGCCGGCCATCGTGCCCTTGAGGCGGTCGGTGTCGAAGGAGCCGGGCAGCAGGTTGTTGATGGTCACGCCCTGCGCCGCGATGGGCGTGCGCGCCACGCCGGCCACGAAGCCGGTCAGGCCGCTGCGCGCGCCATTCGAGAGGCCGAGGATGTCGATCGGCGACTTGACCGAGCTCGAGGTGATGTTGACGATGCGCCCGAAGCCGCGCTTGGCCATGCCGTCGACCGTGGCCTTGATGAGTTCGATGGGCGTGAGCATGTTGGCGTCGACGGCCTTGATCCAGGCTTCGCGGTCCCAGTTGCGGAAATCGCCGGGTGGCGGACCGCCGGCGTTGGTGACGACGATGTCGAAGTCATGCCCCAGCGCGAACACCGCGGCGCGGCCGGCCTCGGTGGTGCTGTCTGCGGCCACATGCTTGACGAAAGGCGTTGGCGAACCAGCGGCCGCGACGGCCAGCTTCTTCGCCGCCGCTTCCAGCACCTCGGCGCCGCGCGCCACTATCACCACATTGACGCCTTCGCGCACCAGCGCTTCGGCGCAGCCGTAGCCCAGTCCCTTGCTTGCGCCGCACACCAATGCGGTCTTGCCTGCAATGCCCAGATCCATTTTTGTTGCTCCTGATCTGCAGGGGCGCTAACGCCCCGTGCGTGTG
>Ga0102593_1002966_pt1 | contig 11843 bp, 13 predicted proteins | sample AraplaCol_mMS_r2_2_FD_76862 | JGI IMG/M metagenome (GOLD analysis project Ga0102593, IMG submission 76862) | Arabidopsis root microbial communities from North Carolina, USA - plate scrape MF_Col_mMS_r2 (SPADES assembly) (version 2) | ecosystem: Host-associated > Plants > Roots > Endosphere...
GCCGTCTTGTAGGCGCGCACGCCCTCGAAGGCGCCGCAGCCGTAGTGCAGCGTGTGGCTCAGCACGTGGATCTTGGCGTCGCGCCAGTCCACGAGTTCGCCGTCCATCCAGATCTTGCCGTCACGGTCGTCCAGCGAGGGGGGGATCGAGCTCATTTCCTGATTCCTTTGTTTGGGAAGCGGTGTGGGGGTGCGACGGAGAGGAAGTCGCAAAAGCTTGCGATTTTACGGCCGACCCCGGAACGGGGTGCCCGACAATGGCCGGTTGTCCAAACCAGTGGAAAAAGGGTTTCCGTGTCCGTATTCAAGAACGTCATCGTCTATCGCATCGAACCTGCCTGGTCCCAAACATTGACCGAGGTGGAAGAAGGTCTCGGCAAGCAGCGCTTCGAGCCCTGCGGCCCCTCACAGGAAAAGTCAGCCGGCTGGGTGGAGCCCCGCGGCGAGGCCAACGGCCCGCTGGCCGAATCCATCGGCGGGCAGTGGCTGGTCGAATACATGATCGAGAGCAAGGCCGTTCCCGGCTCCGTGGTGCGCCGCAAGCTCGACGAGCGCTGCGCGCAGATCGAGGCCACCACCGGCCGCAAGCCCGGCAAGAAGGAAAAGAAAGAGCTCAAGGAAGACATCACGCTCGAGCTGCTGCCGATGGCCTTCACGCGCAGCGCCCGCGTGGCCGTGTGGATCGACCAGGCCGAGCGCCGCCTCGTGATCAACAGCGCCAACGCCGCGCGCGCGGACGAAGTGGTGACCAGCCTCGTGAAGTCGCTCGACGGCTTTGCCGTGGCCCTCATCAACACGCAGATCGAGCCGGCCGCCGCCATGGCCAACTGGCTGCTCACGCAGGAGCCGCCGGCCGGCTTCACCATCGACCGCGAGTGCGAACTCAAGGCCTCGGACGATTCGAAGGCCGTGGTGCGCTACGCCAAGCATCCGCTCGACATCGAGGAAGTGCAAAAGCACATCACCGACGGCAAGCGCCCCACGCGCCTCGCGCTCACCTGGGACGACCGCGTGTCCTTCGAGCTGACGCACGGCATGCTGATCCGCAAGATCGTGTTCCTCGAGGGCACGGGCGACGGTGCTTCGGGCGGCAAGAAGGAAGACAACTTCGATGCCGACGTGGCCATTGCCACCGGCGAACTCGGCCAACTGGTGCCGGCGCTGCTCGACGCGCTGGGCGGCGAAGCGGCATTCTCGGGCGCTCCGAAGGATGAGAGCGCGAAACTCGAGGCAGCGTCTGCTGCGGCGCCCACCACCTCGACACCGGCCGACGCCGTCGAGGAAGAAGAAGACGCGCCGTTCTGAAGGAAAGGACGGCGCCCCGCCCGGCTTGCCTGATCAGCTCGCCGGCGTTTCTTCTTCGGGCGGTGCCTCGGGCCGCGTCAACGTCCAGCTCTGCAGCTTGCCGCCGTTGAACACGGCGTCGACATACGAGCCGCCCGTATCGGTCCAGCGGTAAAGCTCGGGCTGCTCGTCCTTGGGCGAATGCAGCTCGCCGAGCGCGCGCGTCATCGCAATGACGTGCATCAAGGTCGCGCCCTTCTTGAGCTTGGCGTTGAGCATCACCGCGCTCGCGACGTAGCCCACGGGCCGGTCGGCGGCCCTCTTGAGCACCTGCATCGCGCGGTTGAAGTGCAGCAGCAAGAACATCACGATTGCGCCACCGGTCAGCGCTACGCCGGCCCAACCGTAGCTGCGCCACGCGAGCCCAAGAAGGATGATGCCGCCCACGGGCACCAGCAATTTCTGGAAATTCATGGGCGCATTGTCGCCGCCCACAGTAGCGGCCGTGGCTACCGCCGGGCGCGCGCGGCGGTACTCATCGCGAAAAGCACACGCCACCGAAGCGCAAGCCGGCACATTTCGCCGCACGGGCATCTGCCCGGGCCACTGAAAAGCGTATGAATACTCCGCGCCCAGTCAACCTCATTCGTCTCACCCTCGCTGCCACGCTCACGGCCGCCGCGCTCAGCGGCTGCTACGTGGTGCCGCTCGGACAACCCGCACCCGCGGCGCCGCCCTCGCAGGCTTACGCCGTGGCACCGGGCCCGGTGGCGCAAAGCTTCAGTGCGCGGCTGTATCCGTCGAACGCCGAAGCGGCGCGCTACGGAACCGTCGCAGGCACGGTGACCAACGACATGAACGGCCGCGGACACTTCAACGCGCTGATCGGCAATGAGCAGTTCCAGGGAGAGGCGACCCGGGTTGCCGGCTCGCGAGGTGCCGGCCTGGCGAACGCCAGCGGCAATCGCGGCGGCAATCTGAGTTGCCAGTACACGATGAACTCGGCCACGTTGGGCAGCGGCCAATGCGTGCTCAACGGCGGACCGGCGTTCACGATGCACATCGGGGGGTAGGGAGGGTGGCCCGGCGCGCCTGTGGTGCGCCGGGCATTTTTTTACCCCGATCAATCGAGGCGGCGGACCACGTCCATCGCCTCTTCGATGCGGTCGACGGCGTGGATCGTCAGGCCCTCGATCTCTTTCGATCCCTTGCGCGGCGCATTGGCCTTGGGCACCACGGCCACGCTGAAGCCCAGCTTGGCCGCTTCGCGCAGGCGCTCCTGCCCGCGCGGTGCGGGACGCACTTCACCCGCCAGGCCCACTTCGCCGAATGCGATGAAGCCCTTGGGCAGCGGCTTGCCGCGCAGGCTCGAGGTGATGGCCAGCATCACGGCCAGGTCGGCCGCGGGTTCGCTGATGCGCACGCCGCCCACCGCGTTGACGAACACGTCCTGGTCCATGCAGGCCACGCCCGCATGCCGGTGCAGCACGGCCAGCAGCATGGCAAGGCGGTCGCGGTCCAAGCCCACCGAGAGACGGCGCGGGCTCGGTCCGCCGTTGTCGACCAGCGCCTGGATTTCCACCAGCATTGGCCGCGTGCCCTCGAGCGTCACCAGCACCACGCTGCCGGGCACCGGCTCGGCATGCTGGCTCAGGAAGATCGCGCTCGGGTTGGCCACGCCCTTCAGGCCGCGCTCGGTCATGGCGAACACGCCGATCTCGTTCACGGCGCCAAAGCGGTTCTTGATGGCACGCACGAGGCGGAAGCTCGAATGCGTGTCGCCCTCGAAGTAGAGCACCGTGTCGACCATGTGCTCCAGCACGCGCGGACCCGCAAGCGCGCCCTCTTTCGTGACGTGACCCACCAGCACCACGGCCGTGCCGCTGGTCTTGGCAAAGCGCGTGAGGTGCGCCGCGCATTCGCGAACCTGCGCCACCGAGCCGGGAGCCGATGTGAGCTGGTCGGAGTACACCGTCTGGATCGAATCGATCACGGCGATGGCCGGCCGCGTGGCGTCGAGTGTGGCGATGATCTTCTCGAGCTGGATCTCGGCCAGCACCTGCACCTGCGAATGGTCGAGGCCGAGCCGCCGCGAGCGCAGCGCCACCTGCGCGCCGCTTTCCTCGCCGGTGACGTAGAGCGCGTTCTGCCCCGCGCGCTGCAGCGCATCCACCGCCTGCAGCAGCAAGGTCGACTTGCCGATGCCCGGATCGCCGCCGATGAGCGTGACGCCGCCCGACACGATGCCGCCGCCCAGCACGCGGTCGAGTTCTTCCAGGCCGGTGGGCGTGCGTTCGATGTCGGTTGCTTCTATTTCCGACAGCGTGGCGAGCTCGGACGCGCCCGCGAGCGAGGCGTATTGCGTGCCGAAGCGGTTGTTGGCCGGGCCGCTGTTGCCCCCCGCGACCTGCTCGATGAGTGTGTTCCAGGCGCCGCAGCTCGGGCATTTGCCGAGCCACTTGGGGCTGGTGCCGCCGCATTCGCTGCAGACGAAGAGTGTTTTTTCCTTGGCCATGCGAGGAGTTTAGGTGTCCGCACAAACCCTGATGGAAAACGACTAGGAAAGAAATTCCAAATCATTTAACATGTTAACTAATTCAGCGAGACACAGCTTTTGAGCACCACCTTCACTCACCGCAATCTGCCGCGCCTGCTGTTGCAGGCCCGCGAAGCCGTGATGGCCCACACGCGGCCCAGCCTGCGCGAGCACGCGCTGTCCGACCAGCAATGGCGCGTGCTTCGCGTGCTCGGCGAGCACGGTGCCGTCGAAACCGGCCACGTGGCGCGCGAGGCCTTCATCCTCGGCCCCAGCCTCACCGGCGTGCTTGCGCGCATGGAGCGGGACAAGCTCATCACGCGCAGCCGCGACCCCGAGGACCAGCGACGCACGGTGGTCGAGGCCACGCCGCACGGCATGAAGCTGGTGAAGCGCCTGTCGACCAGCATCGAGGCGCACTACGTCTGGATGGAAAAGTCGCTCGGCAAGACCAAGCTCACGCAGCTCTATGGGCTGCTCGACGAACTCATTGCACTGGAGCAGCCCTCATGAGCAGCAGCGCCCCGCACTACCTTCCAGCAGGCACCGTGTACGGCACGCTGCTGAACTTTCGCGCCGAGTTCGACGCGCTCGCACCGCAGATGGCGCAGCCGCCCTACAAGGCGCCGCCGAAAGCACCCGTGCTCTATGTGAAGACCGCCAACACCTGGAGCCCGCATGGCAGCGCCATCGAGGTGCCTTCATCCGTGTCCGAAGTGGAGATCGGCGCCAGCGTCGGCATGGTGATCGGCGCCGAGGGTGACGTGGAAGGCTTCGTGCTGATGAACGATCTCTCGATTCCGCATGCGAGCTTCTTCCGTCCTCCCGTGAAGTTCAAGTGCGTGGATGGGTTCCTCGGCATCGGGCCGGTGCTGCGCGACGCGCAGGAAGTGGCCGACCCCGCGGGCTTTCGCGTCGAGGTGCGCATCAACGGCACGCTGAAGCAGTCGATCGATTTCTCGCAACTCGTGCGTCCCGCACACCAGTTGCTGGCCGACGTCGGCGAATTCATGACGCTCGCGCACGGCGACGTGCTGATGCTGGGCTGCGATGCCGGCCGGCCGCTGGCCCGCGCGGGCGACCGCATCGAGATTTCCTCGCCGGGGTTCGAGACCCTGGCCAACACGCTGGTGCAGAAGGTGGCCGCATGAAGCACGCACGCGTCATTTACGAAGGCCGCGAACACACCGGCACTGCGCACGAATTCAATGGCGAGCAAGATGCCTCCGTGCGCCTGCAAGACGGCCGCATCGTGCCGCAGGAGCAGCTCACCTGGCTGCCGCCGCTCGCACCGACCGTACGGCCCCGCACCATCCTTGCGCTCGGTCTCAACTACGCCGATCACGCCAAGGAACTGGAGTTCAAGGCGCCCGAGGAACCGCTGGTGTTCGTCAAGGGCCAGAGCACCCTGACTGGTCACCGCCAGCGCACGCACCGCCCCGCCGGCGTGCAGTTCATGCACTATGAATGCGAGCTCGCCATCGTCGTCGGCAAGACCGCAAAGAACGTGAAGCGGGACGACGCCTACGACTTCATCGGCGGCTACACCGTGGCCAACGACTACGCCATTCGCGACTACCTCGAGAACTGGTATCGCCCCAACCTGCGCGTGAAGAACCGCGACACCTGCACGCCACTCGGACCCTGGTTTGTCGATGCGGCCGACGTGCCCGACCCGATGGCGCTCGCGCTCAAGACCACGGTGAACGGCACCGTCACGCAGCAAGGCAGCACGCGCGACATGATCTTCGACGCACCTTTTCTCATCGAGTATTTCAGCCGCTTCATGACGCTCTCGCCCGGCGACCTGATCCTCACGGGCACGCCTGACGGCGTGGTCGACTGCCGGCCGGGCGACGTGGTGGTGACCGAGATCGAGCGCATCGGCGCACTGGTCAACACCATCGAAGGCACCTAGCGACGCGCCGTTGCCGATGCCGCCGACAGAAGAGACAAACACTGACTGACCCTTGAAGGGACTCCATGCAACAGATTCATCACCTCATCGGCGGCAAGAGCGTTGCCGGCACCGACTACTTCGAGACCGTCAACCCCGCCACGCAGGAGGTGCTGGCCGAAGTAGCCTCTGGCGGCGAAGCCGAAGTGAATGCGGCCGTGGCCGCTGCCAAGGAAGCCTTTCCGAAGTGGGCCGGGTTGCCCGCGACCGAGCGCGCGAAGCTGGTCCGCAAGCTCGGCGACCTGATTGCCAAGCACGTGCCCGAGATCGCGCAGACCGAGACCGACGACTGCGGCCAGGTGATCTCGCAGACCGGCAAGCAGCTGATTCCGCGCGCGGCCGACAACTTCTACTATTTCGCCGAGATGTGCACGCGAGTGGACGGCCACACCTACCCCACGCCCACGCACCTGAACTACACGCTGTTCCACCCGGTGGGCGTGTGCGCGCTCATCAGCCCATGGAACGTGCCCTTCATGACGGCGACATGGAAGGTCGCGCCCTGCCTCGCCTTCGGCAACACCGCGGTGCTGAAGATGAGCGAGCTCTCGCCGCTCACGGCCGCGCGCCTGGGCGAGCTCGCGCTCGAGGCGGGCATTCCGCCGGGCGTGCTGAACCTTGTGCACGGCTACGGCAAGGAGGCCGGCGAGCCCCTGGTGGCGCACCCCGACGTGCGCGCGATCTCTTTCACAGGGTCTACCGCCACGGGCAACCGCATCGTGAAGAGCGCGGGCCTCAAAAAGTTCAGCATGGAGCTGGGCGGCAAGAGTCCGTTCGTGATTTTCGACGACGCCGACCTGGAGCGCGCGCTGGACGCGGCGGTGTTCATGATCTTCAGCAACAACGGCGAGCGCTGCACGGCGGGTTCGCGCATCCTGGTGCAGCAGTCGATCTATGCGGACTTTGCCGCGAAGTTCGCCGAGCGCGCCAAGCGCATCGTGGTGGGCGACCCGCTCGACGAGAAGACCATCGTCGGCCCGATGATTTCAGAGGGCCACTTGGCCAAGGTGCGCAGCTACATCGAGCTGGGCCCGAAGGAAGGTGCGACGCTGCTGTGCGGTGGACTCGGCACGCCCGAACTGCCCGACCGCGTGAAGCGCGGCAACTACGTGCTGCCGACGGTGTTTGCGGACGTCGACAACCGCATGCGGATTGCTCAAGAGGAAATCTTCGGACCGGTGGCCTGCCTGATTCCGTTCAAGGACGAGGCCGATGCAATCCGCCTTGCCAACGACATCGAGTACGGTCTCTCGAGTTATGTGTGGACCGAGAACATCGGCCGCGCGCACCGCGTGGCGGCTGCGGTGGAGGCCGGCATGTGCTTCGTCAACAGCCAGAACGTGCGAGACCTGCGCCAGCCCTTCGGCGGCACCAAGGCCTCGGGTACGGGGCGCGAGGGCGGCACCTGGAGCTACGAAGTTTTTTGCGAGCCGAAAAACGTTGCGGTTTCCATGGGTTCGCATCACATTCCGCATTGGGGTGTCTGAAATGAACACGGTGTATCGCCTTGGGCGCGCTCCCGCCGACGGGGTACCTTGCTCCGCGAATGTCCTCCGGCCTGCGGCCTCCCCCTTTATTTCGCTGCGCAAGGCACCCCATCGACGGGATCGTTGTTCAGAGCGGAGGTTGATCGAGCGGAACAACCGCAGCGCCTGGTGGGCACAGGGCGCCGGGTGCTCCCCGCAGCGAAATAAAGGAGGAGGCCGCAGGCCGGGGGACATTCGCGGAGGGGAGTACCCGGTGGCCTGTGCACGCGCCCTGAACAACGGTGCAAGGTCGCTGCCATGAGCCTGTACGCCATGCAGAAATTTTTGTTCGCACTCAATCGCGATGCAGACGTGCAACGCCGCTATTCGGAAGGCGGCCAAACACGTGTCGAATTGCTGGCGGCCTATGACCTCAACGACGAAGAGCGCGAAGCCATCGACAAGGGCGACATCGGAAAACTCTACGTACTCGGCTGCAACGGACAACTGCTCATGCACTTCGCACCGCTGCTCGGCATTGCATGGGCCGACTACCTCGAAGCCATGCGCGAAGGCGTGCGCAAATACGGTCCGGTGCGCGCAGGCATCTACGCGATGACAACGGGCACAGACGAAAAGGTGGCAGGCGTATGAGTCTCGTATTCGCAGGCGTGTGCAGTCACGCCCCCGGCATCACCGGACGCGCGCACCTGGCCGACCCGGCGGTGAAGGACGAATTTCACGCGCAGTTTCATCGCTTCGGCGAAGCAATGCGCGCTACCAAGCCCGATGCCGTGATCGTCATTGCGGCTGAGCATTTCGCGAACTTCTTCATGAACAACATGCCGGCCTATGCGATCGGCATGGCCGACAGCTACGAGGGACCGATCGAGGATCCGAAGTGGCTGGGCATCGAGAAGCACACCATCCCCGGCGACGCCGCGCTGTCGCAGCGCCTGATCCGCGAGGTGATGCAGACCGTGGACGTGGCCTACGCGGAAGAATGGAAATTCGACCACGGCATCATGGTGCCGCTCCAGTTCCTGACGCCGAAGTTCGATACCAAGATCATCCCCGTGAACATCAACTGCCAGGGCCCGCCGCTCACGCCGCTGCACCGCGCATGGGCCTTCGGCGAGGCATTGCGCCGCGCCTGCGACAAGGCACCCGAGCGCATTGCGCTGGTGGGCACGGGCGGCATTTCACATTGGCCGGCCACGCCCGATTCCGGCAAGGTCAACGCCGAGTGGGACGCCGAGTTCATGAACCGCTGGTGCGCCAACGACCGCGAAGCGCTGCTCTCGCCAACCGACTACAACGACGAAGCCACCTACCGCGAAGCCGGCCAGGGCGGCTTCGAGATCCGCACCTTCCTGAGCGTGGCCGCGGCTGCGCGTGGCAAGGGCCAGATCCTGCACATGAAGGCCATTCCCATCTTTGCGGTGACATGCACTGTCGCCGTCATGTCTGTCGAATAAAAGGAAGCAAGCAGGCCATGCCACACGTCACCATCCAGTACACCGGCAACCTCGACGCCGAAACCCGCATGGGCGACCTGTGCCGCGCGCTCGCGGCCAGGCTCCTCGCACAGAAGGATGCGCAGGGACAACCGCTCTTTCCCATCGGCGGCACGCGCGTGCTCGCGTATCCGGCGGCCCAGTATGCGGTGGCGGACGACGCGGACGACTACGCCTTCGTCTACGTGAATGTGCGCATCGCCGCCGGACGCAGCGAGGAGTCGAAGAGGAAAGCCGGCGACGACCTGCTGGCCGCCGTGAAATCGCACTTCGAGCCGCTCTTCAGCAAGCGCCACATCGGCATCACGCTGCAGATCGACGAGAGCCCCGGCCAGGTGTACGACGGCAAACACAGCAACCTGCATCCCCTCTTCAACAAGCAGTAGTCAACAAACCATGCTCACCGCCGACACCATTGCAAGGCTCGCGGCCGAACTGCACGAAAGCGAAAAATCGCGCGTGCAGGTCGAGCACTTCTCCAAGCGCTTTCCCGAAATGACGGTGGAAGACGGCTATGCCATCTCGCGCGAGTGGGTTAAAGCCAAGATCGCCGAGGGCCGCACCGTGAAGGGCCACAAGATCGGCCTCACTTCGCGCGCCATGCAGCTGTCCAGCCAGATCACCGAGCCCGACTACGGCACCCTGCTGGACGACATGTTCTTCGAGCAAGGCGGCGACATCCCGTTCAAGCGCTTCATCGCGCCGCGCATTGAGGTGGAACTGGCCTTCGTCCTCGGCAAGAAACTGCAGGGTCCGAACGTGACGATCTTCGACGTGCTGGCCGCCACCGACTACGTGGTACCCGCCATCGAGATCATCGATGCGCGCATCGAGCAGTTCGACCGCCACACCAAGGCACCGCGCAAGGTGTTCGACACCATCGCCGACAACGCGGCCAATGCCGGCATCGTGATGGGCGGCCGGCCGGTGAAGCCCGACGCGGTCGACCTGCGCTGGGTGAGCGCGCTGCTCTACAAGAACGGCGTGATCGAGGAGTCGGGCGTGGCCGCGGCCGTGCTCAACCACCCCGCCACCGGCGTGGCCTGGCTCGCGAACAAGCTCGCGCCGTGGGACGAACACCTCGAAGCCGGCGAGGTGGTGCTCGGCGGCTCGTTCACCCGGCCCACCACCGCTGTGCCCGGCGACACCTTCCATGCCGACTACGGCCCGCTCGGCAGCATTGCCTTCCGCTTTGTCTGAAAGACGCACCATGCACACACCTCTCAACACCTTCAAGCAGGCCATGCAGGCCGGCGAGCAGAAGATCGGCCTCTGGGTCGGTCTGGCCGATGGCTACGTGGCCGAAATTCTGGCGGGCACCGGCTACGACTGGCTGCTGCTCGACGGCGAGCACGCGCCCAACGACGTGCGCTCGGTGCTCGCGCAGCTGCAGGGCATCTCCAGCGCATGGTCGGCGCAGCCCGAAGCCGAGCGCTCGCACCCCGTGGTGCGCGTTCCGGTGGGCGACACCACACTGCTCAAGCAGTACCTGGACATCGGCGCTCAAACCATCCTGGTGCCGATGGTCGATACCGCCGAGCAAGCGGCGCGAATGGTCCAGGGCATGCGCTATCCGCCCGAAGGCATCCGCGGCATGGGGAGCGCCCTCGCGCGCGCCTCGCGCTGGCAGGCCTACCCCGGCTACCTGCATGAAGCCAACGCGCAGACCTGCCTGCTGGTGCAGGCCGAAACCGTGGAAGCCATGAAGAACCTCGACGCCATTGCCGCCACGCCAGGCGTGGACGGCGTGTTCATCGGGCCGGCCGATTTGTCGGCATCGATGGGCTTCGTGGGCCAGCCGAACCACCCCGAGGTGCAGGCCGTGATCGCCGACGCCGTTGCGCGCATCCGCAAGGCCTGCAAGGCACCGGGCATTCTCTCGACCACTGAGGAGCAGGCGCGCAAGTGGCTGGCGGCGGGCGCGCAGTTCGTGGCGGTGGGCGTGGACACCATCTTGCTCACGGCAGCGGCGAAGCAGCTGGCGTCCAAATACAAGAACGCCGCTAGCGCGGTGACGCCCAACGGCTACTGAAAACTGTTCGCTTTTTCCTGCGCCATGACTTCCCCGACCGATCCCAAGCGCTTCCGCTCCGCCACCATCCGTGAAGGCACGATCCGCGCGACCACGCGCAGCTTCCTGCATGCGCTCGGCCAAGACGACGAGGACATCGAACGTCCGCACATCGGCGTGTTCCACACCGGCGGCGAGATGAGCCCGTGCAACCTCAACCTGCGCGAGCAGGCGCAGCACGCCAAGACCGGCATCTATGCCGGAGGCGGCACGCCGCACGAATGCCCGGTGGTGTCGGTGAGCGACGGACTCACCATGGCGCATTCAGGCATGCGCTTCTCGCTGATCTCGCGCGATCTGATTGCCGACAGCGTCGAGGCCTCCACGCGCGGCCATCAGTGGGACGGCATCTTTGCCATCGGCGCCTGCGACAAGAACCTGCCGGGCCTCATGATGGGCATGGTGCGCTGCAACGTACCCAGCGTGTTCGTGCACGGCGGCTCGGCGCTGCCGGGGCAGATGCCCGGGCCACATCCAGAAGTACGGGGCCGCGACCTCAACGTGGTCGACACCTACGAGACTATCGGCAAGGTGCTGGCCGGCACCGCCACGCACGACGAACTCGACGCGATGAGCCGCGCCTGCCTGCCCACTGCCGGCGCCTGCGCGGGCCAGTTCACGGCCAACACCATGGGCATGGTGTCCGAGGCGTTGGGCCTCGCGCCCATCGGCTCGAGCATGGTGCCGGCGGTGTTCAGCGAGCGAGCGCCGCTGATGCGCCGCGCCGCTAAAAACCTCATGAAGGCGGTGATGGGCGACAGTCCCTTGCCGCGCGACATCGTGACGCGCAAGGCGCTCGAAAACGCCTGCGCCGTGGTCTCGGCCACGGGCGGCTCGACCAACGCGGCGCTGCACCTGCCGGCCATCGCGCACGAGGCCGGCATCAAGTTCCACCTGGACGACGTGGCCGAGATCTTCGCGCGCACGCCGCTCATCGCCGACCTGCGGCCCGGCGGCCAGTACCTGGCGCGCGACGTGTTCTACATCGGCGGCGCGGGCGTCATTCTTCGCAC
>Ga0102593_1002973_pt1 | contig 11820 bp, 4 predicted proteins | sample AraplaCol_mMS_r2_2_FD_76862 | JGI IMG/M metagenome (GOLD analysis project Ga0102593, IMG submission 76862) | Arabidopsis root microbial communities from North Carolina, USA - plate scrape MF_Col_mMS_r2 (SPADES assembly) (version 2) | ecosystem: Host-associated > Plants > Roots > Endosphere...
TAGAAAGAGAGGTAGAAAGAGAGGTAGAAAGAGAGGTAGAAAGAGAGGTAGAAAGAGAGGTAGAAAGAGAGGTAGAAAGAGAGGTAGAAAGAGAGGTAGAAAGAGAGGTAGAAAGAGAGGTAGAAAGAGAGGTAGAAAGGAGAGGTAGAAAGAACGGCAGAAAGAACGGCAGAAAGAATGGTAGTTTCAAACTATGGTATTCAATGCATGACTTGGCGAAGCAGGAGGTTCAAGTATTGCCACTGCTTTATGCATAATTTTTATCCAAGGAAGAGAAAGACTAACAATTTCGAATGGTTTGAGATAATTTCGTATTTTGTTGAGATGATAATATCTCGCACTATCTGCGGTAGCTCTGCCGGTCTTGTTAAATAATTTTGTTCGATTACAATGAATCAAATTCGATGTGCGGCGCAATACTCCCAAGAAATACACAATGTGATTACAAATTGTCAGTTTGAATAATAGTCATTCGATATGCCCAAACATTGCCAGCCACGTCGTCGAGAGTCATGCAAGTGATCAGGTAGAAATTGGGCATCGCGTGCGCAGAGGTAAGGAAGTTCACTTTCACTTAAAGTACGATTTGCGCAATGGATGCCTCAGTTCTTACAATTCAGCATGAACAACCAAACTATTAATACAGGAGTGTCGTGAGCTGAGATAATTAGGACAACGAGCAGCATCTTGTATGGGAACCAAAGCGACGCAGCCTCAATGCACGACGAATCCGAGTCCATGTCTCCAGATGTGGGCACGGTTGGGCAGATGCACCGAGTGCTGCTGACCTTATTGAAATCAGGTTCTGGTCACTCGAGCGAGGTGAATGGAACCAGTCAGACTGTCTCATAGACTGGTATGATCCATCGCCTGTCGAACGGGCTGCACGAAAGTATATATGCAAAGGTTTTACACTCTACGATGTGCATCTACACAGTCTCCGTCCAGACTACTGTTACCGCGCCGTTACAGTCGATGGCAGCAATGCCATTTTCGTGATTTCGGTATATGAAAAGAGCCAGTTTGCAGATGCTGGAAGATTTGGTCAGATAAAGCAGCTGATTTTATGGTTTCCAAAATTGTAGCTGGAACAGTGGAAACATGAAGCGATTCTGGCAGCGGTGAATGTCTTGAATATAGAATTGATTAATTTTATATAAATTGTTTGTGTTTGAAAAGGATGATTGGAATAAGAATACTGTTTTAAAGAATTCTTCTTTCTGGAATATCTGTTCTAATATATTCTTAATTTTAAGATTAAAAATTCTGGTTATAAATATTATATTAGACTACAGTATATGTAATGGAACTAAGGTACAAGCTAGCACTTGTTGACTAGGTGAAAAGTAAGCTATACAGCTTCAATATACGATTCTTCAGATCCTTTGTCGGGAGTCCCGTGACATATTTATTCCTCAATAAAATCTTGACTGTTCCGAATATCGTTGATCTTCAAATTATTTTTCTATAAAAAATTTACTTTTCAATCAAAATTATTTCCGCGGATTTTTCTCCTTCGCCAAACATATAGCAATTCCATATATATAATCTATAAAAATCGTACAGATCTTTGGGCTATACAATTCAATACATTTGCGCGCCCAATAAACATTCCGAGAAAGTCATTATAAAAAGATATCCAACCCAGATTTTATTTGGATTTATCTTCCACTAAAAAAATTTCAGGAATATAATGAGATTCCGGAACTACTATCTTGGTAGATTACGGCCGCCGTACGGATGTTCTGAATACCAGGGTATCCGCACGTGACCGAACAGGCACGTGTTTATCCATTCGTATATAATACCGCTAGCCGAGTACAATATCAAAATATACAACTTCACTCCTCAGATCTCAATAAAAAACTATTGAATTCAGTATTTACTGTATTTCAACAAATAGTCTGTTCTTCAGACTTGAATTTAAATATATAAATATAACTTGATTCACACAATAACTAATATAACCAATATCTAAACTCTAATTCATCCTCAATACTGTTTGCAGCTAATGTTATCGATCAGTTTCTATATCCAGCAAAGTCTTTTCTTCGAATTTCATTCTCAGCGCCTGTGTGTTCCGTCAACATAATATTTGAAAATTCGCTTGAACGGTCAGGCCCGGAAGAAAGGATAAGAGGGTACGCACTCACCGAGTCTTTTTCTAGCGTCAAGGATAAATAGACCTTGTTACGGTTCAATCTTGAATAAAAGTCATTTCTTATCGAAATCTCTTGGTCAGAGCGATATTAGCCACTACACTATATCGGATTAGTTGTTGAACAATAACACCTTTTTGGCTATATAGATCTAATTTGGCGCCGTTGATCGCTCTGGGTTTCTCCGCGTTGTAGTATATAATCCCTGCCACGCCCCTTCAACTTCTCGCTGTGTTTCGCCGCCCGCTTGTACTTTCTCCTCGTCTTCGTCCGTGCTCTGCAGGTGAGCCATTTTTGCTATTTATTCGAATCACCGAGCCCCGCCGCCCTCTTCCCTGGCGCGACGGGTCAAGTCTGCAATCCCTCGAGCGCAATCTGCGCTGCTGTCGCTCGCCTAGCCCTGTTGTCCATTACTAGACCTGGACACCCACTCATGAGCGGGTTTTATGAGCGGGATTTTTGAAAATCGGCTCATGGCATGAGCTAGCTCATGAGCGGGAAACCGCTCAAAAAGTGGGGCGAAGCTAGATCTTGGCAAAATTGCATTATTATGCAAAATCTTGGCAGTAATGCAGTGGTATTATAGTCAGTAGTAGCTGTTAGCCATACTATTAACAAAAAACAACAGTAAAAAAATAACACAACAGTTGCATATATATATATATATATATATTTTTGAGAGTAAAATAGAAATAGTAATTTTGGTAATTTGCTATAGTTAACAGTTTAATTACAATACAATCAAATAAAATTCCAGAACTACTATCTTGGTAGATTACGGCTACCGTACAGATATTCTTAGTACCAAAATATCCGTATATAACCGAACAGATATAGACAGAATACAGTATACTATATTCTAGAACAAAAATATAGATTTATATTTTTATCCGAATAGATCTCGGATATAGACAGAATACGGTATACCATATCCAAGAACAAGAATATAGAAATTTGCCCTTGTCCGAGTGGGTCTCGGATATAGGCAGAACACGGTATACCGTACTCTAGGACAAGGGTATAGAAATTTATTCTAGGGTTGGGTATTGGCGAGGTCTACAATGAATAGAAGCATATATAACCAAATGAACTGTAAAATTGATGATGACAGTGCGTTTTGATGGGGCTGTATAGATAATCTAAATAACGGGTTTAAGTGGACGGGGCTAGCGTATTATGTTTTATTGAGGTATATAGCTGCTCGCCATGCAAACTGCGAACTTTGAACTTTGATGGGGCAGCGTGAGCACGTACGGTGGACCAATCAGGATTAGAGAAGAATGGTATAGGGTCGATACCGGCTGCTACTAGAGTATAGAATAGGTTTCCTAATATCCAAGTTCACGTGTTGTAGGCATTGCCATATTCTAGATGCAATCCTGCGGTCAAAGATAGACCAGTGACCAAAATATATCATCTGAAGCATACGCGTCTCTAACCGTTGATTCAGCCAGTCAAACCACACTTTTCTAGAAAGGCAACAACAAAAAGCATTCTGCAGGATTAAAGACGCGACCAATGTCTCGGCCATGAGTCCTCGCTGTGACATGATTTTCTGGTACAAAATTCTGAGAAGACAGATGAAACTGCCCAATAGCGCCCCCTCACACCGCATTCCTCAAATAACCACAGCCACCAACCTCAGCCAGCTCTGAACTTCCATCTCAGCACTCACAACACATCAGTTATTCAACACATCGCAAATCGGAGGCGGACTAGGATTTGGCGCCGGCCCCGGAGCCGGAGCAGGCTTCAGATGCGGCGTGGGCGTCCCCCGATGGTTACACACATACGCACTCTCGCACCACTTTCCATCATCAAGCTTATACACCCACATATAATGATACGAATAACACTTGAGCGGGACATTCATCTCAAACAAATGCCACGCGTCGCCCGCCGCCATAGGGTCCTTGATGTTCGGGTTGATGTGCACGGTAAACACGTCGCCGTTGGGCATACGCGCCGACACGCCGCCCTGCTGCCCCCAGGGGTACGCACCCGTCCAGGGAACGTTGACCATCATTGTTGGTCTGTTGGTTTGGAGGCCTTGTCCTGTCCAGACGTCGCCCGGGTAGTAGATCATTTCGCGGGAGGTGGAGCCGCCGTTGACGCCGAGGCCGATGCCGCAGTCGGCTAGGACGAGGTTTTCGTTTGGGGTTCGTTGGGCGGAGGATAGTTGGAGGAGGGAGAGGATTGTTGTGAGGAGGAGGAGGAGGAGGATGTCGCTTGGCCTGAAGGCGGCCATTTTGAGGTTTGATAGAGTCAAAAGATTGACCGATGGATTTGCCGTTCGAAGAGGGCTCGGCTTCTCTTTAACATTCATCGATCAGCGGCGGTGCAGAGATGAGAGACGGGATACCGGTGGAGCAGTGAATGCCAATCGACTAAGAGCGTATATTTTGACGAGAGGATCAAGCAAAGACGTTGCATACGCCCGAAATTGTTCAAATCTCGTTTTTCTTCAGCCGTCTCTGCAAGCCATTATGGGCTGTTGTATCGGAGTATACACCGACTTTCTCAGCACAATACTTGATTGCTACAAGATCATGCCACTTCTGCTTGGATACTGGTAGTCCGAGGGCGAAGTGCGCAGCGGGATCGCCGACGCGGCAGGGACATGGGGGTCCAAGAAGCATATAGGGCTGAAAATCCGTCCGGGGGAAATGGCAGCTGAAACCAATCGCGCGGTCTCTACCACTTCTGGTTGGACCCTTGGCCGGGCAAAGAAAAGCCAATCTGCGATTATCTCTGCTGATCTAAGACCCTTGTGCAGAACGGGTAGAACAGCCGACGGGATTGAGGCCGGCCACGTCGCTAGGGCTGAAAGATCACTGTCGAGTAAACGGCGAGTCCGCGGCCTTAGGGGGGATCGGTGAGTCGAGAAGAGGCTTAGAACGATTTGATGTGCAGAATGACGTTTTGCCATGGATGTATCCGCGACAGGGATGTTACAGTATCTATCACCCTGCTTATAGTAGTCAAGTGTTTGTGGCGTCGCACGATACGACTGCGCTCGGATCCTCATCTATGCATTGAGACGCGCCCGAAGATTCAGGTGAGGCAATGCTATCCCTCGTTCAAAGCACGGCAGGAAAAAATGTGGTTCAGCTGCGAAGTGCGATAGCGTGCTCTTTTTTTTTTTTTACTTGACATGCCACAATGCAAAGGATATATGAAAAGGCCGAGGACGGCTCCGGAATCGAGCATTCTATCCTTGAGCAAAGACAATCCTGACCCCCATTCATCGAAAGGGCAATTACCATAATGCTCGCTTTTAAACTTTCAAATTTATACCTCCTCCTCCCACTCCTGCTAGGAACCAGCCTAGCAGAAATCCTCACACCCTTCGGCGACACGGCTAGCGACGGCGCCATCAAATTCCAGCCCGTACTCGACTTCGACAAGGACAGCTGCTACCAGACCGCAGCCATCGGCACAGACTACAGAGTCAACGCCGGCATCGGCCCAAATCTCGCTCCACCGCGTCCGCCAGGTACGGGACCAGGGATTCCGCGAGCTGCTGGCGCCGACGACGAGCAAGTTGTCTTCGCTGCGAATGCGACGGACGCCGACAGCGAGTTTGGAGTTCGCTCCACGCACGGTCCCTACATCCCCTTTGGCTGCCGCGACAAGGACCGCCTCGAGCACAGCCAAACGTACGTCCGCGAGCGGTGCAACCACGGGTGGTGCGCGTACTTGTATGGATACTATTTCGAGGTCGACCAGGGCCCCGGAAACGCGCATAGGCACGACTGGGAGCATGTGATTGTCTGGACGCTCAACGACCAGGTATTTTTCGTCAGTTGGTCCGCGCACGGCGACTATACGACGCACCACTCGTCCACGGTCCGGTTCGAGGGCACGCACGCCAAGATCGTGTATCACCTGGGATCGGGCGGTACGCACTCGCTGCGGAAAGCTGAGGCCAAGGACGATGAGATTGAGAATGATATGGGGAGGTGGTGGCGGGCGCCTCTTGTTTCGCTGGAGAAGATGCCCTGCGATTTTAACCGGAAGTTGTTGAACAGTGAGTGGGGCAGCGCGCATAGTGATTTGAATAAGTTGGGGGAGAAGTTGGATAAGTGGATGCCCTGGGATGCGAGGAATAATGAAAAGTTTGACCCGTGGGAGCCAAAGGTTCCGTCTTGGGCCAATAGGGGGTGATTTGGGGGTGGAATGTTGCTGAAAGGAAGGAAGTTGCGAAGTGAATTGGGCTGGGTTTGAGTTTTCCAACTATATTTGAGGTGGTATTACTTGGGAGTGGATGGGTTTGTGGGTATAAGACAGCAAAATAAAAGGATCAATAAAGTTTTATAGAGTTCTATCCCAAGGGACCTGGTGCAGTCTGGTAGACTGCAAGACAGTAATTTTGTTTAACTATAGACAGAATTGGATCTACTAGAGTAGACTGCAAATTGTTTTCTCGACCAGACTGCAAATACTTTTTTTTATACAATCGGACTCAAATTTTGGTAAATTCTAAATTTACCAATTTTTTCTGTCGTATTTTAATTCTAGTTTCTGTATTTATTTATAGTATCTGTAAAAACTACTTCTAAATAATTGGTTTTTTGAATTAATTTCGATCGAATATAACCGGATAGATTTATTTTTAGTCTGTCAGATCTATATTTAGATAGATCTAAAATATTGAGATCCCGGAACTACTATCTTGGTAGATTACGGCCACCGTACAGATATTCTGAATACCAGAATATCTGTATATAACCGAACAGATATATATTTATTTATTTATATATAATACCGCTAGCCGAGTACAATATTAAAATATACAACTTTACTTCTCAGATTTTATATAGTATGTTACACGGTGCGAACTGGTCACTGTAAGCTGATCCTTCGCGGTCCTTAATACGTACCTCAAGTCTACCGCTCGCAACCGTACCGTCGCTGTACTTAGTCTTATACGGGCTCGGATCTGTAGAGCAAGTCTTGTAGACGTACCAGTTGATACGCGCCAAGTAGATCAGTCCGAGAAACTCCCCTACTTGTAGAATATAGTTGTAATATACTGTATAGAAGTAAAGATGTACTCAAATAATTTATAATAATTGATCGCGAAGAATTAAATATATATACGTAAAGAGATATCCTTATATATCTAGTCCTCCTACTTCTGTATCGACTCTCTGGGGAGTAGATACTGGAGTTACGTCGACTTCCCCGTATATTTCTTGGGAGTATATTTGGGAATCACGGTTACATAGTATCCGTAAATACTGTCTTTACAGATTTCTGCATTCTTTCCCGCGAATCAGATATCTGCGGAAATACGGTCGTTTATTTGTATAAAACGGTATTATTTGGTACAGTATATTGGCGGCTGATTCTGGCTTCTAAATATATAATTTGATTTTTTCTAGAATCGGTTGGCTTTCGGTAGTCTATCTGTTGGATTGCGGCTTCTTATATCGCAGAATCCGTAATATTATTCTCTTTTTCGTAGATTCTCGTTCTCGAGAATATTTTATAACCGTTTATTCTTTTTCAGATAAGTATCGGTTTCTGTTTTTTCTTATTTTTTTTTCTTGGTTATATATTCTTTGCAATATATCTACTAACAATACAATTCGCAAAAGAAATAGATTTAGACAATATAACAATATTATTCAAAACAGTATTGTTGTTGAATCCTCTTGTAAATACTGTTTCGGCTGTGGTTTTGATTGTATAATAGATCTTAAAAATCGCAACTGTACCGAATATATATATTGTAGTCGAAAATATAGTCAATATTTCCACAACAATCGAGAATAGAATCGATTGGAATATAATAAGATCTGAGGAGTGAAGTTGTATATTTTGATATTGTACTCGGCTAGCGGTATTATATACGAATAGATAAGCACATATCCGTTCGGTTATATACAGATATTCTGGTATTCAGAATATCTGTACGGTAACTGTAATCTACCAAGATAGTAGTTCCGGAATCTTATTCTTTTCTATCTGATTTGAAGTATATCTATATATTTTATTCTGTAACCGTATATATACAGTATAGTTGTAAGATCCCGGAACTACTATCTTGGTAGATTACAGCCGCCGTACAGATATTCTGAATACCAGAGTATCCGTATATAACCGAACGGATACGTATTTCTCTATTTGTATATAATACCGCTAACTGAGTACAATATCAAAATATACAACTTTATTTCTCAGATCTTATATAGTAGTATATCCGTCTGAGATCAATCTTCTACAGTTGGTCTGAAAAGAATTTTATTGCCGCAACTACAAATAAAAAGATTTTCTCTGTTTTTTACCAGAATATCGAAATTCTGATTGAGAAAATCTACAAACAGATATTGTTATTATTTTTTTGTCAATATCTATATTGTACCAGAAACAATATTATTGGAATACAATAAATATAAATACAAAACCGGATTGAATTGATATTCCGAATTTTGAATAAATTATACAATTGTATCAGTTTATATCAGTAGTATAACAATCGATAATAATATCAATAGATATAATTAATCGAAATATTTGGAATAATATAATATAAATATATTTTTCCGATTAAAAATAGAAAAAAGATCGAAATTCTCTATTACCGGTACCAGAAAATAAAATAGATAATATCGGTCTGGAAACAAATAAAAAAAAAAAATATAGCCGACCGGATCCAAATATTTCCGGTCAATATTGTAGTTTAAATCTAAAAAATTATTTATACCAGATATTTTCAACTGTTCGCAATATCTCAACAAAATATCCAAATTCTCTGTTTTTTCAGTTCTAATACTGAACAGATTCTATTGTTTTTTTTTCCGATATAATCCAAAATTACTGAATATTTTTCGATAATTCTAAAAATTATACAGTCGGATATATTCAGATAATAAAATAGTCTGTACAGTTTATCGAAAATATAAATCTGATTACCGCAAAAATAACTGTATCAGAATAAAAATTTCCGATTTTATATCTGTTAAACCGATCAATACAGAATAAAATCAAAAAATTTTTGTTGAAAAAAATTAAATCTATTTATAATTATAGTAATATAGTTTTTTATAATACTATATATCAGTTTCTGTATAACTATAAATAATTTTTTACCGAGATCGAATATTTTGCAACAGCTATATTGGAAAATAAAAATAAAATTATATATATCTGTAAAATATTTATTAAATATACTAATAATATATAGATTGTATACAAAAAACAATAAAATCTAATTTTTGAAAATCTGATTATAATTTGAAAAAATTTCAAATACTGATTAATATAAAAATTTGGTAAATATTTAGAAAAAACTAAAAAATAAAAAAAATTTATTCAGATATTATAGAAAAATAATTAATTATTCGCGGAATATACTATCAATAAATAAAATACTACTATCGATTACAAAAATATTATAATTACAGAAAATATTTTTATTCAATTTTTTTTTATAGATATAAAAATAAATTTATAACAGAAATAGAAAAAAAAAATATAAATAATTGACTATATTGAATAGAATTATTAAATAATTTATTATCTATAAATACAGTATAACAATTATCGATTATATTAATTGTAAATCAATTATAGATAGTAGCAATTCTATAGATCTAAATACTATATTTATAGTTTTAGAAAATTTTTAATCGAAACAATTTTATACAAATATTGTATATTTTTACTGTAAACAATATAGATATATATATTGTAAATACCGGATACAAAAAATACAGTTTAATTAGTTGAATATAACCGAAGAAAAATCGGAAAATTAGAAAAATCTAGCAATATTGAAATATTTACTAATTATCTAAAAAAAATTTCTACTGTTCCGGAATTTCTGGATTTTCTAAATCTATATAATTCCGGATTTCGAATTTAGATTTTACTGTTAACTATAGAAAATTTATTGTTGTTCTATTGTATTATAATTAAATTATCGAAAAATACTGTAATTATTTATATATTATTAAACAATAGAATTTTATATATTTTTATTTTTTCGAAAATATTAGAACAGATACTGTATAATATATCCAAATATTTCAGAACAGTTTTCTAAATTTATATACTAGATAACCGAATTCTGTATACTACAGTTGTAATATATATATCTATAATTCTGAAAATATAGCAAAATTATCTGAAAATATAGATTCTAGATTTTTCGGATTATTAGTTTATACTGAAAATTTTTTTTTTCAAATATCAGAATCTGTAGATCGATTGAATAATCTCCAAAATAAAATTACAAAATTATTATCGAATTTATATAATCGATACTATTTCTAATTATAATTCTATTTTTCTGGATAATTTTATTTTCAATTTTATAAATATCAAACAAACTGTAAAAATTTTATCGAAAAAACTATATAAATCTATATTTTTTGTTATATAAATAACCGATAAAAAAAATAAATTAATTATAAATAATAAATTATTTCAATATACAGATCCGAATATCCAGAAAATTATATATTTTTATCCAGATATATTTTGAAAATTGTTACTATCTAATTTTTTTCCGGATTGATCTATTTTTTATAAAATCAATACAGAAAATATTTTTTCAATCAATATCAATATATATTTTTTATTAAATAAAAAATTCTGTAAACAGAAATATCAGATTGAAAATCTATTCTATAAAAATCTAATTCAGTTATTTTCAAATATTTGGAATTTTCCGATTATTTTTATTTATAAATCTGATAAATTATAGTATATATATATTAACTATTGAATATTAAATTGATTATCTGAAAAAAATAAATATTTTCTATCGAAAATTCAGAAATTATTGAATTATATAGATATATTCAAAATATTATCAAAAATCGATTTTGTATTAAAATACTAATAGATCTATATAGATCAGAATTCGATTTCCAAAATTATATTCAATATTATTTGAAATAAATATAAATAATTTACAATACTGTTTAGACTGTACAATATTTTTATAATTTTTTAGATAACTATAAATAAAATATTTCGATTCTATTTGAATTGGTTTATAATAATATATCTGAACAATATATTTATCTATTTTTAGAATTTTGATAAATATCGAAAATATTTATAAATAGTATTAAATATATTACAGAAAAATCAACTGATTATTCAGTTATATAAATATTTAATTATTATATATAAATTGAAATTCTGTAATTATATTATTGATAACAGAAAAATATATTTTATTTCTATTAAAATTAATATTGTAAAATTATAGCTAAAATCGACTAATATATATAAAATTTATTAATTTATAAATTTCGTAATTTACTATCAATATTTTATTTGCAATTTTATATATATTTATATACTGTTATACAATTTATTCAAAAAATCCGATAGAATACTGCAATACCAAAAATTTTATCTAGTTAATTGAATAGTTATATATAAAAATATTTTCTGTATTTTAAAAAAAAAATTTATTGAAATTCTGGTTTTTGTTCAGATAGATTGTTTTAAATTATTTACTATTGAAACAGATATATTCGAATAGATTATCAGAATAATATTGTTATAAAAAAAAAAAACAGATAACTATATTTAATTGTATTTGACAGAAAAAAATTTCAAAATATTGAACTGAATTATTCTATATATAAAAAAAAATTTTTAAATATTAAAAAAAAATTTTATAAAAAAAATAAAT
>Ga0102593_1002974_pt1 | contig 11820 bp, 10 predicted proteins | sample AraplaCol_mMS_r2_2_FD_76862 | JGI IMG/M metagenome (GOLD analysis project Ga0102593, IMG submission 76862) | Arabidopsis root microbial communities from North Carolina, USA - plate scrape MF_Col_mMS_r2 (SPADES assembly) (version 2) | ecosystem: Host-associated > Plants > Roots > Endosphere...
AGACAGCGCCAGGCGCATGGCGCGCGATTGTGTCATGGGGTGCCGGACGCGCCGTTCTGGGCCCGTTCCTGCCCGTTATTGCGGAGATCGCCGCAGGAACGTTCATGCTAGAGTCAAAACGATCAATCAACTGCTCAGCCGAATGCAGAGATTCTCGAACTTGCTCGCGGTCAGTCTCGCTTTGGGCCTCCTGCCCATGGGCCGAGCGACCGCGATGGGGTTCGGCAATACGCTCGGCGCCACCACGCTGGGCCACCCGCTCAATTTCGGCGTGATGCTGCGGCTGGAGCCCGACGAGCGCCTCGAGGCCTCCTGCATCAAGGCCGATGTGTCGATCGGCGACCATCCGCTGTCCTCGCTGTCGGTGCAGGTCCGCATCGAAGGCCGGCCCGGCAGCGCCGAGCGCCGGCTGCGCGTCACCACCACCGTGCCGGTCGACGAACCGGTGGTGGCCATTGCATTGAATGTCGGATGTCCGACCCGGCTGTCGCGCAATTACGTGGTGTTTGCCGATCCGCCGTCGGCCACCGCGGCGGCACCGGCCCATGCGCTGCCGGACATCGCCGATCAACCCGATCTCTCTGCCTCGCCGCTGGCCAGCGTGATCTCGCCGCAGGGCGAGCCGCCGGTGCGTTCGACGCTTCCGCGCGTTGCCCCGGGCGTGGCGGCGCAGCGCCCGCGCGCCGCCGCCGGCGCGACATCGTCGACACGCCCGGCCGCGACGGCCGGCGCGGCCAGGAAGGCCGCGCGCTCGCAGAAACCGGCCCCCGAGCCGGTGCGCCCGAAGGGACCGACGCTGCAACTCGATCCGGTCGAGACCGATGCGCTGATCTCGCCGTCGCTGCGGATGAGCTCCCAGCTGACGCCGCTGGCCGAGGCCGCACAGGCGGCCGGCTCGGCGCCGTACCGCTTCATCGACCCCGAACTGGTCGAGCGCCTGCAGGCGCAGGATCGCCTGAAGTCGCTCGAAGCGTCGATGAGCCAGCTGCGCGCCGAAGGCCAGGCGCGCCAGCAGTCGATCGCCGACCTGCAGGCGAAGGTGCAGCAGGCCCAGTCGGCGCGCTACGCGAACCCGCTGGTCTATGCGCTGGCCGTGCTGTGCGCGCTGCTCGCCGCCGGCCTCGGCTTCCTGGTCTGGCAGCGCTGGCGCGAGCGCCAGGCCGCCGCCTGGTGGGTCGAGCCGCCGGCGCCGACGCCCACCGCGGCCCCGGCCGCCGCGCCGGCCGAGCCGCCGCGCACCATTCCAGCAGCGATGTCGCCCGAGCCATTCGCCGGTGGCGCAGTGCTGGTCGACACGCCGCCGCCGGTGCGCAAGCGGCCCGCCGCGCCGGCGCCGCTGTCGCCGATGTCCGACGTCACGCTGACGCCGCGCGCGGTCGCCGCGATGCAAGCCACGCTGTCGAGGGCGACCGAGCCCGGCACCGACATCGATCCCGATGCGCTGGAACCGCACCGGCCGATGTCGGCCGAGGAGCTGATCGACCTCGACCAGCAGGTCGAGTTCTTCGTCGTGCTGGGCCAGGACGACGCCGCGGTCGACCTGCTGATGGGCCATGTGCGCAGCACCGGCGGCGTCAGCCCGCTGCCGTACCTGAAGCTGATGGAGATCTACCGCCGCCGCGGCGAGCGCGATCCGTACGACCGCATCCGCGAGCGTTTCAACCGCCGCTTCAACGCCTATGCGGTCGAATGGGACGAAAACGATCCGTCGAAGGAGCGCGACCTCGAGGAAGGCTTCCCCGACGTGCTGGCCCGCGTGCAATCGCTGTGGTCGGCACCGGCCGAGGCGATGGCCGCGCTCGACGGCGCGCTGTTCCGGCGCAACCAGGGCCCGCCGTTCGACGTGCCGGCGTACCGCGACCTGCTGTTCCTGTACGGCATCGCGCGCGACCTGGCCGAACGCGACGTGCGCCCCGAAGGCGTCGACCTGCTGCTGCCGATCGAATCGGTGGGCATCACGCTGGACCTGTCGGCGACCGGCGATTCGTCCGCCCCGCGGCCCGATGCCGCCGTGATGCCGCCGCCGGGTGCCCCGACGCTGCCGCTCCCGCAGGTCGAGCGGCTGTCGCTCGACCTCGACATCTCGACCGATCCGGCCCGGCTGTCGGGGCCCACCGCGGCGCCGAACGACGCCGGCGACTCGCGCCCCGGCCTCGATTTCGACCTCAGCGAACTGAGCGCACTCGACACCACCCGCAAACCGAAGGCGAGCGGCTCGCGCTGAATCTGCGCAGCCCGGATGGGCATCCGCGCTACAGCCTGGCCAGGCGCTCCAGCGCCAGCTCCAGCGTCTCGTCCTTCTTCGCGAAGCAGAAGCGCGCCAGCTTCTGCTCGAAACCGCCGGCATAGAACACCGACACCGGGATCGCCGCGACGCCGATCTCGCTGGTCAGCCAGCGGCAGAAGCCTTCCTCGCCCAACTCGCTGACGGCCGAGTAGTCGACGCTCTGGAAATAGCTGCCCGCGCTCGGCAGCAGCTTCAGCCGGGTCGTCGCCAGGCCCGCGCGGAACAGGTCGCGCTTGCGCTGGTAGAACGCCGGCAGCTCGAGGTAGGGCGCCGGGTCGGCCATGTAGGCGGCCAGCCCGTGCTGCACCGGCGTGTTGACGGTGAACACATTGAACTGGTGCACCTTGCGGAATTCGGCCGTCAGCGGCGCCGGCGCCGCGACGTAGCCGACCTTCCAGCCGGTCACGTGGTAGGTCTTGCCGAAGCTCGAGACGATGAAGCCGCGCGCCGCCAGCTCGGGGTGGCGCGCGATGCTTTCGTGCCGCTGGCCGTCGAACACCATGTGCTCGTAGACCTCGTCGGCGATCACGAACACGTCGGTCGGGCGCAGCAGCTCGGCCAGCTGCTGCATCTCGGCCGCGCTCCAGACGGTTGCGCTCGGGTTGTGCGGCGTGTTGACGATGATCGCGCGGGTGCGCGGCGTGAGCGCGGCGCGGATGCGCTCGAAATCGGGCCGGAACGTGCGCGGCGTCAGCGGCACGTGCACCGCGGTGCCGCCGGCCAGCACGATGTTCGGCTCGTAGCTGTCGTAGCACGGGTCGAGCACGATCACCTCGTCGCCGGGGTGCACGATCGCGAGGATCGCGGTGATGATGGCCTGCGTCGCGCCGGCGGTGATGGTCACTTCGGTGCCGGGGTCGTACGCGTGGCCGTACAGCGCGGCGATCTTCGCGGCCACCGCCTCGCGCAGCGCCGGCACGCCGGCCATCGGCGGGTACTGGTTCAGTCCGCGCTTCATCGCGCCGGTCACCGCGTCGAGCAGCTTCGGGTCGCCGTCGAAATCGGGGAAGCCCTGGCCGAGGTTGACGGCACCATGCTGCTGCGCCAGCGCCGACATCACGGTGAAGATGGTCGTGCCGACCTGCGGCAGGCGGCTTTCGAGGGTGGGGGTTCGCATGGTGGGCTCGTGGCTCGAAACGGGCGAATCAGAGTTGGTAGTCGTGGCCGGTGTCGGCCGCATCGCCGCTCATCGCGCGGGTGATCAGTCCGCGGTTCAGGCGGTCGGACAGCATCTCGGCGAACGCGTAGACGAAGTTTCTCAGATAGGCCCCGCGCTTGAACGCGACGCGGGTGACGTTGGGGCCGAACAGGTGGCCGACCGGGCGCGACACCAGGTCGCCGTTCGGCGGGTCGTCGCGCACCGCGATCTCGGCCAGCACGCCGATGCCCATGCCCAGGCGCACATAGGTCTTGATGACGTCGGCGTCGATCGCCTCCAGCACGATGTTCGGCTTCAGCCGGCGCGCCGCGAAGGCCTGGTCGACCCGCGTGCGGCCGCTGAACGACGGGTGGTACGACACCAGCGGCTGCTGCGCCAGGTCTTCGAGCGTGATGCGTTCGAGCTGCGCCAGCGGGTGGCCGGCCGGCATCACCACCGCGTGCTGCCATTCGTAGCAGGGCAGGCTGATCAGCTCGCTGTGCTCGGCCAGCGCCTCGGTCGCGATGCCGATGTCGGCCACCTCCTCGATCACCATCTGCGCCACCTGCGCCGGCGCGCCCTGGTGCAGGCTGATGTTGACCTTCGGGAAGCGCTTGCGCAGCTGCGACACCGGCTCGGGCAGGAAGTAGCGGGCCTGCGTGTGCGTGGTCGCGATCGACAGCGTGCCGGCATCCTGCTTCGAGAACTCTTCGCCGATGCGCTTCAGGTTGCCGACCTCGCGCATGATCACCTCGATCGACTTCAGCACCTCGGCGCCCGGCTCGGTGACGCGGCGCAGCCGCTTGCCGTGGCGCGCGAAGATGTCGACGCCGAGCTCGTCCTCGAGTTCGAGGATGGCCTTGGAGATGCCGGGCTGCGAGGTGAACAGCGCCTTGGCCGTCTCGGTCAGGTTCAGGTTGCGGCGCACGGCCTCCTGGACGAACCGGAATTGGTGCAGGTTCATATTCCGTTGCAATCTGTGGATTGCACGGATTAAATCACTTCGTGTCTGTGGAAGCGATGATCAGTCGGCCGGCGGCGTCGGCCATCGCGGCGATCACCGGGTCGAGTTCGCCGACGGCCGGGTGCAGCTGCCAGCGCACGCCGGGGTGCGCGGTGCCCAGTTCGGCCAGCAGTTCCGGCAGGTCCTTGCGCACGTGGCCGCCGGCGCCGAGGAACAGCGGCAGCACGTCGACGTGCGTGCAGCCGTGCGCGGCGAGCTGCCGGCCGGCTTCGCGCAGGTCCGGCGCCATGAATTCGAGGAAGGCGAGGGCGACCGGCACGCCGGGATGCGCTCGGCGCACGCGCGCGGCGACGTCCTCGAACGGCAATGCCCAGTTCGGGTCGCGCGCGCCGTGCGCGAACAGCAGCAGGCCGCGGCTCATCGGTAGCGGACGAGCCAGCTGAAGGCGGCCAGCGACAGCAGCAGGTAGATCGCGCTCGGCGTCGCCGCGACGATCCATGGCGTCCAGTTCTGCAGCAAGCCCAGGTGCGCCGCGACGTTGTTCAGCAGCACGAAGCTGATGCCGAGCATGATGCCGCCGAACACCTTCAGGCTGACGCCGCCGGCGCGTGCATGCAGGTACGCGAAGGGCAGCGCCAGCGCCACCATCACCAGGCAGGCGAGCGGGTACAGCGCGCGTTTCCAGAACTGGATCTCGTGGCGCTGCGCCGTCTGCTCGTTGTCGGACAGGTGGGTGATGTAGCGGAACAGCTCCAGCGTCGACATCGAGCCTTCGGGCAGCACCGCGGCCGCCACCACGTTGGCCGGCAGCGTGCTCGGCCAGGTGTAGACCGGCATCTGCTGCGAGTTGACCAGCCCGCCGGTCGCGGCATCGCGCCAGTCGGTCAGGTTCACGTCCTGCAGCGTCCAGTTGTCGTCGCTGCCGACGCGCCCGCGCGCCGCGCTGATGCGGCGCAGCAGCCGGCCGCTGCCGTCGGATTCGAAGATGCGGATGTTCAGCAGCTCGCCGCCGGCGGCGGCGCTGCCGACGTTGACCGAGTACGAGCGCTCGCCGTCGGGCGTCACGCGGTGGTCCTTCAGCCAGGCGCCGGTGATGCCGAGGCTGAAGCCGCCCTTGTAGCGCGCCTGCAGCTGGGCCGCGCCGCGCTCGCTGAGCGGTGCCAGGTAGTCGCCGACCACGAAGGTGAGCACCGCAAAGGCCATGCCCAGCCCGGTCAGCAGGAACAGCGCCCGCCCCGGGCCCAGCCCGCCGGTGCGCAGCACCGTGAACTCGGACGACTGCGCCAGGCGCGACAGCGCGTAGATGGTGCCGATCAGCACCGCGATCGGCGACAGCTCGTACAGGTGCCCGGGCAGCTCGAGCAGCGAGTACACCGCCGCATGCAGCGCGGTGTAGGTCTTCGTGATGTCGGCCAGCTCGTCGACGAAGTCGATGAAGAAGAACAGCGACAGGAAGGCCACGGCGACGAAGGCCACCGACGAGACGATGTCGGCATAGAGCAGCCGGCGCACGGTTTTCATCGGAGACTCATTTCTTGCAGGCTTCCTGCAGGCGCTGCTTCAGGCGGCCCTTGCCGCTTCCGCCACCGTCGCCGGTGTGCCGGCGCAGGCTCCAGTGGGTGCCGTTGTCGCGCCACCAGAGCAGCGCGATCGCCAGCAGCAGCACGCCGCCGTGCATCGTGACCAGGATCGCCCCCATGCCGGCCTTGCCGCCGGCCACCCAGGCCTGCGACAGGTTGATCAGGTTGTAGTAGACGACGAAGCTCAGCAGCGCGAACAGCAGGTTCCAGTTGCTGGCACGCCGCGGCTGCGTGGCCGACAGCCCGATCGCCAGCAGCAGCAGGTTGGCCGCGCCGAGCGTCAGGCCGAGCCGCCAGGTGAGTTCGCCCTGCGCGGCCGGCGTCGGCTCGCTCATCAGCTCGATGGTCGGGCGCGCCTTCGGCGGCGGCGCGTCCGCGCTGCTCAGCACGCGGTCGCCGGCCTGCACCTTGTAGGTCTCGAAGCGCGCCAGCGTCTTGTCGCCGCTGCGCAGGTTCTGCTCGTTCTGCTGGCCGCTGTCGAGCACCAGGAAGCGGTCGTCGTCGGTGTTCTCGATGTGCCCGCTGCGCGCCGAGGTGACCGATTCCTTGTCGGCCTGCGCGGTCAGGATGAAGACGTTGCGGCCGGTGCGGCCGTCTTCGCTGTCGCGCTCGATGAAGAAGGTGCGGCGCCCGTCGCGCGACGACTGGAACTGGCCCGGCGTGACGCGCGACAGGTCGGAGCGGCGCTCGAAGCGCTCGCGCAGCTCGGCGCTGCGCGCGTTCATCCACGGCCACACGAAGAGCGCGAGCAGCGCCACCACCAGCAGCACCGGCCAGCTGACGCGCAACACCGGCCGCACGAAGCGCGACAGGCCGACGCCGCTCGCGAACCAGATCGCCATCTCGCTGTCGCGGTACATGCGCGTCATCGTCGAGACGGTGGCGATGAACAGCGACAGGCTCAGCATCGTCGGCAGCTGCGCGAGCGCCACATAGCCGAGCAGCAGCACCACGTCCTGCGGGGCGACACGACCCAGCGCGGCCTGGCCCAGCGTGCGGATCAGCATCATCGTCAGCACGATGGTGAGGATCACCACCAGCGTGGCGCCGAATGTGCGGGCGAGGTCTCGCCGCAGGGAGGAATCGAATAACATCGTTGGATTCTGGACTGGCTCGCATTATGGACTTCAAGCATCAGGTTTCTTCTTCCGGCAGCCTGGCTGCCCTGCAGGCCGACGCACTGCTCGTCATCGTCGACGCCTCCGCCGGCGGCAACACCGTCGATGCCTCGCTCGACGCGAAGCTCGCGGCCCCGATCAACGAGGCGATCGCCCATGGCGACTTCGCACTGAAGGCCGGGCGCGCGCTGTACCTGCACCGCGTGGCCGGCGTGAAGGCGCCGCGCGTGGTGGTGGCCGCAGCCGCCTCCGGCACCGCGAAGGCCTTCAAGACCGCGGTCGCGAACGGGCTGGCCCAGCTGAAGGGCGGCGGCGCGAAGCACGTGGCCGTCGCGCTGGCTTCGGCCGGCGACCTCGGCGCCGCGCATGCGCAGGCGCTGGTCGCCGCGGCCGGCGACGCCACCTACCTGTACCGCCACACCAAGCCCAGCGCACCGGCCGCATCGGCCATCGCCAAGCTCACGCTGGTGTGCGACAAGGCGCAGGCCAAGGCGGTGCAGTCGGGCCTGGCGGTCGGCGAGGCGATCGGTGCCGGCGTCGAGCTGGCGCGCGAATGCGCCAACCGGCCGGGCAACCACTGCACGCCCACCTTCCTGGCCGAGCAGGCGAAGAAGCTTGCGAAGGACCACGGCCTGAAGGTCGAGGTGCTGGACCGCAAGGCGGTCGAGAAGCTCGGCATGGGCTCGTTCCTCGCGGTCGCCCAGGGCTCCGACGAGCCGCTGCGCTTCATCGTCGCGCGCTACGACGGCGCGGCGAAGACGCAGGCGCCGATCGTGCTGGTCGGCAAGGGCATCACCTTCGACACCGGCGGCATCTCGATCAAGCCGGCCGCCGAGATGGACGAGATGAAGTACGACATGGGCGGCGCCGCGAGCGTGCTCGGCACGCTGCGCGCGGTGGCCGAACTGAAGCCGAAGCTGAACCTGATCGGCATCATCCCGTCGTGCGAGAACATGCCGAGCGGCCGGGCAGTGAAGCCGGGCGACGTCGTCACCAGCATGTCGGGCCAGACGATCGAGATCCTGAACACCGACGCCGAAGGCCGGCTGATCCTGTGCGATGCGCTGACCTACGCCGAGCGCTTCAAGCCGGCGGTCGTGGTCGACATCGCGACGCTGACCGGTGCCTGCGTGATCGCGCTCGGCCACCACAACTCGGGCCTGTTCACCGCCGACGACGCGCTGGCCGCCGACCTGCTGGCCGCCGGCCAGAGCGCGCTCGACCCGGCCTGGCGCATGCCGCTGGACGAGGAGTACGACGACGCGCTGAAGAGCAACTTCGCCGACATGGGCAACGTCGGTCCGCGCGCCGGCGGAGCGATCACCGCGGCGATGTTCCTGCGCCGCTTCACCGCGAAATACCGCTGGGCCCACCTCGACATCGCCGGCACCGCCTGGAAGTCGGGTGCTGCCAAGGGCGCGACGGGGCGGCCGGTGCCGCTGCTGACGCAATTCGTGCTCTCGCAGGCAAAGTGATGCTCCTGGCCCGCGCCGCGCTGCTCCTTCAAGCCACTCCCCAGGATCCGGCTTTGCCGGGCCGAGGGGAGGCGCCCCTCGGGGGCAGGAGCGAAGCGACTGGGGGGCCCACATGACAGAGGTCAGCTTCCACTTCAACGTGCCGGATCGGCTGTCGTACGCGTGCAGGTTGCTGCGCAAGGCGACTCGCCGCGGTGCACGCGTGGTGGTCGCAGGCCCCGCGCCGGTGCTCGGACGCCTCGACAAGCAGCTGTGGGTGTTCGAGCCGACCGATTTCGTGCCCCATGTGCATGCACGCGCCGGCCAGCCGATCGCGCCGCGGCTCGCGCCGACGCCGGTCTGGCTGGTCGAGCGGCTGGCCGATGCGCCGCACCGTGACGTGCTGCTGAACCTGGGCGAAGAAACCGCCGACGGTTTCGAGAGCTTCGCCCGCGTGATCGAGCTCGTTTCGCGCGACGGCGACGACCGCCCGTCGGGCCGCGCGCGCTGGAAGCACTACGCCGACCGCGGCTACCCGATCGTCCGGCACGACGTGGCGCAGGAGGGCGAATGAAGCGAGCCGAGCGCCGGGCCGTTCCCAAGCCGGATCGCATCCCCTCGGGGGATCGATCGATGTATTCATCGAGCGAGGGGTCGTCATGAGCACCACCCCGCGCCAGCAGCCGCCGCACCGCCTGCCGGTGCTGACCGAGGTGGTGCCGAGCGCACGCGGCGCGCCGCCGGCCGCCGAGGCCGTACCGCCACCGCCACCTTCACCGCCGCGTGCGCCCGTGCCGGTCGCGCCGCCGGCTTTCGCGGCCACCGCGCCATCGGCGTTGTCGCCGCTGCCTCCTGCGCAATCGCCCCCGCCACCGCTGGCGCCCCGTGCGGCCGTCCCGGCGGCGGCCCCTGCAGCCGCGCCGGTGGCTCCACCGCTCAGCGAAGAAGCCGTCGTCCAACGTGTGCTGACCGATGTGCAGCGCCAGCTCGACCTGGTCTTCGAATACAAGCTGCGCGAGTTGCTGACGCCGGCGCTCGCGCGCATTGCCGATTCGTTGATCCGCGACACCCGCAACGAGCTCGCGACCACGCTGCGCGAGATCGTCACGCGCGCCGTCGCGCAAGAGCTGCATCGCCAGCGCGGCCGCTAGGTCGAGCACCGCGAGGACCCATCAAGCAACGCCCCGGGGATCCGGCTCTGCCGGGCCCAGGGGTGGCGCCCCTCGGGCAGGAGCGAAGCGACTGGGGGCTGTCGTTTACCCTATCAACGCGGCCCGGTTCTTGCTCGTTGAGTCGCCATGCCCAGCGAGCCCAACCCCTTGTCCCTGCTGAGGACATCGCGCAACGAGACCCGAGGATTCCCGCAATGGAGGCGGTTTTTTTTGGGGTAACGTTGCGCCCGCTGAGGCTGACTCCTCACCCGTTATTCCAGTCTTTCCAAACCCCGGAGGTTTTTGAATGCTATACAAACTCAATGTCCTGGTCGCCGCCGCCGTGACCCTGTTCGCCGGTGCGGTGTCCGCCCAGGAAGTCGTGAAGATCGGTCACGTCGCCCCGACCAGCGGCGGCATTGCCCACCTCGGCAAGGACAACGAGAACGGCGCGCGCATGGCCATCGACGAACTGAACGCCAAGGGCGTGACGATCGGCGGCAAGAAGGTCAAGCTCGAGCTGCAGGCTGAAGACGACGCCGGCGATCCGAAGCAAGGCACCGCGGTCGCCCAGAAGCTGGTCGACTCCAAGGTCAACGGCGTGATCGGCCACCTGAATTCGGGCACGTCGATCCCGGCCTCCAAGGTCTACAGCGACGCCGGCATCCCGCAGATCAGCCCGTCGGCCACCAACCCGAAGTTCACCCGCAACGGCTACAAGACCACGTTCCGCGTGGTGGCTGACGACGTGCACCTCGGCGGCACGCTGGGCCGCTATGCCGTCAAGGAGCTGAAGGGCAAGTCGATCGCCGTCATCGACGACCGCACCGCCTACGGCCAGGGCGTCGCCGACGAGTTCGAAAAGGGCGTCAAGGGCGCGGGCGGCACGACCGTCTCGCACCAGTTCACGACCGACAAGGCGACCGACTTCACCGCCATCCTGACCCAGATCAAGTCGAAGAAGCCGGACGTCGTGTTCTACGGCGGCATGGACGCCGTGGCCGGCCCGATGATCCGCCAGATGAAGCAACTCGGCATCGACGCCAAGTTCATGGGCGGCGACGGCATCTGCTCGGGCGAACTGCCGAAGCTGGCCGCCGGCGCGATGGGCGACGGCCAGGTCGTCTGCGCCGAAGCCGGTGGTGTCGAAGGCACGCAGAAGGTCGGCATGGACAAGTTCCGCGAGGACTACAAGAAGAAGTTCGGCACTGAGGTGCAGATCTATTCGCCGTACGTCTACGACGCCGTCAACGTGATGGTCGCCGCGATGGTCAAGGCCGGCTCCGCCGACCCGGCCAAGTACCTGCCGGTGCTGGCCAAGACCGACGGCTACAAGGGCGTGACGGGCACGATCTCGTTCGACGAGAAGGGCGACGTCAAGAACGGCGCGCTGACGCTGTACACCTACAAGGGCGAGAAGCGCGAGCAGATCGCCGTCGTGCGCTGATCGGCCTGCGTTCACCGCCAGATCGCTGCAGGACAGAAGGGACGCCGAGAGGCGTCCCTTTTTTCATGGCAGCTTGATCGAGGTCGGCACGCCTGCCCCTTCCGGAGGAGGCGAATCCCGCAGCCCGGGCTATGCTGCGCGGTCACTCCACCGAAGGATCCGCGATGAAGAAGAAGGCCTCGATCCCCGCGCGCAGCGCCAAGGAACGCCAGCGCGCCCCGCTGGTCACGCCGACCGACCTGAAGGCGGGCGCCACCCGCGACATCGCCGCCGCGATGAACGGCATCCTGGCCGACGTGTTCGCGCTGTACCTGAAGACCAAGAACTTCCACTGGCACATGAGCGGGCCGCACTTCCGCGACTACCACGTGATGCTCGACGAGCAGGCCGACCAGCTCTATGCGATGACCGACCCGATCGCCGAACGCGTGCGCAAGGTCGGCGGCACGACGCTGCGCTCGATCGGCCACATCGCGCGCTCGCAGCGCATCCTCGACAACGATGCCGACTACGTCGAGCCGTCGGACATGCTGGCCGAACTGCGCGAGGACAACAAGACGCTGGTCGCCGCGCTGCGCCAGGCCCACAACGTCTGCGACGAGCACCAAGACATCGCGACCGCCAGCCTGATCGAGGTCTGGATCGACGAGAGCGAGCGCCGCACCTGGTTCCTGTTCGAGG
>Ga0102593_1002975_pt1 | contig 11817 bp, 4 predicted proteins | sample AraplaCol_mMS_r2_2_FD_76862 | JGI IMG/M metagenome (GOLD analysis project Ga0102593, IMG submission 76862) | Arabidopsis root microbial communities from North Carolina, USA - plate scrape MF_Col_mMS_r2 (SPADES assembly) (version 2) | ecosystem: Host-associated > Plants > Roots > Endosphere...
TCTATCTGCCGATCGTGCTTCTCGTCATTTTCTCCTTCAACGAATCCAAACTCGTAACCGTCTGGGGCGGCTTCTCGACGAAATGGTATGTCTCGTTGATGAGCAATCAGGCCTTGCTCGACGCTGCCTGGGTGACGCTGCGCGTCGGGCTGCTGTCGGCAACGTTTGCAACCATCCTCGGCACGATGGCGGCGCTGACATTGGTGCGCTACACCCGCTTTCGCGGCCGCATGTTGTTTTCGGGCATGGTCTATGCCCCGCTCGTCATGCCGGAGGTCATCACCGGCCTGTCATTGCTGCTGCTCTTCGTGGCGATCGGTCTCGATCGTGGCTTCTGGACGATCACGCTCGCGCACACGACGCTGACCATGTGCTTCGTCGCCGTCGTCGTGCAGTCGCGCCTGCTCAGTTTCGATCATTCGATCGAGGAAGCTGCCCAGGATCTCGGCGCGCCGCCGGTGCGGACTTTCTTCGAGATCACCCTGCCGATCATCGCGCCAGCCGTGCTCTCCGGCTGGATCCTGGCCTTCACCCTGTCGCTTGACGATCTGGTGATTGCGAGCTTCACCTCGGGGCCTGGCGCCACCACGCTGCCGATGAGGATCTACAGCCAGGTCCGCCTCGGCGTGACGCCCGAGATCAATGCGGTGTGCACGATCCTGATCGGCGTCGTCGCCTTCGGCGTCATCTGCGCCTCGATCATCACCAAGCGCCGCGAAACACAGCGGCAGAGGGACGAGCGCGCCGCCGCCGCCGGGGCGTGAGGTCTAAAGCGCGTGCTGGTCGCGCTTTATGTCTCTATTTTACGCATGTCGTTCTCGCAAAACCGCTGCACGCTTTTGCGCGACATGCTTCATTGCGCGTGGGGTGTATTGCCGAAAGGCGGCACCGGCGAGATCACCGGGTTCGGCCATGAACCGCCGACGAAGAACGGCAGAGGCGGCAGCTCTGCGGCCTTGGCAGGATCGGTTGCCTCCAGCGATCCGGAAAGCGCCAGCCCGTTCGACTGATAGGTGATGACGCCGGAAAGCGTCAGCGTCTGAGTGGCGCCGGCGATACGGGCGTCGTGCATCTCGGCGGTGCCGTTGGCGAAATCGGCCTGCAGGTTCAGCTGGTTGAAGGCGAAGGCGCCGCCTGCTGCCGCGCTCAGCGGAAAGAACGGCTTTTCGGCTGCCTGCGTGCGCAATGCCGCAGCATCAATGCCGGGAATCGTGCCTTCCCTGGTCCAGAAGTGCAGCTTGCCGGTGACGTCGGCAAGGCCGGTCGTCCAGATCGCCTTCGGCGACTGCAGGTCGAGATCGAGCGATCCTGTCGCAAGCGGCAGCGGACCCTTCAGTTGCAGGCGCTCTGCAAGGGCCGCGAAGTCGGCATTGCGAATCGACAGCTGCAGCCTGCCGCCGCCGTCGAAGTCGCGCTGCGTTGCTTCCAGATGCGCGGTCATCTCGCCGCCTTCGAATTGGCTGTCGCCAATATCGAATTTCGCTTCGCCGCCGGCAACGATCACGCTGGCGCCAACGTCGGAAAGCTCGAAGAGACCCATCTGCGCGCGCCGTGCCGAAAGCCTGACGTCGACATCGAGCACCCGCAGCGGCCCGGTTATGCCGGCGGAGATTTCCTCCGCCTCGCCGGCGGCGAGCCTGAGGGCGAAGGCATCGAGGAAGGGCTTGAGGTTCATCTGGTCGAAGGCCAGCGTGCCGCCGATCTTCGGCCGTTTTCCGGGTTGGGTGAAAAGGTCCATCACCCCGGTGGCACTCGCTTCGTTCAGCGAGAGACTGAGATTGTTGAAGCGCAGCCCGTTGCCCGACGACATGATGTCGGATTCCAGCGAAGCGCTCTTCAACGTTGCGATGCCGGGGATCGATTTGCCCGACCATGTCAGCAGTGCCGGCACATCGGGAATGCTGGCGGTGATATTGCCGGAAAGGGCCGAAAGGCTGGCGATGCTGGCAATCCCCTGGAAGTGCGCCGTCAACAGGTTTGATGTGAGCGACGTCCGGGTCTCGGCATTCCTGCCGGCAAAGGCGAGCAGCGGCTGGCGCGAGGCGAAATCGACCTTCAGGTCCTCGCCGTTGATGCGGGCGATGACGACCGCCGAGATCGCGCCGGATAGCCTCGGCCAGGCGATATCTGCGGTGACGCTATCGAAATGATAGGTCTTGGCGGACTTGATGTCGGTGACCACAAGCGTCCCGTCCTCGACCGTCACTGCGCCGATCTCGGCATCGAGATCCCGAGCAAGCACCTCAGCTCCGTTTTCGGAGCGTACGCCGTTGATCGCGCGTGCGAGCAGGCCGGCATAACTCCAGTCGATCAGCCCTTTCTCGTCGCGCGTCAGCGCCAGGTTGGGGCGCACCAGGTGGAATTCGTGGAAGCTCGTCCGGCCTCGCAACGCATCGATGAGGCTGAAATCGGCTGACAGGCTTTCGATACTGCCGAGCAGCTTGTCGCCGCTTTCGCGCGGCTGGCGGATGGTGATCTGGTTCAGTGTGATGCGCGGCGTCGGCCAGAATTCGAGAACCGGACTGCCCTTGATCTCGGCATGGTAGCCCGTCCATTTCGACAGCGCGTCCTCGATGCCGGAGCGCACGAAGCCGGTCGAAATGAGATAGGGTGCGGCGACCCTGAGCGCCACGAAAAGCGCGAGCGCGATCAGGAGGAATACCGTCGACAGGCGGGCGAAGGCCGGAAGCCAGCGCGAAACGGGTCCGATCTTCCTGCGCCACCTGCGATGTCTTGACGTGCTCATGATCTCCGCCGGCAAATTCAGCCGGTCATCCCGTTATGCGCTGAATTCGGCGGATATAGGAAATATCGGGCATATGCAAATCCCATACAGCGCCGCGCGTCTTTTCAGACGCGCAAAGGACGCTGTAGCACTTTCAATTAAATAGTTGGAGCATGATGTCGTCCGAAAACCGCTCACACTTTTCGGCATCATGCTCCAGGCGACGGATCGCGTCGGTTCCGCACTTTATAATGCAATGCAGCATGATATAAAGACGGCATTGGGGAGGAGGATTGAATGCAGGATAACAGACCACTTTGGGTGCCCTCGGGGGATGCCGTTGCAAAAAGCCCGATCCATGCCTTCATGGAACGCTGCAATGCCGATTTCGGGCTTTCTCTTTCTGGCTTTGAGGAACTGCACGCATGGTCGGTGGCCGAGCGGGAGAATTTCTGGTCGACCGTCTGGGATTTCTGCGGCGTGAAGGGAGAGCGCGGCGTAGAGGTGCTTGCCAATGGCGATCGCATGCTGGACGCCCGCTTCTTTCCTGACGCGACACTGAACTTCGCCGAGAACCTGCTGTCTGGCCGCGGTGAGCGCGATGCCATCATCTTCCGCGGCGAGGACAAGGCCGAGGACCGCTGGTCGTGGGACCGGCTGCGCGCGCTGGTCTCGAAGCTGCAGCAGGCCTTCGCAGCACTCGGGATCGGCAAGGGCGACCGCATCGCCGCCATGATGCCGAACATGCCGGAGACCGTCGCCGCCATGCTCGCCGCCGCCTCGATCGGTGCAATCTGGTCGTCCTGCTCTCCTGATTTCGGCGAGCAGGGTGTGCTCGACCGTTTCGGCCAGATCGGCCCGAGGCTGTTCATCGCCTGCGATGCCTATTGGTATTCCGGCAAGCTGCAGGATGTCGGCGCCAAGGTCGCCACCGTCACAAAAAGTCTGGGTATTCCCTCCGTCATTGTCCACTACGCCGGCGATGCGGAGGCAGTGGCGCGCAAGACGCCGGGGGCTTCAACGCTCGAGGCCTTTGTCGCGCCCTATGAGGCAAGGGAAGTCGAATTCACGCGGCTTGGCTTCGCGCATCCGCTTTACATCCTCTTTTCGTCAGGCACGACAGGCGTGCCGAAATGCATCGTGCATTCGGCCGGCGGCACGCTGCTGCAGCATCTGAAGGAGCACCGGCTGCATTGCGGCCTGCAGGCGGGCGAGAAGCTGTTCTACTTCACCACCTGCGGCTGGATGATGTGGAACTGGCTGGTCAGCGGTCTCGCCAGCGGCGCAACGCTCTGCCTGTTCGACGGCTCGCCCTTTGCCCCCGATGGCAACGTGCTGTTCGACTATGCCGAGGCCGAAAAATTCGCCATCTTCGGCACCTCGGCGAAATATATCGATGCGGTGCGCAAGGGCGGGCTGACGCCGCGCGCAAGTCACGATCTTTCCAGCCTGCGGCTGATGACCTCCACCGGTTCGCCGCTGTCGCCGGAAGGATTCACCTTCGTCTATGAGGGCATCAAGGAAGACGTGCAGCTCGCCTCGATCTCAGGCGGCACCGATATCGTCTCCTGCTTCGTGCTCGGCAATCCGCTGCAGCCGGTTTGGCGCGGTGAGATCCAGGGGGCCGGCCTCGGCCTTGCCGTCGACGTGTGGAACGATGATGGCAAGCCGGTGCGCGGGGAGAAGGGTGAGCTCGTCTGCACCAAGGCCTTCCCGTCGATGCCGGTAATGTTCTGGAACGATCCCGATGGCGCCAAATATCGCGCCGCCTATTTCGACCGCTTCGACAATGTCTGGTGTCACGGCGACTTCGCCGAATGGACGGAGCATGGCGGCCTTGTGATCCACGGGCGTTCGGATGCGACGCTCAATCCTGGCGGCGTTCGCATCGGCACGGCGGAGATCTACAATCAGGTCGAGCAGATGGAGGAGGTGGCCGAGGCGCTCTGCATCGGCCAGGAGTGGGACGACGACGTGCGCGTCATCCTCTTCGTTCGCCTTGCCCCCGGTGTGACGCTGACGGAGGATCTCGTCAAGGCGATCAAGACGCGTGTTCGCACCGGCGCCTCGCCGCGGCACGTGCCGGCGAAGATCATCGCGGTTGCGGATATTCCCCGCACCAAATCCGGCAAGATCGTCGAGCTTGCCGTGCGCGAGGTCGTTCACGGCCGGCCGGTTAAGAACCAGGAAGCGCTTGCCAATCCCGAGGCGTTGCGGCTCTTCGCCGGGCTAAGCGAACTGAAGGATTGACAGCGATCGGAAACTACAAGCTTTCACCCTCTATCAATCTCCTGTCATGGAAACCTTTCGTTAAGAAAGGTTTGTCAAAGGTGAAGCCATCTTGGGGGTCGCACATGAACGAGGCGGCCTGGGGCTTTCTAGCCTCCGAAACATGAAGTTGATCGACTGAGCTCTTGTTGAACAGCACCAAATTCTAGGCAGCCTCTGGCTGCCTTTTCTTTGCGCTCCGATCAGCCGGCCAGCACCCGCTGCGACGGGAAGGTGATCTCGACGAGCGTGCCCTCGTTGGGCGTCGAATTGATCGAGAACGTTGCCCGGTTGGCATCCACCATCGCCTTGGTCAGCGGCAAGCCGAGCCCGGTGCCGTCGCCGCGATGGCGCGATTGAGTCGAGGAGACCTGCCGGAACGGCTTCATCGCCTGGTCGAGTTCGCTGCGCGTCATGCCGATGCCGGTATCGCGGACCCTGAGGACGACGCTGCCATTGGCCTCATAGGACGTGGAAACGACGATCTGCCCGCCTGATGGGGTGAAGCGGATGGCATTCGACAGGATGTTCAGGGCGATCTGCTTGATCGAGCGCAGGTCGGCCACGACATCGGGCACCGATTGCGACAGCGCCGTGCGGATGATGACGCGTTGGCCATTCGCCTGCGGCTGGATCAGCGCCACGGCCTCGGAGACCGCCTCGTTGAGACCGACGGCATCAAAATCGAGATCCATCTCGCCCGCTTCGATCTTCGAAATGTCGAGCAGGTCGTTGACGATGTCGAGCACGTGCCGGCCGGAACGGCCGATGTCATTGGCATATTCGATATAACGCGGATGGCCGATCGGGCCGAAGCGCTCGCCCGCCATCATGTCGGAAAAGCCGATAATGGCGTTGAGCGGCGTGCGGATCTCGTGGCTGACACGGGCGAGGAAATCGGTCTTGTGGGCGTTGGCGGTTTCAGCCGCACCCTTGGCGTTGCGCAACTCGTCCTCGGTGCGCTTCCACTGGGTGATATCGCGGATGACGGCGCAATAGCCGTTTGAGGAGGTGAGCTGGCCCATCGTCATGAACAGCGGCACGAAGCCGCCGGCGGCCTCGCGGCCGATCACTTCACGCCCGTCGTTCAGCACACTTGCCACGCCATGGCCGGAGAGGCCGTTCAGATAGTCGATGACCGCTTTCTGGCTCTCATGGGCAAACAGCATGACGAAGGGTTTGCCGCGCGTCTCCTGCTCGTCGTAATTGAAAAGCGCGCTGGCCGACCGGTTCATCGAGCGGATGTCGCCCTCGGTGCCGATGACGACGACGCCGTCGGTCGCCGTTTCCAGGATCGAGCGCAATTCTTCCACTTCGACCTGAAGCTTGGCGACCTTCTCGACCATCCGCTCGGGGCGGCCTTCGGAACGGCCCTCGGAACGGTTTGCTTCGCCACGGCCATCTTCCTTGCCTTCCACCGGCATCAACGCCAGCATCAATGCATTGGCGTCTTCCCAGCGCACCGATTGTAGCCGCGCGGTTACCGGCGCCAGCGTATCATCGGCCTTGACGAGCATCATGGTCCCGGAGCCGACAGACTTTTCCTCGAGTTCACGGCGCTGCAGCAGGGCTTCGATGCCGCCCACCTCGCGCAATGCCTCGAGCGAATCGTAGCCCGTCAGCCGCATGAATTCTGGATTGGCATGGATCAGCGCATCGCCGATATGGATGAGCACGGCAACAGGCAACTGGTCGACCGTGCCCACCGAAAGCCCGTCCGTCATCTTGACGCGCGGCGGAATGAAGCTAGTGAGAACCTCGATCTGGCTGACCGTCTCCTCGAGCCCTTCCGTTGCCTCGTCTTCGGCGATGACTGAAGGCTCTTCGGTGGCGCCGTCGTCTTCGCTCTGCGCCTCGACGGCATTCTCGAAGATCGCCTCCTGCGCCGCCACCTCTTCGGGCGACAGTGTTTCCGCCTTCTCGGCGATGGGTGTTTCGGCCTCGACCTCTTCGGGTCCGGAGGCCTTTTCGAAGCCGGCGGTTTCGGTGACGGCGGTTTCTACCGGCGCCGGAACGGCAGGCTCGTCCTTGCTGGCGCCGAAGGCTTCGAGGCGCTTGGCGATCTCGCGGAAATTGGCCTGTTCGGCGGCCGTCAGCGCAGCGCCGCTGTTGTGGAGCTGAACGATCTTGTCGGAGAAACGGCGATTGGGCGTTTCCGAAATGCGAAGCGCCGGCGGCTCTTGCGGAAGATCGGCTGGGGGCTCTGCAGCGGAAACGTCGCCGGCATCGACGCTGCCTTCCGCTTTTTCTGCTGCACTTTCCTGGGCAGGTGTCTCGATGGCCACCTGCTCGGTGGCAATCTCTTCTGGCGCTGTCTCCGTCTGCGGCGCCTGATCCTCGAACTCTTGCGTCAGCGCGGGTTCGATCAGCGGTTCTTCAAGCGCTGTCTCCGCTTCGTGTACCACCGCGGCAATGGTTTCGGCAGGTGGGCCGAGGCTCGCTGCGTCATGGCCGATACCATCAGGGCCGAGTGTCAGACCGAGCGCCAGCGGATCTTCCTGGGCATCGGAAAGCCGGACGACGCCGAAGCCGCGGAACCCATCGAAGTCGCGGTTGCGGGTATAGGTCGGCAGCGCCGCCAGATCGACCGGAACGACGAGGCTGGTGCCTTCGACCGGCCAGAGGATCGTCTTGCCCGACCACGTGTCGCGGCGGGCGAGCGCCTCGGAAAGCTTGCCGTCAGGATCGAGATTGAAGAGGGCGGCGACATCGCCGAAGGCAGATCCGATGATGTCGGAGGCGTGCGGACCGACGGCCTCGGCAAATTCGTGGCTGACCTCGTTGAACCGGCCTTCGGCGTCGATTTTCCAGACGAAGCGCGTGGCGCGGCTGTTCGGCCTGAAGACGAAGCCGGGCTCAGCCGCAAGCGGGGGCAGGTCGGCGACCACAGACTTTGCGATGACGGGCTCTTCATGGACCGCTTCCGGCGTGTCTTCGATAGGCGTTTCGCTGGCTTCAACAGGCGGTTCCACCGTCTCGGCAACGGAGGCCAAATCGTCCTCGATGACCGCGGCGGGCTCGTAGGCTTCAGCCGCGCTGCTATCGATCGTGCTCTCGTCGCTCTCCGGCTTCGCATCCGCGGCAGGATACAGCCCATCGTCAACCGCCTCGTCTGCGGATGCTAGAGCTGTCCCGGCCGGCTGTTCGCTTTCGCCGGCGATCTCCTCGAGCGTCTCCTCGACCTCTTCGATTCCCGAGACCGCGTCGATGATATCGGTGAAGCCTGTAGCGGCAACAGGCTCGTCCTGAAGCGCTTCGGCCGGCGGCACGCCTTCTTCCTGTGCGGGCGCATCGATCCCGTCGAGATGACCTATCGCAGTCTCCACGGCAAAAAGCAGATTGAACGCCGGATCGTCGCTGAGCTTGCCGACGGCGGCCGGAAGATTGCCTCTGCTGGTGGCGACGGGTCGTTTCACCAACCGGTCGGGATGCGCGCCGGCAAGGTTGATCAAGGTCTTTGCCGTGTGCTCGGAGATCCCGAGCGAGGCAAAGCCCGGCGAGGCCGCGATGACCTCGCCATTGGCGCCGATCACCGCCATATGTGTGTCGGGATCATCAAGTCCCTGCAGCATCTGGGCCGCCGATGCGCCGGCCGCGAGTGGCTTTGCCGAGATCGGCACTGAAAATAGGATGGCCTTTTCGCCTTGGGAAAGCCGGATCAGTTCGGCAGCCGCCTGTACCTGCGCACGCTGAAAGCCCTTGGCAACGCGGATCATCAGGCTGCGGCTGTCGCCGATATCGCTCAGTTGGCGCGCGGCGGTTTCCAGCTGGCGGAAGGTAATGTCGGCGCGGTCGACCCCCTGATCGAGCAGGTCATAGACAGCCGAATGGCCGAAAAGCTCGGCACCTGCACCGTTTGCCCAGAGCAGACGGGCAAGATCGGCCGAAAACAGCACCATGGCCTCGCCGCGTGAAAAGCGTTCCCGTACCCGTGCATGCACGGCGATATCGATGAACGGATATTGGACTGCGGGCATGTTCGAACCTTGTCGCTGTCGGCCTTCTTAAATTAACGGCTTATTAATAACTGCGGGGCGCATGCCGGTCCAGAAGAGGAGGGGGTTTTCGGCCGGAAAGGTTAACGTCTTGTGCACCGCACAATAATTGTTGCAATGCACAATGAAATGTCTTATATAAGCATCATCCAACAAACGCAGGCAGCGGCTGCCTCAACCCAAAGGATGCGACCCATGGCTACCATAAAGACCGACGACGTTTTTTCAATCGCTTCTTTCGACCCGTCCAAGTTCACGGAATCTTTCCGTGAATTCGCCGAAAAGGGCGCTCAGCAGTCGAAGGATGCCTATGCCAAGCTGAAGACCGCTGGTGAGGAAGCCGGCAAGACGCTCGAAGCCACCGTCCAGACGGCTCAGGCCGGCTCGGTCGAGATCGGCCTGAAGGCGATCGACATCCTGCGCGTCAATTCCGAGAACTCGCTGTCGCACTTCGAAGCGCTGCTCGGCGTCAAGTCGCCTGCCGAATTCTTCGAGCTGCAGACCTCGTTCATCCGCAAGCAGGCCGAACTCACCGTCGAGCAGGCGAAGTCGATCCAGGAAACCACCAAGCAGGTGGCCGAGAAGCTCGCAAAGCCCTCCAAGGACGCCGCCGAAAAGGCCATGGCTTCGTTCAAGGTTGCCTGATCGGTCTTTACCGATCGGAGATAAAAGGCTGGACCTCGCGTCCAGCCTTTTTGTATATTGACGAGGAATGGGGCTTGAATTCGTCGCCAAGTCCTCGTATGTGACCCCCGTCGCGCCAAGCGCGATTTATGCGGTTGTAGCTCAGTTGGTTAGAGCGCAGGTTTGTGGCACCTGAGGTCGGAGGTTCGAGACCCCCCAACCGTACCATCTTCCCCACGTCAACTCCCTATCAGACGAATCGTTTTAGCTAATGTCATTTCGACCGAAAATCGTCGATATAGACGTTTAACTGTATGAGTAACGATCCTGCACCGATGTTGCAGTGTTTTGCCAAAAGCGCGACCTTTCACGTGTGGAATGGCATACGAAGTGTGCCCCTGACGAACTAGCAAGATCTAGAAGCCAATGGTGCGGCGCTCTGAAGAGTACCTACGCTTCCGGCGGCGAATTTGCTGCTTATTTGCCACACAAAATCGAACATTTAGGAAGCACAACCCATCCATGTGGTGTCATACCGCTGTGTGAGCTACATGTGCGGTACGCAGCAGCAGCGAGGTCCACAATTGCGACAATCCGCCACTCGACACCGAACGATCCGCCCAGGCGGAGATAACGTTCGGCGGCGCCAAAACAATGCGGACCTCGCTTTCCCGATATCACCGAGCCCGGAGACTTACTAAATTTCAGGAGATGACTGTAACGTCAATTTAAGTGCCGTCATGCCAGCAATTGCGAGGTTCGGACAGGCAGACCGCAGGATCCTGGAATATGTCTTCTGGCCTTCGGTAGAGTTGCGGAGGAAGGGCTTTATGAGTGTTAGTTTACCAAGGTCAAAAACTTTCCTGAAGAGAAATAAAGCTTTTAGTTGAAGTTTCCCCTCATTTGGAGCAGAGGGAAACCGGCATTAGGCGCGGCCGAATGGAATAGGCAAACGGGGATTTTATGACGAACCTTATTACTTCGATCAAGGTCGTCAGCATGACTGGCGATGAGAAAGTTGACGGACTTTATGATTTCTTTGCCTGGGACGGAACGATATCCTATGCGTTTCCCACTACCTCGGGATCCTATGCCTATAGCGGCGAGAAAGACTATCAATTTTCTTCGATTTCGTCGCAGCAGCAGTATTTTGCCTTGTTCTTTATGGAGCAGTCTTATGGGAATGCGGCAAATGACGGCTTCTCCGTAGAGGGGTTCACGAACGCCAATTTTGTGGCCGGAAGCGCGGATACCGCAACGGTGCGGTTCGCTCAATCGTGGCTACCTCCGACCGCATGGGCCTATACTCCAAATGCTGGCGGCCCCGGCGGCGATGTCTGGTTCGGGACGGACTATGCCGGCACTGAAAATGATCTTCGCTTTTCGGAGTTCGGCAACTATGCGGGCCATACCTTGGCGCATGAACTGGGTCATGCTCTCGGGCTGAAACATGGCCATGAGAGGGGTGAATTCAATTGGACAGTCGTTCCGACTGCATATGACTCGCTCGAATATACGATCATGACCTACCACACATATGTCGGAGATGATGCGAGTGGGCTCAAGTATGAGCATGATGGCGCGCCACAAACCTTCATGATGCTCGACATCGCCGCCCTGCAGGAAATGTATGGTGCGGACTATACGACGAACAGTGGCGATACCGTCTATAAGTGGAATCCGAACCAAGGCATCACCTATGTCAACGGGGTCGCGGCCATCACACCCGATGCCAACCGCATCTTCGCGACAATCTGGGACGGCGGCGGTATCGATACCTATGATTTGAGCGCTTATACCACCGCCCTCAAGATCGATTTGCGAGCAGGGGGGTACTCGGTTTTTTCCCAGGGCCAGTTGGCCGGTCTGGGGGGGGGGCCGAACAATGGTTACGCCCGCGGCAACATTTTCAACGCGCTTCTTTATCACAACAATGTTGCATCGTTGATCGAGAACGTTCAGGGCGGCTCCGGCGATGATACGATTATCGGCAACGAGGCGAGCAATACGCTTTGGGGCAATGCCGGAAATGATTCGCTTTCCGGCGGTTCTGGCAACGACACATTGATCGGCGGAGCGGGCAACGACACCTATATTGTCGATAACGCGGGCGATGTGATCACCGAAGGGCTGAATGAAGGAACCGATCTGATCCGGACGACGCTTTCTTCCTATGCCCTGACCAATATTGCCAATGTCGAAAAC
>Ga0102593_1002984_pt1 | contig 11760 bp, 10 predicted proteins | sample AraplaCol_mMS_r2_2_FD_76862 | JGI IMG/M metagenome (GOLD analysis project Ga0102593, IMG submission 76862) | Arabidopsis root microbial communities from North Carolina, USA - plate scrape MF_Col_mMS_r2 (SPADES assembly) (version 2) | ecosystem: Host-associated > Plants > Roots > Endosphere...
TCATCGAGCACCGGGAAGGTGTGTCGCCGGCCTGGCCGTTTCCCTATGAAACCCTGGAGCCGTGGTATTGCCGGGCGGAACTGATGTATCAGGTTCGCGGCAGTCTGGGCGAGGATCCCACGGAACCGTATCATTCGGCTGCCTACGACTATCCGCCGGTCCCTGACGAGGCGCCGATCGCTGATGTCAGGGCGCGTCTCAAGAAGAAAGGCCTGCATCCGTTTTCCCTGCCGCTCGGCCTGGATCTCGATGCCTGGCTCTCCAAGGCACGCACGCCTTGGGATGCGCATCCCAATTCACGGGACGGCAAGATGGACGCCGAGACTGCAGCCCTTGCCGTGGCGCTGAAGCACGAGAACGTCCGGCTCGAAACCAATGCGCGCGTGACGAGGCTCGACATGGGCGCGGGGAACCGGATCGACCGGGTGACCTATGTCAAGAACGGTGAGACGCTGACCGTTTCGGCGAAGATCGTCATCCTCGCCGCCGGGGCGGTCCAGTCCTCCGTGCTTTTGCTGCGCTCGAAAAACGACCGCTTCGCAAGCGGCCTGGCGAATTCTTCCGATCAGGTGGGCCGCAACTTCATGAACCACAATGCGTCGGCCGTTATCGGCGTCTCGCCAAAATTCAGGAACACGGCTGTCTACCAGAAGACGTTTGCCTTTAACGACTTCTATCTCTCGGACGGTGAGGGAGGACCACCGCTCGGCAATGTGCAGCTCCTGGGCCGCATTTCCGAGAAAGTCCTCAAGGGCTCTCTGCCGCAGGCTCCGGAATGGTTTCTGCGCTTCATCACAACTCATGCCATCGACTTCTATGCCATGAGCGAGGACGTGCCCAATCCCGAAAGCCGGGTCATGGTCGATGGAGACCGGATCATTCTTCAATGGCAGCGAAGCAACTGGGACGCCCATCTTGCCCTTGTCGCCAAGCTGAAGGTCATCCTGAAATCGATCGGATTTCCGGTCGTGCTGTCGCGGCCCTTCGACAAACGCACGCCCTCCCATCAATGCGGAACGATACGCATCGGCAACGATCCCGCGACAGCGCCGTTGGATCCGTACTGCCGTTCCTACGATCACCAGAACCTCTTCGTCGTCGACGCCGGTTTCCTCCCCACCTCGGCGGCGGTCAATCCTGCGCTCACCGTCGCCGCCCAGGCGCTGAGAGTGGCGGATCACATTGCGGCGAAGGACTTTGCGGGCATGACAGAGGCGCTGGCGGTCGCCAGGCCGGATGCAACAGGACAGTAAAATGGGATTCGATTACATCATCACCGGCGCCGGTCCGGCAGGATGCGTGCTGGCAAGCCGGCTGAGCGAAGATCCTGATGTCAGTGTCCTCCTGCTCGAAGCGGGTGGAGGCGACTGGAATCCGCTGTTTCACATGCCGGCCGGCTTCGCCAAGATGACCAAAGGCGTCGCCAGCTGGGGATGGGAAACCGTTCCCCAGAAGCACATGAAAGGCAGGGTGCTGCGTTATACGCAGGCGAAAGTCATCGGTGGCGGCTCGTCGATCAACGCACAGCTCTATACCCGCGGCAACGCTGCGGATTATGACCTCTGGGCGCGGGAGGACGGCTGCGAGGGCTGGGATTACCGCTCGATCCTTCCCTATTTCAAACGCGCGGAGGACAACCAGCGCTTCGCCGACGACTACCACGCCTATGGCGGTCCGCTGGGGGTCTCGATGCCGGCTGCGCCGCTGCCGATCTGCGACGCCTATATCCGTGCGGGGCAGGAACTCGGCATTCCCTACAACCACGATTTCAACGGCCGCCAGCAGGCGGGCGTGGGATTTTACCAACTGACGCAGCGCAATCGCCGCCGGTCGTCGGCTTCGCTCGCCTATCTCTCGCCGATCAAGGACCGCAAGAACCTGACGGTCCGGACCGGCGCTCGCGTCGCGCGCATCATCGTCGAGGGAGGCCGTGCGACAGGCGTCGAGATCGTGACCGCGCGCGGCCAGGAGATCATCCGCGCCGAACGCGAAGTGCTGATTTCTTCCGGCGCTATCGGATCGCCGAAGCTGCTTCTGCAGTCCGGCATCGGACCGGCCGACCATCTGCGCTCGGTTGGCGTCAAGGTGCTTCACGATCTGCCGGGTGTCGGCGGCAACCTCCAGGATCACCTGGATCTTTTCGTCATATCCGAATGCACCGGCGATCACACCTATGACGGCGTCGCAAAGATCCACCGCACGCTTTGGGCAGGGCTTCAGTATGTCCTGTTCCGCACCGGTCCGGTCGCCTCGTCGCTCTTCGAGACCGGCGGTTTCTGGTACGCCGATCCGCAAGCGCGTTCCCCTGATATCCAGTTCCACCTCGGTCTGGGATCGGGCATCGAAGCGGGCGTCGAGCGGCTCAAGAATGCAGGTGTGACGCTCAACTCTGCCTATCTGCATCCGCGCTCGCGCGGGACGGTCCGTCTGTCATCCGCCGACCCGGCTGCCGCGCCCTTGATCGACCCCAATTACTGGTCGGATCCTCACGACAGGAAGATGTCTTTGGAGGGGCTCAAGCTCGCGCGCGAGATCATGCAGCAGGCGGCGCTGAAGCCCTATGTCATGGCCGAAAGGCTTCCGGGACCGAATGTCATGACCGACGAAGAGCTCTTCGATTATGGCTGCGCCAACGCAAAGACCGATCATCATCCGGTCGGTACCTGCAAGATGGGGACGGGGCCTGACGCGGTTGTCGGGCTCGATCTCAAGGTCCATGGCCTCGAAGGCCTGAGGGTATGCGATTCATCCGTCATGCCGCGCGTGCCGTCGTGCAACACCAACGCCCCGACGATCATGGTCGGTGAAAAAGGGTCGGACCTCATTCGGGGCTTGCCGGCACTTGCCCCCACCATTTTCGCCTACGAACGCAACGATGCGCGGCCTCGGGCTCGCGCCGAAATCCGGTGAGCCGCGTCGAGAGGAGAGACGACAATGTCTGAAGTCAAAGTGGCCGTGCTTGGCGCCTCGGGCTGGATGGGGAAGGTCCACACGATGGCCTACCAGACCTTTCCGCATTTCTTCGGAGTGTCGGACGGAACGGCGCGGGTCGTCGCTCTCGTCGAAGGCCCCTCGACGGCAGCCGAGGATATTGACCACCGAGCGCCGGGCGCAAAAATTCTTGGGGATTGGAAACTGGCGGTCGCGGATCCCGATGTCGATCTGATCGATATCTGCCTGCCTGACCATCTTCACTACGAGGTGGCCAAGGCGGCTTTGCTGGCCGGCAAACATGTCTACTGCGAGAAGCCATTGGCAAACACCGCCGCTGAAGCGCGGGAGCTGGCCGACATCGCCAGGGAAAAGGGCGTCATTACCCGCGTCGGGCACGCCTTCCCCCGAAACCCGGTCCATGATCTTGCGAAAGACATCATTCAATCCGGCGAAATCGGCGAGATCAAGCTGTTCCGCGGCTGCCAGCACGTCGACATGTATGGTGATCCCTATGCGCCGTTCATGTGGCGCGCCGATGGAAAGCTTGCGCCGACCGGGATCGTCGGTGATACCGGCTCGCACATTTTCAGTTTCATGGATTTCCTGGTTGGCCGCGTCAGTTCCTTGATCGCCGACAATCTGATCGTGACGCCGCGCAGGCCTGTCGTCGAGGGTCTTGCCTATGGTGAGCAGGTGAAACTGACAGGCAACGAGTCCTGGGCTGATATCACCAACCCCGATGCAACGAACCTGCTCTGCCGGTTCGAAAACGGCGCCGGCGGAATCGTCGATTTCAGCCGTGTCGCGACCGGCCGCAAGTTCATGCAGACCTATGAAATCTACGGAACGAAAGGCAGCATCGCCTTTAACTATGACGAGATAAACCGGCTGCGCTTCTACTCCAACGACGACCGGACGGGGCGGCGCGGCTTCCGGGAGATCGACGTGGGACCTGAAAATTCGACCTTCCGGGCTTTTCTCCCGCTGCCGAATTTCGGATTAGGCTATAATGAAAGCAAGATCATCGAAGTGGCCGAGGTGATCCGCTCGATCGTTGCCAACAGGCCGATGTGGCCGACATTCGAGACCGGTCACCACATCTGCCAGATCGTCGACGCATGCATGGAGTCTTCCCGGCAGAGGCGCTGGGTCGACATCCCGCTGGCTGAACGCCAATGACCATGGACGTTCCGCAGGAAATTCTCGACGCGCTGACCGATGTCGACATGCCGCGGCTGCCACCCGAGGCCGCTCCTTCGGAAACGGTCCGGCTCGCCGGCGTTGAGGTGCCGGTCTATCGGGCCGGCTGCATCGTCGTCGGATCCGGCGCGGCAGGTCTGCGGGCGGCGGTGGAATTGAAGCGGCGCGGCGATGACGTCGTTATCGTCAGCCAAAGCGCGTGGGGTGGAACCTCGGCCTGTTCGGGATCGGACAAGCAGACCCTGCACACTGCGAATACGGCGGATCAGGGCGACAATTACAAGGCGATGGCCCGATCCATCCGCAGCGGCGGCGCGATGGACGAGGACACGGCCTACGTCGAGGCGGTGGGCTCGTCGCGGATGATGGCGTCGCTCCAGTTCTTGGGCCTGCCGCTGCCCCAGGATCCGCTTGGGGGAACGCTGAGATATCAGACCGATCATGATGAGGTCGGGCGCGCCACCAGCTGCGGCCCGCGCACCTCGCGCCTGATGGTCAAGGTGCTGGCCGAGGAGGCGATCCGACTGGGCGTGCCGTTTTACAACCAGACCACGGCGGTCAAGATCCTCACTGGGGGCGAGGGGGCTGACCGTCATGTCGTCGGCATGCTTGTCATGCGCGCCAGCGACCGTACAGAGCAGAATCCGCTGGGTATCGCGCTGTTCGTCAGCAGCGTGATCGTGCTCGCCGCCGGCGGGCCGGGCGAACTCTATCGCGACAGCGTTTATCCCAATGGCTGCTTCGGCTCTCTTGGATTGGCGCTGGAAGCCGGCGTCGAACTCGTCAACCTGACCGAAAGCCAGTTCGGCATCGGAACGCGCAGGGAAGGATTTCCATGGAACCTGTCGGGCACCTATGTCCAGGCGATCCCGCATATCTATTCGATCGATAGCGAAGGCGTCGAACACCACTTCCTGGCAGACTATTACCGCAGCACGCAAGAACTGGCGTCGAACGTCTTCCGCAAGGGCTATCAGTGGCCCTTTCATGCGACGCGCATGCTCGATTTCGGCTCCAGCCTGGTCGATCTCGCCATCTCCAGCGAAACTGCCGCTGGCCGGCGCGTTTTCATGGACTTCAACCGCAATCCGCTGTCCGTACCGGGCGATCTGCCGTTCAGCCTGGAAAGACTGGACGAAGATGTCCGCGACTATCTCGGCAAGGCCGGCGCCGACCAGGACATGCCGATCGATCGATTGAAGCATATGAACCCGCTCGCGATCGAGCTCTACCGCCGCTATAAGATCGATATTGCCGAAGAGCCGCTCGAATTTGCGGTCAACAACCAGCATATGAACGGCGGCATCATGATCGACACCTGGGGCCGCAGCAATCTCGGCGGCTGTTACGCGGTCGGGGAGGCCGCGGGCACCCATGGGGTGACGAGGCCGGGGGGAGCGGCGCTCAATGCCGGGCAGGTCTTCGGCACCCGCGCGGCCGAGCACATCAGCGCGAGCGGCAGGGCGAAGCGGACAGCTTCAGGGGATATAACCGGTACGGCAGAGACAGGCATCTCCGATCTCCTTGCCGCCCTTCGCACCGAGAGCCCACTCACCGTCAAATCGATCCGCTCGGAGGTGCAGGCGCGAATGAGCGAGAAGGCTGGCATCCTCTGCGATCAGCAGAATGTGGCCCGAGCCTTGATCGAAGCGCGCAAACTGAATGTGGACATCCGCGCCAACGGCGTCGCCTATGGTCGCGCAGCGGAGGCGGTCCGAGGCGTGCAATGGCGGCATATGGCGCTCGCCTCGGAAGCCGTGCTCAGCGCGCTTGATTTCTTCATTCGCGGTGGCGGCGGCAGCCGTGGGGCGCGAGCGATATGCGATATAGCGGGCGAATCCACGCCGCTCGCGCGCTCAGGTCCATTGCCGGATTATCGCTTCCGGAAAGAACGCGAATCGCATCGCAAGGAGCAGATCGTCGTTCGTCTCGATGGTGATGAGATAAGGCTTTCAACGCAGGCGAACCGTAGTTTCGATGAAAGCGCCAAGTCCTTCTTCGAGCGGGACTGGCCATCCTGGTTGACGGGCCGCATCTACGACTGAGGTCGGACGAATGAGGGGACGCCAGATCGGCTGATCAATCAGGATTCGCAACCGCGGGCGGAACACGAACTCGCTCGGTGTCGTCAGAGCCTTCGGCAATGGCTTCCTCGCTTCTGCGCATTCGCCTTGGCGGATTCTTGCCTTCGATAGGCTTCGGCGACATTTGGTCGTCGGCCTGGATCTCATCGGTGTTGAGGTAGTTCTTGCTTTCGTCCATAGCGGTCACCTCAGGTTGGGGAATTGCGATGCAGGAAAACGATTCTCCGCATCGGCGCTTTGCACGCTAACGCTCGGCGACATGACGGGTTCCCTCGCTGGTCGGCCAGCGGTGGCCGAGGCTCATAGGTCGGCTCCGGCTTCGGAAACGTCGAGCTCGATTATGACGGGCGCGTGGTCGCTCGTATGTTCCCAGCCGCGCGGTTTTCTCCGGACCGTCGCCGATCGAAGCCATGGCGCGACGGCCGGACTGAGCAGGAAGTGGTCGATCCGAAGCCCCGCGTCACGTTCGAAGCTGTTTCGCCAATATTTCCAGAAGGTGTAGATGCGCTCGCCCGGATGCAGATGCCTGATGGCGTCGGTCCAGCCCTGGCCGACGAGTTGCGCATAGGCCTTGCGCACTTCCGGTCTGAAGAGGGCATCGTCCAGCCAGCGTTCCGGCTTATAGACGTCGATCTCCGTCGGCATGACGTTGAAGTCGCCGGCCAGGATCGAAGGCACCTCGAGCTCGAGGAGTTCGGCGGCGTATTCGTGCAGGCGACGGAACCACCGGAGTTTGTACTCGAACTTGACGCCCGGGAACGGATTTCCGTTCGGAAGATACAGGCACCCGATCACGATGCCGTCGACGACAGCTTCGATATAGCGGCTGTGGCTATCATCGGGATCGCCGGGAAGTCCGCGCCGCGTCAGGATCGGTGTCTTGCCCTTGGCCAGGATGGCTACCCCGTTCCAGGATCGCTGTCCGTGCCAGACGGCGCCGTAGCCGGCCCTTTCGATCTCCCTTCGCGGAAACCCCGCGTCGTCTGTCTTCAGTTCCTGGAGGCACACCACATCAGGGGCGTCCTCCTTGAGCCAGCGCAGCAGGATGTCCAGCCGTCCATTGATCCCATTGACGTTGTAGGTTGCGATTTTCATCATACTCCCGGAAGCCGGGCCCCCGCCGGACATGCTCTAGAAACGCTCTTAAATTTCCTCCTCGGAATGTCTTGCCGGCCATGGCTGGCGCCTCAACGCGTCGCACCGAAGACGAAGGCGATGCCGGCGACGATCGCAACTGCTGTCAGCGGCTGCCGGCGTATCCGATCCTCGAGGTCGTGGACGAAGCTGCTTGCTTCCGCCTTTGCCAGGCGGGCTGTCCCGGAAGCCAGCTCCGAAGCCGACTCCGCTATCCGACCGGCTTCTTTCTGAAGCGCGCGCATCTTCTCGTGATCGGCATCAAATCCTTCGGAGGAACGGGCGAATTCGCCGGTCGAGCGCAGAGCTTGATCCGCGAGCGGAAACGCCTCGTCGAGTTTGGTGGGATCGGGCTCTCGCTTCACGCGCTCGGCGGCCTCGACGTCGCTGCGCCCGGCAGGAATTGAGGTGTGGGTGGCTGACACCGGGTCGGAGGCCGGAAAAGTGTCCTCGATTGCGCTGTCGAGTTCGCCCTTTCGGGACTGCTTCCGCTGCTCTGCCTGTTCTTTTCGCATGGATTGGACTGCGGGGGATTCGTTCGGGTTTGCCATCGGGGTTTCCTCTGTTGCACTTCGACAAACAAAGCGACGACGAGCGGAGAAGTTCCATAGAAATGCTTCCGCGCCTCACAGAGCAACAGCGACGCGCGAAACGAGCAATGCCGGCGCGCGCAATCGCTCGGACTTTTCTGGACGACGAGGGTCACAATCAATCAGTCGGACCAAAGTCTTGCCAGTGCCTACTACCTAGGTCGGTTGCATTCTGCATTGGGAAAAGCGAGAAATCTCATGCGCCATATGGCATATATTGTATGGAAAACGGCGAAGAACCGCCGAACGAGGCTATTGCATGAATATCCGGAAACGCGATTTTCTGAGATTGGGCGGCAGCGCGGCCATCGCCCTGGTCGCTGCCGCATCGCCAGCCACTTTGAATCTCGACGGTTTCCTTCCTGGTCTGGCGGTGGAACGCGCACAGGCAAAAGACGGCAACAACGGCAATGGCGGCGGTAACGGCAATGGGGGAGGGAACGGCAACAGCGGCAATGGCAACGGGGGAGGGAATGGGAATAGTGGCGGCAGCGGCAATGGCTCGGGAAATGGCAATAGCGGTGGCAACTCCGGTAGCGGTTCTGGATCCTCTTCCAGTTCCTCTTCAAATACCTCTTCTACAGGGGCGTCGGGAGGATCGGGAACGAAAGCGACCGAAGCGTCCGATGGCTCGATCAATGTCCGTCACGCGAATGGCATCACGGAAAGCCTGCGCAGTGGCCGCTACATCATGAAGGACTCGAAAGGGCGGACGATCGTAAGCCGGCAGGCGACGGCCAACGATGCCCTCCGATTGAGCCGTTTCTTTCGCTAAAAGCTGAATCTTGTTTTAATGCAGTTCGCGCCATTGCAGAGCCGCTTCCGTCCTGTTCGAGGCGCCGAGCTTGCTCAGAATCTGGGTCATATGGTGTTTCACGGTCTTTTCCTGCAGGCCGAGACGCAAGCCGATATGCTTGTTTGACAAGCCTTGAGCGACAAGATCCATCACCTCGCGTTCCCGTGGCGTCAGACTGCTTTTATCCGACGTTCCGCCATTCAGTGAATTCTCCATGACCTTTGCCGACATGGTTGGCGAGATATATCGCGTTCCACCGAGGACGGTTTGGATTGCTTCGGCGAGACCGCGGGAGCCGACACCCTTCAGAACATAACCCATCGCGCCCCGTTGCAGAGCGTCAAGCAAGGTGTCCACCTCCTCGGATACCGTCAACATCAGCACTTTCGTCGTCGGGCTCCGCTCCAGGACGTTGCTGATCGCAGACAGCCCGCCGCCGGGCATCGAGACATCGAGGAGCATAATGTCGGGGCGGTTGTCCGAAGCGATCATCGCCGCGTCATCGCTGCTGGCGCCTTCGCCAATGACGACAAAGCTGCTGATCTCCGACAGGCTGCGCGTGACGCCCTCGCGAAAAAGCGGGTGGTCGTCCACGACGCCGATGGTGATTGATGTCATCTCTAATCTCCCACTTCCATAGGCTCGAAGGTCATGGTCACGGTCGTCCCACCTTCCCCTGTCTTGATGTCGAAGGATCCTCCGAGGCTGTCGATGCGTTCCCGAAGTCCGACAAGACCGAGGCTCGCTGGCCTCACCTCGGTCGGATCGAAGCCATTGCCGCGATCGCTGACCTCGACACGGACATGGCCTTTGTGCGAGACGGCGCTGACAGCCTGCTGAACGCCGCCGCCGTGGCGATAGGCGTTGTTCAAGGCTTCCTGGACGAAGCGATAGATACAGATCTTCACGGCAGGAGCAAGTTCAGGTCCATCCTCGTCGATGACGGTTTCGACATTGGTTTCTGTCTTATGCTGATGCGCTTCGACGACCCGCATGACGATCTCGGTGATCGATGACTTCTCGATCTGCGGCAGCACCAGCCCGCTACAGATATTGCGGATCTCCGTCATCGCCTCGGCAAGGCTCGAGCGTATCCAGGAAAGCTCTTTCTCGCGTGCTTCGGGCTCTGTGGAAGCGTTGATCAACAAATCGCTGTCCAGCCGCAATGAGGCATAGGCGATGTGCTGGGCCGGACCGTCGTGCAGATCGGCGCCGATGCTGCGCAGATATGTTTCGTTGAGCGCCGCCGCCCGCTGGGAGGCGCGCTGCAGCCGCCGCTGAAGCCCGCGATTTTCCGAAAGCAGCGCAGACAGTTCATTGACCCGTTCCTTGAGATCCTTGCGTTGCGCCTCGATCGTGCGACTGCCCCGAAATACCAGAGCGGAGAGAATAAGGAAAAAGATTGCCGTGAGAGCGGCGACGGCGCCCCAGCTCCGGAGCCTGGCATGCGCCAGACTGTCGCTCAGTCCTTCTGCCGTCTCGTAGAACTCAAGGACGGCGACCGCCTGTCCGGACCAAGGCTGGAGGACAGGATTGTAGATTTCCATGAGCGGCTTGCCGAGTGCGCGCTCCTCGCTGCTTTCCGGATCGCTGGCGATCTCGTAGCGCGCAACCAGAGACCCTGCGAATGCGCTGCGGAGTTTGTCGTTGACCGGGAATCTCTTTCCCACCAGTTCCTTCTCGTTCGAATAAAGGATGGTGCCGTCGCCTCGCCACAGCTTGAACGAAACAAGACGCCTGCCGAGCGCACCCTGGCCGAGCGTCTCGTCGAGAGCCTGGGCACTGCCTTCGTCCAGCAGCGATTCCTTTTGCATGTCGGGAAGCAGCGGCGCGACGACGCTGTCCACATATAGTGCCGTTGCAGCACCGGAATTGTGGATGACTGCCTCCTCTATGAGGTGGGTGACGAGAATGCCCACCAAGAACATGGTGGCGATCGATATGAGCCCACCCGCGACGAAGAACTGGGAGGCGAGGGTGCGGGCATTCCAGCGGCGAAGCCAATTCATTTTGATACCGGCGAGAGACTTGCAGAATAACCTACCGCTTCTTTAGAGTTTTTCCAAACGGTGTCAGGGTGCATTCCTCGTATCGAAGATCTCGGCGCCCGCTATGCTCTGGGTCAACCGGAGGCTATCGCCCGACATGGCTGCGCCGAAAACGTAGAGAAGGGCGGCCAGAACGATAACAAGAGCGAAAACGGACGCGCTGCAGGCGCCATTGATTCGGGATCTATTAGTCCGGGACATGTTCGGATCTCCTTCGGTATCGTTCGAAACGGAGCGGAACCGGTGCCCGTTCCACATTGGGGCTTCGGTCGGAGAAGGGTGGGACCAAGGTCTGATCCCGTGGACATTCGCAGATTCAGGCATATTTCAGGCTCGATGGGCTCGGGTCTGGAGGTTTGCGAGTGACAGCTTCTATCGATATCGAAGGCGGCGCCGGCGCCGGATCTCTGGCGCTTTTTCCGGAAAGCGTTGCCGACCTATACGAGACCTTTCTCGTGCCGATCCTCTTCGAACCCTATGCATCGGAAATGGCAATCATCGCCGAACGGTCGCAACCAGGCAGTGTTCTCGAGGTCGCTGCGGGGACGGGCGCTTTGACACGCGCTCTGCGGGCGAGGCTTGATCCAGCAACCGAGATCGTTGCTACCGACCTCAGCCAGGCGATGATTGACGTCGGCGCATCTTCGCTGACGCTGTCGCGGACCCACTGGATGCACGCCGATGCGCAAGATCTGCCGTTTGCGCCCTCGATGTTCGATCTCGTCGTCTGCCAGTTCGGCGTGATGTTCTTTCCTGATAAGCCGAAGGCCTATGGCGAGGCTAAAAGAGTGTTGCGCAGCGGCGGTCATTTTCTGTTCTCGACGTGGGATTCACTCGAGGCCAACGATTTCGCAAGATGTGTGGATGAATGCCTGGGAAGGTTCTTCCCGTCAGATCCGCCGGATTTTTTCAGGCGCTTGCCATATTCCTACTTCGACCCCGATCTGATCAAGGCGCAACTGACTGCGGCGGGG
>Ga0102593_1002990_pt1 | contig 11747 bp, 12 predicted proteins | sample AraplaCol_mMS_r2_2_FD_76862 | JGI IMG/M metagenome (GOLD analysis project Ga0102593, IMG submission 76862) | Arabidopsis root microbial communities from North Carolina, USA - plate scrape MF_Col_mMS_r2 (SPADES assembly) (version 2) | ecosystem: Host-associated > Plants > Roots > Endosphere...
TCACGGGACGCGAGGACCTGCCCCCGTCGTTCTCGGTGGTGTAGGCATCGTTCTAAACTCCCCCGCGATGACTTTCGCCGCCGGTGACGGTCGAACCTGGTGACGACCACTCACCAACGAAGGGACACCCCACCATGGCCATCGACGTGCAGCCCGCCGTCTCGCCCTACCTGATCGTCGACGACGCCGCAGCGGCGATCGACTTCTACGTCGCCGCCTTCGGTGCCGAGGAACTCGGGCGGGTGCCCCGCCCGGACGGCAAGATCGTCAACGCGGCGCTGCGCATCAACGGCTCGGTCGTCATGCTCAACGACGACTTCCCCGAGATGACCGGCGGCAAGTCGATGACGCCGACGTCCCTGGGCGGCACCCCGGTGTCCATCCACCTCACCGTGACCGACGTGGAGAGCCAGTTTCAGCGCGCGGTCGACGCCGGCGCCACCGTCGTGGCCCCTCTCGAGGACGTGTTCTGGGGTGACCGGTACGGGGTCATCCGGGATCCGTTCGGGCACATGTGGTCCCTCGGCCAGCCGATGCGCGAGGTCAGCAGCGAGGAGATCGCCGCGGCCATGGCCGGCTGACCGTACTACCGACCGAATAGGTAGGCCGCCAGCAGTGCCGCGGGGAGGGCGTTGGCCTTGGTGATCTGGCTGATCGCCGCGATGCTCGCCGGTTTCGGGGTGCGTTCCAGTTCCGGGGTGTTCGGGTCGGAGCCGTACAGCCCGAACTGGAGGTCATAGCCCTCGGCCCACTCCAGGTTGTCGACGAACGACCAGTACGTGTAGCCCAGGATCGGCGACCCGTGCGCGACCATGTCCTGCACCACCGCGACGTGGTTGACGATGTAGGGCGGGCGCTTGGAGTCACCGGCGTCGGCGATCCCGTTCTCGGTTACCCACAACGGCTTTCCGTAGGCCGCTGCGAATTCGAGCACCTCGCGGAAGCCGCCAGGATCGGTCGGCTGGTTGAAGTCGCTGCACGTCGGCGACGGCGTGCAACGCACCGGCAGTCCGCGCAGGAACGGGAAGCCGGGAACGGGCGCGACACCGAAGCCCTGCATGGGCTGCGAACCGTAATACTGGACGCCGATCCAGTCGGCCTTGTCGGTGAACTCGGGGTGCACCTCGTCGGCGGTCTTGACACCGTCGAAGTTCGCGTCGACCCAGCCGTCGACGACCGCGTTGGGGAACCACCCGTCGTAGAAGGCGTTCCACGTGTTCGCGGCCTGCACGTCGAGCTGGTTCACCGGGTTCGCCGGCCGCGCCGGAATCATGTTGTTGGTGAAGCCGACGAACGCGGCCGCCTTCCCTTCGGTGGCAGACGTCGTGTCCCACAGGTGAATTGCGTCGTAGGCCGCGACGTGACCCTTGGCCTCGTTGACCAGGAAGGTCGACGCGAGGTCGGGCCGGATGACACCGGGCGGCCAGGCCGGCACGAGGCCGGGGATGGCCAGGAACTGCGTGAGCACCGGTGAGAACGGCTCGTTGAGCGTCGCCCAGTCGTCGACCTGGTCGCCGTACTTCCACGCGACGTAGGCGGCGAACTTCTCGAACTCGGCGGGCGTACCGGGCGACAACCACCCGGCCGCCGGTGCGGGCAGGCCGAGCTGGATCAGCGGCCGGGCGGCGATCGGGTCGTCCACCCAGGCCGGCAGCGTGAAGTGGTTGACCGTGACGAGGGGCTCGAGTCCGTGGGCACGGAGCGAGGCGAACACCGCACGGTAGTGCGCCACTTCGTCCTGGTTGGCCAACTGGTCCAGGGCCTGCAGATCGGCCAAGCTGACCGTCCCACCCTCATCCGAGACGTTCACCGCCGCAGTCGACGCGGGGAAGATGCGACTCCATTCGATGCCCATCCGAAAGGTGTTCATCCCGAGGTCGTCACGGGCCAGGGCGGCGTCGGTGTCGTAGGAGACGTAGGCGCCGGGGCCGTTCTCGGGGACGCCGTTGGTGAGCCCGAGGAACTGGTTGAGCGGGTCGTGCACCCACCGGTACCAGTCCGAATTGGGGTCCACCGGCGAACCGGGTCCGCCCTCGGCTTGGAATCCGGCATGGGCGACGCCCCAGTGGAAGTCGGCGGGCAGGGAGAGGTCCACGCCGTCGACCGGCGTGACGGTGACGGTGACGGTGGTGGCAACCCGGTGTCCCGCACCAGGATCGAGGACGCTGCCGAGAATGGGGACGAACTGGAGCAACCCCATGGGCCCGTGCAGGTGGAATCCGGCGGCCTCGTCGCTGACGACGACGGTGAACTGGTCGGTCCCGCCCACGGCCGCCATGGCGTTCATGGGGCGGTAGGTGAAGTCGCCGTTCGCGGCGACGGTCACGGTGCCGCCGTTGAGTGGCCGACCGACGACGGTGTAGGTCAGCCGGTCGCCGTCGGGGTCGACGGCACCGACGTTGCCTCGGACGACGACGTCACCGTCGAGGTTCAGGCTCTGCGTCTGAGGCCTCGCGGTGACCGTCGGCGACTCGTCGAACAACTCGCGGCGCACCCAAGCCAGCAGCGCCCACGGCGACGGATCCGACGGCAGCGCCGGGGCGCCCGCGGCGAACGGGCTGAGCACCGCGTTCACGACGCTGGACACCAGACCCGTCACGAAGGTGACCACCGTCGTCGGGTCGAACGCGGTGGGCCACGGCCGCAGCGACGGGACGACGGGCTCCGGGGACTGCTGCCGTGCCACCGCTGCCACGGCGGCGGATCGTTGACTCGTCTCGACCGGCTCGTCGGGGACGTCGGAAGCCGTTGCGGCCCTGCGAACTTCGTTGGCGGTGACCATGCTCGTCGGTGCCGAGGTGGGCTCGGCGGCCGCCTTGGGGCTCTTCTTGGTCGGGGGCGTGACGGCGGCGTCCTCGACGGGCTCGTCCTCGGCCTCGCTGCCCGTGGTGACGTCGTCGTCCGCGTCGGCGGTGACGGTCACCGTCGAGGCACTCACCGTCGACGTCGGACCGGCGTCCGGGCCAGACGTCGTGGTCGCGCCGTTCGACGTCGACGACGACCCCGTCGTCGTATCCGTGGCCGAGCCGGCGGTCTGGGTGCCGGCTCCGTCCGACGACGAGGCCGCCGATCCCGACGACGGGGCGGTGTCCGAGGACGATTCCGAGGACGGTTCGGCCCACGCGGTGCCCGAACCGGCGACCAGTGACGTCGCGGTGCACACCGCCGCACCGACGCCCAGCGCGACCGCCAACTCACCCACCCGACCGACGAACGCCCCTGCCCTCATGCAATGGGCATACGCCCGCCGGGAGAACCGTGCGCGGGTTTTCGCGAAATGGTCTCGCTCGCGCGGACTACGGCCGCAGCCCGGACAGCAGGCGCCGCCCCAGCGACGGAGCGGGTGCCGCGGCCGCCGCGGCCAGCATGTCGGAGATCTCGGTGAACTTGTCCCGGGGGCGGTCGGGCCCGCCGCGGGCGATCTCGGCCTCGTCGATTGCCCGCCAGCCGGCCGCGTCGACGACGTCGGGCTGCCGGGTACGGACCAGCCCGTCCAACGCCGAGGGCCGAACGGTCGGGTCGGTCAGCGATCCGGCGTTGTAGTCGGCGACCAGGTGGTGCACCGTCTCGGCCGCGCAGGACTTGTTGGTCCCGATGAAACCGGTCGGACCCCGCTTGATCCAGCCGGCCACGTACACCCCCGGCATCCCGACGACGCGTCCACCGTCGTTGGGCACGACGGCGGCGTCCTCGTCGAACGGCAGATCGCGAATGGGCTTGCCGCGGTAGCCAATCGACGTGAGCACCATGCCGGCGGCGACCTCGCGGACCTCGTCGGTGCCGGTGACGGTGAAGGCGACGCCCTCGACTCGGTCCTGCCCGAGCACCCGGTGCGGGGTCAGCCCGTAGGCCAGCCGAATGCGAGGCCTGCCGATGGGTGCGGACGCATCCCCCAGCTTGGCCAGCCACTCGAGCTTGTCGCGCGTCAGCGCGTCGCCTCCGCTCGCCAGATCTCGGCGCACCAGCTCGTGGTCGTCGGCCGAGAGCACCACCTCGTGGGTGGTGGTCAGGCCGATCAGCTCCGGCAACGTGAACGCCGATGCCGCGGGGCCGCGGCGCGCCGCCACCACGACCTCGCGCACGCGGGAGTCCCGCAGTGCCGCGAGGGCGCGATCGGAGACGTCGGTACGGGCGAGCGCGTCGGGATCGGTGGTGAGGATCCGCGCCACGTCGAGGGCGACGTTGCCGTTGCCGATCACCACGACGCCTTCGGCGCTGAGATCCACCGGAAGGTCGACGTAGTCGGGATGCCCGTTGATCCAGGCCACCATCTCCGTGGCGGTGTGGGTCCCGGGCAGGTCCATCCCGTCGACGTCGAGGCGACGGTCGGTGGGTGCGCCGACCGCGTAGAGCACGGCGTGATGGTGCTGGGCCAGTTCGGCAAGGGACAGGTGCCGTCCGACCTCCACGTTGAGGTAGAAGGTGAAGCCGCGCTGCCGCGCGATCCGGTCGAAGAGTGCGGTGACGCGCTTGGTGCCCTGGTGGTCGGGCGCCACGCCCGCACGCACCAAACCGTATGGCGTCGGCAACTTCTCGAAGACGTTGACCCGCACGCCCTGCTGAGTCAGCAGCTCGTCGGCGGCGTACATCGCCGCGGGGCCGGATCCGACGACGGCGACGGTGAGCGGGCCACCCGCCCTCCGGTGCACGACGGGCGCCTCGGCCACCGGCGCCAGCTTGGACGTCGGCGGCAGCTTTCCCTCACGCGCGGGGTAGAACGCCGCGTTCAGTTCGACGAACACCCGCTGACCGTCGTCGAGCTTGGTGTCCGGCGAGATGGCGCCGACCGGGCACGCCGTGACGCAGGCTCCGCAGTCGACGCACGCGACGGGGTCGATGTGGAGCATCTCGGCAGTGGCGAAGCCCGGCTCGTCGGGCGACGGGTGGATGCAGTTGACCGGACACGCGTACACACAGGACCCGTCGCTACAGCACGACTGGGTGATCACATGGGGCACGAGCGGCCTACGCGACGGAGACCAGGTGCTGCCGCTGCGGTTCGCTGCGGTAGCGGCTGGCGTCACCGTTGATGCGGCAGATGCGCCAGATCAGCTTGGCGACCGGGTTCATCAGACCCGTCTCCGAGCAGAGCATCCGAACGTCACCGAACATGTCGCGCAGCATCTTTCGCGATTCGGGGGACTTGAAGAAGATCTCCTTGCGCACCGACCGCGGGATGTCGAATTCCTTCCAGAACGCACGCGGCGGCACGATGATCGCCGAGCACAGCACCCTCATGACGACGGGCACGTACAGCGAGAGCCAAAAGCGCTTGGCGCGGGACAGATTCGGCACCCGCTTGTGAAGGTATTCGTGCGCGAAGGAGATGTGCCGCGCCTCCTCGGCCACGTGGATGGCCATCACCCGCTCCATGATCGGATGCAGCGCCTTGCCCTCCCGCAGCACGTTCTTCTGGGTGTGGTCGATGGGCTCCTCGCCGGCGAGGATGCCGAACCAGAACGGAATCGGCATCGGCCCGGCGACCAGCGGGATGAACGGTTGCACCCACTTGAGCATCGTCGGCATGCCGGGAACGTCGGCGCCGATGCGGTTCACCATCTCCTGGAACATCAGGGTGTGGTTGCACTCCTCGACCGCTTCGTGCAGGCAGTAGCGGTACTCCGGTGACTTGTTCGGCGTCCAGAACGCGTACTCCATCAGACCGCGGATGAGGATCGACTCGAAGTGCAGGCCGACCTTCGCGACGTTGGCCTGGCGCCACATGCCGATCTCGATCTGGCGCTCCTTCGTCTGCGACCGGTACCAGGCATGCTTGCCGATCGGATCGGTCGCCGGCAGGATCCAGCGCTCGTCGCCCGGGGTGACGGCAAACTCCGGGGTGTCCCAGTCGATGTCGGTGAAGGGGTTGAAGTTACGGCGCACGGACCCCTCGGACAGGGTCGTCAGCGTGTCGACGTACGCGGTGTCGTCCAGAACGTCCATGTTCTTGCGCCACCGGCGGATGATGCGTGTGCGAGCGGTCTTGGTAGCCATTCGAAGCCTCCTATGAGGTTTACATTCGTCATCCCTGTGTCCACGACGGTACCGGAGGTCCCACGAATTGAACAGGGCGTTCTCCTGAATGTGCGCTGAACGGGTTACCCAGGTCACATGTGATGCACGTCACCGACGGGCGTGACCAGGGGCTGCCCGCGGCTCCTGGCGAACCGAGCGAACGAACTGCTCACTAGGCTGGTCTGCCATGGCCGACCTCGTGATACCCGCCGACCTCAAGCCCAAGGACGGACGCTTCGGCTCCGGCCCGTCGAAGGTGCGGCCCGAGCAACTGCAGGCGCTGACCAACGCCAGCCACCTCTTCGGCACCTCGCACCGACAGGCGCCGGTGAAGGATCTCGTCGGCCGGGTGCGCGACGGCGTCAAGCAGCTGTTCTCGGTGCCCGAGGGCTACGAGGTCATCCTCGGCAACGGCGGGTCGACGGCGTTCTGGGACGCCGCCGCCTTCGGCCTGATCGACGAGCGCTCGCTGCACCTGACCTTCGGCGAGTTCAGCGCCAAGTTCGCCTCGGCCGTCGCGGCCAACCCCTTCGTGGGGGATCCCATCGTCGTCAAGGCCGATCCGGGTAGCGCACCCGAGCCGCAGTCCGACCCCAGCGTCGACGTGGTCGCCTGGGCGCACAACGAGACCTCGACCGGTGTGGCGGTGCCGGTCCGCCGCCCCGACGGCGACGCGCTCGTCGTCGTCGACGCCACCTCCGCGGCCGGCGGACTGCCCGTCGACGTCGCCGACACCGACGCCTACTACTTCGCCCCCCAGAAGAACTTCGCCTCCGACGGCGGTCTCTGGTTGGCGATCATGAGCCCGGCCGCACTGGCCCGCGTCGAGAAGATCGCCTCGTCGGGCCGCTGGGTGCCCGACTTCCTGTCGTTGCCCATCGCCGTCGACAACAGCCTCAAGAACCAGACCTACAACACCCCGGCGATCGGCACGCTGGTGCTGATGGCCGACCAACTCGACTGGCTCAACGGCAACGGTGGCCTCGACTGGGCCGTGTCGCGCACCGCCGACTCCTCGGGTCGGCTGTACGCGTGGGCCGAGGCCACCGCGTACACCACACCGTTCGTCACCGACCCCGCCCTGCGCTCGCAGGTCGTCGGCACGGTCGACTTCACCGACGAGGTCGACGCCGCCGCCGTCGCCAAGGTGCTGCGCGCCAACGGCGTCGTCGACACCGAGCCGTACCGCAAGCTGGGCCGCAACCAGCTTCGCGTCGCGATGTTCCCGGCCGTCGACCCCGAGGACGTGAGCGCCCTGACCGCGTGCGTCGACTGGGTCGTCGAGCGTCTGTAGCCGGGTCGAGCGTGTCACCGCGGTTACGGACGGATAACGAAGTAGGGTGACCGCTGAGCTGCCCTAGGAGGTCGCACGTGCGAGAACTAAAGGTCGTCGGACTCGACTTCAACGACGGTCGGGGTGGCACACGCATCGTCTGCGAGACGGCCGAGGGCACCGAGAAGTTCGTCCTGCGCCCGGACGACCGCCTTCGCGCCGCGTTGAACGGTGACGCCCTGCCCGCCCCAGCCGATTCCGAGGTACCGCACGTGTTGAGCCCCAAGGAGATTCAGTCCAGGATTCGCGCGGGCGCCTCGGTCGAGCAGGTGGCCAACGCCGCCGGTGACGACGTCGCCCGGGTCGAACGATTCGCCCACCCGGTGCTCCTGGAGCGTTCCCGTGCCGCCGAACTCGCGACCGCGGCTCACCCCGTCCTCGCCGACGGCCCGGCGGTGCTGACGCTGCTGGAGACCGTCACCACCGCACTCGTCGCCCGTGGGCTCGACCCCGACGCCACCGCGTGGGACGCCTGGCGCAACGAGGACGGCCGCTGGACCGTGCAGCTGACGTGGAAGGCCGGGCGTTCGGACAACGTCGCCCACTTCCGCTTCACCCCCGGCTCGCACGGCGGCACCGCGACCGCGTTCGACGACGCCGCGGCGGAGCTCATCGACCCGCACTACGACCGCCCGCCGCTGCGCTCGGTGGCCCCGGTTCCGACGCTCGACCTGTCGCTGCCCGAGCCCACCCCGGCACCCGAGCCGGCACCCGCGCCGCCTCAGGAGTCCGCGAAGGCCGCCGCGCCGGCGAAGCCCCGCACGCGCAAGCGCCGCCCGGAGGTTCCGGGCTGGGAGGACGTCCTGCTGGGCGTCCGGTCGGCCAACCAGCCCTGATCCCGACTCGGGCCGGCTAGGCGACCACGGACTGGATCGCCATGCCGAGCAGCACCAGCCAGCCGACGACGACACCGACCGCGCTGCCGAGGACGAACCACCGCCACACCGGCCGCCGTCGCCAACCCCAGACCGTGGGGGCCAGCCCGCCGACGGCGACCAGATTCAGTCCCACCGCGAGGAACGGCTGCACCCGCACGAGCCCCAGGCTCAGGACGACGATCGCCCCCGCCGTCACCGCCGCCACGAACGCCGCCACGGTGAGGCCGGTCCCCCACGGTGTCGTCGCGTCCTCGTTCATGGGGCGAGCCTAGCTCGCTCGTAGAAGGCCATCGCCGCAGCGGTGGCCACGTTGAGGGAGTCCGTTCCCCGCGCCATCGGGATGCGCACCCGCACGTCGCTGGCCCGCATCGTCCGCTCGTGCAGACCGGGCCCCTCGGCGCCCACCAGGATGGCCACCTTGGCGTCCGTCAGCGTCGGCATCGCCTCGGCCAACGTCTGGGCGGCCGGGTTGGGCGTCATCGCCAGGACTCGGAACCCGTTGTCGCGCAACGTCTCCAACTCACGGGGCCAGTCGCCGGACCACGCGTAGGGCACCAGCAGCGCATGCCCCATCGACACCCGCACCGCACGGCGATACAGCGGGTCGGCGCAGCCCAGACCGAACACGACCGCGTCCACGCCGAGCCCGGCGGCGTTGCGGAACACCGACCCGAGGTTCTCGTGGTCGTTGACGCCCTCGAGCACCGCGATGGTCCGCGCCCCGTCGAGCACCTGCGGTATCGACAGCTCCGCCGGACGCGGCGCGGCGGCCAACACCCCGCGGTTGAGATGAAAGCCCACCACCTCGGCCATCACCTCGGCGGTGGCCAGGTAGAACGGCGCGTCGGACACCGTCAGGTCGTCGGCCAGCTCGGCCAGCCTGCGTTCGGTGCCCAGGAACGCCCGCGGGACGAAGCGCGAGGCCAGCATGCGCTGCACCACCAGCACGCCCTCGGCGATGACCAGACCCTTGCCGCTGGGCAGGTCGGGTCTGCGGTCGACGCTGTTGAGATCGCGGAAGTCGTCGAGCCGGGGGTCGGCGGGATCGTCGACCGGCACGACGTGCGGCTCGCTCAAGCGCCGCCGTCGTCCACGATCGCCAGCATCAGATCGGCCGCGGCCAGCAGAGTCTGCCGTTCGGAGGGCTGCAGTTGGTCCAGCCGCTGCTGCAACCACTCTTGGCTCGCGCGGCGCTCGACGTCGAGCAGCTCCCGACCCGCCGCCGACGCCGACACCAACACCTGGCGCCCGTCGTCGGGGTGGGCGACGCGGTCGACGAAACCGAGCTCGGCCAGCGAGGCGATGACCCGGGTCATCGACGGCGGCCGCACCCGCTCGCGGATGGCCAGCGCACCCGGGGTGATGGGCCCCTCCTTGGCCAGCGTCGACAACGCCGACAGTTGGGACAGCGACACCGGGGAATCGGGGCGACGAAAGCGCAGCTGACGGGCCAACCGCAACACGGCCAGCCCCAGGTCACTGGCCAGGCGGGCATCGGGGTCGGTCACGACGAAGAGAGTACCGACACCGGAGGGACGGGTCGGCGTGGTCGGCTAGGTTCATCGGAATGGACGCCACGCCGACCGAACCGCAGCCGGCCGCCCCGCCGCTGCCTGAGATCCTCCTTCGGCCGTGGCCCGTGATCTACGTGATCGCGGCCGGGTGGCTCGTCGCGGCCGTGCTCGCCTTCACCGTGCCCGGTCTGCACGACTGGCGTCCGGTGACCGTCGCCGGTCTCGGGGTGGGCGTGTTGGGCACGTCGATCTTCCTGTGGCAACGTAGCGCCGTCCGACGCGGCGCCCGCGGAGCGCAGCGCGGACTCGACTGACATCACGGAGGCACACCATGGCGCAACCCCTGCTTCGAGCCCAGGTCGACGTCGACGCACCCCCGGCGAAGGTCTGGGCTCTGGTGTCCGACCTGCGACGGATGCCGCAGTGGAGCCCGCAGTGCAGGCTGATGAAGCAATTCGGGCCGCTGCGCCCCGGCACCAGGACCGTCAACCTCAACCGTCGCAACTTCCTGTTCTGGCCGACCACCTGCCGCATCACCGAGGTCGTCGCGGAGCGCAAGCTGGCGTTCCGGGTCAACGAGAACAACACCGTCTGGAGCTTCGAGCTGGAGCCCACGGCCACCGGCACCCGGCTGATCGAGACGCGGCATGCCGAGAACGGCGTGAAGCCGGTGTCGAATCTGCTGGTCAACCTCGCGATGGGCGGTGTGCCGAGCTTCGAGGGCGAGCTGGTCGACGGGATGAACGCGTCCCTGGACCGCATCAAGGCGGCCGCGGAGCGTTAGCTCTCGACGGGCTCGGCCTCGGCGACCGGCTGGGTCAGGTCGATGACGCCGTCGTCGAACGGCTCGAACATCGGCGACCCGATGGTCGCCGGCTGCGGGGTGTCGGAGTGCGCGCCGCAGCCGTACTCGCTGGCCACGACGTGGCCGTCGGCGGACATCTCGTTGGCGCAGACGCCGAACAGCGTGCCCAGCGAGCCGGTCAACGGCAGGTAGTAGGCGCAGTCGCGGCAGACCTTGCGGGTGGCCCGTGCCATGGGTGAGTCGGGCCCGTAGTCGCCCTCGTTCCAGCGTTCGGCGGCCTCGATGCGCCCCCACTGGCTGAGCACCTGGCGACGGCCGAACCCCACCTCGGCGGCCAGTTCGTCGAGTTCCTCGTCGCCCGAGGACGCGTAACCCGGCACCAGCCGCGGATCGTCGGCCGGGGTGGCCAGCAGGTCACCGGGGCTCAGGTCGCCCGGTTGGATGCGTTCCTGCCACGGCACCCACTCCGGCGCCAGCAGCGCCGTCGGGCCGGGCACCAACACGACCTCGCTGATGGTGGCGTGATCGGCCCCCGGGGATGCGGCGACCACGACGGCCCACTGCCAGCCCTGATAGCCGGGCATCGCGGCCAGGAATCGGTGGGTGGCGGCGTTGGAATCCTCCAGGGCGCCGCCCAGATACTCGCCGACCAGACCCTCGGCCACGTCGCCACCTTCGAACTCGACGATCGCCGAGCGGGCGGCGTCGACCGCGCCCATGAGCACGGCGGTCAGGTCCGCCGTCGGCTCCGGCCGTTCGGTCTCGAGGTTCTCGGCGGCCTGCTCGGCCGGGTCGATCATGCTGTCCATCGTCGTCAATACTGCCTGACGACCCTGGAGCAAAGCCACACCGGATGCCCTGCGGGCGGTGGCTGCCGCCATGGGGAACAATCAGAGACGTGGATGACTCGCGAGACCCCCGCTACCATCCGCCGCGTCCACCCGGCGGTCATCGCGGTGAGCATCCCGGCATGGCGAACTACCCGAGCAGCCCGTCCACCCCTCGCCAGTCCAGCGCCAACCGGTGGCTGCCACCCATCGAGGACAGCCACCGCGCGCACCACTACGACGACCCCGATCTCGGCCCCACCGCGGATCGTCCGCGCGGCGCCGCCGGACGCGGACGCGAAATGGGCTCGAAGATGTACGGCCTGTTCCAGAAGGCGGCCACGGCCGACGGCGCCGACAAGTCGGGACTGACGG
>Ga0102593_1002991_pt1 | contig 11745 bp, 10 predicted proteins | sample AraplaCol_mMS_r2_2_FD_76862 | JGI IMG/M metagenome (GOLD analysis project Ga0102593, IMG submission 76862) | Arabidopsis root microbial communities from North Carolina, USA - plate scrape MF_Col_mMS_r2 (SPADES assembly) (version 2) | ecosystem: Host-associated > Plants > Roots > Endosphere...
TTGGCGGGCTTTTTTTTCTTTCTTCATTCGAAGATGTCAAAATTGTTCCAAGGATGCAGGATGTGCGGGACCGAAATGCGCCCGCCCGTCAAGGATTCGTTTCAAAGTAGGATACGCCATCGCTAGACAGCATGAGCTCCTGTTTCAAAATGGCTGATTTAATCGGAGTCAGCATGCTGACGCTTTTGAGCCGGTTCGTCCGTGCTTGAAGCAGGCTCGGATTCAGCGTATGAGCGTTTCTTCTTCCGTGTTTCTCTGAAAGAAGTCGGGGTTTGAGCAGCAGTTCCTATATCAGAGTTGGGACCGGATGATTTCCGTGATGTCCGAGCGGATATTCTGGGAGACTTGGTGGTAGTTGTGGAGGTGATACGTTGAGATCGAGATCGAGATTGACGGCGAGAAGCCGGAGCTGACCGTACTTTGGGCCGGGAAGTAGACTCTGGAGCGGGCGACGAGGCCGCAGGTTGTTCCTCGTCTGGTTTTGGCGAAGTGAGTTTCTGGGATGTTTCCAAGTCGACTAATTCAGGTTCTTGGGGCTCAGGGGCCACACTATGATTTTCGGACCCTGCGTTGCTGGCAACAGGTTCGTCATCAACGGTGATCGGCTCGCCGGATGCAAGGCCAAGAAGAGATGAAGCTGCATCGTAGGTGTCTAGATTGTGTCTTCCAGAATCATAATTTTGCAAAAGACTCTTGATTCCAGCCCGAAGTTGGGGGTTTGGGTTGGAGATGTCAGCAAGGGAGACTCCATTCTTAGCGAAATGCTCTAGTGTCATTTGTCGAGTGAGTTCGAGCATGGTTGCTTCAAGCTGCCTTTGACGCTTTTCGTCCTCGCGTTTTTTGTTGAATTTGGCCGTCGAGAGGAAATCTAGGACGATCTCGCGAGAACCGACGTCATCCTCCTGTGCGTTGAAATCCTCATCCCAAGTCTGCTCGGGATCCCATCTATGGGAAAGAGTCGTTGCCTTCTTTGGTCGACGAGGGCGACGCTCTTGTACTCGTCCATCCACATACTTTCTGATGACCAAGTCATCAGAAGTAACATGGTTGGGACAAAGCCAGCCTTCGTAAGGGTTAGGGGGTTTGGCCATGGGAGGATCCAAGCAGTCTAAGTGGAAACGAGATTCACAATAGTCACAGCGGATGATGGGCCGAGTACCCCCAGATGATAGGCCACACCTATTACAGAGAATGACATGCCCGTTCTCCATCAACTTGGTGAGGTTGGGGTCGTCGTAAAGAGGCGTCCTGTTGCTGTGGTCCTTGTCGACCTTGGGCGGCTTAGTAAGACGCGGCATGGTGGGGACGCTCTTGTAGAAAGAATGCGTGCGCTTCTCCTCTGGCGGATATTGCGTGTTGCTGCGGATTTCTTCGCCGACGCCTTCAAAGTAGTCCTTGATGTGCCGTGGAGGGGAGAACGAGGAATTTCGGCGCTTGTGTTTGCCCCATGCGATAGACGTGGTGAGGCTATTTCGCACCACGCATGTCTCACAGAACCAGTCGCCTTTCGGGGGATTCTTTTTGTCTACCCGAGGTCTCAGACAGTTAAAATGGAATGCATTTTCGCAAGTGTCGCAGCATAGCAGATCCCCTTCATCATCACAGATGGTGCAGTAGTCTGTATTTTCGGGGACATTTCTGTATGAAACATGGTTAGTCTAGGTCTAGAGGATTTCTTTCCCAGCAGGTCCTCTCTCTTCCCCCTCTGGTGGATCAGTGGGAAATTTCAAGCACGTACATGGCATTCGGCATCTGTCGGCTGTTGTAATCACCAACCCACATATTCTCGTGGTTTGAATAGCAAGAACTTGAGACATCAGACTCGGCACCAGAGACAGTAGTATCCAAAGATAAAGAACGAGGCCGATGAGCTCGTTGCTTGTCTTTTTCTTTTTCTTGTTGCTCGGTCTCTTTCTGTTTCGCTTTGGCTTTGAATTGTTCTTTGACAACACGCTGTCGCCGTGGTTGACTCGCACCCGAAGGGAATGTGTCAGGCGTCGTGATAGTCTCCGAAACAGTCGTAGCTCTGGGGGTAGATAGCATGCTATCGTCTTGCTTCTCAGCTTCGTGGGAGTATGGGTGCTGGATATCGTCCGGCTCTCCGCGCTGAGGACGTACCGAACTGCTTGTCGCCAAAGTCTGGTCAGACTTGGCTCCTTGGGCAAGTTGAGCACGTTTTTCTTTTAGATTGTTCTCAAGGGCGGGGTCTGCTTCCCACTCCCGTCGGCGTTTGAAAGAGTTCTCATTCACCCGGCAAGGCTTCTTAGCCCTTTTCAGTGGTGCGGTGTTTGTCTTACCGCTGAGGAATGCTTCCTCGAGCTTCGGTCCACTGGTGTCACGGTAGATATCTGCACGACTAAAAGTGGTAGTTTCTGGCTCAAGGGACTTGGCAGATGACAACGTGGAGTCGGTGGGAGAATCAAGGCCAGCCAAAAGACGAGAATTTTCTGCTACATAGATTTGATACCACTTGTTGGCTTCTTCAGTTGAATGGCGTAGCATAGTCTGGAGAGCGAGTTCGAGCTTGTGATCTCTTTCATCGTTACCGATATTGTGGATCAGCGATAATTTGAAATCATCGCCAGAGATGTCAGACCAGTAGTGGACTAAGCTCAAAGCGACATCATCATCATTGATTTCGGCGGAGCGCGTGACCGCAACCTCAAGGACACGTTTGAGCTGACTAACATCGTACTTCTCGGATCTAGGGATTGGAAGTGAATTCAGAACGGTGATGTAGTCCGGTTTGATGTTCTGCTGCCCTTTGGAAGCCATATCGTCGGCCAGACCCGTAACGGCAGTAGCGGGAGGAGACTGAGTCTGCTGCAACTGGCGGCGAGAAGTTGTGATATGAGAATCAGGCACGGTGAGGTGGTTGGCAGGAGTGGTTAGTGTCAAGACAGGAGAGTCGATTTCATCGAGCGGAGTGTTGAGGGGGGAGTTGACGGTTGAGTGAATGGAAGAATGAAAAGAAGGTTGGGCCGAAGGTCGAACAGACTGATGAAAGGAAGTAAAAGCCGACTGAGGGTCAAGTGCCTCAGATACCGGCGTTGCAAGGTTTGTATCATTGATGTCCTCTGCGTCTGTGTCTTCGATCTCCATCCTATTATCCAGCACTGCACCCTCCATGACAGTCTTCACAGCTGGCGTATTTTCAATTCCATTCATAGGATCATCATCCTCTCCGCGTATCAATTCCCCTGCCATCGCCTCTTCCTCCGCGACAGGTGTAATAGGAGTATCCGTCGTAAGGTCCTCTTCATCGTCGGCACGAGCATATAGCTTCGAGGCGCGTTTGGTGCCATTCTTCGGGGCTTTTAACGGCTTTAAGCCGACACTCTTATACTCCGCAGGAGACGGATATGTTCCGATCGGCTTCATGGTTTTTAGGTATTGGTTTGGCGCGCGAGTGAAGTTGTCGTCGGAGCTTGACCCAGGATGGGCGCGCGAGTGCACAGGCAGGCTCTTCCCATACGGCGACCTTAAGCTGCGCAGTTGGCAGGATTATGGTCGCATTGCCTGGTAAAGTTGAGTCGACGCGTGACCGACGCGGATTTCTTTTATGGAGATTGGGAGGTGCTGGGGTTCAACGAAGTAGGAATTATTCGCCCGATGGCTGGCAGACCGAGTCAAGCAGCCCATCGCGGTAGGCGGAACCCGCCCTGGCTAGGGTTAGCGCGTGGCGCTAGTTCGATGCCCTAATTGCCTGGTGGAACAGCGTGATATTCGAGTATGCTAGAAGAATGGGTAGTATTGAATATAAGAATCGTTGTTCTTTATTATTATTATCTTTCTTACTTGTACTCAATATTGGATTGGATGAGTCTCAGTTGAAGGTGCTGGTGACAGCATTGCTTCGTTGATCTCCAGTAGTATAAGGCTTGACTGCATGAGACGGAAATGAATAGATCAGAGAAATGTGAAGTTACTTCGAACCATTTGGGTAATAAATAGGGTAGTCGAATATGAGCAGTCAATGTCAATTTAGACGAGTGTGCATTTACTCAGAGCAGCATAGAGCCGGGGGCAGAAGCGAACATACTAGTAGATTGATGCTGGAGGAGCACCTTGTGTTCAGTATCAATTTGATTTTACAGTCCAGGTGTAAGAGAAACTTGAACACGCTGATTAAAGCAGTTCGAGTAAGTCAGACACGTTAAATACAGTAAATTTAAGACATTCAACTGGTTTGATGTGCCATATACTTCCTTAGGAACTAGTCATCCACACAAGCTTCTAAGAAGATGGTCTTCACAAGTGCTTCATAGAATGGGCCCAATGAAGCAAAGGTAGTACCTTTGCCTCATTATTATGTTTCCACTGATGTTGATATCCAGGGATCTTTACACTCAGGAAGCTTTGTACTCCTCTTAAAAGGAAACATCTTTATTACTGGACGTTTATATCAAGTCTTCTGTAGAGAATTACATGATCGGCCAAAAGAAAATCCATCAAGGATATATCTTGACCCCAGCTGGAAAAACCAGTATGCTTGAGAGGGACAGCTTTGAATACGAACAAGATCGGTGTCGGCTATATGTTATTTTCTGATTTGAAAGATGCAGTAAGTTTCGTATAACCCAGAGGGATTTTTTCGTAATTGGATATCCTTTCTTTTGTTCTTTTTTTGTTTTGACATGTTTGAAATCAAAGTTGTCCAACACTATATCAAAAGTGTATTGCATATGACATACAGGAGACGCTTGGGTCAATGCATTTACTCGTCACCGCCAGTGGCCTTGGTCTTCTTCTTGTTCTTGTTCTTCTTGTTACCAGTGGAACGGGCCAGGGGCTGCTCAAGGATCTTGAGGATCTCCTCGTCCTCAATCTTCTTGTCGCTCTTGTACTGCTCCAGGTCGACAGCGCCGGGAGCGGCGAGCTTGGTGATACCGTTCTTGGTGATGGCTAGATAAATAGTCAGCAAGTGTTCCTGATCGAATGAGGTATTCATTATATCTTACCAATGGTGGTCAGCAGACGAGAGACAGGAGTGTTGTCAGCGGAGCCAGCGGGCTCGTACTGGCGAACGACACCGCTGCGAACACACTCAACAATACCGACCTTGGCGGCCTTCTCGTCATCAAGTTGGCGCAAGCTGAAGGGGAAAGTGCCGAACTTCTTGACAATCTCGGAGAGAGTCTGGCGGGAGCTAGGACGCTTCAGGCCGTAGGTGGTGGTGGTACGGCGGTGCAGGGTGGCACGGTGGTCCAGGTTCTTGACCTTACCGTTGCCCAGAGAGAGGCCAACCTCGACACCCCAGACCTCACCAACCTCGGGGACACCGTCACCACGGACACCATCACCGGGGGACAGGATGATCTTCTTGCTGCCCTCAATCTCGTTACGGTCGAACAACCAGCTGGTGGTGTTCTCGACGACGTTGCAGCCGTAGGCCTTGGCGACCTTCTCGAGGAGAGCGGACATCTGGGCCTGAGTAGGAGCACGCTGGGCGGCGGCCTTCTTCTTCTCCTCATCGGTGCCCTGAGCGAGCAGACCGGGGGGAACCATAAGGCGCAGCAGAAGCTCGTTGGCGTGGTGAGTAGCGATAACGAGGTCAGCCTCAGGACCGGTGATGGGCTCCTTGGCGGCATCCTTCTTAGGGACGTTGACCATGTCACAGACGATGGTACCGAAGCCATCAATTTGAGCACCGAGCTGGATCTTGACGTTCTCACCGGCCTTCAGGACGGTCTCGGCCTCGGCGGTCTCGGAGACCAGAGGAGTGTAGGGAGTTACATAGGAGCTAGGAGAGATGGTGGTAGGGCTAGCAATACCTTTTGATTTTGATTTCATAGAGTTAGAATCAATCGTCTTCTTTTTCATTGGCGCGGTGGAGAATGAACTAACCCTTGGTGATCTTCTTGCCCTTGTAGACCTTGGCGATCTCCTCCTCGAGGAGCTTGTCACCCTTCTGGCAGATCTCGACAATCTTCTCGCCCTCAAGGCACAGAGCTATTTTTTATAATCATCAATATGACAGAATCTTAGCTAAAGAAGCGCAAAAAACGTACCACTGACGGCATCAAGCACTTTGTGCGAAATCTGAGCCGCAGTCTTGTACTTGGTCAAGGTGTCAGGGTTGTTGAGGGTGTAGTCTAATGCAAGAATAAGACAATTAGCTTCCCAGTCCGATTTAAGAAACTGATAAATTTCCCTCCAACATTATGGGAAAGGGTTAGATGTCTCTGCGCAGCTCTCGATCTTTTCGGGCATCGACACCCACAGAAACGTCAGAGCTTTCGCGGGACACCACAGCAGATACACATACCAACCTCAGGCGCTTGAGTTTCCGCCATTGTGTCAATATATGATCCTCACGAAGAAGTGAGGAAAGTGTTTTGATGGGAGAGGGTGAAGTGGGTAGAAATAAAAAGCTCTATGGAGTTCACAAGAGCTTTAACGGTGGAATGGGACGAGAACAAGTCGTGTGCAGCGAAGCGTCGTTGGTGGGGTTTGTACTCGATGCCTGGATTTTAAGGTGTCAACGTAGGGTTACTGCGCAGACGTCATTCGATTGTCGGCAAGCGTCAACTTCGACTTTCACCCCCGCACGGCGTTGGCTTTTGTTATGGAGTAGTGCAGCTGCAAATACGGGAATGAGAGGGGGATGGTCGTGTGATCTGTCTTAGTTTCTGTTTCAGCCTGCAGAAACTCGGATGGATTCCCTTTTCCCCTCATTCGTTTTGGGTTCTCTTTTCTGCTTCCCGCTTTTCCCTTTCTTCAGCCACCACCCGACACTATGAGGTCAACCCCGACATTCCCATTTCGAGTACTAACCCATAATATCCGATATGCAACATCGTCACCTTTCAAGGGGGAACGACCATGGATAGAACGCAGGCAACTCTTGCTAAATGAACTTCAATATAATACACGTTTCAACGGAGATGTGTTTGTCTGTTTACAGGAGGTCCTGCACAATCAGCTCCAGGATATCCTAACAGGATTGAATTGCGACTCTAAACGTCAGGAGTGGGCGTATATTGGAGTCGGTAGAGATGATGGAAAAGAGGCCGGGGAATACTCACCCATTTTCTATCGACCTGCCGTCTGGGCTGTTCAGTCCTGGGAGACGGTGTGGCTGTCCGAGACCCCTAATGTACCGTCGAAAGGCTGGGATGCAGCCTCGATCCGAATTGTGACAATTGGTATCTTTACTCATAAAGAGAGTGGGAATACCGTCCTCGCCATGAGCACACACTTCGATGAGCAAGGGTCTCGTGCACGACTCGAAGCTGCGCGCATCATTCGCTCCAAGATCAATGAGTATCAAGACGGCGACTATGGGAGCTTAGTTTCAGGTACTTTTTTGGCTGGTGATTTGAACAGCCAAGAAGACCAGGAGGCATATATGGATTTAACAGGCTCTGGAGACCTGCGCGATACCTTTAAATTGGTTGAGCCTTCACGCCGCTACGGCAATACGAATACCTTTACAGGGTTTGGATATGAGAAAGAACCACCAAAGCGCATCGACTTTGTTCTCATCGCCTCCCGGGGGAATCAGGATTGGCGGGTGGATGGCTATTCTGTACTGCCCAACCAATTCGATGATGGAATATTTAATTCAGATCATCGTGCTGTAGTTGCTGATCTTACACTGCTGGGCTGAATGTCAAGTTGTATAAATTTACCTCATGGATGGTGCCATTGGATCCCAATGAATACCATGGATCAGTAAATGGTTAGGTACAGTAATGAAGCTATTTCATCAGTATTTATATATAATTATTCAGTATTCAAGTGGTTGCAGCTTGAAGTTCGTCTACAAGTAACTTCGACCATCCAAAAATGGTTATTTCGACACCTGAACCACAAGGTATCAATTCCAGCCTCCCTGAAATCTGGAGTCACATGATACTAGCATGCCGTCCAATTAGTTCCTGTTGATGGCGCTGAGGCCAGTAGGAACCGTCAAGAATATCCAAAACTGCAAGTAGTCCTCCCATATGAATTTCAATCCCTTTAGATCGTAACTCCCCTCAAGTTACGCGTGTGTGTGGAAGAGCGCGTTGAAAGGCATGTTCTGGTCTTTCCCGGGAGCGGACATCTCGTAATCATCTTCAAGTTCTCCTTTGAACTTCTCCCACGCATCCCCGGCGGCGCGCCTTCACCAACCGCCACCCAAAGTACCAACCCAGACTCTTAAGACGAGGCGTATTCTTTCAATAATTGCCTTTACAAACGCGACTTGGCAATCAACTGCTTTCTTCGCGCAAGGCCGATCGCATTCAGCCCTGCGTCAGTCAGAGCGCAATTGGCCTCCACCCCCCTTCGGCTCCGGTATGTTGGTCTTTACCAGTATTTCCATCCCAATCGTCCCATTTGAATGACTTTCGTCGTATTTCCCTTGCATTCTTTTAGCTCTGGCCCTCATATCCGTCCGCGTGTCTGGGGTATTCGCGGGTTGCGACACGTTCGTGGATTGACTCCGCATCGTGACAACTTTGATCGCGCGATCGCGATATGACTCCAGATCAATTAGATTCAATAAGAGGCATTGGCTGACTCAACTCAACTTCATTTCAGACCTGATTAATGATGCTGCTATAAGTACTCCGGTGCTACCTTTATCGCGTCGACTGCGATTTCCGTCAACCACCCGTGCCAGGGACACCAAATTGATTGATTATTTCCCAGCGGTTCATTATCGACCATGGCCTCTCCAGAGCTACAGAACGGCTCGCTGCCACCAGAGAATCCCATATCCGATTTCCCAGCTGGGATTCAGAATGGCTCTGGCGCGTCCGACGTAGGGGCCGGAGCTGTTGACTCCGCTGACACCGTGGGCGACCAATCCACCTATGGCCAAACGCCAAACACAAACGAAGAAGGAAAACAAAATGCAAAATCAAAGCTCGATGCATCCGCTGATGCCAGTAATGACATAAATGGCACCCCGCAATCGAATGGCACAAACGGCTCTGCGCAAAGCAGGAAACGATCGCGCGATGGTTCTGTGATCCAATCCAACGATACATCAGGGACCCTTGCTGTTCGAACGCGTGAGACACCCGTGGAGAAGATCTTGTTGGAGCAATATGTCAACCGCGAATTCGAGTACTCGGCTGCCACCGCATGGCAAAACCCAAGCCGTGAATTGCAACAACAGAAGCGAGAGGAGCGTGATTATTATCTACAAGTACGCCGCGAGACTCAGGGAAATCCAGCCGCACTATTCGGACTGGGCTATGAAGGATTTGGTAACCAGCGCACCGATTTGCGGAGCCAACTCCCTCAACTCCTATATCCATCTAGCCGACGGCGCCCTGGGAATCGAAAGACGCGAGAGCTGCGAGTTTCTCGCCGGGATATGAAAATTCAAAATGAGCAGACCGAGGATCTTGTGCCTATCAGACTCGATATTGACTGGGAAAAGGTCAAGCTTCGAGATACCTTCACTTGGAACCTTCATGACCGCGTCGTTTCTCCTGACCTTTTTGCTGAAAAGTTGGTGGAAGATCTGGGACTTCCATTGGAGACTTCTGCTCCCCTCATGCGAATGATCTCGCAGACCATCCAAGAACAATTAATGGATTACTATCCCCAAATCTATATGCACGAGGAGCCGCTCGACCCGCATCTGCCATATTCGGCATACCGAAATGATGAGATGCGCATCTTGATCAAGCTCAATATAACCATCGGGCAACACACCTTAATCGACCAGTTTGAATGGGATATTAATGACCCGCAAAACTCTCCCGAAGAATTCGCCATGCGCATGACAGATGACCTTTCTCTCTCAGGAGAGTTCACAACTGCCATCGCCCACTCCATCCGCGAACAATCTCAACTGTTCACTAAATCCTTGTATATTGTCGCTCATCCCTTCGACGGTCGTCCTATTGAAGATCCCGACCTCAGCACTTCTTTTCTTCCGACCCCAGTTTCATCCGCCTTCCGACCATTCCAAGCTGCCAAGGAGCACACCCCCTACCTCTACGAACTCAACGAGACAGACCTCGAGCGGACCGAAATTTCTATATCTCGAGAGCAACGCCGACAAAAGCGATCCATCAATCGTCGCGGTGGTCCTGCTCTACCAGATCTGAAAGATCGTCAACGAACGATCCGTACACTGATCGTTTCGTCTGTTATTCCCAACTCGGCACAGACTTTCGAAGAAAGCAATGTGATCAAACGTTCTGGCTCCTCTGCCCGCCGCCGTGGAATGGCAAGTCAGCGGGGAGAAGAAGAGTCAGATGAGTTTGATAGCGACGACTCATCTGTTGGATCTCCAGCAATTGGACCAAACCTCTCTCAAGGCACTGCTCGCACACGAGGTATGAGAGGTGCTGCAACAGCGGCTCATGCAGCTCTACGTGCGAGCTTAGGACAATCCGCAACACCAGAACCCGTCATACAGGAGCCAACCAGGATGTCTTCAAGGCGACAGCAGTATAGAGAAGAAAGCGTGGAAGAAGCCGACAAGTTGATTGTCAGACTCAAAATTCCTCGTGAGAAGCTCATGGATCTAAGAAGTGGGAAAAGCATCGTCAACACTCCTCAACTTGCCCAATCCCAGGTACCGGGTATGATGGCGCCTCCGTCCGATAAGCAACGACCCCATAATCCGAACGCACAACCGCAACGAGGATTCAATCAAATCGGGGCGGTCGATGCCCCCAACCCGCCCCAATCTGGTGTTTCAGCTGTGAGTAGACTCTGAGTTCCGGAAAAAATTGGTTCCTGGCTGACCTTAAATGCCTCCAGCCCCCGCCGCCCAGCTGGCTCCAAGAGGGCCTTCAGAAGCTGAAGCACAACCACCCGAATGACTCGTTCGAGGGAGTCATGCGCTATTCTGCCGTGGACATGGATTCATTAGCACCAGTGGCCAACCCAAATAACCTCCCCCCGGGTCAAAAGGTCAAATACCAGTATCTGCCTCGTATCCGCTGCTTGGACTGCCCCGGAAAGCTGTATACCCCTGGGCCCGGTACGACCGTCGAGAATTTCGAAGTTCACCTGCGCAATCGACAACATAAGGAGCGAGTGGAGGAGCGTATGCGATCGAGTGGTGGTGTCCCTATCAAGACAGACCCTTCTCACAGCGCGAGTGCAAGCCCAGCTCCCGGAGCTGTGGCTTCAGCTAGTGGAAGTCCTGCTCTAGGAGCTATGCCATCTCCAGCACCAGGTTCTCAGCCATAGTCATAAGAGTCTTTGATGAAGTCATGACAACGGCGTCTACAGCGTGTTTGATCTCTCCCCCTCCTCTCCCACCAATTTCCATCAATTTTCTTTCAGAACTTGTACTTTCCTCCATGTTACATCCATTCAACCCAAAATCCCTCTTGAGTTTCAAGCAAACATGTAAACCTTTATTCCTTGATTATTGTTTGGGATTTGTATAGGACTTGAAATAGCGGCGGCAGAGCGAATTGAATGGTGTTTTTGTATTAGAAATGGCGTTTGATGCCTGTGCTTTCAACTTCTTTCTCCATCCTCTAGTGATTTTTGCGGCATAGTATTGCGTAATAGTGCATCACTCAGGCAAGCGTACCTCCATCAAGTATCAACGGTCTGCTCCAAATCTGCATTCGAGTTGCATCTCTTAATCTATGTATTAACTGTACGCGGAAAGCGAGCTAAGGGTATTCTGGTAATGCCTGTATAGAGTGTATTAAGATATTGGTAGTATTCAGGCAGTACATACGTTATCTGGCTACTGGACTCATCCGTGGATGCTCGTACTTGATAACTACTACTCACGATATAATTGGAATATTTGTAAAAAGAAAAAAA
>Ga0102593_1002994_pt1 | contig 11733 bp, 8 predicted proteins | sample AraplaCol_mMS_r2_2_FD_76862 | JGI IMG/M metagenome (GOLD analysis project Ga0102593, IMG submission 76862) | Arabidopsis root microbial communities from North Carolina, USA - plate scrape MF_Col_mMS_r2 (SPADES assembly) (version 2) | ecosystem: Host-associated > Plants > Roots > Endosphere...
AGCGAGGGCGATGTCGGGCTCGACCACGTCTATTTCCACTTCGGGCCGCGTGGCGCCAGGCTTTCCCGCTATCCGAACGTGCGCCTGCTGATGCTGCCGGATGCCGACCACAATCTGACGCCGCCACAATCGCGCAAATTCGTGCTCGACGAGATCATCCGTCTCGCCAGAGCATGACCGGGATTTCAGCCAAAGCGGTTCAGCTTTTAACGGAAGCGCAGGACCGCTCTGGCCTTTTGTTTTCAATTCCGGACGGAAAACCGCGCCTAAGACATGCAGAAAACAAAGACCTAAAGTCCGGCAAGCGAATCTGAAAGATCGCGACGCGCTTTGGAGGGATCAGATGTTTTCCGCGGCGACGACATCAAGCGATCTGTAGAGATCGATATAGCGTTCGGCGACGATATCCCAGGAATAGCCGCGCGCGGCGTCGAGAAGCCCGGCCCGCACCACGTCCGGTTGGCGCGAAAGGTCTTCATAGGCCGTTTCGATCGCCGTAGCGGCGGTCTCAGGATTCGTGAAATCGGCAAGCATGAGAACGGGATGCCGGGCGGCAAGCGTCGCAAAGGCATCGTTGGCGTTCAGCACCGGCAGGAGGCCGGCGCTCATCGCCTCCAGCGCCACCAGGCCGAAACCTTCATATTCCGAGGCGGAGGCGAAAATCGAGGATTCTGCGATGATGCGCCGGATGGTGTCGTTGTCGGGCGACACATGCAGGGTGACGCGGCCGGAAAGATGACGGCGTTCAATTGCGCCTTCGACATCCGCCCGGTTCAGGTCGGATTCGGCGCCGACGATGTCGAGATGCCATTCCGGGTCGCGGGTCTTCAGCGCGGCCATCGCATCGAGCAGATGGTCGATGCGCTTGTTCACCGAGAACCGGCCGATCGTGACGATGCGGCGCTTTGCCCGGCCTGATGCGGTGTCGGCAAACTTGCCGATATCGGCGCCGTTTTCGATCAGGAGACTGTCTGGCACGATCTCGGAAAACTGCTTGAGGTCGGAGGCGCTGCAGCAGACGACGCGGCGATAGGCCATCGCTGAAGCGCGGGTCAGCGTCCGGAACCAGATCTTCTTGATTGCCGCGTATTTCCGCGTGTGGAAGAAGCCGCCATGGGTGGTGACGATCATCGGTTTTCCGTGCAGCAGCCGGCCCCAGGCGAGCGCGTCGAAGAAGAAGTCGATGGCGTGGACATGGACGAGATCGGCATCGGCGAGATGGCGGAAAACCTGCGGTGCCAGCGGATAGCGGCTGGAGCCGGACCAGGGAATGCGCACCACCTCGATGCCGTCGATATCTTCGCGAAGCGGCAGCTTGTCTTCAGGCGCGGTGAAGAGCGAATCCAGCGTGACGACGCGCACGCGGTAACCGCGGCGCACGGTCTGGCGGGCGAGATTGGCGACCACGTCTTCCAGGCCGCCGCGATTGGGCAGGAATTGGCGCACGACATGGACGATCAGCGGAGCTGTTTCCAACTTCGGCTTCGCGCGCACCCTATCTGCCTCGACGATCGACATTTTCCACCTATCGCTGCACGTGCCGGCCCGCGCTGATGCGGGCCCGTGATAACAACGACCAGATATGCCCGGCGTTAAGGCGCGGTTTAGGCGACCGCTTGCGAGGGCCAATCTTCGCGAAAAGGGTTAACCGTGTCTGACGGGAATTTAGAGCGTTTCCGTTTTTCTCGAATCACGGAAACGCTCTATCTCCTTTGTTTTCACGCAATTCCCGGCAAAAGCGTTTCACGCTTTGCCTGGCAAAACCGCGACGCACTTTTGCTGGAATTGCTCTAGAATGCCTTGAAGGTCAGCGTGGTCAGCGAGCGGACGATGCCGGGAATATTGGCGATGTTGTCGTTGATGAATTTGCCGATATCCTGGCCTTCCTCGATATAGACCTTCAGCAGCAGATCGTAGTCACCGCTTGTGGAATAGAGCTCCGAGACCAGTTCGGTCTGGTAGATGGCGTCGGCGACATCATAGGTCTTGCCGGGTGCGCATTGGAGCTGGACGAAGATCGGCTTCATGGAGATTTCCTGCAATGTTGTTTGGTAGGCATAATGGTCGAAAGCGCCATGCCGATGCAAGCCGTTCGTCACACAGACGGGTTGGTGGTGGCTTCCGCGACGATCCAGTCACGAAAGGCGGCAAGCGGCGCATAATCGGCGCGCTCGGGCGGAAAGGCGAGATAATAGCGCTCGCGACTTTCCATTTCACGGTCGACAGCGGCGACGAGATCGCCGCGCCTGATCTCCTCCTGCATCAGGAATGTTGGCAGCAGGGCGACGCCGAGGCCGGCGATCGCCGCCTGCGCGGCCGTGGCGAACTGGTCGAAGAGCATGCCGTGGACGTTTTCGAAGGAAACGTCGTTGCTGGCGAACCACTGCTCCCAGGCGTCGGGACGTGTCGTCAGATGCAGAAGCGGAACGGCGAGCAGATCCTCCGGTCCTGAGATCGCATATTGCTTCAGAAAATCCGGACTGCAGGCCGGCACCGTGCGCTCCGACATCAGAAGTGCGAGTTCGGCGCCCGGCCAGTGCGGATGGCCGAAATGGATGGCGGCGTCGATCGAATCGAGGCGGAAATCGAAAGGCGAAAGCCGGGTCACCAGATTGATGGTCACGCCGGCATTGGCGGCGAGAAAGCGCCCCAGGCGTGGCGCCAGCCAGCGCGTGCCGAAGGTCGGCAGGATGGCGAGATTGAGCGTGCCGCCATGCGGATTGGCGCGCAGGTTCAGCGAGGCGCTCGATATCCGCCGCAGCGCCTCGCGAATCTCGCGAGCATATCCGTCACCGGCAAGCGTCAGCCGCATGGTCTGGCGTTCGCGCAGGAAGAGCTCGACGCCAAGCTGCTCCTCCAGCGCACTTACCTGGCGGCTGACGGCGCTCTGCGTCAGATCGAGTTCGCGCGCCGCTGCGGTCACGCTGCCGGTGCGGGCAACCGCCTCGAAGGCGGCGAGATGCGAAACCGATGGCAGAAAACGTCTAGACGTTAGCATGGTCATTCCATTTCAGAATGGGCTATTTCCGAAATAGCGATATTTGCGGCTTTGTCGCGCGTGTAAAGAGGTTCTTCCTGCAAATACGGAATGAGCCGGAGTTTCCCAATGCCGCAAGCCTTCGTTTCCCCAGACCGCATCCGATCGCTGTTCACCGAGGCGATGTCGCAGATGTACCGGGCGGAGGTGCCGCAATACGGCACGCTGATCGAACTGGTGGCGGATGTGAATGCCGGCTGCCTCGAAAACGATCCCGATCTGCGCGAACGTCTGGCCCAGGCCGGCGAGCTGGAGCGCATCGATGTCGAGCGCCACGGTGCCATCCGGCTCGGTACGGCTGACGAGCTCTTCACCATTCGCCGGCTGTTTGCGGTCATGGGCATGCAGCCGGTTGGCTACTACGATCTTTCGGTCGCCGGCGTGCCGGTTCATTCCACCAGCTTCCGGCCAATCGACGAGGCAGCGCTCAACGTCAATCCATTCCGCGTCTTCACCTCGCTGTTGCGATTGGAGCTGATCGAGGACGAGGGGTTGCGCGGCGAAGCCGAAGCCATTCTGGCGAAACGGCGGATCTACACGCCGCGTGCCGTCGCGCTGATCGAGCGCCATGAGCATAACGGCGGCCTGACCGAGGCGGAAGCGACGGAATTCGTCGCCGAGGCGCTGGAAACCTTCCGCTGGCATGGCGAAGCGACAGTCAGCGCCGAAACCTATAAGCGGCTGCATGATGCGCATCGGCTGATCGCCGACGTCGTCAGCTTCAAGGGGCCGCACATCAACCATCTGACGCCGCGCACGCTCGATATCGACGCGGTCCAGGCCCGCATGCCTGAACGCGGCATCACGCCGAAGGCTGTCATCGAAGGGCCGCCGCGCCGTCATTGCGATATCCTGCTGCGACAGACGAGCTTCAAGGCGCTGGAGGAAACGATCGCCTTTTCCGGTGATGACGGTGCGATTCAAGGGACGCATACCGCCCGCTTCGGGGAGATCGAACAGCGCGGCGTGGCGCTGACGGCGAAGGGCCGGGCGCTCTACGACCGGCTGCTCGCCTCGGTTCGCGGCGAGGTGCAGGTGGGCGCCGGCGGCGCCAAGGCCGGCGCCTACGACGACGAACTCGCCGCACGTTTCAAGGCACTGCCGGACAGCTGGGATGAGTTGCGCAGGGCGGATCTGGCCTTCTTCCGCTATGCCGCGACGCCTGCGGGCATTGCCGCCGCGGCCGGCAGCATGCTGCCCGGCGATCCGGAGGCGCTGATCGCCAAGGGTTACCTTGCCTTCACCCCGATCGTCTACGAAGACTTCCTGCCCGTCAGCGCGGCCGGCATCTTCCAGTCGAACCTCGGCACCGACCAGCAGCAGAACTACGCGACCCACTCGAACCGTGACGCCTTCGAGGCAGCACTGGGTGCTACCGTTCAGGACGAGCTGGCACTTTACGCCGAACGCCAGGCTGCATCGCTGGAATCGGCGCTGGCCGCGCTCGACCTTGCAGGCCCGCCGCTGAAGACCGTTGCGTGAAATGGCAGGTTCAACACTTTCTCTTATGCATTAGAGTATCCGCGATTTCGCTCTGATCGGACTGAGCCATGCTGAATGATCCGCGCTCCCACGGCCTCTGGGAAAAGACAGCGCCCGAAGCGCCGACGACCTCGCCTCTCGACGGCGCGATTTCGGCCGACGTCGTCATCGTCGGCGGCGGTTACACCGGCCTCTCTTCCGCCCTTCATCTTGCAGAAGCCGGGTCGAAGGTGGTGTTGCTGGAGGCCAAGGAGATCGGCTTCGGCGGTGCCGGGCGCAATGTCGGGCTGATCAATGCCGGCATGTGGGTGATGCCCAACGATCTGCCCAGCGTGCTCGGCCCGGTGCATGGCGAACGTCTGCTCGATCTGCTCGGCAATGCGCCGAAGCTCGTCATGGAGCTGATCGACAAACATCAGATTGCCTGCGAACTCGAACGGAACGGCACGCTGCATTGCGCGGTCGGCCCGGACGGGCTGAAGGAGATCGAGGATCGCGCGGCGCAATGGTCCGCCCGCGGCGCAGCCGTGACGCTGCTTGATGCGGCGGAAACGGCAAAACGCATCGGCAGTGATGCCTATACCGGTTCGCTGCTCGACAAACGCGCCGGCACGCTGCAGCCGCTTGCCTATGCGCGCGGCCTTGCCCATGCCGCCGTCAAGGCCGGCGTCGCCATTCATACATCCAGTCCGGTCATCGCTACTGAGCGGAATGGCAGCCGCTGGACCGTGAAGACGGCAAGCGGCGAAGTCAGCGCCGAGTGGATCATCGTCGCGACAGATGCCTACAGCACCGGTCCGTGGGAGCAGGTGCGCAGCGAACAGGTGCATCTGCCCTATTTCAATTTTGCCACCGTGCCGCTCGGCCACAATCTGCGTCAGTCGATCCTGCCGGGGCGCGAAGGCGCATGGGATACCAAGGAAATCCTCTCCTCCTTCCGCATGGACCAGGCCGGCCGGCTCGTTTTCGGCAGTGTCGGGGCGCTGCGCAATACCGGGCTTGCCGTGCACAAGGGCTGGGCCAAACGCGCATTGAAGCGGCTCTTCCCGGTGATCGGCGATGTCGAATTCGAGTGCGAATGGTATGGCCAGATCGGCATGACCGACAATGCGCTGCCGCGCTTCCACAAATTCGCCCCGAATGTCGTCGGCTTTTCGGGTTACAATGGCCGCGGTATTGCGCCTGGCACGGTCTTTGGCCGCACGCTGGCGGAGCATATCCTCGGCCGGATTGGCGAAGCCGATCTGCCGCTGCCGCTGACCGCGCTCAGCGAACCGAGCTTCCGTGCGCTCAAGGAAATATGGTACGAAGCCGGCGCTCAGGTCGCCCATTTCGCCGATGCACGCTTCTAAGCACAATAAGATTGGAAACACGACAATGACCATCGCCGTCCTCGATCTCGCCACCGAAACCGCCAAGCTGCTTGCCGAACTCGGCGTCGATGCCAGCCGCTATCACGGCGGCACGCTTTCCGTCACCTCGCCGGTCACCGGCAAGGAAATCGGCAAACTCAAGGAACATTCCGTTTCCGAGACGAAAGCGGCGATCGAAGCGGCGCACCAGGCTTTCCTCGAATGGCGTGCCGTGCCGGCGCCGAAGCGCGGCGAACTGGTCCGCCTGCTCGGCGAGGAGCTGCGCGCCGCAAAGACGGCGCTCGGCCGTCTCGTCTCGGTCGAGGTCGGCAAGATCACCTCCGAAGGCCTCGGCGAAGTGCAGGAGATGATCGACATCTGCGATTTCGCCGTCGGCCTTTCCCGTCAGCTCTACGGCCTGACGATCGCCACCGAGCGCTCGGAGCACCGGATGATGGAAAGCTGGCACCCGCTCGGCGTGATCGGCATCATCTCCGCCTTCAACTTCCCTGTTGCCGTCTGGTCGTGGAATGCGGCGCTTGCGATGGTCTGCGGCAATTCCACCGTCTGGAAGCCTTCGGAAAAGACGCCGTTGACGGCGCTTGCGGTGCAGGCGCTGTTCGAAAAAGCGCTGAAGCGTTTCGTCGCCGAGGGCGGTAGCGCACCGGCCAATCTGTCGACGCTGATCATCGGCGGCCGCGAGGTCGGTGAAGTGCTGGTCGATCATCCGAAGATCCCACTGGTTTCTGCCACAGGCTCGACGGCCATGGGCCGCGCCGTCGGTCCGCGCCTGTCGCAGCGATTTGCCCGCGCCATTCTCGAGCTCGGCGGCAACAATGCGGCGATCGTCTGCCCGACGGCCGATCTCGACCTGACGCTGCGCGGCGTCGCCTTCTCCGCCATGGGCACGGCCGGCCAGCGCTGCACGACGCTGCGCCGTCTCTTCGTCCATGACAGCGTCTACGACCAGCTGGTGCCGCGCCTGCAGAAGGCCTACGGCTCCGTCACCATCGGCAATCCGCTCGAGGCCGGGACGCTTGTCGGACCGCTGATCGACGGCCAGGCTTTCGAGAAGATGCAGGCAGCGCTTGGCGAGGCGAAGTCGGCCGGCGGCACGGTGACCGGCGGTGACCGCGTCGAAAGCGGTTCGGCTGACGCCTTCTACGTTCGTCCGGCGCTTGTCGAAATGCCCGATCAGACCGGGCCGGTCGAGCACGAGACCTTCGCGCCGATCCTCTATGTGATGAAATACAGCGATTTCGACGAGGTGCTGGCGCTGCACAATGCCGTGCCGCAGGGACTGTCGTCGTCGATCTTCACCAACGACATGCGCGAGGCCGAGACCTTCGTGTCCGCCCGCGGTTCGGATTGCGGCATCGCCAACGTCAACCTCGGACCATCCGGTGCCGAGATCGGCGGCGCCTTCGGTGGCGAGAAGGAAACCGGCGGCGGCCGCGAATCCGGCTCGGATTCCTGGAAGGCCTATATGCGCCGCTCCACCAACACGATCAATTACGGCAGGACGCTGCCGCTTGCGCAGGGCGTCAAGTTCGACGTCGAATAAGCCGGCTGCAAAAGTCTGCAAAGAGAGGCGGCGCTCGGGAAGCGTCGCCTTTTTTGCCAAATCGAGATTTATTCCCCTGTAACATGAAATATTTAGTCAAGATATTGTGATGGCTTTTCTGGCCAAGCCAAACTTGAAATCCGCAGTCAGGAAAAATATACGCCTCTCATCGCCCTTGGAAAGCTCGGGTGACATCGTCACGGAGGCCATCATGAACATTGCTCTTAACCGTTTTCCCCTCGCGCTTGCCGCTTCGCTTCTCTCCGCCACTGCGCTCGCTGGCAGCGCTAGTGCGCAGGACGAAGGTCTCGTCGTTTACAATGCCCAGCACGAAAGCCTGGGCCGTGAATGGATCGATGCCTTCACCAAGGAGACCGGCATCAAGGTCACCATGCGCCAGGGCAGCGACATGCAATTCGCCAACCAGATCATCCAGGAAGGCGACGCCTCTCCCGCGGATGTCTTCCTGACCGAGAATTCGCCGGCGATGACGCTGGTCGATGGCGCGGGCCTCTTCGCCCCCATCGAAAAGGAAACGCTGGATCAGGTTCCGGATCAGTATCGCCCGGCCGACGGCATGTGGACCGGCATTGCCGCCCGCACCACCGTTTTTGCCTATGACAAGACCAAGCTCACCGAAGACAAGCTGCCGAAGTCGATGCTCGACCTCGCAGATCCGGCTTGGAAGGGCCGCTGGGGAGCAGCACCTGCCGGTGCCGACTTCCAGGCCATCGTCGCCGCCCTGCTGCAGCTCAAGGGCGAGCAGTCGACGGCCGACTGGCTGAAGGCTCTCAAGGAAAACGCCACGCCCTACAAGGGCAACAGCGTCGCCATGAAGGCGGTCAACGCCGGCGAAGTCGAAGGGGCGATCATCTATCACTATTATTGGTTCGGCGATCAGGCCAAAACCGGTGAGAACAGCAAGAATGTCGGCCTGCACTACTTCAAGAACCAGGATCCGGGCGCTTTCGTCAGCGTTTCGGGCGGCGGCATCCTGAAGTCCACGCAGCACATGAAGGAAGCCCAGGCTTTCCTAAAGTTCCTCACCAGCAAGGCCGGCCAGGCAGTCCTCAAGGACGGCGATTCCTATGAATATGCCATCGGCAAGGATGCGCCTTCCAACGACAAGCTCACTCCGCTTGCCGATCTCAATGCTCCGAAGGTCGAAGCTTCGACCCTCGACAGCAAGAAGGTCGTGGAGCTGATGACGGCCGCCGGCTTGATCTAAAGCGTGGCGCGCCACACTTTAGATCTGTCGTTTTCCGCATGTCGTCGTCGCAAAACCGCGGCACACTTTTGCGCGACATGCTTAGACCTTTCTGCCGCAGGCGTCTTCCGGCCAAAACTATTGCATTTGGCTCAAGAAAACCTTAGGGCATGACGATATCCGGCAACCGCCTTTCCAAGGCGGTTGCCTTCCTTTTTCAGCGTGTAAAGGCATCGGCCTTGCTGCAGGACAACAGATTGCTCGCATCCGGCAACCAGGCGCCGGTCGCGCCGAGGGCCACGCGAATGGCTTTGCCACGCGGACGCATGCCGCACGCTTCCGTGGTCCTCCTCGCAACCATCGTCGCGATCTTCAGTCTCGTGCCGCTCGGCTTCATCGGCTGGGTGACCTACGATGTCGGCTGGGAAACGGTGAAGGCCCTGGTCTTCCGACCGCGCGTCGGTGAACTTCTCGTCAATACGATTCTCCTGGAATCGATCACCATCCCGGTGTCGATCGCGCTTGCGGTGACGCTCGCCTGGCTGACGGAACGGACGGACATTCCTTTCGCGCGGCTCTGGGCCTGGCTGGCGATCGCTCCGCTCGCCGTGCCCGCCTTCGTACACAGTTATGCCTGGGTCAGCCTCGTTCCCGGCATGCGCGGCCTGCAGAGCGGCGTCTTCGTCTCGGTCATCGCATACTATCCCTTCCTCTACCTGCCGGTCGCCGCAGCATTGCGCCGCCTCGATCCGGCCATCGAGGATGCCGCGGCTTCGCTGGGGCTCAATCCGTGGCGGGTCTTCTTCCGCGCCGTGCTGCCGCAGCTCAGACTCGCCATCTGCGGCGGCTCGCTGCTGATCGCGCTGCATCTGCTTTCGGAGTACGGCCTGTTCGTCATGATCCGGTTCGACACTTTCGCGACGGCGATCGTCGACCAGTTCCAGTCCTCCTACAACAGCCCGGCTTCCAACATGCTCGGCGGCGTGCTCGTCGCCTGCTGTCTTTTTCTGCTCGGCTTCGAGGTGTTGGTGCGCGGCAACGAACGTTATGCCCGCGTCGGCTCGGGCTCGCCACGCCCCACGGACCGCCGCCGGCTGGGCTGGTTCGTGGTGCCCGCCGTTTTGCTACCTGTCATCCTGGCGGTACTGACGCTCGGCGTGCCGCTGGTGACGCTTGGCCGCTGGCTCTATCTCGGCGGCACCGATATCTGGCGCATCGAAGTCGGCAACGCTTTCCTGCAGACGATCGTGCTTGCCATTGTCGGCGGCGTGCTGGCGACGATTGCCGCAGCACCCATGGCCTGGCTTTCCGTGCGGGCGCCCGGCCGCCTCCAGCGCGTGCTCGAAGCCTGCCATTATTATGTCGGCTCGCTGCCGGGCGTCGTCGTGGCGCTGGCGTTGGTGACGATCACCGTGCGTCTCGTGCTGCCGCTCTATCAGACATTCGCAACGCTGCTCGTCGCCTATGTGATGCTTTTCCTGCCGCGGGCCATGGTCGGGCTGCGCGCCAGCATCGCCCAGGCCCCGGTGGAGCTGGAGCGCGCCGCGATGGGCCTCGGCCGCACCCCAGGCCAGGCGGTGCGGCAGATCACCATGCGGCTTGCCGCACCCGGAGCGGCCGCCAGCGTCGCGCTGGCCGCACTCGGCATCACCAATGAACTCACGGCAACATTGATGCTGTCGCCCAATGGCGTCGATACGCTGGCGACGAAATTCTGGTCGCTGACCAGCGAGATAGACTATGTCTCGGCCGCCCCTTACGCCTTCATGATGGTCGTGCTGTCGCTGCCGCTCACCCTGATGCTCTATACCCAATCGAAACGGACCGCCGGCCAATGACGCTGCTCACGATCGAGAACATCAGCAAGCGCTATGGCCCCGTCCAGGCGCTGAAGGATATTTCGCTCGAGGTCTCGGCCGGAAGCCGCACGGCCGTCGTCGGCCCGTCCGGTTCGGGCAAGACGACGCTGCTGCGCATCATTGCCGGCTTCGAGCAACCCGATGTCGGCAGAGTGACGCTGGATGGCGACCTGCTCGCGGACGGTCCGGCGACAGTACCGGCACACAAGCGCGGTATCGGCATCGTCTCGCAGGACGGCGCGCTGTTTCCGCACTTAAGCGTTGCCGAGAATATCGGCTTCGGCTTCGAACGAGGCGCAGCCGATCGCGAGAAGCGCATCGTCGAGTTGCTCGACATGGTCGAGCTCGACCGCGGAATGCTGGCGCGGCGCCCGCATCAGCTTTCCGGCGGGCAGCAGCAGCGTGTGGCGCTGGCCCGCGCGCTCGGCCGCAAGCCGCGGCTGATGCTGCTCGACGAACCTTTCTCGGCACTCGATACCGGCCTGCGAGAAAACATGCGCAAGGCGGTTGCGCGCGTGCTGCAGGCGGCCGGCATCACCACCATTCTCGTCACCCATGACCAGGAAGAGGCGTTGACCTTTGCCGATCAGGTCGCAGTGCTCAGGGAAGGACGGCTGATCCAGGCCGGATCGCCGCAATCATTGTATCTGCATCCGCGCGATCGCGAGACGGCACTGTTTCTCGGCGATGCCGTGCTGCTTCCCGCCATCATCCGAAACGGCCTTGCCGACTGCGCCCTCGGCCGCGTCGCCGTCGAGGGCAGTCGTCAGGGCAAGGCCGAGATCATGCTGCGGCCCGAGCAGATTCGTGTTGTTGCCGATGACGGCGATCGCAACTATGGCGGACGTGTCGTCGAGGTGGAGTTCGGCGGTGCGGTCTGCACTGTTGCGGTTTCGCTCGACGGCGTCGCCCTGCCGCCAATCCTGATCAAGACCTCGAGCGTCGCGCTTCCGGCGCGAGGCGACCTCGTTCGCCTCGACATCGCCGGCAAGGCGCATGTCTTCGAGAGCTAGAGCCTTTCCGGGATAGATTGAGGCATTCTGCCGGAGCCGGTTTTCGTCAGGCAAAGGCGATTGGCGAAGGGCATACCCCTTGGTACGTCCGAGTCGATCGCCTTTGCCCTGGCGGAAAGATGCCCGGCCCTTCGGGTTGGCTGAAACGGGCCGGCTGATCGACCGGCCGGCTTGGCCGTAGAGCTTGGCTACGACGCGCGCCGGCCGGTCGACCATCCG
>Ga0102593_1003000_pt1 | contig 11719 bp, 10 predicted proteins | sample AraplaCol_mMS_r2_2_FD_76862 | JGI IMG/M metagenome (GOLD analysis project Ga0102593, IMG submission 76862) | Arabidopsis root microbial communities from North Carolina, USA - plate scrape MF_Col_mMS_r2 (SPADES assembly) (version 2) | ecosystem: Host-associated > Plants > Roots > Endosphere...
CAACTCGACGGACGCGGCTTCGTGGACGACACCAGCGCGCCGAGCGTGAACTGGATGGAGAGCTACCTCTTCCCGGAAGACCGCGACGCGGTAACCGAGGTCGCGCGCGAGGCGGTCGCGACGCAGGGCATCTTCCAGATGGAACATCGCGTGCGGCGCGCTGGCGGCGGGACGGGCTGGACGCTCTCGCGTGCCGTGCCCGTGCTGGGCCGCGAGGGCGAGATCATCGAGTGGTTCGGCATGGCCGCCGACACCACGGCGCAACACGACGCGGACATGCTGCAGTCGTTCCTGCTGCGCCTGAGCGATGCGCTGCGCGTCGCCTCCGACGAGCACGAGATCGCACAGATCGCGCTTCCGCTGATCGCAGGCGAGCTGATGCTGGATCGCTGCTACATCGCGCATATGGATGTGCCGACGGATCGTTCGGAACTGGTCCATGAAGTGCGTCGTCCGGACCTGCCGCCGGTTCCGGCGGTGTTGCGGATGTCGGACTTCCCGGCGGTGCTGTCGCAGGCGATGCAGCACACGCTGGTGTTCAACGACGTCGCAACCGACGCGCGCCTGGGCGCCCGGGATCGCGAATCGTTCGACGCGCTGCGCTTCGGCGCGCTGCTCGCCGCGCCGTTGCGCCTGGGCGAAGGGCTGCTTATCTGGTGCCTGGCGGCGGTTTCGCAGGCCCCGCGCGTGTGGCGGCCGGGCGAGATCGCGTTGATCGAACAGGCCTCCGAGCGCATCTGGGCCGCCATCGTACGTACGCGCAGCGAGAAGGCACTGCGCGATGCGGACCGGAAGAAGGACGAGTTCCTCGCGATGCTCGCCCATGAGCTGCGCAATCCCATCGCGACGATACGCAACGCCAGTTACGTGCTCACGCAGGACCCGGGCCACGAGATGGCCGCGCGCTCGTCGGCCGCGATCGAACGGCAGGTGCTGGTGCTGGGCAAGCTGGTGGACGACCTGCTGGATGTGTCGCGGATCACGCGCGGGCTGGTGACGTTGAACCGCGTTCCATGCGATCTGCAGGACATCGTGCGCAATGCGGTGTCGAACCTGCATTCGATGGTCGAGGAGAAGGGACAGGACCTCGAACTGACCCTGTCCGCCCGCCCGCTGCGCGTGCTGGGCGATGCGACGCGGCTTGAGCAGATCGTGGTGAACCTGGTCGCCAACGCGGTGAAGTACACCGATGCCGGCGGACGCATCGAGGTGCGCGTGGGCATGAAGGGCGACAACGCCTGGCTGAGCGTGCGCGACAACGGCATCGGCATGACCGCCGACTTCACCAGTCGCGTGTTCGACCTGTTCGCGCAGGCCGAGCACGGACTGGCGCGTTCGAAGGGTGGGCTGGGCGTGGGGCTGACGATCGTCAGGCAACTGGTCGACCTGCACGGCGGCACGATCACCGCGCGCAGCGATGGGCTGGGGCAGGGATCGGAGTTCGTGGTGACGTGGCCGCTGATCGACGCCGACGCGCGAGCGGCGGGCGGATCGGCCGCGCGGGGCGGTGCGGAGGAAGGCGTGCGTGGCCGCCGGATCCTGGTGGTCGACGATCGCCCCGATTACGCCGCCAGCCTCGCCGACCTGCTTCGCCTCAACGGGCACGACGTGCGCACCGAGGACAGCGGCGTGCGTTCGCTGGATCGCGTCGGCGAATGGCATCCGGACGTCGTGCTGCTGGACATCGGCCTGCCGGACATGGACGGCTACGAAGTCGCGCGCCGGATGCGCGATGCGCACGGTTCGCACCTGAGGCTGGCGGCGATCAGCGGGTATGGAAAGCCGGACGACGTGGTGCAGGCACGCGCGGCGGGCTTCGATCGCCATTTCATCAAGCCGGTGGACGTGGAGGCGTTGCTGGGGTGGGTGGGGTTGGAGGCGGTGAAGGGGTAGGCCGCGCAGGTCGCGTTTGTAGCCCGGGGCTACCAGGGCCGGAGCGCGAAGCTGCTGGCAAAGACCCGCCCGGTACCACTGAGCGGATCGACAAACGAAAGCTCCCTCGCCAGCAGCTGCAGCGGCGCCGAGTAATCTCCCGCCGAACGGTGCTGCACCTCCGGATAGACCGGATCGTTCGCGATCGGCGCGCCCAGGGCCGCCATGTGCACGCGCAGCTGATGCTTGCGACCGGTGATGGGCCTCAAGGCATAGCGCCAGTGCCCGCCATCGCGCGATACAACGTCGATCCCCGTTTCGCTGTTCGGCGGCCCGTCGACTTCCTGCATCCGGAAGAAAGGCTCGCCCGCGACGATCCGGCTCGAACGCACGCACGGGAACGCGATGCCCGGCAGCGCCGGTGCGATCGCTTCGTAATGCTTTTCGATCCGCCGCTCGCGGAACAGCGCCTGGTACTGAGAGCGCGTCCGCGCATTCGTCGAGAACAGGACCAGCCCCGCGGTTTCGCGATCGATCCGGTGCAGCGGTGCCAGTTCGTGGTTCCCGGTCCGGCGGATCAGCCGGCCGAGCAGCGTTTCATGGACATGCGCGCCGGCCGGCGTGACCGGCAGGAAATGCGGCTTGTCCGCGACCAGGAGATCGTCGTCCACATGCAGCACGACGTCCTCGAACGGGATCGCCACCTCGTCGGGCACTTCGCGGTAGTAATGCACCTCGAGCCCGACGCGATGCGGCGTTTCCGGCGTCAACGCGGTGCCGTAACCATCCACGACGCGCCCGCGCGCCATCCGTTCCAGCCATTGCGTGCGCGTGACATTCGGAAACCGCTCGCACAGGCAGTCCAGCACCGTCGGCCACGCGCCCGGCGGCAACTGCAGCGTGCTGGCGGCGAGTCCATCGATGCCGGGAGGCGGTTTGCGCATGCGGGAAGTGTGTCATCCGGATGCGGATGCGTCAGCCTGTCTTGTCGCCTACGACTCGCCGGCTCCGGATGCGTGGAACTCGACCAGCAGTCCAAGATCGGCCTGCGTTGGCGCCAGGAAGGCATCGCCCTGCGATCCCTGGTAACGGGGGATCCGGACGTCGTAACCGCGCTCGACGCGTCGTTGCGCGCGGTCGATATCCTGCACCTCGATGCTGATGCCCAGCAGTTGCGGGCCGCCATCGCGCAACGCATCGGCCGCGATTCCCGGACCTGCCGGCTGCAGCGCGAGCAGTTCCTTGCGTCCGACCTGGATGCGGTATCCCTGCGCGGCGATCTGCGGCAGACGGACAGGCGTGGCGTGATCCAGGCCCATGCGTTCGAGCTGCCTGCGATCGGCATCGGCGTCCGGCGACAGCAACCAGATCGCGCTCAGCGCCCGCGCGCCATTGGGCTGCTCCTGCGCCACGCGGGTATCGACGACACGCGCCGGTGTCGCGTCGAGCGCGGCGTAGTCGATGTAGAACAGATGGCTGGACAAGGGCGAACGTTCGAAAGCGAACAGACGCCAGCGGGGCGGCTTCGAAGGCCCGTCGCCATCGGGGTCGTCGGGCGATGCGGTGAAGATCGGCGTCGGCGCGAAGCCCTGTGTCCTGAGCAGCGCCAGCGCCCCTTCGAGATTCGATGAGCGCAGGCCGAAGGTGCGCGCGCCGGGACCGCCACGCAGCGAGGCCTGGTCGGCCTGCATGCCCGGATCCATCACCGCGTCCGGCCGCTCGATGCCGAACAGTTCGACGTAGCTGCGGTCGGCGAAGCGCACGTAACGGTTGGCGATGCCATCCGGATTGCGCCCCGGCCGGACCTGGAAGCCGAGCTTCATCGCCATGACGTTGCTGACCTGGTCGATGGAATGGCCCCACAGCAGGGCGTGGTCGATTTCGGCAGCCGGTGCTGCATCGGCGGCGATCGCGACCGGCGTCGAGGTCAGCAGCATCAGTGCGCAGCACAGCGCCGACAGGCGGGTCCATGGCTTGGATCGTTGCAACTTCATCGGGATGCTCCATGAGGGATGGAGCGCATCGTCCCTTGTCGAATCCGCGTCGGCGCGCATGAAAGGCCGATCGGGAGCATGGAAGGATGATTTGGTGCTGGGCACCCCGAATGCGGGCCGCTCACCTTTGGCGTCGTTCCTCTGGAACGAGCGCGCAGCACGCAGGGCGCAATGGCATTGCGCCGGCCGTGGTCAATCGACGCGGCGCATATCAATGCGTCCTGCGTGCAGGTCCGCGAATCGAGCCGAACCTCAATGCTTCTCGATGAACGGCACGATCAGCTCCACCGCCTGCTCGGGTTGCTCTTCCATGATCCAGTGTCCCGAGTTCTGGATGACCGCGCCTTCGACATTCGAAGCCACGTAATCCAGTTCGGTCTTCATCGCCGCGCCATACGACTTGTCGCCGCCGATCGCGAGCACGGGAATGGCGATCTTCCCGGACTTCGCGAATGTGGCCTTGTTCTCTTCCGCGTCGCGCGAGAACGCCTCGAACTGGCCGCCGAATGCGTTGTGGATCGCGCCGGGCCGTGCATACAGTTCGGCGTAATGCTGGCGCGTGGCTTCGTCGATGCGCGACGGGTCGCCACCGAGATCGTTGTAGAAGCGATCGAGCAGGATGCGTTCGCGTCCGGCGACCAGGCGTTCGACGTCGGGGCCACGGAAGTTGAAGTGCCAGACCCTCGGGTTGACCAGTTGCGCTTCCCACGTGCCCGTGCCGGGCAGCGGCGCATCCATGACGACCCAGGACGTGACGCGCTCCGGATAGTGCGTGGCGAGCGCATAGCCGACCATGTTGCCGATGTCGTGGGTGACCAGCTGCACCTTCTGCACCTTCAGCTTGTCCAGGATGCCGACCAGATCGCGCGCCTGTGCGGCCTTCTCGTAACCGTCTTCCGGATGCGACGACAGCCCCATCCCGCGCAGGTCCGGCACGATGACGGTGTGATCCTTGACGAGCTTCGCCGCGAGCGGCGCCCACATGTCGCCGCTGTCGCCGAAGCCGTGCAGCAGCACCACCGCGGGGCCCTTTCCGCCAACGCGGACGTATTGCGTCCCGCCGCTCACCGCCATCTGGCTGTCGTGGAATCCGGCGGGGAAGGGCTGCACTCCGGCAGCGGCCTGGAACAAGGGCAGGGCGCACAGCAGCAGTGCGGCGAACACGATTCGGGTGCGCGAACGGGTCATGTCGATCTCCGGCGGGGCGAAAGGCGCGTCAGGAAAAAACGTGTTTCCGTGCAGTTGCAGGTCATTCGTGCGTCGTACCCCGGGTAAGCGAAGCGCACCCGGGAGATGTCGCGTCATCCGACGGAAGCGGCCGCACAGATGCGCGCGATCACCTCGCTACCCAGACGCGCCTCGTCATCGTTGCCCGGCGCGAATTCGGTGATGGTCAGGCCGACCAGATCGGCTTCGCGCGCGATGCGCCCGACGAGCGCAACCGCATCGTCCACCGGCAACTTGCCTTCGGGATACGCGACATACGGGAACTCGCGCGGATCGAGCGCGTCGAGATCGAGATGGATATGCACGGGGCCCTGGAGCGCCGCTTTCGCATCGAGCAGCTTCAGATCCAGTTCGCGCTGCAACGCCCAGTCGCCTTCATCGCCCACCTGGATGCCGACGTAATGGAAGCGGGCAGGATCGACGGGCGGGCCGAGGAACGGCCGCATCGGCTCCGGCGCGCGACCGAGGATCGCGCTCACCGGCATGCCATGGAAGTTGCCGCTGGGCGAGGTCCGGGGCGTGTTGCCGTCGAGATGCGCGTCGATCCAGATCACCTGCAGGCCTGGATGCACGCGACCGAGGTGGTCGATGACCGCCACGTCCACCGCGCAATCGCCGCCGGCGGTGAGCACGCGTCGGGCGCCCGATTCCGCGAGGATGTCCTGCGCCGCGCGGAACTGCGCGAATACCGCGTTCCAGCGGTTCACGCCGAACGCGCTTTCGTCGCCCCCCTCGCTCAGCGGCACGCGCATCTGCGGCGCGAGGCGTGCGCATACCGTCGCGGTCGCTTCGGCGCCGCGCGGCAGGTTCTGGTAACGGCCGGATCCCTGCCATTGCGGGTAGGCGAGGCTGAGGTCGAACGGCATGTCCTGGACTCCGGTCGGGCCCATCACTATAGGTCCAGTTTCGCGGCCCCGGGTTACGAAACGGCGCGCCCCGCCAGCTCGTGCGCGACGGCCTCGCGCAGCTCGCCCAGGCCGTAAGGCTTGTGCAGGATGGGAATTCCCAGCGCCTCGGCTTCGCCGCGCATCGCTTCGGAAAACCCGCTGGTCAACAGCACCGGCAGCGCCGGCCGGCGCGTGCGGATCTGCTTCGCCAGCGCGATGCCGTTGGTGCCGCCGGGCATCATGATGTCGGAAAACACCAGGTCGATGCGGCGATCGTTCGCCAGCGCGCCGAGCGCGGCGGTCGCGCTGGTGGCATGCACGACGTCGTACCGAGGCCGCGCAGCATCTGTTCCACCAGCGCCGCCACTTCGACGTCGTCCTCCACCAGCAGCACGCAGCGGTCCGCATCCGGCTCGATCGACGCGATGTCCGGCGCGTCGCGACCCTCGTGCGATGCGGCCTCGTGCGAACGCGGAAGCGACAGCGTGATGCGCGTTCCCTCGCCGACGACGGAATCGATCGTCACCGCGCCGCCGGACTGCGTCGCGAAGCCGTACACCTGCGCCAGTCCGAGCCCCGACCCCTTGCCGACGTCCTTGGTCGTGAAGAAGGGCTCGAACACGCGCGCCTTGACCTCGTCGGTCATGCCCGAGCCGGTGTCGCGCACCGACAGGCTGACGAAGTCGCCTTCGACGCCGTCGATGGTTTCACGGACGTTGCGGCCGGCGATGGTGATCACGCCGCTGCCATGCATGGCATCGCGCGCGTTGACGGCCAGGTTGAGGATGACCAGTTCCAGCTCGCCGGGATCGGCGACGATCGGCCACAGGTCGTCGGCGAGTTCGACCTGCACCGTGATGTCGCCGCGCAGGCTGCGGTCCAGCAGTTCGGACATGTTGCCCAGCAACTTCGACAGGTCGACGGTTTCGGGCTGCAACGCGCGGCTGCGAGAGAACGCCAGCAGCTGCCGCGTCAGGCTCGCGCCGCGCTGCGCGGCCTGCTGCATCGCGCGCACCAGCTTCTCGCGGCGCTCCGGATCGTCGCGCAGTTCCAGCATGTCCAGGCCGGCGGTGATCACCATCAGCAGGTTGTTGAAGTCGTGCGCGACGCCGCCGGTCAGCTGGCCCAGCGCTTCGAGTTTCTGCGCATGGCGCAGCGTGTCCTCGACGCGGGCGCGCTCGGCCATCTCGTCGCGAAGCTGGGTGTTGGCGGCCTGCAACTGCCCGGTTCGCATTTCCACCAGCGATTCCAGCTGCGCGGCGGCGGCTTCACGCGCCAGCAGAAGCGTGCGGATCTCGAACTGGCGTTTGCGCGCGCGCAGTGCCGCCTGCATGACGCTGACCAGGGTGATGGGCTGCACGGGGCGTTCGATCAGCGAGACGTTGCCCAGGCGTTCGGTCTGTGTCTTGCGCCACGCCGCCACGCGGAAATTGTCGTGACGGCTGGTCAGCATGACGAAGGGAATGTCCGACCACGCGGGCTGGCCCTGGATGCGCGCGACCAGCTTGTCCAATGCCTGCCCGAACAGGCCTTCCTCGGCGACGAAGGCGACGCCGGCATCGTGGTCGATCTCGGCCAGCAGCGTGTCGAAGTCCGGGCAGATACGCGTGGAGATGCCGACACGCTGGAGCAGCCCGGACGTCGTCGCCGCATCGCGTCCGGTGGGCGCGAAGATCAGCACGACGTCCTGCGGCAGTTCACTTTTTCCCATGGGACACGCCATGCAGCAACGATTCGCTGTCGCCCGTGTAGGTCGGCGTGCCGGCGAGGATGCCGTGGAAATCCCGCAGCGGCGGCCCCAGCGTCAGGCCGTTCCGGCTCAGCTGGAATTCGCGGATCGTCTGCTCGTGGTAGCCGCTTCGCTTCTTCACCACCGACAGGGCGCGGCGCATCACGCCGCCGTATTCGAAGAAGCGCAGCGCCAGCACCGCATCGCTGAGGTAGCTGATATCCAGCGGCGTTTCCGATGGACCGGCAAGCCCGTGCTGGGCAAGGACGAGGATCGTCAGCACGCCCTGCTGGCCGAGGAAGCTCAACAGTTCGTGCATCTGCAGGATCAGGAAGCGCCCGTCCGGCATCGCGTTGAGGTAGCCGTTGAGGCTGTCGATCACGACGACGCGGACGTCGTCTTCCTCCACGCGCCTGCGGACGATCGCCGCGAACTCGCCCGGCGACATCTCGGCCGGGTCGATCTGCTGGAAGAGAATGAGGCCCGAATCCAGCGCCGAATCCAGCTCCAGTCCGAGCGAACGCGCGCGTGCTTCCAGCGTGCCGCGGCCTTCGTCGAAGGCGAAGAAGGCCGCTCGTTCGCCGCGTTGCGCCGCGGCGATGGCGTAGCCGAGTGCGATCGACGACTTGCCGACGCCGGCCGAACCGGTCAGCAGCGCGTTGGTGCCGCGCTCCAGGCCGCCGCCGAGCAGCTTGTCGAGCTCGGCGTTTCCGCTGGGCGTGGGATCGCCGACGAAGTTCGTGTGATGTTCGGCGGCGATCAGTCGCGGGTAGATGTCCAGGCCGCCCCTGCGGATCTTCATGTCGTGGAAACCGCCACGGAAATCGATGCCGCGCATCTTCACCACGCGCACGCGCCGGCGTTCGGCGCCGTACTCGATGGCGAGCTGTTCCAGCAGCACCACGCCGTGCGAGATCGAATGCAGCTGCAGGTCGTTCTGCTGCGAGGTCATGTCGTCCAGCAGTACCACCGTGCACGCCCGGCTGGCGAAGAAATGCTTCAGCGCCAGCACCTGTCGCCGGTAGCGCAGCGAACTCTGCGCGAGCAGGCGCAGTTCGGAAAGACTGTCGATGACGACGCGACTGGCGTTGAGCTCCGAAACGCGATCCAGGATCAGCTTCGTCGTCTCGCCCAGTTCCACCTCCACCGGATGCAGGACCGTCAGCTCCTGCGTGAGATCCAGCGTGGTCTCGGGCGGGACGAGTTCGAAGACATCGACGCCCGTCAGGTCCCAGCCGTGGCGGCTGGCGACGAGCTGCAGTTCGGCCTCGGTTTCGGACAGCGAGATGTACAGCACCTTCTCGCCGTTGCGTGCACCTTCGAGCAGGAACTCCAGGGCGAGCGTGGTCTTGCCCGTGCCGGGCCGTCCTTCGTACAGGTACATCCGGTCCGCGTCGAGCCCGCCGCCCAGGATGTCGTCGAGTCCTTCGTTGCCCGTCGAAACCCGCTCAGTCGTGTACGCATCGGAACGGCTCTGCATCGGCGATCCTCTCTTCCGGTCAGGGAAGGCGCGCCGGCCGGCGGAAGCGATGTCGCTCCAGGCCACTGCGCGCCTACGCCTACTTTGGCGCACAGCGCGTGAAGGGGTATTCAGCTGAATGAGCGGGTTGTCGACAAGGCGGCCGCGAAGCAGCCTCAACGGAAGCTGGCGCGCACCTCCATCACGGTGCGTTGCGGATCCTGAAGATGGGGGTAGTGGCCGATGCTGGGAAGAACCTCGAATTCGAGACCCGCGTGCGACGCGAACTCGGCGCCCATCTCCGGCCGGATGTAGATGTCGCGCTCGCCCCAGACGACGCGTACCGGCGTTTGCAGGCGCGCGATGTTCGCTTCGAGGAACTGCTGGTCGCGTGTGAAGTGGCGGTAATAGTGGAAGAACGCATCAGCGCTGGTCATGCCGTCGCGATGCCAGTTCTGCCGGACGTCGGCGTCGAATTCCGGCGACAGGTCGTACTGCGATTCCGGCGGAAGATCGCGCCGGTAGAAGTTGGTGAGGATGTCGGCGCTGTTGCGGTTCATCGCCGCATGCGTGGGCTCTGCGGCGTGGGTGGTCTTGAGGTTGCGCAGGTTCTCGTGCATGTACTGCGGCCGGTCGAACGGCGCGAAGTCGCCGACGATGATGCGGCGCGCGATGCCGGGTTCGTCCAGCGCGAGCAGCAGCGCCGGCAGGGCGCCGATGTCGGTGGCGTAGATGGTCAGCTTCGACGTGTCGATGTGTTCGTGCCGGATGTAACGCTCGAGCACGCGCGCGTAGTCGGCCGGTGCATAGGTGAAGCGCTCCGGCGCGGGGCGCGAGGACTGTCCGTAGCCGGGCCAGTCGAAGGCGTGCACCTCGTAGTCCTCGCCCAGTCCGGTCGCGACGTCCTTGAAGGCCAGGCTGGTTTCCGGGAATCCATGCAGGAACAGCACGACGCCTTTCGCGTGGTCGTTGCGCACGATCAGGCGGCGCAGGGTGATGTCGTCGTCGAGGCGGACGAAGCCGGTTTCGGGAGGCTGCGCCGCGACGGCGTCGGCGGCCGGAATGCCGGCGACGGCGGTCGCGAGCAGCAGGGTGGCGAGGTTCATGTCGGTGGTTCCTGGGGCTGGAGCGTCCATTGGATGCTCCCGGTGTAGTGCGGGGATGTCGGCCGCACGCGATTCATGTATCGGCGTGTACGGACGCGGCATCAGTGCGCGTGGGAAGCATGCGCCGTGTCGGCGTGCGGCGGCGTGGACGATGCGGGCACGACGAAGTGCACCGATTCGGCGGCGATCACGCGGTGGTCCGGAAGCGCAAGTTCGACCAGCAGCTTGTGCGACCCCGGAGGCAAGCCATTCACCACGACCGAACCGTTGCCGCCCGCATCGGCCCAGCGCCAGGGCAGGTCGTCGAGGCTGACGTGGAGATGCCCCGCGCGCGGCGATACATCCAGCGCGCCCATGCCGAACACCGGGAGGATGCGGAAATGCCGCGTCCGGTACGGTACGACGACGGCGCCGGGCGCCAGCGGCGCGGGCAGCGGCTGATCGAGGAACAGTTGCGCTGCGGGTTCGTCATCGACGGGGACGAACTGCGACGCCGCTTGTTCGTCCTGCGCGGGCGCGTTGCCCGCGACCATGCATCCCAGCGCGAGCGCGGCGATGCCAGCGAGCCTATTCACCGGCCACCGCCTGCGGCGTGCGACGGAAGCCGATCGCCATGCGGTTGTAGGTGTTCATCAGGCCGATGGCGATGGTCAGGTCCACCAGGTCCTTCTCGCCGAAGGCCGCGAGCGCGGCATCGTAGTCGCGATCCGGTATGCCGGTCTGCGCCACGCGCGTCACCGTTTCGGCCCAGGCCAGCGCGGCGCGCTCGCGGTCGCTGAACAGCGCGCCGGCTTCGGGCCACGCCTGCAACAGCGCGAGCTTTTCGATGGAGACGCCGCGCTTGATGAGGTCGCGCGTGTGCAGGTCCAGACAGTAGGCGCAGTTGTTGATCTGCGACACGCGCAGATAAACGAGGTTCACCAGCGTCGGAGGCAGATCGCTCTGCATGATGTAGCCATAGACGCCGCCCAGCGCCTTCACGCCTGAAGGTGCGATGCGTTCGTAGTCGAGACGTCCAGTCATTGCCTTGGTTCCTTGATGGTCAGTTGTGGCTGCCCGGCCCTTTTCTCCCTCTGTAAGTGCCCATGCCCTGGTCCACAAAAAAGCACCAAGAACGCTCAAAAATCGTGTACCACGGGCCATGACCCGACCGCTGCGGCTGGAGCTCGATCGATCCGCCAGGACCCCGCTGGCGGAGCAGATCCATGGGGGGATCAGGGCCGCCATCGAGAGCGGCGTGCTCGCCCCGGGCGCGCGCCTGCCGTCCTGGCAGGATCTGGCGGCCCAGCTTGGCGTCGCGCGCGGCACGGTGCGGTCGGCCTACGAGAAGCTCTCCTCGGCCCAGCTGATCGTCGCCTCGCGCGCGAGCGGAACGCATGTCGCGAACCGGCCTTCGCTTCCGGTCAGGCAGGACAAGGCGCCCGCCCCCGGCTCCTTCATGGAGA